>FTEL01002577.1_pt1 | contig 11481 bp, 15 predicted proteins | sample 1658911 | NCBI WGS metagenome assembly FTEL01 (sample SAMEA3914869, study PRJEB12502) | metagenome | biome: forest; material: soil | place: USA | collected 2012-03-12 | depth 0.1 m
CGGCAGGGACAGGGACCACTAATTTGCGATTAGCGTGTGCGGGACTGCCGCCGACCCCACAAGCCCGATCCTCCTGGGAAAGGAAAGCCATGGCGTGGGCATCAAGAATAAGAATCACATCGGACAGAAGAGCCAACGTCCCCTGCCTGGAAGTGACAGCTAAAAAAGACCGCCATGGTTTTAGCAGCACTGGATCGGCACTTTACAACGATCTAATTCCATCGTACATTCGCATCTCACCCATCTCTCAGTTGACCATTCTCCTCCCAGCGGAAAGTCACTCGCCAACCGAAGCGATTCGGAATCAGCCACAGCACCAAGGTTCCGTGCAGACGCGACCGGCGTGACGATCATGGCCTCCGACAGCGAACAGAGCTTTGCCGCTCTTCTTCCCAAACTTACCCTCCAGGAGAAGGTCGCATTGCTCTCAGGAAACTCCTTCAATACCACTCCGGGCATCCCCCGCCTCGGTATTCCGCAGATCAAAGTATGCCCCCAAGACGATTCCGCTGAGTCGCCCGGATGCATGACTGGCTCGAATACTCACATGCAGTTCAGGTCGGTGACTCGATCAATGGAATCCGACCGTCTGCGCTTGACGGCGACATGACAACGGCCTGCTTCCCTAGCACCACTTGTCTCGCCTCGACATGGGATGCAGAGCTCTTGGAGCAGATGGGTGGCCAGCTGGCCCAACAAGCCAGGTTGAAAAGCGCGCAGGTGGTGCTCGGGCCGACCATCAACATTCATCGCGATCCCCGCGGCGGCCGGAACTTTGAGTGCTTCAGCGAAGATCCCCTGTTGTCGGGCCAGCTCGCAGGTGCCATCGTGAACGGAATCCAGAAGCAGGGAGTTGGCGCCTGCCCCAAGCACTTTGTCTGCAACGATTCGGAAACGCTAAGACACTTCTACAACGTCAACGAGTCGCCTGATAGCCGCACCTTGCGTGAGATCTACCTGGCCGCGTGGCAGCACCTGTTACGCGTTTCCGATCCCGTGGGCATCATGACAGCGTAAGAAGCCTTGTTTCCCCGACACAGCATGTTTTTCTGACACTGGACTGCGACAAACAGTTACAACAAGGTGAATGGCTCCTTCTGCGGTGAGAATGAAACCCTGAACACTGCAATTCTGCGCAAGACTTGGGGATACCGCGGCATCACCATGTCAGATTGGTTTGCGACGCATTCCACGGTGGCGCCCATCAAAGCGGGCTTGGACCTCGAGATGCCTTTTCCCATCTTCCGAGGAGCCAGACTCATGAAGGAGGTTCAGTCGGGGACCGTGACAGAGGCAGAAATCGACCAGCGTGCTGTAAAGATGCTCGAGCTCCGCGACCGAACCAAGGCCTCCCACGGAGACGAGGTGGAGAGATCTGAAATCAGCGACGAGACGAACAGAATTGCCAGAGAACTTGCCGCCGGCGGCATCGTCCTGCTAAAAAACGAAGAGAGCATACTTCCCCTGAGCACCTCCCGCCCGACCAACGTTGCCGTCATTGGCGAATTTGCCCACGAGCCCGTGGTGACGGGAGGAGGAAGCGCATCCTGCAAGCCACAGTACAAGCAAAGACCGTTGGAGGTTCTCCAAAACGCCTTTAGCAAACACGGCAATGTGCGGTATGCCCCAGGCGTCCGCACGCGGAGGATCATCCCGGTGGCCCCAACCGAGAAGCTCACAGCAGCGGACGGCCGGCACGGCGTGAAAGTGAGCTACTTCAACGACGACAATCCGGAACAGCCCATCCTCACCGAGTTTCAACCCTCCGCCAAAGTCTTCATGCTAGGCGACTTTAAGCCGGGCCTGTCCGTGCCCGGCTCATGCCTCGAACTCACCACGACCCTGACCCCGTCCACCACCGGTTCACACACCCTCGCGGTCCGCTGCACCGGCGCCTTTACCCTAACCGTCGACGGCACCACCATCCTGCATAACCCCACCCAGCCCTCCATTACTACGGAGCAATTCATCTTCAATCACACTCTCCTCGAAACCCGCGCTGTCCTCCCCATGGCTGCCGACCAGCCCTATGCTATTAAGCTCATCATGCGCTCGCGCACCGATCTCACCGTGGGTGAACCCACTCCCTACGCCGCAACCCTCGCCTTCGAGGAATACCTCCCCACCGATGCCGCGATCCAGACAGCCGCGGACCTGGCCGCCACATCCGACGTCAGCATCATCTTCTGCGGCCGTAGCGACCAATACGAGTCGGAAGGGTTTGATCTGGCAGACATGGACATGCCTGCGGGACAGGTGGAGCTAATCCGCGCTGTCGCGGCGGCAGGGAAGAAGACGGTGCTGGTGTTGCATTGCGGGAATCCGATTGATGTCGGGCCATTTGTGGAGGAGGTGGATGCGGTTGTGCTGGCGCATTTCCCGGGGCAAGAAGGGGCGCAAGCCGTTGCGGATATACTGACAGGGAGAGTGAACCCGAGTGGGAAGCTGGCGACCAGTTGGTGGAGGAGGTTGGAGGATGCGCCGAGTTTTGGGCATTTTCCCGCCAAGAAAGGGGACGAGGATGGGGCGGTAGAGTTGAGGTATGCGGAGGGGATAAGAGTTGGGTACCGGTGTGAGGATCTGGCGGCTAGGGCGAGGTGGCCGTTTGGATTTGGCTTGTCGTATACCTCATTTGGGTACGACGGGCTGCGCGCGGTGGTGAGTGAGGAGGTCGAAGCGCCTGTCTTGAGGTGCTCGGTGGGAGTGACCAACACGGGGCCGCGGGAGGGAAAGGAGGTTGTGCAGCTCTATGTTGGCGCGCTGGGCACTGGCGCGGTCTGGAGGCCCCAAAGGGAGCTCAAGGCATTCACCAAGGTTCTATTGCAGCCGGGAGAGCGGACGGTCGTGGATTTGGAGGTGGACTTGAAGGTTGCATGCAGCTACTGGGACGAGGGAGTCAACGCTTGGAAGCTGGAGCGGGGCAAATATCAAGTCCAAGTCGGGGATTGTCAAGAGGAGATTGTTGTGACTATGGCAACTACGTGGAACCACCTATAGTCGGAAAGGGTGTATACGTATATTTATCTACTTCCCGCGCATTGTGTAAATATCATCTCCTCTTGTTCTTCAGGTATCTTAGGTATCCTGCAGACTTCAGGGCATTCAACGGTCTTGTCCTCACCTCCCGGCTACTGTCTGGTGCTCTGTTCCGTTGCTTGCTAGCACAATGAAAAGACGATGAACGGCGAGATAGAAGGCATTCCAAGTCCAGTACAAACGTACAAACTAAAATGCGAATCGCAACAGAGTCAGTGTCGCTGTTGTCTTCCCCAAATTTCCCCGCTTCCTTACCCCACACCCCAGACTGGAGAGCTTGAGCCCCGGTCGTTCAGGGCATTGTCAACGAACACGGACTGCCGTCTCGGGATACCGCTGGCTAGTTTCAGCTGACAGCCTCGGGGAATTCCCGACTGAGCATGGCGGACTTGAACCACCACGGAAATCCCGGAGGTTGGAGCCCATGCACAACGTGGCCATCCCAACAAGCGCCCCTGAACTAAGCCTCTTAGAGATGCCCATGAAGAGCCTTACGCTTTCGGCGGTCTCGACTGGTTTCTTCGGGCAAGTTACCTAACAGCAACGGCGTCGAATTTCCATGCAGTGAGAAACGTCTCGGTGACAAGGAAGTTAATGTTGCTTATGCACCGAGTACTTACCTGGTAGGTAGCTTCTGGAAGCTATCCTGTTACCGTGCAGATTCTCCGTATGGATTGCTTCTGGTTTCTTCTTCCCCGAGCAGCTCCACACTCATCGCGTGGCGTTTGTCTGACCCGCCTCCCACACAACAGGGGGCTTAATGAAGCTAGTTGCTTGTAACGTTAGCGTCCATACAGCCTCATTTTCAGCTGCAACACGCTATCTTGAGTTTAATTCGCTCAGGCACAGAACTAAACCAAACACGTCGACCTCTAACCATCCCCTGCTCGGCCGGAAACGACCTTTTGCGGGCAGACACAGCAACCGTGGAAGCATCTCAAGCATTCTGAGGCAGAAAACAAACTTGGCGAGCCGGCAACTCCGAACCAAACATCATCACCGACTGGATGACGATGGCCGTGCGCTGCGTGACCCAAAAATTATGAGATAATACATGCCTGCAATATAGCCAGGCGGCTACGATCTCGGCATTCGAGCCTCAAGGTTTGTTTCCGAAGCAATATAGAAGCCGGCTACCATGGACGTGGAGAAAAACAACCCCATTTCCTATCTTCTCCCCACCCTTCGCCTCCCATCCCAAAACTCTCTGATCCCAAGCAAGGTGCCTTACTGTCCCTTCCTGGTCTTTCTGCCAAGGAAAGTTGCATTAAGGCTCCCGAACTCGGCAGATCTGGGTTCTTGCTCTTTTGCTTTTTTTTTTCATCAACTGCACGCGGCGGGCGGGCCCCTACCGAGCGTTCTTACCATGGCTAAGAACGGGGAGTACGACGACGATGTCAAGGATCCTAGTCTCACCAAGGCTGCTAGCGAGCATGAGAACGCGGCCATGGACTCCGACCAGATCAGCGCGTGGCAGTGCATGGCACAGAATCCCAAAATCGTGCTCTGGACGGTCTTTGCCAACAGTAAGTCTTGTGTTCGGTGTCACCACGGTCAGAGATGCCGGCAAGGCTAACATGGAGTACAAGTCGGCACGGCGCTCGTGGGCTACGAAAACCTCGCCTTGTCTGTCTGTCTTGCGATGCCTGCGTTCCAGTCAGTGAGCCCCGTTGGATGACAGGAAATTTGAACCCCGAGCCCCTGACCCCTCGAGTAGGATGACATTTGCTTCAGAGGTTGACGGACATCTCATCATCCCGGCATACTGGCAGTCGGCTTGGAACGCCATGTACAACGTCATGACAATCTTTGGCTCCGTTGTAGCCGGCTATGTTCAGGACCGGCTGGGCCGCCGCGCCGTGCTCCTCCTTGCCGCCATCGTCGCAACTGGCGGCATCGCAGCCGCCTTCGTTTCCAACACCCCGTCGCAGTTTCTCGGCAGCAAAATCGTCACTGGTACTGCGGTCGGGCTGTTTCTGACGGCCACGCAGACTTATGTGTCAGAGATTGCGCCGCTTCCGATGCGTGGTATTGCTCTATCGGTCAACACCATTATGCTGGTACGAGTTGCGCAACCAAAGACGTCGCGCTTAGCACCCCGAAAACTGACAACGAGCCAACCAGAACCTCGGATTTCTTATTGCCATCTCTTCGACATTTAGCAGAGTGGCGATTATGGACCAAATGGCATTTCGTGTCGTCTTTGCCGCAGGGTGGGCGTTTCCAGGCGTAGTTCTTCTCGGCCTACCCTTCCTCCCCGAGTCCCCGTACTACCTGGTGCTGAAGGGCCGCCACGACCAGGCTCTCAGCTGCTTGAAGCGTCTTTCTGGGAGCCACGAGGACGTCGGCGCCAGGCTGCTCCAAATCCAAAAGACTGTCGAGGCCGAACGGCATGCCGCCACGTCGGGAGACGCGTCCTTCCTCGAGTGCTTCCGCGGCACCAACTGGCGGCGAACGAGGATCACGCTGATTTGCTCCTACATGCCGCAAGTGGTGGGCGCGGTGCTGTCTGCCAACGCACCGTACTTCCTAAACCAAACCGGCCTCGACAGTGAGACGGTGCTCATGCTCGTGCAGGTCGGCATTAGCGTGGGCGTAGTGTCGGCGCTAATCAATGTCTTTCTCATGTCCCGCTTCCAGCACCGCCCGCTCATGTTCTTTGGCGTCGGCCTGTGCGTCGTCATGTATCTGATCATGGGTATCGGCGGTGTGCTGAAGCAGTCAAGAACGACGCTGTTGATGATTGGCGTTGCACTGCAGTTTACCTCCATCTCGTATGGTCCCGCTGTCGGCGCGTCGAGCGCCGTTGCGGGCGAGGTGTCGGCCACGAGACTCCGCGCAAAGACACTGGGCATTGGTACCGCCTTTTCGGCTGTTGCCGGCACCGTCTGGACCATTGTCATGCCCTATCTCTTCAACCAAGATCAGGCGAACCTCGGCGGGAACATTGGATGGATCTTCTTTGGCATGGGCCTACTCATGCTGCTCGTCATGTATCTTGACGTCCCAGGCACAAAAGGCCGCACGTTCGAGGAACTGGATCTTATGTTTGCAAAGCGGGTGCCTGCACGGCACTTCGAGAAATATCGGCATGAGAATTGTTAGAAGCAGGGAGAGTTGGGAAGAGATCTGAAGAATGCTTTGGTGTATCTCCAAAGAGATCAGTTGCTTGCTTTGCCCTCGAGACAAACTCCAATCGTACCAGGTAGCCGCTCTATCGTTTTGGTTGCATCTCATACACCTCCCTATTTTCACCAACACTTGCGGCCCGGTCACTCCGACTCCCGTACTCTATTTCGACCTCGTCGACTCGCAAAATCTTTGAGGACCCGGTATTAGGGGTAAGGATTTCCTTGTCGCTGCTGTCGTCTCCCAAGTCGTGGGCCCGCGACCTGATCTGGGTGCTGTGACCGTGCCCTGCATGCCGCCTCTCCGGATTGGTCGCGGCTATTGCGGATGGGTCGTAAGACCCGTTGTAATACTGCCGCGCGGAAGATCGCAGAGTGCGGAAGAGGACGCGCATGGCGGGAATAGATGCGGCCATGATGGTGACCGAAACTTCCGCTGTGTCGAAGGTGGTTAGGGTGGCGGCATCGTCTGTTGAGGGAAGTGATCAGAACATGTCATTACTAGGCAGTGAGGGTGGGCGTATGATTGTGCTCACAGGAGTCCTCTGAGCTGAGTTTAGACAGCAGCGATGTCTTGGTCGTTGCCATTACACCGGCGATAACCCCCATGCTCATTGCGATGCCGACGCCTAATTTCTCCCTCCTTTGCATCTGGACGTTTCGGAGGATCACCCAGGGCAACAAGCCGAGAGCGTAATCGCATGCCGCCGAGTATGCTGATAATGTGTGAAGGAAGTCAGTTGGGGCCTCGGGTTGAAATCCTTGCCGCCGGGAGAGGAGTGCATTACTTACCTCCCGCAACGTAGCCGAGTGCTATGACGACTGACAAGTCCAGGCACGTGCCTTCTATCGTCCTGTCCCAAGACTTCTGGATTGGCGTGCAGCCCACCCAACCGATCAAGGCGTTAACCGCAGAGATTGCATTTAACGTGATGATGATGAACCAGACCACCCATCTGACCCAACCCTCGGACAACCGAAGCATGGTAACGGCAAACGACGTCTTGCTCCAGGCTGCGGCGGTGACTATAAACGTTGCTCGGATCATGGTTAATATGAAAGGGACACCCGCGGGGTTGTCCCAGGGGTGTTTGCCGAATCCTTTGGAAACCGAGACGGACAGGACGGCACAGTCAACAATGTGAACAACCTACAAGTTCGCTGTCGTTAGGTCACGGGAACACAGAAAGGGGGAGTTCATCTTCATACCCAAGACGCGATCAATAGCCAATCGTCCCACCACAGCCCCCGGTGGCCGATGAGTTTGCAGTAAATCCGGAGGCTAAGGAAGCCACCGGCGAATACCAGCAACGACCATGCGACAGCGTTTGCCTCAGGCCCGGAGTTGTCATGTGGCAACAGGGCTGGATCGCCATAGTCGACGGTGATAGAGGGGTCCATTCTGACGGGATGTTGCCGGCATCGCAGACACGGAAACCACGTCGGGAAAGGCAGGTGCAGCGTCATTCATAAGAAGAGACCAGCAAAACGGGAGGGGGGGTATCAGTGGGGGTAGGGTCTGCTGCCGCGTCACAGGTATATTTGGGGAAAGCTGAAAGGTCAGTGGCCCAGCGCTAATAAACACACCACAGAAGCGAACCAGACTTCAAAGTGGAAGCAAACGCGGCAAGATGTATCTGTGCGCTTTAGGTGAAAAAGGGAGGCCATCTCAGTCGGTGCGACGGGCGGCATCCCTCGGTTTATAGATACCACTGGCATATTCGATACCCAGGTAACGTATGGAGGACACAAGACATTGCAGGTTTCCATCTAAATCTTACTCTCACACAATGCTGTCCGATACAGATGAGCACGCCCGTTGGATTTGTTTTCTTTTCTGGAAACCGAATCGAGGCTTGTCGGCGTTACCTAGGGGCCGACATCCTTCAAGAAAATAAGCGATACCAGGGCGGAAAGCGGCAGGCTTTTGTGGTTCGATGCGCTCGCTCCTCCTTTTGACACCCAGCTGCAGCGCGCGGGGGAGGTCAAAGCGGCGGCAGAATGGCGGTTGCATTGTTGGCTAGCGGCGATCAACCTCACAGGGCTCGATCCGTCACCCTCCAACCATCGTTGCACCGTTCCGACGATCTGGCGAGACCTCGGCGCGTGCCGAGACGGCGGACTTGAGACGGAGCTACGGAGCTCCAGTACGTAGCTTGGACAAGATTAGGTAGGTAGCCAGGCGCATGATATCACGACAACTGCCAGCTAGACACATGCACACCCCTCCGATCCAGCCGATCCCATGCTGCTTCCAGAAGAAGCGCGGCATCCAGTCCACAAAGAGCGACGACAACCATGCCGCCCCGAACGGCACCAGAGCACCAACACTGTTCTCCAGCAGGCCGTGATAGAACTGGCACACTCATGGAATCGTTGAACCAGCAGTCGGGTAGGTCCGAGCACACGTCCTTGGGGTTTACCCAAAACGGAAATCGATTCGTGAGGATTCGGAACATGGGTGCAGTCGCTGCTGCGGAATGCAGTCCCTCACTCACTGGAGCCTCCGGAGGAGAGTGAGACCCAGCGAGCCCACAGGCTGACCGGGAAATGCGGGGACCTGCCTGCCCCGTCGAGCCCGTGCAGTGCGGTGCACGTGGCGCGGCGGCGCCAGGCGATCCGCTTCAGTTCGGGATTGTCCAATCATCAGCCAAGCAGGGCAGGCACGCAGGTTTGCTGGGCCAGTTCTCCGTTCCAGCCAGTCGTTCCCAAACACCAACCCATGCCTGCCGCGTGGTAGATGCCGATGCCGACGCCAACGCCAGACGACACCAGCAGCGGCAGCGCCACGAGCAGCGGCAGCAGCAGCAGCACCCGCGCACTGCAGGGTGCGTCGCTGCTGATACTGCTGCAGGTCGTCTCGCGTGGCATCACCTTTGCGGCCAACCAGGTGCTGCTGCGGTTCCTGACAGCCCAGCTGCTCGGTGTCTCGACCCAGCTCGAGGTCTATTACTTGTCTGTCATCTTTTTTGCCCGCGAGAGCTTGAGAGTTGCCATTCAGAGGCAGGACTTGTCGGTCCTCTCCACCAAGGATGGCAAGCATGGCGGGGCGAACAAGCCCGCGCAGGCCGTGATCAACCTGGGCTACATCTCCATCGCCCTTGGCATTCCGCTTGCGCTGCTCTTCGGCTGGCTTTATCTCAACTCGCTCAGCGCGACAACCCTCGCCTCGGCCCCGAAACTGGTTATCTCCCTCTACATCTACGCCCTCGCTGCTGTCCTCGAGCTGCTCTCGGAACCAGCCTTCGTCGTGATGCAGACACGTCCGCAGTTTGGCGCCCGGGCCACTGCCGAATCCGTTGCTACCTTCTTGCGCTGCGTCGTGACCCTGAGCTCAGCAGCCTGGGGCGCTAACCGCGACTTTGGGGTGTTGCCCTTTGCCCTTGGCCAGCTCAGCTACGGTATCGGACTGCTAGCCGTCTACGCCTGGCACGGCGCAGGACTGGCAAAGAGGGAGGGGTTCTCCTTGCTTCCTCGCCGCATCGCCACCCCTTCACCCAAGGAACCTAGGAACGCGCAGACCGCCAAGTCGTCAATCATCCTCTCTTACTTCCACCGGCCCACCCTCCACCTCGCTTCGAGCATGATGGCCCAAAGCGTCGTGAAGCACATCCTCACCCAGGGCGACACCTTCCTCGTCAGTATCCTGTCCACGCCCACTTCCCAGGGCGTCTACGCGCTCGCCAACAACTACGGCGGCCTGCTCGCCCGTCTGGTGTTCCAACCCATCGAGGAAAGCAGCCGCAGCTACTTCAGCCGCCTGCTCGCCCCGTCGTCCCATCCGACGACGACCACCACCACCGTCACCAGCCCCTCAAACTCGGTACCCGACACTCCCATCCCATCCGAGACGCTCACTCAAGCCAAGACAGCCCTCCAGTCCCTCCTCAGAGCCTACCTACTCCTCTCCCTCATCATCTCGGCCCTCGGCCCGGCTGCTGCCGCGCCTCTGCTCTCGCTCGTCGCCGGCCCGCGGTGGGCCGGCTCGGGCGCCGCCGCCTGCCTGGCCGCGTACATGTGGTACATACCCCTTCTGGCGGTCAACGGCGTGGCAGAGGCGTTTGTTGCGTCGGTGGCGGACGAGCAGGAAGTGCATCGGCAGAGCGCCTGGATGGGCGTGTTCTCGGTTGTGTTTGGCGGCGCGGGGTTTGTCTTTCTGCGCGTGCTGGACTGGGGCGCTGAAGGGTTGGTCGTAGCGAACATGATCAATATGATGTGTCGGATTGTGTGGTGCTGGGTGTTTATCCGGGGGTATTTCGCGAGGAAGGGGGTCGGGTTTGGGTTGCTCGAGATGCTGCCAACGCCGGTGACCGTCGTGGCTGCGGCAATCACTTCTCGGGTCGTCAAGGGGTTTGTCTCGTCGTCCGCGTCGGAGCTCGCCCCGGTCGGTGCCAGGGATGCGCTGGTGGGGCTCGTCAAGCTGGCCGCCGTGGCGCTGCCCTTTCTTGTCGTCGTGTGAGTTCAGTCCTTATTCCACGTGGTTTCTATCGCGTCACAGGTTACTGACACGCAAACAGTGCCACTTCCGAGAGACAGCTCCTGTACAGCGGCTTTCAAGCGTTCCAAGGGAGCCGGCAACTCAAGACCTAAACATCTTCCAAAGCAACATGCAAATAATTGAAAGCTACGAAGGAAAGCCGAAAATATAATCCACCCACCAACGCCGTACCGTCTACTCTAGTCGAACGTGATCTTAGTGCCCTTCTTGCTCAAATCCACGTCCTTGAAGAAGGCACCGTACGAGTCGTGTGCCTTCTTCTTGACCGTCGTGCCAAACTTGAGCAGTTCCTCTGGGACAGGCTGATTGGCCGCTCTCAGGATGTTGACAAGCCTAGTTCAGGAGTCAGCACGGTGTCACTGGATGTAATGGAGGTGGGCTGCTACTTACGACCCAGAGTGCGCCTTGTCGTGCTCAGTGAACAAGGTGATGGCCTTGCCCTTCTTGCCGGCACGTCCTGTCCGCCCGATGCGATGAACGTAATCCTCAATAGTCAGGGGAAACTGCAACCTATCAGATAAAGCTCTTAACAACCGGCAGCAAATGCACAAACTCACTGTCACGTTGATAACCAGCTTGACCTCTGGAATATCCAAGCCGCGTGCAGCAACATCAGTTGCGACCAGGACGGTTGTTGTACCGGCCTTGAATGCCTCGAGGCTGCGTGTCCGCTGGTCTTGCCGCAGGTCGCCATGGATGCTCGCCACGCGAAGGCCCCTCCTCTCCAGGAACTGCTCGACGCGAACGGCCTCCTTCTTGTAGAGGCAGAAGACCAGTATCCTGTCGTTCTTGGCACTCCCCTTCTGGGCGTCCTTGAGC
>FTEL01007955.1_pt1 | contig 11470 bp, 9 predicted proteins | sample 1658911 | NCBI WGS metagenome assembly FTEL01 (sample SAMEA3914869, study PRJEB12502) | metagenome | biome: forest; material: soil | place: USA | collected 2012-03-12 | depth 0.1 m
CTCCTGCCACCGCCTCAACTCCCCCAAATTAACCTGCCCAATAATATTCCCCCTCTGCGTTCTCAACTCCGTCATCCGCATCTCATGCGCCTCCTTCCGCCCCGCCAACTTCCTCTCCCTACCCTCCTCCTTGTCCCGCCTCTCCCTCGCACGCGCCTCATACTCTTGTATCATCCTCCTGTTCTCGTACCCCAGTTGCTGCATGTTCTCCTCCTCCTTCATCAATCGTGCCTGCTCCGCCTGCTCGCGCTGCTGGGCGAGCGCCCGCGCGTGGCGCATGTCGGCGACTGCTTCCGAGAGGGTTGCTTTATCGCGCCGGCGGGCTAGGTGGTCGTTGTGGCGCTGCTGGCGGTGGGACAGGTCGGCGGCGCGGGTTTCGGCGACCATGGCGGCGCTGTCGGCGTGGTGCTGCCAGCGGATGGTGGAGTGGACGGTGGCGGAGGAGAGCTTGATCTGCGCGTCGTTGTGGTGGCGCTCGGCTTTCATTTGGATGGTTTGCGTGTGGTCGAGGCCGCGGTGGCGCCGCTGTTGCTGGGAGATGTCCTCGCGTTGTTGGATCGTGCGGGTGTGCTTGTCGGTTTCGAGCTGGGCGAGCGCGATGGCCTTTTCGCGTTCGCGGCGGATCGTGTTGGCATGGTCTTCTTCGATCAGGCGGTTCTGACGCTCGCGGGCGCGGCGTTCGCGCTCGTAGTCGCGGATTTCTTCGGGGAGGCCGACCGCGTCGGGGGGCTGGGGGTGCTCGATGGTCGCGTAGAAGCGGTCTTCGCAGCCGTGGGCTTTGAGGAGTTGGAGGAGGGTCTCGGACGAGGGCCCGAGGAGGACACCCTTGGCGACGTACATGGTGGGGGAGTAGTGGAGGGTGCCTTTTTGGTAGGTGTTTTCGAGGCTGTTCAGGGTCTGGTAGAGCATGCGGTCCAGCAGGAGGCGGGTGATGGCCTCGTTGTGCTGGTTGTCGAGGGCGAGGAAGATGACCGTCTTGCCGTGGACTTTGAGAAGCGGGCTGGCTTCAACCGAGGAGAGGAGATCAAGCGCTTCCTCTGCACTCGCAAGGTCAGTCGGAGGAGCGGCGCAGAGAGCGATCTCCCCGAGGGCGGTTCGTCCGCCGTGCTTGATGGAGCGGTAGTTGGAATCATGGCCGGCTTCCAGCAACAACTTCATCACCTGCAAATGGAAACCGCGGGCTGCCTCGTGGAGGCTGCCGTCATTCACGACAGGCCTGTTCTCCAGCAGGAGCTTAACCAGCTTGGCGTCGCCAGATCGGGAAGCGTAAAACACGACCGAGTGGCCCAAAACGTCCTTGGTCGACACCCTTGCGCCACACGCGAGCAGCATCTGGACGATGTCGACTCTCCCCGCCTTGACTGCCAAGAGTAGCGGTGTCGTCCGGGTTCTCGGGGAGGTGTATGTGAAGTCGGCTACTCTCGTTAGCAGAGGACAAGTTGAGCTAGGAGTGGGAGGACTTACCACCATGGCCAAGCAGCGCCTCAACAACAGCCGGACTGATGACCCCCGGTTTCTGCAGCAAAGCCCACATCAAAACCGACGCTGGCTCCATCTCAGAACTGGCCACCCTCGCGGAGGCACGGTCGCGAGCAACATCGGCATAAACCTGCATGGGAACAGTTGTCTCCAGCCGACACCCGGCGGTGACCAAGTGGTCAAGCACCGCCGTCGACTTCCCATACGCCTTGAGACACTGGAAAATCGGCGGAGGCATGCCCGGGATGGACTTGTTGAAATCGGGCACGGCAGATCGTTGGTCCGCAAAGATGTCGATCAGCTGCAGGAGCAGCTGCTCGTCGTGGTGGGCCATGACGGCTGCGGTGAGGGCAAGCGTGGCGGAGGAAGATGTTGCGCCGTTACCCAGCAGCAGGGAGAGGAGGAAAGGATCGCCCCGGCTAGCGGCGATGCTGACGGCCTTGCCGTTCTCATAGTTAACGTCCACGCCAGCAGCGAAGAGCTTTCGCACCAGAACCTCGGCCAGGCCAGCTTGGGCTGTTTGGCAGGCGAGGTGGTCGACGACGTCGACGATTGCCCTGCCAGCTGCGAAGCCAGAGACACCGTGTTGGAGGAGGATATCAACCACCTCAACGTGCTCCAAGGAGATCCATTGCTTCCCGCGGTTGATGATGGCGGAGAAGGCCTGGCCGTAAATATCTGGATTCTCGCCCAGATACTCGGAGAGGAGCTGCAGAAGGCCCCGGTTGAGACTCGAGGCAGCGTACTTGACGCAAGCCCCGTCCTCATGCTCCGGTTTGGCCCCTGCATCGAGCAACATTTTGGCCAGGTCGAGGTCGGAATCCTCCTCCAGCACGACGTGCTTCAGGGCCATGTTCAGGTGGCCGACTTGCAGGTGGCCGACTTGCAGGCGGCTCAGGATCTCGCCGAAAAGGAGCCTTCGGTCTAGCCTGGCGAGCTTGAGGGCCTCGACGACGGTTGTGAAGAGCGCCTTGTAATCGATGCCCTGGCCAAGCAGCAGGTGAAAGGCCTCGGGTCGGAAGTTGCGGATGGCGTGCGTGAAGACCTCGCCGTCGTTGTAGTTCACGGATGCACGGGTGAGCAGGAGTTCCACCACGGCCGTGTTGTCCGGCTCCGTCCTGAAAACCTTCAATAGAGCCTTTCCAGCTGCGGCCTCGCTGACCTGGCGGCGGACCAGCATCTCGACCAGCTGCCGCTTCTTCTGGCTATCCCGGCCGTCCATGGCCCAGGCCAGCGCAGCATCAATCGAATCGGGTGACGGCTCCTTCGCCAGAATCTCCTCCGCCACCTCCACCGATGCTGAACGGATGGCAATTTGCAGGGCCTCCCCCTTTCCAAAATTCACATCCGCCTTCCCTTCGTGAAGTAGGAGGTAGAACAACCTCATGTCCCTCTCAATACTGGATTTGTCCCCGCGTTTCAGGTTCGCAACCAAACAGTGAACCGTCTTGACCAGGGCTTCCGCAGCACACTGCCCCTGAGCGCCGGAGGCGATCAACAGGCGGGTGGCTTCGTACCGAAAGCGCGGACTGCCAACACCAACCGTTTGCGAGATAGCGGCTGTGAGGCTGATCGGCTCGGGCTTGAACTCCAGCAGCTTGGCGATAATATCGAGCTGCTCGGAGCGGACGGCCTCGATCAGGGCCGCCGCCTCGTATTGACCGGGGGGTTTCTTGTACCGCAGGATGGTGCCGATCAGGTATGTGTGGCGCCGGCGGACGAATTCGACCAGATCTTCGGTCACCAGGCGCAGGGTTTCGGGCCCTGAGGCGCCCGCGGACAGACACAGCTCGACCATCTCGCGGTTCAGGCTGCTGTCGCGCTCTGCGAGCAAGTGGCGGAGTTTTCCAATGGCAGCATCGAGTGAGCGGGGGGAGGCTTGGACCGAGCCGGATATGAGGAGGGCGACAAGGTCAGGGCGGGAGATCTCGACAGCTCTAGTCAGGGCGATGGCGTCCCCGTAGTTGACGTCCGCCCAGTGATCGAGAAGAAGGCGGACAACTTCCAGGGCTCGGTTTTCAACGGCGATGCGGAGGCCGGTGGAGCGGCAAGACAGGCAGGGGAGGTGGTGGCCAGACAACAGCGTCTTGAGCAGATCCAGCTGGTCGTGAAAGACGACTTCTTGAAAGTCATCGTGGAGGTTCACTGGGCTTGCACCATGCTCAAGCAGGGCTCGCAGCACGGCCAAGTTGCCCCTGGCGATGGCGTCGTGGAGAACGGCGTCGAGGTTGGCCTGGTCGGCGCGGGCGGCGAGTTCTTGCACAGTTTCGGGGCGGCAGCGGATGACGGCGCGTTGAAGGATGTTGTTCCTCTCTCCGGGTTGCTGGTTCCGCTGGGTGATCTTTGACCAGGAAGTCATGGAGTGCCTCTGGCGGGCAAAGTTGACGTCGGCGCCCAGTGCCAGCAGGGCCTTCACAACGCCAACAGACCCATCCGACTCGATGACCTCGGCGAGGACCTTGTTCACCTCTCGGGTGGTGAACTCGGTGCCGGCCTGGGAGGAGAGACGGTTCCGGACCCAGGACAGGGGCTGGCCATCGCGGTCGATGGCTCGCTGGGCCTGGAGGAGGCGGGTCGCCTGGTTGAGCTCGGGCTGTTGCGGCTGCTCCATCTCATCGCCGGGATGGATGGTGGATGCTGAAAGCGGAACCCTCTCTTCCCGAGTCGCCACTGGTGGTGCTCAACATGGATGTCTGGGGAGAAGAGAGTCGGAGTAGGGTGTCATCTGGGGCGCCCCCTTCTTTCAAGAGGGACGCCCAAGCCCAAGCCCAAAAGGGGGGCAGTTTGCGGTGACGGCATCGTTTGGGCCGAGGACCAACTGGCGTCGGAGCATTTTCGCAGGCTGCACGTCGCCAACATGAAACCTCGACGACTGCAGCGCGCTACCCAGAGACCCGTCGACTGGTACCTGCGCCGCGGGGGCGCGTGGGAGCTGATGGTGCCTCGCCGCGATTGGGTGGGGTGCCCTGCATGCAGCCGGATCCCTCGTGTCGACCTGGAGCAACGCCTGCCATTCGTTTGGCTCGCGCCCCCCCAGCCGCTGAAACAATCGCGGGGAGTCCTGGGGCGAGCGACGGGGGACAGCCGCGAATCCCCACCAGCAGTTAAGCGCTGGGGAACGTGGCATGATGCGACGATGGCCCGTCGTTCATGGACCAGGGGCCAAAGCACACGACCACCAACAACGAAGCGACAGGGAGCAAAGCAAGCGAGGCAAGGCTCTGCCCGAGGCAGCAACGAAACCAGCAGCAGATCGCGCCGCAGTGACCGCATGCAGCCAACCCCACGGTGCCACGACGGCCGTCGAGGGCCTCGCTGTCGGCCGCAGGGAGGCTCTGTCGTGGTCGTCGATGAGGCCGCGGCGGGGGGATGTCAGGCGTCCACTCAGACAGCAGGTTCTGGTTTTGGGCAGTGCTGGAGAAGCGAGGGAGAAGCGGAAGAAAATCGACAGTCAGGAAGTGGGCACGCGAAATTTACTTTTTGGTGGGCGGCCAGCTCAGCTAGCTGTGCGGCGTGGTGTGCCTTCCAAACAGGATGATGGCCCCGCTTTTCCCAGCCCAGCACATCGCCGTTGACAGTTCGAGAGGGTAACAACCAGACGCAGTTGAAACTCAAGATATTGCTGCTCTGGCCTCAAAAATGTGTTTATTTTACAAACGCGCCTTCTCTCGCGGCGCCTGGCACTCCATTGCCATCTCCCGCAACTTTGCCAGCGTGGACTCGTGATCGGAATTGAACTCTTGGCGCCACTCGCCCGTCACCTCCTCAACTCTCAACACCACCTTTCCCTCAACGAGCTCGGCCCTGATGTCCAGGTAGACGGGATTAAGGCCGTCCCGGGTGACCTTGTGGTCAAGCACAAACGACAAGGACCACTCGGGTTCGGTCGCGTGGGTGCAAAGGGTGTGGCTGAAGGGATGCGAGATGGACTCGGTTGAGCCGAACAGCGCCGTGCTGACTTGTTGGGCAATGGCGAGCACAGCGGGCTTTGTCTTGTGCAAGCGGCGGCTGGCCTGTCTGTCGCTCAGGTCGACGGCAGGATCGAAGTGGACGAGGAGCTCAGAGGGGATGCTGGTATCGACCCGTGTGGGCTTCTCCAGGTCGAGGGTTGGCGTGGGATCGAATGTGATAGGCATGATGGCTGGAGTCTTGGATGGTCAACAGCAACAAGTTGCGGCGGGGATGAAGGTTACAGAAGAGGAAGAAAGGGATGGATTCGAGACCCTTCATGCATGAGAAGCCAGCACCTCGATCCAGCCTCGCCTGACGCCTGTTGGCAGGCACACAACCCCAGCAACTCGTGCCTGCCGCGAGCCACTCGCTGCATGCTGCATGGGCAACTTCTCCCCAGGCTCCAGGCAACAGCGAGAGCAAGAAGGCTCTGCGCAGACTTTCTTCCAACCAAGTTCAATGCGTCAATTTCTGCTTCTTCTGACCCTGGAAATGCAAATGCACAATTGGTCCTCCCTCTTCTTTTTTTATCCTGCAGGCTTGGCACACGCCGTTGGCTGCATGCACGATCCTCCAGACCAGAGCCGCTCACCCGGCTCAGATCTCGCTGTTGTTTGCCAACTGTCGGCCATCCTTCATCCACCCCCACGCCCCTCTGCTGGACGTCGGATTCTGGACTCGGACGCCTCCACCAGGCCACGTCGAGCTTACTTGGTGCTGCGAAGGCCGTGTGCTCTTGCCAGCAACGCGGCACCCACAGCCGCGACTGCGACGGCCGTCGACATGGCGAACGAGTACCGGAGTCCGTCGTAGTAGACCATCCGAGCGGAGAGCTGCACATCGGGTGGCAACGTCTTGATGGCCGACACAGAGTGCCGAATCTCGTCGATAACCTGCATCGCGTCCTGTTGTCAGCTTCTCGTCGTCCACCTCCGCTGCTCGATCCGCCAAGCATCACAACACACTCCAAGGAAAAGGGCGTACTGTCCATTTGTCTGGTATCTCGCCCAAAGCATCCGGAAGCCGGACGCTGAGCGTGGTTTGCACAATGGCAGAGGTGAGGGCCACCCCGTACACGGTCCCGAGGGACCGGATGAGGTAGACTGTGGACGCTGAAACTGCGTGGTCTGGACGCGGGTATGTCTGTCAGTTGCCTCTTCCTCTCAATGGACGTGTTTGTGGTCTGCCCTCACCTGCGTGATCAAATGTAGCAAGCGATGTAAACAGGATGCCCGGATACACGATCCCCTGGCCCAGGTTCGCCGGGAAGATGTACACGTAGTACTTCCACGCCGAGTCCTCGAACCCAAGGGAGGTGACCAACGCATTGCCCACCACCATCAGGAGCGCGCCAATGCGCACGAGGCTCAGCAACTTTCCCCATCGCGACATCACCACGCCGGCGATTAGACCGCCAATCGGTGTTGCCAGGGACGGGATGGCAAGTCGACCCCCAGCAGCCGTGGCAGAGTCGAGCAGAACAACTTGGAAGAAGAGCGGCAGGTTGAACAGGTACTGCAAATCTGTGTCAGAAATCGTTGCGGCGGAGAAACTCGGGACATCATGCACTTACCGCGTACGCAGACAGCCCAACACAAATGTTGGCAAACTGGATCAGCCCAGGCAGCTTGCCATGCAGCAGTCTCAGAGGAATCACAGGGATGGCCCGCGTCTTTGCTTCCACCACCAGGAACAGCCCGAGGAGTGCACAGCTCACCACGAGCGATCCAACCACCCAGGGGCTGCTCCACGGGAGCTCATTTCCACCAAGGCTCAAACCAACAAGCTGCAACGAGATGGCGACCACGAGGATCAAGGCACCGGTAAAGTCCACCCTGGCCCACGTGTCCTTGAAGCTGAGGCCAGCCCCGAACACACCCTCGGGATTCTTGACCACCAATGCACCGACAAACAGCGCAAAGATGGAGATCGGCACCTGGAGGAGGAAGCACCATCGCCAGCCGATGCTGTCGGCAATGGACCCGCCCAGCGACGCGCCGCAGATGGCTCCAAACCCAAACATGCCATTCTGCAGCGCCTGGTACATGCCGCGCTTCCGGAACGGAATCATGTCCGAGTTCACGATTGTCGCTTCATCACATCAGCCAACATCCCTCTCTCTCACCACCCTTGGGAGACCACTTACCCATAGTCATCAACCCCCCACCCCCGAAACCCGTCAACGCCCGCATACAATTCAACGTCACGATATCCCCCGCCGCGCCACACCCAAGGCACCCCAGCGCAAACGTAACAGTGGAGATGAAGAAACACACCCGCCTCCCAAAGATATCCGACACCCGCCCATACAGCGGCTGGAACGCGGTGCTTGTGACCAGGTAGGACGTTGTCAGCCACGACGCCGTGTTGGCCGCGTCGAAGTCGGAGCTGATGACCGCGTACGTCGCCGCCGTAATGGTCCCGTCGAAGCCGTACAGGAACACGTTGGACATGATGGCGACTTGGATCCAGAGGAAGCCACGAGGCGGGCGCCAGGTGTCCTCGTCTGGGGCGGCGAGGAGCGGTTGGTCCTCCCGCGCGGGAGGGGGGTCGTTGGAGGTCATGGTGTTGGTGGGTGAGGTTTGGTGGTTGTGGGCGAGATCTGATGGAGGACGAGAGGTTGTTGTGCGAGGTTGTCAACAAACTGAAAGCTCACCACTCAAAAAAGGGGGAGGGACGACCTGGAGTGTCACAAAACCCCCTCCAAAATTTTGTGTGCGCTCCCAGGTGGGATCGCGCGGGACGCCGATCAACCAGGCCAGGGGTAAACAACCCCCTAACTGCCTACGGCCCCGCTAAAGGGCCTCACTCGCTCCGCCCCTGAGTCACGCCGAACCCGCGCCGGCCACCAGTCACCGGCCGCTGACGGCTTTTCCAGGGGTGATGTGGAGCCGCTTGTGCCGTCTTCCGTGCCTCCGGTCCCGGCGGGGCCCCGCCTGGTGGAAGTGGTGCCCCAATCACTGATGGTTGAGACGAAAAGCCATGCAGTGGATGGACGGTGGTAGCCAACGGGGCGCTGACACGATGGGATTGTCGCCATTGGGGGAGGGGATGGTGAATTGAGCTGGTTTGCGGTTGTGAGATGGGATCAGGGAGATGGTACCTTTCGGATGGGGTTTTCTAGGATCCATGGGGTTAGATCGGCTGGCTTTATGCTCCGCGGTTACTTGGGAGGGCATGGCGGGATGGAATATCCAGGTCCACTGACGTCTGGGCTTGCGTCATTGGTTGTGGGAAGGGATACACAGCGTTTTGAAGTGAGCATTGGGCCATGAATGGCTTGCATGGCGTCATGACTTGAACGGTTTGATGTGGAATCAAGTTTGAGTGTTGAGGAGGAGAGGGGGTATGTGAGTTGTCTTCAAAAGGGACGGACAATCCCCAGGGGTTGCAGACTTGCCCCCCTCACCACCATTCTCATTGTCCGCAAAACCCCTACCAATTCACTGTTATCGATCAAAGGCAATTTGTGGAGGAAAACCAGATATCGTTCAGGAGCGTAACCTTACCAAAGGTGAATGTACCTATCGTTACACACGATGGAGGAGGCGGTAGCTGACGCACCTAGCTCGACCCCCGCGGCGTCACCAGCACCACCATGAGGACCGTCACCTCTCTCCTCGCAGCCCAGTTGCTGCTGGGATCGGCCTCTGCCGACTGGCAGTACCGTTCCCGCCCCGACCTCGCCCCGCCGCGTCTCAACATCACCACCCCTGCCACCAAGGACGCGGACCCGGGCTACCTGTTCGTGGCCCCTTTCGCCGGCTTCCCGGACACGCCCACCGCGCAGCACGGCCCGCGTCAGGCGGGTCCGTACATCCTCCGTGACAACGGCGATCTCGTCTGGTCCGGGTACGGCATCTACAGCATCTGGTCGACCAACTTCCAGGCCGCGCGCTGGAAGGGCAAGGATGTGCTCTTCAGCTTTGAGGGCGACCACAATGCTGGGTATGGCCACGGTCATGGCCACATCACCATCATGGACCAGCACTACGAGACCATCCGTGAGCTCCGCGCCGGCAACCACAAGCTTGTTGACAAGCACGAGTTCCATGTGATCAACGAGGAAACCGGCCTCATCCAAATCTACCAGCCCGTCCCGCGCGACCTGTCCGCCTGGGGCGGCAGCGCTGAGCAGCAGTGGATTGTCGACGCCATCTTCCAGGGTACGTCCCCATCCACGCCCGATTCCCCCATCCCAGTTTCTAACTCCTCCCAGAACTCGATATCTCCACCGGCGCGGTCCTCTTCGAATGGCACAGCCTGCACCACATCCCCCCTTCCGAATCCCTCCTCCCCCTGAACCCAGGCCAAGCCGGCTCCGGCTACAACTCATCCGACGCATGGGACTACTTCCACATCAACTCGGTCGACAAGTCCCGCTCGGGCGACTACCTCATCTCCGCGCGCGACGCGTGCGCGGTGCTCAAGATCAACGGCACCACCGGCGAGGTCGTCTGGCGGTTGAACGGCAAGAAGTCCGATTTTGACATGGGCAAGGGCACCGAGTTCTGCTTCCAGCACCATGCGAGGTGGTTGCAGGAGGATGAGGGGGACGGCGTGGAGGTGATTAGCTTGTATGACAACTCCGCGCATGGGACGGAGCATGGCGAGGGCAGGGAGGTGCATACCGCTGAGTTGAGCAGTGGGAAGATTTTGAGGCTGGATAGCAAGGGCTGGAAGGCGGAGCTCGTGCAGGCGTATTACCCGCCCAAGGGGCACAAGCTGTTGTCCAAGAGCCAGGGGTCGACGCAGGTGGTGGAAGGGAGCGGGAATGTGGTTGTGAACTGGGGTTCGGAGGGGGCCGTGACGGAGTATACGGCGGATGGGGAGGTGGTGTTTCACGCGTATATGGACAGTGGGAAGTTGGCGGTCGGCGTGGAGAACTACAGGGCGTTCCGGTTCAACTGGACGGGGCTGCCGAGTGAGGAGCCGGCTGTGGTTGCACTGGAGGGGGAGGGGGGAAAGACGACGGTTTATGTCAGCTGGAACGGGGATACGGAGACGAAGGTGTGGCGGTTCTTTGAGGTGGTGGATGGGTTTGGCTCGCGGGAGTTCCTTGGGGAGGTGGAGCGCACAAGCTTTGAGACGAAGCTGGTTGTGAAGGGCAAGGTTGGCAAGGTTGCTGCCGAGGCGGTCGACAAGCGCGGACGGGTGCTGCGGGCCACGCGGGTGGCGGAGGTTGAGCCCGAGGTCCTGCCTGGTGCGTCGGGGAAGGCCAAGCCTGGGGTGTCTCTGTCTCCTGTCGAGGGGCAGAGGGTCCTGGGTGACGGTGCGGACTCGGCCACCAGCCGCTGGGAGGAGTACGCCATCCTCAAGCTCATCCGCCTCAACAAGGACCTCTGAGGGGTTAACCTCTCCACCAAGGCCGAACATCGTGGTGTCGGCCACCGACAAGCACCAGCCGCACGAGGGGGCGATGTCCTTCGGGCATATCGTTTCCAAGTCCAGGGGGCTGGCCCAGCACTCAATTCTTTCTTTCGACTCATCGCGCCTCTTTTTCTCACCCCACCGATCAGACTGTCGTTATCCCCTACTTACCCTTAGGTTCACACGTTGGCTCCAGGAGCTTCGGTCCCTTGAGCCCCTGCCACTCTTTCCATTCCTCGAGATAGCTACACTGACAACACCCAAATAGCTAGTTACAGATAGCAAACCAAACACACTCATTTGCCCTACTTGACCCAGAACGGCTGCCGCAGATCTCTACCACCCCTCACTCACCATGTAGCCCGCCAACCTCAGAATCATCACCGACGGAACTGTATACCTCTCCGGCATAGCCATCAACCTCGGAAACACTCCCTGCGGCCCAGTCGTCCCCCACACCGTTGCGGGCGTCCACGGCGACTCGGGCAACTCCAACTCCCCATCCCCTCGCCTCTCAACCCTCCCTTCCAACCACGCATCCCCAACCTCATAAAAGTGCTCAAAGAACCTCCCCTGCGCCTCCAGCCCCAACCCCCCAAATATTCCTTCTTCCCCCTCCCACCCTCCAAACAACCTCCCCACCAACTCCCCACTAACCTCCCCAATCCTC
>FTEL01009901.1_pt1 | contig 11464 bp, 5 predicted proteins | sample 1658911 | NCBI WGS metagenome assembly FTEL01 (sample SAMEA3914869, study PRJEB12502) | metagenome | biome: forest; material: soil | place: USA | collected 2012-03-12 | depth 0.1 m
GGGTTGGGGTTGTTGTTGCGGGGGCTGTGGTTGCTGGGGGGGTTGAGGTTGTGGTTGTTGTTGGGGTTGGGCAGCGGGAGTGGCTGCCGGGTTTGGCGGCTGGATATGCTGCGGCGGCGGCGGCGTGCCGGCGAGGGCCTTGACGGCATCACTAACCAGCACCAGCAGATTCTCGATCCCCCCGTCCCACTCCGCCACGGCGCCGTTCATGAGCCCCTTAAACCCGGCGCCCGAGGCCGTCCACACGCGCTGCTTCAGCGCCTTGTTGAACTCGTCGTGCTCGTTACCCACAGCAGGGTCCGACGTGGAGCGGTAGACGTGCCACGCCAAGTTGCCGCCCTTGTTACGGGGCCGGATGTCGAGGTGCACGCGCCGGCCCTTGGCGCCCGCCAGCGCGAACCGGATCGTGACCCAGTCGAGCGACTTGTGGAAGACGTAGCACGCCCCCTGCTCCTTGGCAAGGACTGCATTCCAACCCTCCTGGAGCTTCTCCAGCCCTCGGAAGAGCGGGAGCGTGAAGATGAGCCATGCCGGGATCTTGTGGAACGTGCGCGAGTTGGCCACCACGCGCAGGAAGTCGAGCACCCGCAGGTGCGGGTTGGCCGGCTCGAGCACCACATCCACGCCCCGCTCGTTGGTGAGGTCGAACTGCGCCTTCCACGGGCGCACCTCCTTCTGGTCGGGCAAGCCGTGGCCGTATGAAAACACGATATTCCGGAGGGTGATGCTCTCGGGCACGATCTGCTTGCCGGCGCGGCCGAGGGCGTCGACCAGGTTGACGAGGCGATCGAGTGCCTGTATCCGGGCCTGGAGCAGCGGAAGCACCGAGACGTTCGCCTCTGGCCGGAAGCGGAGGGTGAATTGCCCCGCCTGGCCGTCGTAGAGCACGTCTCTGTCCAGCCTCTTCTTGAGGTGCTCGAACTTGGCGCGGCTGGCGACGGAAATCTTGGCCTCGAGCATGAGCCGGACAGGAGACGGCTGCCCGGCGAGCAGCCCCTGGAACTCGGGCAGCGATCTCGGCGCGAGGCCCTTCCACTCGAGAGAGACAAACTCCTGGGTCCACGAGATGCCGCGGGCTTCGTCGGAGGAGCTCGCCACGGGTGCCAGCAGGTCTGCAGCCCGCACGAGCACCGTTGACATGTCGCCCCGCAACGACGGCGCGCGGTGGATGGGGTCGCTGGAGCTGCCGTCCCCGGGGATGCCGTCGTCCGGATTCAAGTCGCCGTAGTTGCTAGCGCCGGAGCTGATGTCGCCCGAGTTCATGTCGTTGGCGCTGCGGCCATCCTTGCTCTGCGCTGCGTGCTTAGCAGTTCGCAGGTCCTGGAGGCTGCGCAGGGTCTTGATCTGCGATACCACGAGGGCGCCAAACTCGGCGAGGCCCTTGAAATACGAGCCCGAGGCGGCAAAGCTGGTCGTTAAGCGGTCAATCGAAACAAACGTGCCGATGCGCTTGGGTCCTAAAGGAGTGCCTTGCACTTGGCCCGGGCTACAGGCATGTGTCAGCGAAGAACCCAGCAAGATCCGCAAACAGAAACACTTACACCTCAACCAACCACCAATGATCCCCCCCCAGACTCAGCGTCATCATCGCAAACCACTGCGCGTCCCAGCTCGCATGGCGTAGCCACATGGCATTGAACCCATCCCTCGACGCGGGCGCGTGCGCATGCACCATACTCTTAACCTCGTCCGACGGCGCCGGCGGCGAGGACAAGATCGTCCACGCCGCCGACGTCTGCGACTTGAGGTGATCCGCAACATACACCCACCTCAGGCGCTCGAGGAACACCGCGCCCTCCTCGGCGGGATTCCGCAGCGAGTTGAACCGCTGCCGCCACGAGGTCTGTGTCGGGCTCGGGTCCAAGAAGTAAAAGTCGCCCAGCCAGGGCCCGATGCGGAGGACCGCGTCTTTCCCGTCCACCAGCTGCATCGTCAGGGTCGACTTGGCGGGCTCCTTCTGCCAGATCTCCAGGTCTAGATTTGCTTCCTTCTCCGCGTAGCGCGGCTTTTTCGAGAGCGTGGTGTAGATGGACGAGAGGAGGTACTCGATGTGCTTGGAGATGACAGCCATCAGCATGTCCTCGACCGAGATGGTGTCGGGGTCGAACGAAATCTCGGCATCCTTGACTTCCTTGCCCTCGCGGAACCACTGCAGCATGAGGTGGCTCGGCGTGCCCGGGTCGTGGGCGCCCTGCGAGGGCCGCGCGCTGTGTACGCCCAGCAGGATCCAGCTTTGCGACCCCCTAGAGTGCGCCCAGTACTGGATCGAGAGGGCGCGGTCCAGCCGCTCGACGCGGAGCGAGTGCGTCCACAACCCCGTCGAGCCAAGCTCGTTGGCCTGGCGCGCGAACTCGCCGATTTTGGTGGTGAGGGTGAGCTCGTGGAGGTAGTCGTAGCAGCCGGCCAGGCCGTCCTTCTCAAGCAGGGTGTTGACGCGGGACTCGATGAACTGGCGGGCGCCGTCAGAGAGCTCCGAAGACGCGGGGGTGAAGATGGGCCGGTAATCGAGGAACCAGAACTGTGTTTCGAAATCTTCGTCGGAGATGGTCAGGTCGACCTCGAACTCGCCGGGCACGGTGAAGGTGACCCGGCCATCGTGTACTCGATACTCCTTGAATGGCGGCGGGATATTCTCGTACTCTTGCAGCTGGAGCCGCATGTGCAGGTGCATTTCGATTTCGTTGATCCAGTACAGCTCTTGCTCTGGTGTCAACGGCGGTTTTGGCAGGTAGCCGAACTAGACCACAACGTCAGCATGGAAACCTCAACGATACCCCCCGCTCTGTCCCGGAACAAACACGACTTACGTCCGGCATCCAATGTACCGCGCCCGTACTCAAGATCTCCAACGCAGTCTTGAGGTCCGGGCTCGGCACCTTGGCAAAGGCCAAATCTTGCTTGACCTTGACCATCTCCCAGAACATCCTGTGGTACAGATCCAGTTTCTCGGCGAGATGGGTCCTGATGTCGATAAGTTTCCCGACGTCGTCGGCATTCCGCGCCCACTGGGTAATGACGAGTGCCTTGACCCATCGCGAGTGCAGGTCTTGAATAAAATGCAAGATCATCGTCTTCTTCTCCAGGCTCTCCGGGGATGTGTCCTCCTGCAGCGCCGGACTGGGGACGCCAGAAATGCCCTTGGCGCTGCCATTGACGCCGTTGACTGCGCTGCCGTTGGGGCCGCCGGCGGCGCTTCCCTTGGCATGGCCGTTCGCGGTGAGGTCGGGCAGCGGTTTCACCGCGAGGTCGTGGATGAGCTGCTCGATCTTGGTGTGGGAAAACTGGGCGAGCCTGCTGATGAGCAGGCTCAGAGGCAGGATGCCAGTCGTGATGTGCTGCAGCTCGTCCTCCTCGCGGGCGGCCTGCAGGGTCCGCACGTCGTTTTCTACATTGCCGTAGTCGCCTGTGGGGGCCGGTCCATTGCTGAGGCCCTTTCCGTCGGGCGAGCTGGTCTGTTTTGCCGGTGGTTGTGCGCCCTCCTCCTTCACGCCGTTAACGATGGCGGATTTTCCCTGGTCGGTGTGGGCGGTGCCATGATGCGTGCTGTTGTCCATCCTGAGGCGGGTGTTTGCACCAGCAGGGCCGCGGTGCAAGCGTCGCCAACCGTTCCCACCGACCCGGCTCGATCAGCGCAAGGGCTGCGGGCGTGGCAATGCCGGGCCTGGTGGATGGGAATGCAACGGGAAGCGCGCGAAGGCGGGTGTGTTATCGGGGGTGTCGTCGAGCGGGATCGGGTCCAGACTCGGCGCGTGTCGAAGTGGTGGAGATGGACGGGGGTTCTGAAATCGCAGACAGACGTGCGGAAGTTGCTGGTCGACGGGACAGTCGGTGTCGGGGAAGAATAAAAGAGCGGACGGGCTGCGCGGCGAGGACGACGCTGAGACCTGCACCTGCACCGGGCGTGCCTAATCAACAACGGAGATAAAGGCAGGTGATGTGATGACCCATCACTCTCGGGCCTTCTGCCTCTGCGTAGTTCGTGCGCTGCAGGTGATGGGGATACGCAGCGTGGTCGGTCGTAGCGCTGTGTGGTTGTCGTCGTCGTCGTGGCGGTCGTCGGTGGATCGTCGTCCCGCCTCTTTTCAGGCTGCACGCCTCCCTCTCGCGCTCCTCTGACTCTCTTTTTTTTATCCTGCGACGCTCGCCCGGGCTGTCGCAAGAGGAGGCTCTCGTGTCTCAATCGCGGCGGGGGTCGTGCCGGGTATCGCGCTGGCGGTGCTGGGCCAGAAAGTGCCGGCGTCGCCTGGTGGTCGCGGTCGGGGAGTGGCGCGTGGAGTGGTGGAAGGGCGATCTCAAAGGTGCCGTCTCTCCGTCCTCCCTCTGAAACGGGATGCACGCTTTCTCGGGACAGGGGTGGGAGGCTGGGCGTCGACCGGGGTCCTGGTACTTGTTGGCTGCCTGGCATGTCAGGCAACTTCAAAAACTGTGGGCAAATCTTGTCCTGCACAGACACAAAGAAATGGTCTGTGCATTTCGGGGGCCTTTGTTCGCCCAGCCCAAAAAAAAACTGCATCTCAGATCAGCTTCTATCCGCCCCCTGCACGCCCGGCGTCCAACTTCCGTTTTCATGTTGCGCTGAATAAACGCCCACACGTGTTGGCCATGTTGGTGTGCCACTTGCATACATGGTGGCATCCAGACGGCTGGGTAGAGAAACCACACTCAGGTTCCAAACATTGAAACCTCCTAGTTGCCCGTTTCTTTCGCTCCCGGTCCCAACAACCCGTTTCCAGTCTCCATCAACCAGTCCATCCATGGGCCAACATCCATGCCCTACGATCGGCAACCCCATTCAGAGATCCCCTACGTCATTCGAGCCTCGCCGAGTTCGGCGACCATCCCTGGCTGAGGACCCTGACTGGAAGCCCTGGACACCCAACAATCATCTGAGGGGGGCCTTTGTTGTTAGTGGGCAGGGCCCTCTGGAGTTGGTTAATTCCATTGAAATTCAGTTGGACTCGGCCCCCCTCCATCGTAAACAACAACCAACATGGAATCAACCATTTATTATGATGTTGACCAGCCACGAGCACACTCATCATTTGTAGCAAGCACACCGCATGTTGAATCTCATCGAGCATTAACACAAAAACCATTCGATATCGATGATGAGGGGACAAAACAAGCAGAAAAAATAAATAAACTCCGCGACCCCAACAGGCAGCGGCTTCGCAATGTCCGTCCGTCAGCCCTCCCACCCTTTTTCCTCCCATTGCCCTCCCAGTAGCATGCCACTACTTTAACCATGGCATCCCTATCCCTTGCCCTTGCCCTGGCCCCAAAACACAAGTCGTTCCTCTTCTAACAAACGCGTAACATGTGCGTAGATCTGGCGTGGTCGAGCCTCACCATATGCTCAGCTGCGATAAAAAAGCGATCGTTGTTTAACCAGCGTCCTCTCGGGCGGCGGCCCCATTCCCAAAACAGTGCGCGCGCCTCCTCCACACGGGGGTTCCATCGACAAGCCACTCACAACTTGTTCGGCGCCCCCATGGCCGACGTCGTCGGCCACTGGTATCCCGCCGCGTCGCTGAACTTGTAGCCGTACGACGACGTGAAGTCGTCAAGTACGGCAGGGCCACGAGAACCTGGGAAACAGCACGAGTCAGTCTCTGGTCAACTGGAAAAGGAGAATATGATGTCAGGTCGCTTACCATAGGGGTACTCCATCGGGATGATCTCCTTGTTATCATCCAGGTAATGCAGCAGCGGGGTAAAGATCCTCCAGCTGGCGTCGAGCTCGTCGTCGCGAACAAAGTTGGAGTGGTCACCCTTCAGGCAGTCCAGGATCAGCGACTCGTAGGCCTCGGGGATCTTGAGGTCCGAGAAGCGCCTCCGGTACGTCAGGTCGAGCTCCGTCACCACCGTCTGCATCGTCAGGCCCGGCAGCTTCGAGTTCATCTTGATATAGACGCTCTCGTTGGGCTGGATGCGCATCACAAGCTCGTTGCGGGGGATGTCCTTAAAGATCCCCGACGTCACGTCCTTGAACTGCACGCGGATTTCCGTCTTTTGCTCGTTGAGCGCCTTGCCCGCCTTCATGATGAACGGCACGCCGTCCCACCGCTCGTTCTTGATGTACGCCACGAGCGCGCAGAATGTCGGGCACCGCGAGTCCTTGGGAACAGTGTCGTCCTCCTTGTACGACGGCTTGCTTCCGTCAAGCGACTTGCCGTATTGCCCGATGATGACATTCTTGGGCTCGATCGCGGGGATCGCCCGCAGCACCCGCACCTTCTCGTCGCGGATGTCCTCCGACGAGAACGAGATGGGCCGCTCCATGGCGAGCAGCGTCAGCACCTGGAGCAGGTGGTTCTGCATGACGTCGCGGATGATGCCGAACTCGTCAAAGTACCCGCCACGCCCCTCGGTGCCGAACGGCTCCTTGAACGTGATCTGGACGTTATCGATGTGGTGGCGGTTCCAGGTCGCGCCCAGGAACGAGTTGCCGAATCGCAGGATGAGAATGTTCTTGACCATCTCCTTGCCGAGATAGTGATCGATACGGAAGAGCTCATCTTCCTTCCAGTCGGGTTCAAGAGACTTCTGGAGCTCCCGGGAGCTCGCCAAGTCCTTTCCGAACGGTTTCTCGACCTGCCGGTGTGTCAGTTACATGTCAGAAACAGGGGCGAGTGAACAAAAGGCGGACGGAAACGCACAATGACTCTGGCGATCCCCCTGGTTGGGTAGCAGCACTTCTTCAGGTGCTGCGACACGATCGTGAAGACGCTGGGCGGCAAGGCCATGTAGAATAGCCTGTTAGTCTCCTTCCTCCCCTGCTCCAGGTCCTCCAGGTGCTTGTTGAGTTGCAGGAACGACTCGTCACGGTCGTACTGCCCAGACACGTATGTGCAGAGCTCCGAGAACTCCTCCAGCTGCTGCTCGATGTCCTTGGTCGGGGTCTTGATGTACGACTTGATGCGACGAATGAATTCGTCGTGGTCCATTTTTGTCCGCGCATAGCCGACGATCTTGATGTCCTTGGGGAGGAACTGGTTGCGGTACTGCGAAGGCGTTCAGTCATGTCTGTCCCGTCACGAGTTAGGCTCTGGCGGAAGCGTTCCGACTTACGAGACCAAAAAGAGCGGGAAACTGCAACAAGTCAGCGAATTGGCACGTCAAGACCGTCTGGCGGGAGGGAGGGCAAGATGCATACGGTTTTCTTCTTGGCAAGATCGCCAGAGGCGCCGAGTACAACAATGACGGTGTTGTCTTTGAGCTCGAGTGGGCTGGGAAACCGTCAGCAGCTGTCTCGGACGCGTTTCCGGCGCGCAATCCGCCCAACGGTCGCAACATGTTTCGCCCGATTGCTTTGGTCGCCGTTGCTGCTGCTGGTTCTACAGCTCGTCCAGCTGCTGCTGCTGCCGCCGCCGCCGCCGGAGATGAGGCGGATGCAGCAGCAGCGCAATCGCGCTGAGCTATCCCAGTCGCCCAAGCAGGGAAGCTCCACTGAAATTGTGTGTCATGAATGGCGGGGCTCTCGACGACTCACCCTCCAGCGGGATGCATATCGGCTGCCATCTTGTTGGGCGGCGTGCTCCAGAAACTGCGTTGGGTCGATAGAGGTCGGGAGTCAAGAGACAGTCTCTGGGGGGGTTGTTCTCGACGTTGGGAGGGCTGGGTTCGACTTGGTTGAGAGGTGGAAAAGCGATCGGACTCCGATTCAGGTTCGGGGTTAATGCTATTTCTACCGGGCAGGGGCGATGAGTGATGCACAGAGGAACTGGAGCCAGAGGGCAGGGCACCAGGACATTTGCGACGAGGGGCAGATTACTCAGGACCCCGCCTTTACGTACTGGCCACAAAGCAGGAGCTTGGACCGGGCGGGTATGTCAGTCAACCCCTTCGAAACATTCGAGTTAGTGCCACTCCGACTTCTCCGGATGGCGCACCCCCTCTCGCCGCCTGGATGTCTGCCGAGGGATGGGAGGCGTTCTTAAAGGAAAGGCGAGAGAGGCCCTCCTGAACCTGCCTGCTCGATGCGGGTTGACCGCGGCTTGTTGCCCTTCTAGCATTGTTTCATGACGCTGTTCTTGTTGGGGCTAACAGCGGCGGTTGAGTATTGTGTAAGGCGTAACGTTAGCGGTTCCAGCACCCTGGGCGCTTGCATCCATCCGGATTGACATGAACGTGGCATGGAGTAGCATGTGCCGCGCGACATGGAACCCAAAAAAAAACTAAAACTGGCGTCCCCTGAGGCAAAGCTGGCAGAGCTGGCAGGCCTCGGAGGCGCGCTCTCACCAGCTCCTGAACCGCGGCATCAGCATTGCTGACTAGGTACTGGGTATGGCAAAACCCCCGTGGACCTGGCTACTAGCATTCTGGCTGATCTGGCCGCCGCGCGGGCATTCATGTTGCACAATTTGTTGCATTGGTGTCTGGGATCGTTCGGATGGAGACGACACACCAGGCCTGGCTGTCAACCCAAGCTCGGCGGGGCAGATGCATCTGCAGTTTGTTGGGGACGGGGGGGTGTGGTGGGATGGTGGGATGGATGGTGGGGCAGCGCCTCTGCGGTTGGCTTCCGGCCCAGGGGCGGGGGGAGTCAAGCTCCCAAGCTCTGCTTCCATCTGCGCAACCACCCAACCTGGCCTTCGTATGGATGCATGCAGCGCCCGTGGTGATGGTGGTGTGCTGCGAGCCACACGTCAGCAACAGCAGCTGCCACGCCTCCTCCCTCTTCCCCCTCGCCCCTCGCGCAGTATCACTGGCCGCATCCACGGAGAAATACCGCAGTCACAGCGGGCGGGTTGGTTTCGACACTAAGCCTCGACACAGGCAAAAATGGCACATTGCGGGCGGAGGGGCCTGGAAATAATTCTGGGCTGCCCGTGGCCGGTGCTCGCTCACCGGCAGAATTCAACTTACCCCCCACGCCGATGCTCGACGCATTAGCCTCGTTCGGCCTGTAGAGAGAAGCGAAGAGTCTCACCCAGAGGCAAGTCTCGGGGCTCCTGCGACTCCTCGGGGAGAGCGGCCAGTAACGGCACACATGCCGTAGACAATTGGTCATCAACGCAAGCAGCAGAGACAGTAGAGACAGAACGGCAACTCCGCCCACATCTCCGCGCTCCGCGGCCAAGCTCCACGAACGAGCGAGCAGAAGGATGCCTGCTATCTGCAGATACCAGACTTCCCCCCGAGCCAGTGGGCCAAGACGGACAATTTGTCAGTTGCCGCATCGTTTGACTGCCAGGCTTAACAACAGAGTGTGACTCTCCGACTTCCGGCCCGGCTTCGCAAGTCGCAAGCTGCGAGCTTGGTGGAGCTGTATCCCACTCTCCAACCTCTTTGGACGGGCTTATTATCCGTGCTCCAATGCTGAGAGTTGACTGGAGCGGCAAGCCAAGCCTGCTGGTACTTCGGAGATCGGAAGAAACGCCGCGCGGGGGGCATGTCACCCAACTTTTCCACCACGCCAGAAACCACGGATGCGCTGGTGATGTCCAACTCCTCCGTTCGAGACAATTGCGCAGGACGAGCCTGCGTGTCTCACGGTCTCGCGCGCATGCGATTTGACTCGAGGATTCGATTCCCGAGTCATTCCAATTGGGGTTGCACGCGAGGCCGATTCGGATGCATCGGTTTCATGCGGTTTCTTGGGTCGGGAGATCCCTCGGAGAGCTGAGCGTGTCGCAGAGTCACCTCACCAGATTTTGCGGGATGGGGGCGGGCTTCGGGCGGGCTTTGGGGGATGGGGGTGGCGGGGCAAGCTCTCAGCCATTGCATCATCGTTTGTGGCTGGTGAGAAAAACAGCCACAGCGCAACGGCCAAGCAGGGGTGGGTCCAGACTGTGGCATGCCAAGCCTCCAATCGACCGAAACTCGGTGCGGCAAGATAATCCGCCCCGCCCGCTGCACTCCCAAGCCCTACCAGCCGCACCACGCGAATTTTTTGAAATCGCTTGGTGTATCGGAAGTGTAGAGCCACAACCACGTCGCCCAACGCCGGACCTCGAATCAGCACGACATTTTGCTGATACCCCTTGACCGTGGCCCGGATAGATTGATCGATCGGGAAACCTCAATCCGACAAGATGCCTACCGAAGCTGGTCATAGATGTGAGCGGATCCCGAACTCTCTGCAGCATCGCAACCCGGCGCCGACGCGGACCGCGGGGGAGGCGGTCGCGATGCCCGGCGTTGTTGCTGCTGCATTCGCATTGTATTGTTGACTTTTGCTGACTCGTTGCCGTTTAGTATACGTCAAGTAAGTGCCAACCCCGGCGATCCTCCCCCGAACCGACGGATTGCGAGTACACGCCTGCCGGACCCACGCGACGCGAGATGCCGCCGAAAACCGATCGTCGATGGAACCGAGAGACTGACGGCGATTGCTTTCATAGGGGACGCCACGTGAGCTATCAGCGTGGTCGCCACAACACCCACCCCAAGACCAGCCTGATCAAGATCGAGGGCGTCGATGACACCACCGGTGCCAAGTATGTTTCAGCGAGCCGGACACCACGAGCGAGAGGGCGGTTATTAATACGGGATGCAGCTTCTACCTGGGCAAGAAGGTCGCGTATGTCTACCGGGGGCAGAAGGAGGTGCGCGGCACCAAGATCCGCGTCATCTGGGGCAAGGTGACGAGGCCACATGGTAGGGAATCGCTGGTCACTGTTCTGTGTGCGGGATGGGCTTGGCTGACAGTCGGTGTGTTGCAGGCAACTCGGGTGTTGTCCGGGCGAAGTTCACGAACCCCCTTCCCGCGAGGTCTTTCGGCGCGTCTGTTCGCATCATGCTCTACCCCTCCTCGATTTAAGGGAACGGGTCAGGCCGGAGTTGGTTGGTAACGGTGGTTCATGACTTCGGTGCATCAGGGATTGGCGAGGCCGTCACAGACATGGCCTTGCTTCTAGCATTCAAATCAAGGGAATAACCAAAATGACGGTGCCGCTGAGGATCCGCAACGTCAGGTGCAAGACAGTGCTCCGCTGATGAGGGATACAAGGCAGCGCAGAGGGGGGATCTCGTCTCCTCTCATGTCACAATAACAACGATAATGGCTAAGCCTGGGCTACAAATTCTACAGGTACAAGAGCAGTCGGTAGTGTATCCAACTTGCGGGAGTGACGATTGTGGGGAGAGTGGATTTGAGAGCGATATGGCGACCCGGGATTGAGTCGAGATGGTTAAACCGAGAAACACTAACCAGCAGATCCGGGCGGTATACGATCTACAGTTGAGATGAATTCGTTAACAGCAAGTCAGCAGGGAAGGTTCGGGGGAGTCTGTTGGCAGCCGCCCAATGCTCGACAGTGTTCATGGAGGAAATGAGGTACCGGTATGCAGCCGCTCAACGAACCCGCTTTCGCCCAGACTCGGCACGATATATTACTCCTGTGTCGGATCAGCACAGGGCTTACGTTGCTTCGACCGCGGCGAGCGGGAGCGTGCTGGCTAGGCTCTCGAGGCGTCGGCGGGTATCTGTTGGGAGTGGAAAGTGGGAGTAGGGGGGTGA
>FTEL01010054.1_pt1 | contig 11464 bp, 13 predicted proteins | sample 1658911 | NCBI WGS metagenome assembly FTEL01 (sample SAMEA3914869, study PRJEB12502) | metagenome | biome: forest; material: soil | place: USA | collected 2012-03-12 | depth 0.1 m
TAAAGAGTGGCAACAACCTTGGTGCATCCAGTCGCAAGCCCTGCGGCGCTGGCCGCGATGGATAGCGGATCCATGTCATCCAGTCCGGGACGACGGACCAGCACCGACTCGTGCGGCTCGAGTGTCACGATTTGGGTTGGTTGTGTTTGGGGCTGAGTTTCCTGCCCAGCCCCCCCGCTTCCTGAATCTTGACCTGCCTCCCTGGCCAGTCATCTATGCTTATGTAAGATCAAGAATAAAGCGTCCAATCCTTGATCATTCTGACGAGAAACTGCCAGCGGAGCCCCAGTCATCTCGGGCAAATACAGACCCCTGAGATGCAACTTGATGCGAAACCCTATCTCTCAAGACTCAAGGACGCGGGCCCCCGGGTAGCAGAAGACACAAAAGTGGATCATGATGAGTTCAAATTGCAGTGTTTTGTAGATACGGTACATGCCAGAGTGATACAAGGGCATTATTTCAATTTAAACCCCTTTTTCGGAATATGCCTGGACCGCCTCCCATCTCTTGCCAGGTAAACCGGTCAATCCCGCCCAATTCGTTCCGCTCAAAGACAAACTTGTAGGCCCCGGCTGCTTGGACGTATCGAGACCTCCTCGCCTCTTCCTCATCTGTCATCAACCAGGTGAATGTGTCGTAGTGATAGTGCTCGAGCGGATAGACTTTGATCGTCGCGGTCCTGGAATTTGAGGCTCAGAGCACCATCGTAGAGGGCGATGTCAGCGAAGTAGGCATCTGTGTCCCAGTAGTAGCGGCCAGTGTATGCCTCTATGCTGGTTGACTGAGTCCCTTTGACACGAGCGGCATCCAGTTCGGCAGCTCGGGTCTCATACCGCGTAGCAGAGGCTTCCATGGCGGTCTCTGCGAGCTGGACAAAGTCAATCTCCGCTGGACTACCGAGGGCGATCTGGAGAATGGCCTTGGCAATGAGGTTCGAACTGTCGCACGCAGACTTGGTGTTGGTGAGAACGAAGACGCAAGTCTGTGTTGTTGGAAGAAGAAAGACGGTCGAGGTGAAGCCTGCCAGGGATCCGTTGTGCGAGAAGATGACCTGCGGCGCGGCGCCCTCGCCAATAACAGGCATCTCCGGCACTAGGCTATTGTTCTCGGTGAGAATGCCCGGTAAGCCTGGCAGATAGCCCTTGAACCAGCCCAATGCGTACTCGTCAATTGTCGAGAGTCGAAGCGGAAGGGATGCGTGGCCGGCAAAGATCTTGGCCAGTTGCTTGAAAGGGGATCCTGACAACGGCTTGCCTCCGCCTTGAAATTGACGAGCCAAGGCCTGCAGAAGAGCAGAGTAGTAGATCAGAAGTTCCTTAGTGGTACTGCACACGCCGCCAGCTGGCGCCATCACGGTGGTTTGATCGACAACCTGGGAGAGGATCGGGATCAAAGAGGAGTCGCTCAGACCAATGAACCCCTCCGCTGCATTGCCATCTTCTCTCCACCCAGGACTCAGGGTTGTCCTCGACATGCCAAGGGGGTCAAACAGGCACTTCCGAAGTTGCTGCTCAAATGGAGCCCCGGTTCGGCGGGCGATGGCCTCTCCTGCGAGAGCATAACCCCAGTTCGAATATCGCCAGCCACATCGAAGGCTGAAACTGGGCTTCATGACGCTGACCATGGGTAGCAGAGCGGATTTTGGAATCAGGGGCAAGGCGTTGCCTTGGTACCACAGGATGTTGAACGTCGGGAGACCAGACCGATGGGATAGGATATCGGTGATGGTACAGGCACCGGCCATGAATGCGTCAGGACTGGTAAACTCGGGAATGATGTCGCGCAGCTTATCGTTCCAGGTCATGATTTGGCGCTCGACAAGATCGCCAATAGCAAACGCCACCATTGCCTTGGTCATGGAGCCAATGCCGTAGAGCGTGTCCGAGTCCGGCTTGAGGCTGCGCGCATGGTCTCTGAATCCAAAGTGCGCTTCGTGGACAACTTCGCCTTGGTGAATGACACCAGCGGAAGTGGCGGCGGTGCCTGAGATGGCCATGATTTTGGTGATGGTGGGATGCAACCCTCGCAGAGTTTCGTCTAGCCGAGCCATGTTGGCCAAGTGGGAGCAGCGTTGAAGTCGATTCTCTGAAGGAGTCAAGCTGGAGGGAACCTACGCAAGGTAAGGTACCTTACTCTTCTTGTTGTCGGCGAGAAGAATGAGACGCAACCTGATGCTGCTAAAACTCTAGCTAGCATGAGACGCAGTGTGTTGAGTCAAGGCCTGGTGATGCTGGGCTGTGCGGAGTGAGTCTCAGGTTGGTTTGGCTTCTGAGATGGGCGCAGTTTGCTGTTGGCAGCCCAACGCCCGGCACCTGCGGCTGCAGGCCACCCATTGCTTTTGCCACGCCCAAGCAGACTTTCCTGTCCATCCACTACAGTTGGTCCACCAGAAGTCCTCTTGAACAACGATATCCACAGGCAGCGTTGCGCGATGTCGCAACCAGCAAATGCGCACAAGATTAGTTTGCCGGCACGCTTTCAGGTCTCCCTCGTCCCCAACATGAGTTTAGATGTCAGCGAATCGGTAGGTACTTGAGTCAAGAGGCCGAGATTGAAGGAAGCCCGGATCTTGGACGAGGAAGAGGCAGCGGAAACGAAGCAGCGCTTCGGCCACCAGTTCATCAACCAAGCGCCAATGTGGTTACTTCGACAATCGCGGATGAGGCACAGTGTTCTCCAGTTCTCAAACAGAATTCGGTCCGCATGTTGAGTGTGAGGCGCGGCTGTCCATGCTGGCGACGGCCCGTCTGGTTCCCAGCCTCCCAGGGCCGTGTCCTGTACTTGCTGTTGGGCACATCCTCCCGCGGCCGCCCTCCCCACTCAAGGCGGGCTGTGCGAACACACTAAGGTTGCTTCCCAGCGCCCATTGGGCGGGAAATAAACGTCGAAGAAACAGCTGTTGGCGCTAGGAATCTGGAATGCGACCTAGCACTTGAACCGAGATGTGCCAAGAATGGCAGACCAGGACAGAACACACATTTGTACCTAAGAAGTCCTGCACACCACACTGAGCGTCCCGTTAGCGGGCCTTGTGCAACTTTGCCAGTGGCATCACCGACAGCTGCGCCACAACAGTTGGCGGCCAACACCGACCAAAGGAGATCTCGACCGGCCCGTGGGCATCAAGATTGAGTGATCAAGGAGAATTGAGTCGCCTGACCGAGGCTGAGCTCCGGCGTGCGGGATACTTAACAACGCGGGTGACGACTCCCTGACGCTTCCCGTCCAGCCTCGACTCATCCCTCAACTCATCCCCTCAAAGACAAATCAGAGACAACATGGGAGAGGCGGCTTCACCAGCACACTCGCTCAAACCGGCGGCAGGAGAGCCACGCAATGCCGAGCCAGCAGCAACAGGGCCTCAAGATGCCAAACCGGTAGCAGCAGAGTCCCAAAATGCCAAATCGGCAGCAGCAGAGCTTCTAGATGCCACTTCCCCAGTTGACCAGCCTCCCGTCGCGGTGGTGACACCCCTCCATCAACTGGGAGACCAGCCGCAGTGGATTGACTGCCCGTTCTGCGAGCATCGCGCCATGACACGACTCGACCACCGGCGCACGCCGATGCAGTTGTGAGTGCTTGCGACCCCTGGAGCCACGGCCAGTGCCCGCTGACTGACTTGACCGGCAGTCTCTGCGGATTAATAATCTTTTTGGGAGGCTGCGTGTGTTTCAGTTGCCTCCCGTGCTTGGGCCGCTGGTTTGAGGAGACAAACTACTTTTGCTCGCAATGCCACGAAAGGGTAGCCTCGTTGCCCAACGGTGGCGTGATGATTGTCTACGGGCCGGGGGGCGCGGTGCCGCCGTCCAAGTACGCGAAGCCTGTGTCGGCACTGTCGGGTTGAGCGTTTGATGCGCTCGAGACGTTGGGGAAGCAGTAGGCGGCCAAGGGCAATCGTAGATACATGTGATGAGGATACTATGGGACAGTGCGTGTTTCTGTTACTGTTCTGGCACAATGCTTGACATCTGCCACGTCTATCCCTGGATTATGACTTTGTGCCTCATTCCGGCGTCTTCATATAGGAGAGGGCCAACGCCTTTATCTTCCTTGCAGTCAGCCCTGATCATCTGCTTTCCTCTTTCCACCAGACAAGACCCACAGCGCAATACTATCACTTCGTTGCTATGTCTGCTTCCCCCATGCCACGCGATAGGTTATGTTAACTCTGTGGCGTGTGGCCGCTGAACATATCCAGTATTGGTTAGGGGCCTGAAAGACCTCGACAACGGAGTACATACACCCTAACCCTTCACATTCTTTGCTCCTGAAACCCTTAGGGTCACTTGGGGTTACTTTGGGTTCTCCCAGTAACCAGACACAAAACCCCAGAAGCCATGTTGACTTGACGGACAGTTCTAACTTAGATTCCGGTTCCCAGGCCTCTTCATCGCTCAATATACTCCCCCTTTCTAGCATCACAGATGGAATCTGATTACCGGGTACGGCACATGTGACCCCGAGACGGCACTGGGCTGGGTGTGCACGCGGACTTTGGTTGGCTGCTGTGGTTCTAATCTAGGTACGCAGTGATGGTAAAAGGTAAATTGTGGACATCTCACGTCTAAGTGGTCAAAGTCTATGAAGATGATGCCAGCCGAGTCTCATAATGCTACGGCAACTGCAACGCTCCCCCTCGACCGATACCAGATTTCGGATGGGAGCTGTTCAAAAAGGAATATCTGGCGCGCTTCAGGCCAGCATGCTGGCGGTCAGAACTACCATGCCACTAGAGTCGTCATGGATATGTGTACCAAATTATTAACGTTGTGAAGAAGGCTTACATACAGAGGCAAAAGAAGAAAACCGCAATAATTCTCTCAGGTACCCGGGATTTCAGATCACCCCCGCCCTGCAACCCGTCCTGACTGCGAAGAATGCCCGCTCACATCACTCACAAACACCAACCCGGGTCCCTCACGACATCACCCCCAAGACTACCGATAGTTATGTACCGGCATCTCCACCGCCTCCTTATCAGGAGAATGAGGATATGGCCCCGGAGAAGCCCCCCGCACGACAGGAGCAGCAGCCGCAGCGCCAGCAGCCAACCCGCCGCTCTCCCGAACCCGAGGAGTATTGACAAACATCTCAGCCCGCTCGTGTCCATCCCCCGGCGCCTCGACCCTCTCATGACCCTGTCCGAGCTCGGCCGTGTTCCCGGAATAGTAGTGACTGAACTCCTTTGTCTCCGAGTAGTACTCGGACGGCCTAACCGCCAATCCGGCACCCTCCCGAACCCGAACCTGATCGGCAAACATCTCGGCCCGCTCGTGCCCACCCGCCGGCGCCTCGGCCATCCCATGGCCCTGTCCAAGCTCGGCCGTGTTTCCGGTGTAGTAGTGGGTAAACTCCTTCGTGTCTGAGTACTCGGAGGGGTCGTATGATGACGGGTTGGGTCCGTGGTCCGGGGGGTATTGCTGTTGCCGCCGCCGTCGCCAGACAAAGAATGCTGCCGCGAGGACGAGGACGATCAGGGCGGCGCTGCCGGCCGCGATGCCGGCTATCGCGCCGGTGGAGAGTTGCGGGGCGGAGTCAGAGCTCGAGCTGGGTGTTGTGGTGGGGATGGAGCTTGGCAGGGCCGACGTGGTCGAGGTGGTGGTGCTGCTGCTGCTGGACGTGGTGATGGACGAGCGCGACAGATCGGACGACTGGAAAGCGAGCTGGATCATGGGCGCGAACAGGCTCAGGCTGGTGACGTGCGCGTTGGGGAGCGTGGTGAAACCAAAGTTGTTGCTGGAGCCGGACTCGCAAGAGACGGTTGCGAGAGTGAGGGACTTGGCCCGCATGATACAGGTCTGGCCGTTGAGGTTGTCACAGTTGAACCCCGTTGGGCAGCAGCCCACAAAGGTCTCCTCCGCTTTCATCTGGTACTGCACTTTCCATTGGGACGAGTGGCCCGCGATCGCCGTGCACGCCGATGTGTAGCCCGCCGGGCACTCCAGGCCGGGGGAGTAGAAGCCCCATCCGTACAGTGCCGCGCTTGGTGCAGGCGTGCCCTCGGTTGTTGCTGGCCAGCAGCTTGTATCGTCTTGCACTGTTGTTGGGGCACAGGTTTGTCCCCACCAGGCCACATTGCATGTTGCACACTGGCCGATGGCAATGGTGCATGGTGCTGGAGGAACGAAGACTGTCGTAAGAGGGCCGAGAATCACCCGGTTCTTGTTGGTGAAGGCCATCGTTGTTCTTATCCAGGACTCAGGTTTCCCTTCCTCCTTGCCTGGTGGCCTTGAGCTGTACAACGATTTGGTCAGAAACCAGTCCTCATCAAGGGGGCCACAAGGAAGGTGGAACATCGGCTGCTGGAAGAAAATCATGTTCCAGCAACCCGGGAACCTACTGGGGACAGCGCCGGGGTTTAGGGGTGGCATCAAAGGCCCAGAAGCATCATTATGCTTGAGTCTCTCGCCAGCGCGCTTACCCAAGTCGGGGTATTCCGCCCGCCAGCCAAGCAACAATGGTGCCCCTTGGCACACAAGGGACGATCCGTGGGTGAAAGCCACCAGGACTTACGGTCCGACGAAGAGCCAAGGACCCGGGAGAGCCGTCGTGCGTTGCCAGGATCGGGATTTTTCACAAATCTTCTCCAAGCGCAACAGTTCCTGCGACGCAATGTCCCCTTGGTCAATAAACAAAAGCCGCCACACATTGTTCCCCCGGCTACGGCCGGTCATCGTTTCACCTCCGCGCAGACCTCCGAGCGTATCCTTCACTGGCTTTGTCACGCATCCCGCACCACGACCGAGTACATGGTTGATAGCGGCTGGAGATCGGGCGGATTAGGGCCCGGGTAAACTCCAGTAGGGCTGGCTCAGTGATGCCGAAGAGGACAGGCGAGGACGCAGGAAAGGTGGAGCAAGCCACGGCTGCTGCGGTGCTTATCAGACGGTTGTTGCCAAGTCGTGAGGTGGAAGTCAGTCCTGACACTCCCCTGAATGCGGCTGGGGGCAGCAAATAAGGTAACTTATCTGGGGCTGCTGACGTGAGAAGCTAAAGTCTCAGGGTCTGAGTATTACGTACAGAACAATCTGTATTGGTCAAGATACGCGCTGCCCATGGTGGTGTTGACTTTCAAGCCAGACAGACGCTTTGACTGTGTCGGCAACAATGCCGTCAAACCGCCAGTCCCCAGTCCTTGGCAGCCCCCTGATCCCTAAACCTCAGTCTCGAGAGTGGCTGCGAGAAGACGCCGGTTTGCAGCGCGGGAGAGCAGTGGGAAGACTGGTTGGAGGCGGCGCATGAGAAATCCGGTCGCGCCAGCATTTGCGTGACCACTGACATACTCCATAGTATACTGACGCCCGTAGCTGGCCCGAATATCTCGCCGCGCTGGCGGTTTTCTGTTGTTTCAGCCACGGTTCCTCGGCCCGCGCCAGATGCCCATGCTCCCGGACTAGGTACCTAGGTGGTTTCCACATGTAGGCCAATCTTCTGCCCGTTTTCCTCTTCCACAACGGGATCTCAGAGAGAATCTGAAGTATCAACTAAAGCTATAGCCAACCCCCATTGTTCCATAACTTGCGCAGTGCTTTGGACGATCTGGGTTTGCGAGCGAAACTCTACGGATATGGGAGGTTTAGACAACTACCTCCACTACAACTGGTCGGGCTCACCCAAACTGCCGGCCCATGGCCATCCGTGCTGTGGCTCGAGGTCACCCTGGCCATCTTCCCACATTTGTTGGTCCACATCCTCAGGCACCCCCACGTCTGCAGCAGCTCCTAGACTCGCCCAAGAGGAAGAACCGGCGTCCCATAACGCCGCTGCTGTCCATTGATCGCGGTGTTCCGGTGGCAGTTGTGTGCCTCCCCGGACAGCGGACACCTGACCGGGCGGTAATGGTGGAATATCGTTGTACTCGCGTTGCACTGGAACAACTGATCCGACCCTCGAGGGCGGGAGGAACATGTTGAAGAGATACACCGCCTGACTCTTTTGACTTTCCAAAATGGGGTACAGGTCGCTAAAGGTTTGTTGGCTCCCTTCACTCTCCGTGGCCGTTATCGCACTGAAAACGTCGTCATCTGGTGCCGGAAAGTCCTTGAACGTCGATGGGTGCTCGGCGGCTGCGCTTCCTTGCGCCCACGCAGCGTCAGGCAGCTCTCCTAGAGCAGTCCAAAATTTATCGACGTCGGCGCCACCGGTGCGAAGGGCTATGAGCCGATTCAACACAGTCACGGCGTCGTCGAGGCAGTTTGATCCGAGCTGACCACCTGGGACGGATGGATCGGGTATCGGTGTTGACGATGACCTGGATACCGATCGTTCCTGTCCGGGAGAAAGGCGGTTTCGTGGGTCAGCTTGGGAGGGTGGCAGGTCCCGGACAACAGCGCGTACCGCGTACAATAATTGGAAGACGGAGTGGGACGGTAGGGTATGGTATCGTGATGCCGGTACAGCGGCGATCCATGACTGGAACCAGCGTTTAACAGAAGCCGCTGCAGTCTGCAAGAGCGTGTCGACAGTGGGTGAATTAGGCGCAAGCGAGAACCGGGAGTCCGGCGAGGCTCCAGCGGCGCAGGAATGCACCACTTCACTCCCTTGCGGCTCGGATAACCGGAGAGCTACTGTGTTGAACTGCGTCACAAGCATGGCTGTTGTTGTGCTCGCGTCAGCTTCAATGTTTTCCGCCATGGTCTAAGGGGGCTTTACCATTGTTCTTCAAGGCGCTAGGGAGTTCCCCTACAAGCCTATCCAGGTAAGCCCGGCAGCCAGCCAACGCTACTTCGCTCTCCTGACTCTCTCTGCCCTGTTCTTCTTGTTGCAAATTCACCCTATCATGGCTCGTTTCGGTACTCTTCAGCTGCGGGCTCTTGAGCACCGCAACGCGTTCAGCCAAGTACTGGACTTTGACGAAGTGAACGAGGACCTCGTCCAGGCCGTGCTCCTTTGCGTCTTGAATCTCTCCGAGACATTGGCGCATATATGATGTGAAGGGCATCGATGTAAGCTGTTGGAGATGCATGGCAGCTCTGAGCCTCTGGTCAGTAATCGGCTTCATATGGTAATGTGAAGTGGAAGTGGCAATCGACATACGATGATCGCAAGTACCATACCCCAAGCAGCAACCTTTTGTCCTCGGTCGGCCTGACTGCCTCCTCGCCGTTCTGGCCGACAGGAGGTTTCCTGTTCAGGCCAAGATCAGAGACGAGTGACTCGGCTAGACAAAGGAGCTTATTGAGCTGGCTGTGTTTCGTACAGTGGTAGTGGTGCCAACCCAGAATCACCACGATGCCCCTGAGGAGATCCAGGGAGTGCTCGGACTGGAGGAGCATGCGATCGGCGAGGTGCCCTCTGACCAGTTGCATTTGGGTGTGCATCGTACGTAGGCCTTCAAAGCTTGCAATTGCACGAATAGACATCATCAAGAAGGGGTGGTGGGTCCTCAGCGCTGACGCCAGGATGTGTTGAGGGATAATGACAAAGGGATGCTCCGGCATCAGCTTGGCACGGTACTTGAGGAGAAGCGTCTGGTCTGTATCTTCCCAGCCCCTGAGTAACAATCCTCGAGCTTGACCCGGGAAACGTGGCGATGGATGGAAGAGATTGGCGCTGTGTGCTCCAGAGGCGGCAACGTGACCGTTCTCAACATCTCGTTGGTCCTGGGACGACGCTTTCCGGACGAGAAACGGACGGTCCAGGTTCCCGACTGAGGGTGACTCTGCCGCGAAGTCTACGCTCAACGGCGAAGAAGAGTACTCCGGAGTCGAGACTAGCGAGTCGAAGTCAAAAGACGGGCTTCCGGCATCCGTGGTTCTTTTGCTTTGTGTTAGCATGTTATGAGTCGGGGCCGCGGTGCTGTCCTTACTGCAGATGCTTTGGCTGTCGTGTCTTCCTCGGCTTGGGGATTTGGTCGGTGCACTGCTTCAGTAGCCGTTCACACCTGTGATAGACAGCGTGTCAGCCATATCGGCATGGTGACTCTTGCCGGCCGTCCTACCAAGGAGCCTCGCGGCACTTGTGCCCACGTACCTGTCACACTTGGAACCGGCGATGTTGGATCGGCCGGAACACTTTGCCTTGGCTGCCGAGCACTGCGCGCATGCAGTACCCCATTTGGTGGTCTGAGTCGGTCTTTTTGGCGTCATCTTGTCACGGCGGTTGGTGGAGGTCCCACGAAATCGAGGGATGGTTTCGGTGATACGTGCTGTTGTCGAGGCAAGGAACCATGAGGTGGGCGAGCAGTTTGATGTGCTGATGCTCAAGAGCGAAAAGGCGAATTAATGGATTCCTCAGGACTACAATGGCAAGATAGACGAGCAATTCCATCCGTCTCCGTCATGTTAACTCAGCCTTTTCATCTGAGGGAGGCCATGGCTGGCAACCCTATATAAAAAGAGTCCTGTCTGCCGACCTCGAAACCTCGAGGACGCCAAGCGCCGGACGGATCCGAGTTTGGCGGCCCCGATGAGGAACCACCGCAGCGGGATCAGTCCCTGGGTAGGGCTGAACCTGAAGACGGCCTTAAGCTGCTTCTGGCGCGACAGGCACTGGTCTTGTCCAAGCCCGGCCCGTCAGGAACGCCGAGACCTCCAGGCTGCACGATTGTGTGCCTGGTCGCCTGATTGTCTCATCTGTCGAGTCTGCGGTCGGCGCCCGGTCACTGCCCACACACTCTGACCACGCACACTGCTTCTCACTGGCTTCGGCTGGCTGAGACACAGGCAGCAAGAGAATCGGGCCCAAGCATATTTCGCTACGCCGCCATGGCCCATGGTTTCCATTGCCGCGATGGAATTGGGTCCCAACTTGGCCGGATCTGGTTCTTAGTGCTGTTCTCCTGGAGCCGAGAGCCGACCAGCGCGGCAGAAGGGCCCGCTGCTCAGTCCCTTGCCTTCTTGATCTGGCGAATGGCCCGGGAGTGCTCACGAACCGGCCGCTGCCTAAATGTCATCTCCGTGAAGCTTGCCTGACCTCTGCTTGGCTTGTTGGGGGGCGGCGAAGAATTTGTCGAGCCAAGCCAAGCCACCTTCAATGTTACATCTCCTTAGGTAATACCATCATTCCATGCGCGGGTGCAGCATGGTGATTGCCCCCTTCCCTCGGGAGCCTTGGCAAGGGGCTGTCAAGCCGGCTTGGCCGGTGAGGAGCCTAGCTGAAACCAAGTCGCCATGGCGGAGAACGGCCGCGCCCAGTATCGGAGTTTTCAATGTCCCGGCGCTCACTCCATGTCGGAGTCTGCTAACCCCCGAAGATTGAGCACTGGATAATGGATGTCGACCGAGAACGGGCGACGAAACAAGCCCAGCACGTCTATGATCCCCAAGTTTAGGAACCATAAACAAGCAAGACGACCAAATGCTCGTCGGGAAGCTTGATCAAAGTTGGGTTACCTTTCAGCAGGAGAGTGGATTCGAGGGCAGAGTCACCAGAACTCATACGCCCTCCCTGGTCCCGAGGGCGTCCGCCTTCTCCTCGCGCGTCTCTGCGCACAGTGTGCAGCTCAGCGGCGGCAGCCTGA
>FTEL01006459.1_pt1 | contig 11461 bp, 12 predicted proteins | sample 1658911 | NCBI WGS metagenome assembly FTEL01 (sample SAMEA3914869, study PRJEB12502) | metagenome | biome: forest; material: soil | place: USA | collected 2012-03-12 | depth 0.1 m
ACTCGCGCCCCTTTCGAGACCACGGATTCTCAGAGAGAAGAGGATTAAGGGTGGACCTTAACGTGGCGCCTTGGACCGCTCGGCCACCTTGCCATTGGACTTGGATGTCGATGTGGATCCGGGGTGGCATTTTTGTTGTTTGGCGGAGGAGGGGGGTCCACACTGAAACATCCTCTCATCTCCTGCGGGCTTCGCTTTCGTCTCGCTCTCGCTGCCTCCGCGGGGCGTTTTCAGCTCACTCAGTCGTGTGTGCGGGCCCAACACGAAGGGGACAGCTTCATCTTGTATTAACTCTCTTGTCAACATCTCACGCTCGCCGACGTCCCGGCCCCTCCCCGTGAGTGATGACGCGGCATTTGTTCCTGGGCGCTATATCCGACCGACTGGTCGAACCGCATCGGAGATTTTACCCCTTCCTTGGCCCTGCTTGGCAAGCGGATTCCGATGCTCCGAGGCCCAGAGCGCGACGCGCCCCATCTCGGCCCGCCCCCGCCGCCGCTCCCCGGATCCATTGGTGGATGATTTCGGGAATGGTACGAAACAAGCAACGACGGCGTCCTAACGGCCGTGGCTAGAGAATCGCCAGCCTTGCTCGTGAGGGGCAACCATGACGTAGGGTTGAATTCGTAGAGAAAGTGGTGATCGCAATGGCTCAGGGGTAGTCGGCCATCTCAGGGATAGCTTGCTGTCTAAGGGATCGTCGGGCCTGACAGCCACGTCGCAGCGGTGATATAAACTCAACCGCGAGCCTCCTCAATACCAGTCCGAGCTTCTTCCCAGCCATCTTCTCTGGTCAAGCTCAACAAGATGAAGCCCGTCGCCTCCCTCCTCCTCCTGGCCGGCGCCGCCGTCGGCCAGCAATCGGCCTACGGACAGTGCGGCGGCATCGGCTACACGGGTGCCTCCAACTGCGTGTCGGGGTACGCCTGCACCTCGTACAACCCGTACTACTACCAGTGCGTCCCCGGGACGGCCACCTCTGCCCCGGCCACGACGTCCAAGACATCGACCTCGTCGACCGTCAAGACGACCTCGACCACGTCCTCGTCCTCGGTCAAGACGACCTCGTCGTCGACTACGGTGAAGTCGAGCACTTCGTCTACCAAGACGACGTCCACCACTGGCCCGACGTCCACTGCCTTTGCGAAGACCAATGGCTTGATGTTTGAGATTGATGGCGTCACCAAGTACTTTGCTGGCACCAACTGCTACTGTGCGTCAACCAACCCTTTACTTGCCTCTTCTCAGCCGTCTCGGGAACAGAACAACGACTAACTCTTCGCAGGGTGCGGCTTCCTGACCGCCAACGCCGATGTCGACCATGTCTTTGCCGACATGGCCGCGGCGGGCTTCAAGGTCGTCCGCGTGTGGGGTTTCAACGACGTCAACAGCATCCCCGGCTCCGGCACCGTCTGGTACCAGTACCTCTCCGCCAGCGGCTCGCAGATCAACACGGGCGCGGACGGCCTGCAGAGGCTCGACTACGTCGTCTCGTCGGCCGCGGCCCACGGCTTAAAGCTGATCATCAACTTTGTCAACAACTGGAATGATTATGGTGGTATCAATGCTTATGTCAATGCCTTTGGCGGGTCGGCGTCGACCTGGTACACCAACACCGCCGCGCAGGCGCAGTACCAGAAGTACATCCAGGCTGTTGTCAGCAGGTACAAGACCTCGACTGCTGTCTTTGCTTGGGAGCTGGCGAACGAGCCCAGATGCAGCGGCTGCGATGCGTAAGTTTTTCTGCTTGTCCAAGTTAACGGCTGGCAAGTTTCTAACATATCCCAGCTCCGTCATCTACAACTGGGCGGCCAAGACCTCCCAGTACATCAAGTCCCTCGACTCCAACCACATGGTCACCATCGGAGACGAGGGCTTTGGCCCCCTGACCGGCGGCGACGGCAGCTACCCGTACCAGGCTGGTGCTGGTGGCTATACCTGGGTCGACAACCTGAACATCTCGACGCTTGATTTCGGCACCCTGCACCTGTACCCCGACAGCTGTGAGTAAAAGTATGCCGCTCGTCAGAGGATAATGTGCTGATGATCTACTAGGGGGCCAACCCTACAGCTGGGGCGACCTCTGGGTCTCGACCCACGGTGCCGCCTGCGTGGCCGCCGGCAAGCCGTGCATCCTCGAGGAGTGTAAGTCTAGTCCTAATCCCCACAGCCTTTTGTCGGAGATCACTGACAGTATGGGAATATAGACGGCGGCACCAACAACTGCACGATCGAGAACCCCTGGCAAAAGACGGCGCTCTCCTCCAAGGGCATTGCCGGCGACATGTTCTGGCAGTACGGCGACACCCTGCCCAGCTGCAACTGCCAGACCTCGCAGGACGGCAACACCGTCTTTTACAACCAGGGCAACTGGGACTGCATGGTTACGCAGCACGTTGCGGCTATCAATGCTGCTTAAGTCTGGGTTGGCAGTCGAGGCGCCCTTGCTTGGGGGAACTCCAGCTTGTCGTTTGGCCCTCTGTTACTGCAAGTCTGGATGGACAGAGCTCGCAGGTTGGGGCAGAGGACTGTACATGAAATGAGGCAGAGGCGATGTATATAACTAAAATGATCAACTGTGTGACAGTTAATACCCTTTAACCTCATCAATATCAACAGAGCCCATTTCTCCTTTTCCATCCCTCCACTTCCACCTCCACCGATCAACTCCTCCTCCTTAGCATACCAGCTTAAGTCACACAACCCCTCTCGTTCTCCAAATCCTCAAAAACACAGCATGCACCGATCGGCGGTAGCATCCCTCCCATCGGCACCGGGTGATAACCCCCCATCCATCCCACCAATCGGCCGCGCGAACCGAAAGACCAACCCTCTCACGGTCGCACTCTGCCGTGCCATCGACCCGCCGCTCCCCAACAAGCATCAAATGCCGCCCCAATCAGAGCCCGCGGCCCGCAGGGAGTACAACCTAAGTCGTGTCGTGCACCGGCGGGTGTATATCAACCCGCCGCAGTTTGGTACGGAAAGGGAAGGTCTCGAGACACGCTTCGTGCGACCGGGGACAATGGGGGACAATGGATGCGGGGAAAGAATGGGGCCGAACGGGCGACGCGCGGAGGGATCGTGGACACAAATGGGATGCGACTTAGCTGGTGAGGTATACCGTCCGCGCGCACCGAGCACCGTGATGAGGGAGAGGTATATCAAGCCCGTGTCCCCGACGACACCGGGACAATAAAGAAGGATATCAAGCCTGTGTCCCCAACCGCATCCAACAGCAGCCTCAACCAACACGTCCTTGCATCACCCTCTCCGGCGCACACCCAACCAACTCATCTCACCACAATGGATCCCACCGCCGAAGAAAAACCAACAGCCACCCGCATCGACTCGGCAACCCACGAAACAAGGATCGCAGCCCAGCTCGCGCACGATGTCAACACCGCGACGTACTCTCCCTGGTCGCCGCGGCTCTTCCGTCTCTATCTAGTTCTCTCGCTGGCATACCTCTGTGGGTGCCTGAATGGGTACGACGGGAGTTTGATGGGGGGGTTGAACGGGTTGGTTTCTTATCAGCGGTACTTTAACATGTGAGTAAACCAACTACCTCTCCAAAACGGGGGGGCTCCGGGTGTTAACTGATGTAGGACGACCGCGGGCTCCTCAACCGGCCTCGTCTTCGCAATGTACAACATCGGCTCGGTAGCCGCGGTCCTCTTCTCCGGGCCGGTGAACGACTACTTTGGGCGGCGGTGGGGGATGTTTGTGGGCGCCCTGATCGTGGTGATCGGGACGTGCCTGCAGGCGCCGTCGACGAGCGCAAGGCAGTTTCTGGGCGGGAGGTTTGTGCTGGGGTTTGGCGTGAGCTTTTGCTGTGTCTCTGCGCCGTGCTATGTCTCGGAGATGGCGCATCCGAGGTGGAGGGGGACGTTGACGGGGTTGTATAATTGTACTTGGTATGTTAGTTGTGGCCCGTTTCTTGCGACCCCGTTGCTGTCCACCCAGTTATTGCGAACAACACCAAAGGCCAACTAACACCCCCCCAGGTACATCGGCAGCATCATCGCCTCCTGGGTCGTCTACGGCTGCAGCTACTCCCCGCGCCCCGACTCCTGGCGCATCCCGATCTGGTGCCAGATGATCACCTCGGGCATCGTCTGCCTCGGCGTCTTCTTCCTGCCCGAAAGCCCGCGCTGGTTGATGGCGCAGGACCGGCACGACGACGCGGCCAAGGTCCTCGCCACCTACCACGGCGAGGGCCAGCTCACGCACCCGATCGTGCAGCTCCAGATGCGCGAGATGGTCACCCAGATCTCCACCGAGGCGTCGGATAAGAAGTGGTACGACTACCACGAGCTGTGGAACACCCACTCCGCGCGCCGCCGGCTGGTCTGCGTCATCGGCATGGCCGTGTTCGGGCAGATCAGCGGCAACTCGCTGTCGTCGTACTACATGGTCACGATGCTCAACTCGGCCGGGATCACCGACGAGCGCAAGGTGCTCGCGCTGAACGGGGTGAACCCGGCACTGTCGTTTCTCGGCGCGGTGCTCGGCGCGCGCATGACGGACGTCGTGGGCCGGCGGCCCCTGCTGTTGTACACGATCGTGTTTGCGTCCATCTGTTTTGCGGTGATCACGGGGACGAGCAAGATGGCGACGGACGACCCGACGCAGACGGCCGCGGCGAACACGACGATTGCGTTTATTTTTATCTTTGGGATTGTCTTTTCGTTTGGCTGGACGCCGCTGCAGAGTATGTATATTGCTGAGACGCTGCCGACGGCTACGCGGGCGAAGGGGACGGCTGTGGGCAACTTTGCGTCGTCGGTGGCGTCGACGATTTTGCAGTATGCTTCAGGCCCGGCGTTTGAGAAGATTGGGTACTATTTCTATTTGGTGTTTGTGTTCTGGGACTTGATCGAGGGGGCGGTCATGTACTTTTATTTTCCGGAGACGAAGGACCGCACGCTGGAGGAGCTGGAGGAGGTGTTTTCGGCGCCGGATCCGGTCAAGAAGAGTTTGGAGAAGAGGAGTGCGTTGACAGTGTTGAGGACTGTTGGGGCGGACGCGGAAAAGGTGGATGTTTAGGGGCTGGGGGTCTTGAGCGTCCATCTGTGTTATCACAGGTGTTCTAGTTGAGGGCAACATATCGTAATGCTACCGCATTGGTTGCTCAGTTCTACATGATCATTGTAAGGATGAAATATATGCTCGATCTAAAGGTTGATGATGAGTGTTGATGGGCTTGCTGAGATGGGGAATTGTAATATCGTGAGCAATCCCCTCTTACTCACTCACCCTCCCATGGCCGCGACAACCAAGGTCATATCGCCAGCCCTCGGATTGGCTGTGGTTGTCACCTCTGTTGGCCAGTAAACGTGGTCCTCGATGCGACAACAGCATTGGTCATTCGCGTGGCTCAAGCCACACCTGCCAGCTGCCAGCAACAAACAGCCATCAACTTGATTCCACGTCACTCAGTGTATTTCCAGCACACTCCATTGTCACCATCTCATTACCGCGGCGCACCGGGCCTGCAACTCCCCTGGCCGCAATAACAACATACACCCGACCCCCGGTCAGCGGCCGAGGCAACGCCGTCGGCTACCCCTGCCCGCTCATTCGCGTCCTTTTCCCTCTTCGACCCGCGCCATCCCCAATGGATCCAACACCTTTCCGCGACGCTCCCCTCCCCGATCCGCCGACACGCTCCCGCTCGTCCCGGGCCCGAAACTGGGCCCCTTCACGCCCTCCGCCAACGCCACCGATATCGAGTTCATCTCGTTGACGGTTGCTCGACCGCGAAAATGACAAGGATGCCCAGGTCTGGAAGGTCATGATCGACGGCGCAGGGCCGTTCGCGCCCTAAAAATGGTGCCCGCCGCGCACGAGCAATGATTCCCCGCAGGGGGCCCGCTGTCAATCATCTCAGCCCTGGCCCCCTGGCTGGCGCCTGCGATCAACGGTCTCGCCAATCGTTCGTCGCCCCAGTTTTGCATCGTACTTTTACAGCTGGCGCTTCGGAAGAAAACCCCACCCCCGACTTCTACATAGGTAGCCTACTTCGACCCCTTCAACTCGAAAACCACGTCTACGGCCGCCTGCAGGCCTCCCACCGCGAGGACCTCGCCGTCCCGGCGCACGGCTACCTCCTCCTGACCGACCTGCAAGCCCTGCACTCCCTCGGCATCCTGGTGCACGACACGCACGGGGGGGATTTCATGGCCGGGAACCGGCTGGTGGATTTCAGCCGGGCGTGGACGGCGCCGCATCCGGCGTTGGTTGGGCGTATGGAGCGGGGGTTGAGGGAGCTGTTGAGGGCGGAGATGCAGCTGTTGATGGATTGGTATCATGAGTTGGTGAGATAGGGGGAGGTCTGGGGATGGGGATAGTGGGAGGTGGATGGTGATGAGGTGAGGGAAGAAGAGGATGGGAATGCAACTAGGGAAAACGAGAATGGGAATGAGGCGAGAAAGGATGGGGAGGGAGACTCCGGTGCGGTGGAAGACGGGCCGGCAGTTGACGTGATACCAGGCGGGCCGCCGTCGTGAGACTACCGGCTGCGGGCCGTTTGGTGTGTGATGTGATGTGATACCAGGCGGGATAAGAGAAGGTGATACCACGCCGTGGGCGGGCCGTGGATGTGATACGCAGCCATGCCGTGGATGTTTTGGGATCGGGAGCTGCGAAAAGGGGGCACGGCGGGCTGACGGCTCCGACCGGCGTTGGCGATGGGTTAGGAGAAATGAGCGAGCGATTTGGATTGTGTTGATCTTCGGACCTGGCAGCCGACAGCCGGTTTGGGCGCAGACTGTCACTGCAGACGTGCCTAGGCTGAGAGAGGTGCATGGATGATCTGCGACGACGCCTCCCCCTCTCAAATCTTCAGGCCGTCGTTTTTGTCAGCTGTGGCGCAAACCATGGACGCCGACGAGGGTCCAAACACACGCGGCACGGAACATGCCGTCGGGTTGGGGAGAGAGGCCTCGACGGTTACGGCGTAGTGGTGTTGACGCCATGCATCCGTCGTGTCGAGGTGGGGGACAGACAGCTGGCGGTGCTTCCAGCTCAGTTGGGGGGCCGGCGCCTCGGCCCTTTGAGCAGCTGGCGCGAGCCAAGGCGGCTGTCCCGGCTCCATGAGTTCGCTAGATTCAGGGGGAGCTGGGGGGGCAGCTGCAGCTAGGCGGCGGCGAAGAAGCACTAGTTGGGCCCAACCAACTCGAAACAGACGCCGCTGTCGGCCTTGTTCTCAGTCCCCCGCGCGCGTGGCGCCCAGCAACGCTTTAACATGAATTTCACGGACCAGTGCGATAGCGACCAGGAAGGGCCAGTCAGCGGAACGGGGGGGCGGGGGGACGAACGGGGAACAGGGAGCGGCGGGCATCAAGGATCAGATCGAGCTCCCGCTGCTAGCGGCCGGATTCCCCCCGGCCCTGTCAGGCGCGCGGCGCTAGAAGCCAGAGAAGGGCCAAGAAGAGGCTTCGAGGAGCGGGGACCCTGTCGCTGGGAGTAACGCAGAGGGGCAAGGCATGGCGGCTTGCTCGGCCAGCTCATCCAAGCGAAGTCCTACGGGCCTCCCGATAGGCCAAAGACGATGCCCATCCCCATGCCTCTCCCCTGTCCTGAGCATGTTTCCCCTGCCCTCCTTCAGGCCCCCCCCCTGCCATGCCACGCCCTCCGTCCCCATCCCGTCACAACCCAAGCCAGGGGTGCGAGTGGCCCCGCGGGGCGTGCCTGGCTGCAGCACCTGAATTTGTTGCGTGTGCTCTGACATGGCCCTGATTTCGCTACCGCCCGCCCGTCCAACGCGCCGGGCGGAAGCGACGCACCAGTTGCTCGTTTTGGGCGGAAGCGAGCGCTCAGTTGCTGCACGCGCAAGGTTCGAGAAGGATGCGCCAGGCCCAGGAGGGAGGGGGTCCTCCTCGAGGCCCCAAGGAGGGAGGGTCGCGAAGGGGGAACCAGCAAGGGCCAGCACAGGCAGGACGGCCCAGGAGTCGCCCTCCCTCGCTCCCGTCGGCCCACACACACTTGTTTTCGAGGGTCCTGTCCTGGCCTGGCGCTGGCCTGGCGGGCGGGCTGGAGGTGAGGTGTGTGTGGTGTGGTGTTGTGGGCAGGGGGTGGGCTGGGGCAGCGCGCAAGAACAGAGGGCGAGCAGCGAGGGACTGCCTTGCCTCCTTTTCCCCCGCATTTCCCATCGATCTGATCGCAATGGCCGACCCTTCTTCCTTGTCCCTTCATCCCGGCCGTCAGTCCTGAATGCGCACCTCCTCCGGTCGCCTCAACGATCGAGCGCGTCGTCCAAGATGCTGCTTCTCCTCAGGGAGGAGGACGACTCCTTGAAGCGCTACCAGAGCGAGCCTCTGCTCAACCACCGGTCCCCTCTGTTGGCCCTCACAATCGTTTTCATCGCCATCTCGTGGATATGCTCGCTGCTGCGCCTCTACGTCCGGCTCGTCGTGCAGCGCGCGCCGGGCTGGGATGACTTTTTTATCGTCCTCGCCATGGTATGTCTTTTTCTCAACTCAACGTCCAAAGAAGAAAACACCTGGCGACTAACACCAGCCCCTGGCAGATATCGACCACGATAGGTTCCGTTGTCCTCTGCTTCAGTACGTTCAGGGCAGCGATCGTCGCACCTTAAACCGCCCACGCTAACTGCTTCCACCCAAGTGACAAGCATTGGCCTGGGGAAGCCCATCTTCACCCTCACCCTCGACGAGCGGCAAACCATCCTCAAGGCAAGCGTTTGCCCCCCCCCCTCTCAACCACCTCACCCAGCCACCGCTGACCATTTCTCCGGCCCACCATCCAGACCATGTACATCGCCTCCGCCACCTACCCCATGTCGGTCACCCTCATCAAGGTCGCCCTTCTCCTGCAGTACCTCCGCTTCTTCACGGGCTCGCACGTCCGCCTGCTGTGCAAGATCGTGCTGGCCCTGAACGTCATCTCGGGCATCGCCTTCGGAGCGGCAAGCTGGTTCTCGTGCATTCCCGTGCAGTCGTTCTGGGACTTTGGCGTCCGCGGCAACTGCTGGGGGTTCGCCTCGCGCAACCAGATCGAGTTTATGCGCATCAGCGTCGCGCAGGTGGTCATCATGACCGTGTCGAGCCTGGTGGTTTTCCTGATTCCCGCGTGGATGTCGTTCCGGCCTGGGACGAAGAAGACGGCGCGGTTGAGCATGATGGGGTTGTTCTTCTTGGGGCTTTGGTATGTTTGTTGGTCTGATATTGGGGTTCTCCCCCTTGGCGTAATCACCCCTTTTTCTTTTGGTGCCTGTGGCTGACAACATCACAGCGCCATCGTCTGCTCCTTCTGGCGCGCAGGCTTCATCATCCAGCTCACCCTCGTCGACGGCGCCGAGTTCGACCCCGTCTGGGACAACCCGACCGTCATGGGGCTCGCCTCGTACGAGGCCCACCTGGCGGCCGTGTGCGGCGCCCTGCCCATCTTCTGGCCCGTCCTCAAGGAGACGTGGAACCGCATGTTTGTGACGGTCACGTACGAGGTGCACGTCACCGAAGAGTACGAGTCGTTCCCGTCGCGCCACGGCGGCGGCGCCACCGACCTCGAGCTGCAGTCGACGTCGTCGGACCGCGGCATCACCGTCATGGAGTCGACCGAGACGACGTGGGAGCCGTTTGTGGGGGACGAGACGACGGGGCTGGGGAAAAACACGACGGTCGTCGAGGCGCCGAATTCGGTGAAATGGCCGACCAAGGTCAAGGGGGTTCTTCTGAAGGATTGATTGCTCATAGGGATAGACGGGAAACCCGGACGAAATGATACCACCGTCCGTGTCCGGCGGCTTGCTTTACTCTCATCCTCTTCCTCTTCTCCTCATTCTCATCGTCGTCGTCTTCCAATGGCTGACCCCTGAACGCAGGAGGCTTTGCTCTCGTTCTCTCCCCGCTTCGCCCCCCACGTCCTTCCATTTCCCCCCATGCCTCACTCACCATGCACTGATGATCAACAGGCTGAGTCTCGCGGCTGACAAGACGGCATTGGTTTTTGCAGTTGGCTTTGGGCTGAATCGTTCCAGGTTTCTTCCCCAACGTCCTACTCGCAGGATCCGGATCCGTTCCCCTGAAATCAGCATGAAGATGTAGGACCCCCCACCGGCTCATTTATCCCAAACCCTCGACCCGGATAATAGCCCGTCTCACCCCCGGTCCTTCGCCCTTCCCCCCCTGTTAATAGTGCGCGATGCCCTCTCGACGCATGTCTAGGGTATTGAAGCCGACAGCCACTTGAAAAAAGAGCTTGAGCTGGTGGCTCGGGAACCTGGTCGCTCATCACCTCGAGGGTATATGGCATTGACATATCCAAACACACCAGTGATCATCCCGGTTTCCACGTGGCCCGCCCTACGTGACGCAACACCACCCTAACCTCTCACTACTTGGTACTATTACACATCGCCGTTACTAGCAACCACCTACTCCGCCTCACCACCAACCTCAGCCTCAGCCTCCCACACAAACCGCCAATCAACCCTCTCCGCCCCCTCCCTCGCCCGTATCCTCACCTTTACATCCTCCACGGGCATCACCACCCCCGCCGACACGTGCGACACCTTCTCCGGCGTCTTCCACGCCCCCGCGCACGGCTCCATCTCGCACCGCACAACCATCATCGCCACAATACTCAGCATCTCGCGCATCGCCAGATGTCGCCCAGGACACAGGTTATGCCCACCACCAAACGTCCGCCACCCGGCCGCGGGCACCTTGCGCGCGCCCTGCTTCTCGGGGGTGAAGCGGTCCGGGTCGAAGGTCGATGCCGTCGGGCCCCAGAGGGATTCGTCGCGGTGGACGGGCGCGGCGGGGATCATGAGGAAGCAGCCTTTTTTGAGGAGGTAGGTTGTGCCGCTGTCTTGGATGATTGTGTCTTTGAGGAGGAAGCGCGCCGAGGTGCCGTTGGTCAGGGTGCGCAGGACCTCGCGGATGAAGGATTCGAGGAGGGGGACGGCGGTGGATAGTTTGTGGACGTTGACTGTGACTGTTGGGGCGGTCTTTTCGGTGTCGGCATCAGCTTCGACCTGCTCCTCCCGCGGCAGCCCGGCGAGAAAAGCGTCGATCTCCCCCCTCATCCTCCCCAACAACTCCCCATTCGAGAAAAGCAGGAACAGCGCCCACCCCAAAGCGGGCACCATGCTCCCGAGCAGGGCTGTACACACCCCGAGATCGAACCGCTCAAGGTCGTGGGCTGCCACCCCATGTTTCTGATGCACCACGTGCCGCGCCTTGATGAGGTGCGACGCCGTGTCCAGCCCGCCCGAGGAGTAGTACGTGCGGAAGGCTTCAAAGAAACGCGTGCGCCCGCGGGTGCCGGCGGGGGCGACGACCGCTGAGAGCGCGGGGGGGAGGCCTAGGCGGGCAAAGTCTTGTTCCACATCCCTAGTACTCGTCAGCCCCCTTCTCCTCCCTTGGCAAACAAGCAGGTGAAAAAACGTACCAAAACCCCTCGAGCACCCCCTCCCCCCTCAACGGATTCCCCC
>FTEL01009998.1_pt1 | contig 11461 bp, 11 predicted proteins | sample 1658911 | NCBI WGS metagenome assembly FTEL01 (sample SAMEA3914869, study PRJEB12502) | metagenome | biome: forest; material: soil | place: USA | collected 2012-03-12 | depth 0.1 m
CTTCAGATCATCCTGCTTGCGTGTCATCCTGGTGGAATGGTGGAAAAGTGCTCACGGGTTTGTCTATCGACACTGCCCTTTCTCCCTTCCTCTTGTTCCCAAGTCCAGGGGACTCAACCACCCTTTTTTTCTCTTTTGGCTACCCCGCCATCAATGATTTATTTTAAAAATACTCAAACCTCCAACCACCCATCAACCCAGTCCTTACGCTCAATCTCTTCAACAGGGGCAATGCCCCTTGGAAGTCCCACAAGTCATGCTCCCCCACCAACCCCTCAAGACTCAAGACCCAAACCAGAAATTAAAAATAATAATAATAGTGGTGGTAGTGATAGTAATAATACTGGCGACAGCCATAATGATGATATCTTCCTCCTCGCCATGCCGTCGCTGGTAACAAAAGAGATAAAGCCAAGGGGGGGGTATAATCCACACCAACAGACAAGACAACAAGACAAAAACACACTGCCTCTCCCAAAGGCCACAAGGGGTAACAAAAAAAAACGTCTTGGGGGTACTCGCTAAAAAAGATTGCCAACAAAAACAAAAAAGCCAAAAAACCAAACCCTCCCGCTGCGCTGGCCCTTCTCGCGCGCGCGCTGTGTGCCGTGCGTGGAAGCTCAAAAACAAAACAGAAAAGCAACTCCGCCGCCCTGTCCATCCCATCCTGATATGACGACCCGACCTGACCCGACCCGTCTAAGATATGTGTTGTCTCTCTTTTGTGCGTCGTGATCCATCCATGCCCGCCTTCCCCTCCTGATAATGCAACGCGGTTGTGTGTGTCGAAAAAAAAGGAAAAACAGAATTCCCAACCAGGCCCAAACTTGAGGGGGTATGTAATGTAGTGACAAAGGGAAAGTGGTCAAGAGGAATGAGAGAGGTAGCCAACCGCTCCCAACCAACGCAAACGCAAACAACACAACGGGGCGCTCCACAAAGACAGGCAGCAAGTTAGGAAGCAGCTCACGAAACAATCAGTCCCGTCACCGCTGCTCCCGCCGCCGTCGAGCGCGGCATTCCCCCACCGGCCGGCCGCCGGCGCTAAAAGCGGATCTCGCCAAAGGGCGCGCCAAAGTTCATGCGCTTCTTGAACTTGAGTGGGACATCCAGAAACTCCTCGTCGTTGCTACGCGATCCGCTCCTGCTGCTGCCCGAGCCCGAGCCCGAGCCATCAGACGACGACCCCGCAGGTTGAACCTGGGCGGGAGCCTGGGGCTGGGCAGAGCTGTCCTTAGTCTGCGCGCCCGATGCCGACTCAGCCACCGATTCCCCCTCCTGGTCGGCGCCAGCATCCTTCAGCACGGCGGGCAGGGCGGCGTCGCCGTCCTTGGACACCTCGGCCAGCTTGTCCGACAGCTTGCGGAAGAACATCTCGTCGTGGGCGGGCATGTTGCGCACCATCAGCGGGCCCTTGAGCTCCGGGTCGTCCATGGGCTCGAAGATGGGCTCGGGGTGCTCGGGGCGGTCGGCGATGAGGCGGCCGTGCCGGTCCGTGATGATGGTGGGGAGGAGGTCCATGTGATCCCGGTCGTCGGCCGGGGCGGTGCCTTGGCTGGAGGAGCCATCTCCGTGCAGCATGGTCGGGGTGCTGCTCCCGCTGTTGCTCGAGGCTGTGATGGTACCCGAGGAAGCGGCTGTCGCGAGGGATGAGAGGGAGTGGTTGGGGGTGTGGCCGGCGTGCATGACGAGGCGGTCTGATGCCTTGGCTGCCAGGACCTCGAGGGTTTGCTCCTTGCCTGCCCGCGGGCTCTTGGACCGTTCGGGCGAGGTGCCCGACGAGTGGGATGTCGGGGAGTCGCTCCTCGACCCGCCGCCGGTGAAGGTGGCCTTCTTGACGCTGGTGGCCTTGATCGGGATGCCTTCCAAATCCGGGTGGATTTGTCCGACATCGACGATGGGCACGGGGTCACCACCGGCCTCGGAACCTTCCGACGGCCGAAGGAAATCGGGCTTCGCCTCGGTAGGTCCGTTGGGTGACCTCGGGGAGGTGAGGTCCGGGTTTCTCGGCGCGGCTGCGGGCAACGAACGCCCTCCATTCCGGAAGGTCTGCCCCGCGGTCTGTGAACCCCCTTGCGGAGACAGCGAGTTGCTGGCGGGGCTCACCCCATTCGAGTGAGAGCCGCCAAGCGGGCTGCCTGTCGACCGTGACAGGGCCTGCCGAAGCCGGGTAACCTCTTGCATGAGGGCTGCCCGTTCGGCGTCCCACTCAGCCCTCTCGACCTCCATCAGGGCGCGCTCTTCCTTGTACACCTCCTCGGCGCGCTCGCGGTTGGCCTCCAGGTACTTCCGCTCGGCCTCCCAGGCCTCCCGCAGGCGGGCATTCTGTTGGACCACCCGTTGAACCATTTGGGCGTGCGAGGTTGAGCTCGCCGGGTCTGCTGAGAGGGATCGGGGGTGGTCGGCGAAGGTGAAGTTGGCGGGAAGATTCGAGTCGTCGGCCAGGGTGCTTGAACCACCAAGGGTTAGGCCGACGGCTGGATCCTGGTGTGAACGCAGGCCGCTTGCTGCTCGAGTGGCAGGCGACGTGATGGCGTTCCGCGTCTTAGGCGGCAGACTGCTCGATCGTTGCTGCTGTTCGAGTTGCATCTGCTTCCCCTTGGCGGAGGTAGGGAGGGTGCGGGGCGAGAAGAATGAACCGGGGTGAAGAGCAGGGCCCCTAGCCCCGGGCGACAGCGGGGAGTAGATGCGGTGAGCGGACGTCTGGGAGGCAGGAAGAAGCTGGTCAAAGTAGCTCGAGACGCCACGCGGCAGGGTCAAAGGCGATATCAGGGAGGATGACGGGTCGCTGGAGAGCTTGGGGAACGGGACAGAAGCTTCGCTGTCGATGCCCGCGGGCCAAAACGACTCTGAGGGGAGCTTGGTCATTGTGGGCAGCAGGGGGAGGACGTCTTTAAAGGCTGGCGGGACGTGGGAGGAGAAGGGGTCGGGATGGTGGAGGTTGTGGGCGAGCGTTTGCAGGTGTCGCGGAATAACACAGTGCAGCGAGTCTGCAACTCTTGGTGGGGCGCGAGCCCTCGGTGCATCCGGGGCGAGGTGATGGGGAGCTAGGTGGTGCTTCTCGGGCTTGCGTTTCTCGGCGCTACTCCTCGGCGATGCTCCAGCAGCGAGTTGGCGAGTTGGTGGTGGTTGAGTGCGCACAGGTCGTGTGAGGATGAACCCGAGAAAGACAGCGGAGCAACCTGAGATGACACGGCTGAGTCGTTCAGATAATGGCAGCTGGCAGCGGAGCCAATCGTGTGACGGCGGAGGACGAGGGAAACGGGACGAAAAAGAAAGAAGAAATATTGGAGTGGTCGGTCCACAGGGAGATTTGGCGATGACGGTCAGTCACGAGTTATGGAGATGGGCGGCGGCAAAAGTTGACGAGCTGCGAGACGGTGGGCGGGAGTTGCATGGAAAGTTGCGGTGCGGGACAATTCAACGAAAAGGAATAATTGAACGGAATATGCAGGGGTCCGTTCCTGACGAGAAGTGGAGGAGTGGAGGAGGGGGGAGCCGAGTGGAGGGACGGGACTGTGTGAGCGAGTGGAAGGGAGGGATGGAGGGGAGGGGGGAGGGAACGACGTGGCAGCCTTGTCCGCCCGCCCCGTCTTCCCCGTCCGCCCTCTCCCCGCCTGGCTGGCTGCCTGTGCGCGTCTGGGCCTGGCTGTGTGACGACAGGCGCTGTTCCGTGGGCGCCCTGGCAGTGAGTGGGGCGGTGAGTGTGTGAGGAGCCCTGAGGAGAGACGGGAAGGCCAGCCTGGGACCCGGCGACCGCTGGTCCGCTTCCCCCTTCGGGCGTGCTGACGACCAGCTTGGGGGGGGGACCTGCCCACTCTGGCCAGCTCTGGGCCTCGAGCTGTGATTTGGGCCTGATTTGGGCCTGCTTGATCGACCCCACAAAGACGCAACCGCAACAGGCGCCGCTGGCTGGATGCCAGGTTCCAGCACCCAGCACCCAGCAGCCACCACTCATGGGCGCCCGATGGCGCTATGCGCTGCCAGCTCACAACGGCCACATGCAGGGAGCCTGGTCATCCAAGCACCACCACTGAGAATGACTCCTTCGTAACCAAAAGCAAATCACCCAATTCCCCTCGAGAGATTTGAGCCCCCCTTCCCACACCGCACAGACCAGCCGTTATCCTCCCGGCCCGATGGAGTCGCGCCGGCGGCAACGAGGGAAATCAGGCATTTGCCGAGAAATGGGTCCCGCGATGTGCTGGCACCACCACGCCCTCGAACAAAAAGCAAGCATGGATGTCGGTCAGACACTTCAGACTCAGGAGGGGCCCGTCGGGTCGGGTGTCAGCCTCGGCTCAAGCTCGGGACATTCCCGACCACCCCCCTTATTGCTCGGCCTGGCCCTTCGGCATGTTCCCCGAGCCATGGAAATGCGCCGACAACATGGCACACACATGCACACGAACTTGTGCCTCCCCCCCCCCCCCCCCCCTTCCATCATCCCCTCTGGTTCAGGGTCCAGCCTCCCACCTCCAGGGGGTGGTGGACGGGACCCTCCCCTCCTCTCCTCCCCTCTCCCGGCAACCAGAGAGTCTGACAGACTTGGCGAGATCCCGCCAAAGGTCGACACAATTTAAGATTTGGCTCATTGAACGCTTTCTTTCCCATGGCCCGTCCATGGCCCATCTCTGTGTTGGAGCCCATGAAAATTGGACAGTGGCACGTGTGAATTTTTGGAAGCCCTGGGCCTGCCCATCGCAATCAGGGCTCTCCCGGTTTTGCGGATAAGGTTGCCGCTAAAAGGGTGCTAAGTCGGTTCCTTGCGGGTCCCGCGCGCTGGTTCTTGGTTCTGTCCACGTGCCCCTGGGGCGATCAGAAAAAGCCACCGCATGTGGTCGAGGATCGACGACCAACGGCTTTTTTATTTTTGGGGTGGAATGTCATGACATGGAGGTCTGTCAACAATCTTTTGCTCTTCTGGAGCGAGTAGAAACAAACAAAAAACAATGCGAGGGTATCAAGGCGAAATCAGGCCAACTCCAGTGTTTCCCATCCTATCCCATTAATGGCCCTTTTCCCCTCCTTGTTCCCCCCATGAGCCAGTGATCAGTCGAACGGGGACGCATCAGACCCCTTCCGTCCGGTGCCATTCACAAGCAACTCCGGCAGCGTTGGGGGGTCCTGCTTGAGTCTGCACTCGCCGCAGACGAATGGCCTAGAGAAAGATTGAAACATCAGTGTCAGATTCCGAGACTGCAATTGCCTCCGCGGCTTGTGGGGCTGATCTTCCAAACCTCTCCTCAAAGGCTGTGATATCAGGATCGCACAGGCTGCGGGCGCCGCGCTTGGTCTTGTACTTGGAGCTAGTGGACAATGATGAACCGATCAGCCTTTGCGTTCTCATGTTCTGGAAGGGCGATTGACGATGCCCTCGTGGTTTTTGACCAGCATGACCTGGCTCGCGTGCTTACCAGTGCTTGGATGCAAGCCACCGGAAGTGGCCGCATAGAAACTCGCGCTGGAGAGGAGGGTGGTTAGCTTGGCAAAATGATCTGCCCCAGGCCATCTTGTCTCAACTTACCTGGGTGTAGTTGCACATGGTGCCGGAATTGCCTGCCTTTTCTCAGAGAATTTGGCGAGTTGGGCAGAAACCGGCCGTGGTTTGGAGTTGAGATGGAAGGAAGCCGCCAGAATGAGGGGAGGTCGGGGGGATGGTCTGGCTTTTGGAAGGAGGGTGGCCGGCGTTGGCGTTCCTGTCCTCAAGGGAAACGTACCCAGAGGCCAGCCCTCTCGACTGGGAAGAGGTGGTGTGCTGTGTGTCTTCCCCTGCCGGTTCATGCACGGGCATTGCGCCATCGCCGGTCTGCCCTCTTCCTGTCTGGGTGATTTGTCCCTCCTGTCCCCAAGCCATGGCGGTGCCGTGGCGTTTTTGTTACATCAGCTTCCCCCCCTTTCCTCGCCGTCATGAACGCGCAATCGGTCACACTGGCAGCGAGTGGCACCTTTGGGCGAGACGCAGCTTGCTCAAGGAACACAAGAGACACCCATCGGTGCCTGCACACGTTTTGTCTCCCTCCGTGCATGCCCTCCTTGGCTGCTAGCGACGAGGAGGGCATATCTGGTTCCAAACTATTACCATGACCAAAGACTTTCTCCGGGTGTAAACCAAAAGGGGGCATCAAGAAGAGGGAATCCAGAAACAGACGAGAAGAGAAGAGAAAAGTTCATGATCCGAAAGCCTCCAAAACCCCTCCAATTCCGTCTTTTGTGAGCCATCCAGCCCAGTTTCCCTTACCCAAAGCAGCCAACGAGCCAATTTCCACACAGACCCCTTCGACTCCCGTCAAGAAGCCCTCACTCCCTCCTCCCAAGAAACCCTCCCATCCTTCTCCCAAGACACCCTCCCGCCCTCCTCCCAAGAAACACCACCGCCATCACCTACCCAAAGCTCCGATACAGATTCGGCCAGTCCACACTGTCCGGCACCCCCCAGTGCGGAAACCGGAACGGGTTCCAGCACGCGTGGTAGAACAGCTCAACATCCCGCCACTCGCTCCTCTGCAGCTCCACCATCTCTACCCGCCCTCCCTCATGCCGCCTCACGCGCCAAAACTGCCGATACATCCCCACATACTCTAGATTCGGCGCGGCCGTAGCAAACCGGTGGGCTGCCTCGAGCACAATCTCCGGCGCCACGGGCACCTTCCCCGCGGTCCCAAGCCCGTCCTTGGTCCCAACAAACGGGTTGTACGCCAGCTGCCTGAGCTTCGGCATGCGGCGCAGCGCGGGCTCGAGCGACGGCAGCTCCAGGAACCGCCCGGCCAGGCGGTCGTGGTGCATCAGCAGCGTGAGCCCCTCGAGCGTGCCGCGGGTGGCGGCGGCGATGACGTCGAAGACGTTCTTCGCCGGGAGCCCCGTCGAGTCGAGCCGCACGAACCACTCGACCTTTTCGCGGTTGAGCTCGACCTCGATCATGCGCGTGCGCAGCGGGAAGCCAGGGTGTTTGGGGTTGGTCTTGAAGAAGACGGCCGAGTCGCCCGACGCGCGGCCGCCCAGCCCGTGGACGCTGACGGAGAGGCGCCGGGCGAAGGATGGCTCCCGCCCGACGGCGAGGAGGTACTCGTAGACGTCTTGGCCGTAGCGGTGGGCTGCGAAGCGCCGCAGCCGCGGGCAGTGGTGCGGGCCGAAGGACGGGAACACGATGCCTGAGCGGCCGTGGCGGGAGCGGTAGAGCTGCTCGATGGCGCGGCCGCCCCAGTTGACGCTCTTGTTGCAGATGGCGACCTCCTCGAGGTAGGCGAGGTCCGTCAGGCGCGAGAGGGAGGCGTGGCTCATGGGGTAGATGGCGTGGCCGAAGCGGAGGGAGCGGAGCTTGAGCCGGGCGCCGCCGCGCGCCGCGTAGTCGTCGCACAGCCGGTCAAAGTAGCGCTTGTCGTACATGTCCCCGCCGTGGACCTCGTGGAGCCGCATGCCCGAGAGGGAGAGGTCGAGCGACTGGAGGTTGGGCGAGCCGAGCAGGACCTGGATGATGTGCTCGCGCCACTGGAGCAGGTCGCCGGCGAGCTGGTTCAGCGTCAGGGACTCGAGGTCCTTGAAGCCGGACAGATCGTGGTGCCAAGTCCGCGTGATGGGCACCGTCTGCGGGAAGTAGAGCGACGCGAGACCGTCCGCGTTGATGTAGTCGATGTGAATCCCCCTGATCCGTGGGCAGGACTCGCGCAACACCTCCAGGGTGGCCGGCCTCAGATCGTACGGGTCGGGCCATCTGTGTGTTTGAAAAACACGCGGGGACAGAGTCAGTACCTAAGACTCCTTATGGGTGGAAATCAAGAGTCGGACTCACGCAAAGGTTTCCAGGAGCGGCATCTTGCGGACCAATTCCTGGGCCACCTCGTTGAAGGCATCATGGTCGTTATCTCTCGTCTCGATACACGACCTGGCGATCAGGCTCCGCGTGTGGTGGATGTACCGCCGGCTCGCCGGCTTGAGCCTCTCGATGGGGGTGTCCAGCTCGCGATAGAGATAGACGATGAATTCCGAGTGAAAGAACTTGCTAACCAGGCAGAGGTCGCGGAGGTGCTTTGGGCCGCGGATCTGCGCGAGAGGCCGGGGTGGTGAGAATCGGGACACGGCGAGCCGTCGATGCCCAAACAAGGCAGCAAACAAACGCCGTCGACGCCAAAAAAAGGGGGCAACCAACCTGTGCCGCGAGCGCGCGCAACACCACGGCGTTGTGAGCGAACCACTCCACCGCCGGCCGATCGTCCATTCCCGCCATGGCTTGACCTGTTCTCTGACCTGCGGCCGGGTTTGTCGGAGGGAAACAGAGTGAAGCCTCTGTGGCAGCTTCCCCGCATCAGATGCATGCATGCACCCATGGACCTCCGCCTCAGCCCGCGTCACCTGTGATCACGACCGGTCAGGGGAGCTATGACCACCAGAGAGATAATCACACGAGAATTGGTCTCTGGAAGTCAACACCAGCGACGTAAATAGTGCAGTTGACTACCAGAATCTGTTGGTGTTCTGGAGAGGACATCCTTCACTCTCTTCAACGCATCTGCAGCTATACTCCTCGCCCCTGTCCGGGCTGGCAAATCCCCGGCCGCCTCCAAAACATCGATTCAAACTTCAGCTTGGAGTGAGAAACCAGCCGCCAAACCGACTTATTACACGGCAGCAACGGCATGTTTGATCGCGTCTTTTGTCTCAGAGATCGCCGAACTGATCACGACATCCGCTATTAATAGGCCGCCCAATCCAGGCTGGAGTATAAAAAGTAGGGGGTACCGTACCACTTAGACCATCTGTGATTGTAGTCAGTTGAACTGGTGATTTCTAGTCAGGCTGTGGAGCAGAGGTACTAGACACCGAACTTAACTTGCGTTGTACACCACAGGCAACCTGACCCTCTGAGACACAAGAGAATCACATGAGACCACACCACCGTGGCTCTCCCTGATTTGCCCCAAAATCAAGGCAGAGACTGAAAAGGGGGCGTGGTTGTTTTCAAAACATCCATGAGACGCCCCCTAACCATCACCATAGCAGCATCAACCTTCCTCCTACCATATCCACCACACTCGTAAACCACACCCAAACCACCTGAGGGCGGCGATATTACACCATCCCTCCCTGTTCTCGCCCAGCTCCGCGAGCTCCCAGGATGATGCCGTCTGACGAACGATGCTCTCCCGCTCCACCCTCCCCAACCCACCCAACAGATTGCCCACGTGGCTCGAGCTGTGATTTCCAATTCGAGAAGAAAGAAAAGAAGGGAAAAAAAGCCCAGGGAAGGGAGAGGGAAGCTTCTCGGCGACGCCTTTCCCCACTCCCGCGTCTGCCCACCGACGGAGACGGATGATGCCATTGCAGAAAAAGAGAGAAAAAGGAAAAAAAAAAAAAAAGACCAAGACATCCATCCATCCGGATTGCTCATGCACCACACAGTCACGGGGTCCATGACCCCCTTCGTACACCGTGAGAAGACGCACGAGCAGGATCAGCAGGCCCATCCCATCGCATCCTTGCCATCCCATCACCACCCACCCCCTCCCTCATACAACCTTGAACCTTCTTGTTACTAAGAGGGCGGGCGGAAAGGGGCGGCAAAGCCGCTCGTCGCCACAGCAGGCGTCACAGCTGAGCTGGACGGAGTTTCGGGAAGGTGGATTGGGCTCGTTCCAACTTCCAAGGACTCAATTGGCGGTGGGGTGGGTTTGGGCCTCTGGGTTTGGGTTGGGGTTTGCAATGCCAATGCCCCAGGTGAGTAACTGGGTCTTGGGAGGGGCATTGGCATTACTCCGGACAAGTCCCGAGAGATTCGCCCCAATTCCCCGATACGGGGTGCGAGGCAGGAATCCACTGCTTGGAAATTAACCAGATGCCACACAAAGAGCCACAGAAGTACCGAGAACCAGGACGATGGGATGGGATGGGGACGGGATGGATGGATCGGGGGATGTTCGCGCTTCGGGCTCGCCCTCTCCAGCAACCACCGCCCGCTTGGTAATGCCAATGCAATATGCACTGACTGGGCATCGCCGATCCAGAAGTCTGGAAACCACCACGAGAAAACCCTTCCATCATCACCGTCGTCACCACCATCATCACTCGCTCATCACTCTCACCGCAAACCCAACACCCCCCAGGAGAAACCCCCAACTGCGCGGTCCCAGCCATCCATCCAGACCGACACCGACCGACCGACTGACCGACCACTGGCGGTCGGCAACTGACTGACTGACCAACACACCCGCTGAAAGCCAGCAGCCAGACGCCCAGGTGGGCAAAACCACACGGGGTTCCAGGCGGGTCCACCGGCAAAGTCGGCACGTCCCACCGGGAATAACGACGTCCAAGGGACTGGGAAACTTGGCACAGACCGACAGACACACGGCGGGGTTGGCTTGGTTGTGCTGTGTCCCGCCTCCTCCATCCCAGACTTTCCCCTCAAAACGAAAAGACGCCAATCGCCGACCCGGGTGATGCTTCCCTGCTCCTGCTCCTGTTCGCCTCCTTGCTTGTGCATCACGTCTGCTGGGTTTGGGGAAGAGGCCCAGTCGGCAGGGAAGCCCCTGGGGACTGGTTGTTGTTGGTCCGTTTGGTCAGTAACGTGTTAGAGGGCGTGGTACCTCCTCCGTTTCCGCCGGTCAGCGTTTGTTACAAACCCCAGGTTTACGCCACCAAGACATGGAATCGCTGTCGAGGCTCCAGCTCAGGGTGAATGCACTTCCGGACAGGAAATCCCATCACCATAGTCATCACCACCCCCAAACACCAACATCGTCACCACCACCATCACGACCACGGCTCGTGCCGTGTCGATGATACATCTCCCCCCCCCAAACCAATCCCCAATCCCCATCCCCCACCTCGCAGGCTCGCTCTCGCTCCCTTACCTTGCCTGCCGCTGCCGCACTAAACCTTTTCAAGCCCCAAATATGGGAACTAACGCTCCGCAACCTCCCTATCAAAATGCGATAACCACCCGCATCTCGCCTGGCGGCCCAGCTGGACGGGGCGCGCCATTCGATGGTCGGTCACGATCTGCCCGGCCAATTGGTGGTGGGCGTGTTAGAGGGGGGAATTAGTTGGGTTTATTTCACTGTCGTTGTTGGTTACTGGATTGGCGCGGAAGCGCAGGGTGCCGCCCGCCCGCCGCCGCTGTGCATGATGTGTCTGTCTGGCCCGTCCCTGGGGCCCGAGTCCTCGGAGCGAGGTGTGCTCGACTCGCTGCTGCTCTGCTGTTGTGACGCGGCGGCGCACTTCACACTGGCGGCTGGCGGCTTCAGCCTTGTCCACCGTGATTGATGTGTGTGATCCTTCAGGACACCGCATTTCCCACAAGGCGGTCTGTACATATGTAAATACCGATCCCATGACATGCCCGCCCCGACAGCAGGAAGGGATCGGGTACGGGGGGGGAGGATCGGACGGCAGTGCCCCCGAGCGAATCAGTGGGTGAGCCGGGCGGAGAAGATGCCATGGTGATGCCGGATGCAGACCCTCGATC
>FTEL01008830.1_pt1 | contig 11451 bp, 13 predicted proteins | sample 1658911 | NCBI WGS metagenome assembly FTEL01 (sample SAMEA3914869, study PRJEB12502) | metagenome | biome: forest; material: soil | place: USA | collected 2012-03-12 | depth 0.1 m
CCCCTTCTCTGCCCTCCTCTGCCCTTCTCTCTGCCCTTCCCCCTACGACCCCTTACTTCGACCAGATGGCGGCATACCGATCCCCCGTGGCCCCAATGGTATACCCGCTGACCACCGTAAGCCGATACCCCTGACCAACCCACTTGTCAAACTCGGCCTGGTACTGCGCGCTGGTCAACCCATGGCGCGCCACCCACCCGGCCGACGGCGCCTTGTCCCAGATGGCGGCATAGTAGTCCACACCGCCGACCACATACCCGCTCACCCGCACCGGCCTGTACCCCTGCGCCGCGTACGTGTTAAACGCCTGCTGGTACTGCGCCGAGTTCATCCCGTGCCGGGCCACCCAGGCGTACCCATCCGCCGGCCGCTCCCACAGCGCGGCGTACTTTGCCTGCCCGCCCTCGGCATACCCGGACACGTGCACCAGCTTCAGCCCCTGGCCAACCCACTTGTCGAACTCCGCCTGGTACTGCGCGGACGTCATCCCGTGGCGGGCGACCCACGCGCCGTTGCCAGGGGCGGGGGACTTGTCCCAGATGGCGGCGAACTGGGCCGTGTTGCCGACCGCGTAGCCGGCGACGTGGCGCGGGCGGTAGCCCTGAGCGACGTAGCTGTCAAAAGCGGACTGGTACTGGGCAGAGGTCATGCCGTGGCGGGCGACCCAGGCGTATGGGACGGACTTCTCCCAGATGGCGGCGTAGCGCGGGTCGGAATTGTACGTGTAGCCCGTCACGTAGGTGAGCTTGTAGCCCGTGCTGACGAGGGAGTTGAAGGTGGATTGGTACTGGGCGGAGGTCAGGCCGTGGCGGGCGACCCAGGGGACGCCGCGGGGCGTGATGCCTGGGGTGGAGGAGATGATGTCGGGGAGGGGGTCGGCCTCTGGGGAGGGGTTGGCGGTGGGCGCGGCGGTCGCGGGGAGGACGGCCGTGAGGGAGCAGAGGAGGGTGATGGCCCGCCCGAGGGCCGGGAGGGAGAGGGAGAGCATTGTTATGGAGTTGTTAGGGAGTGTGGGTGTTGTGTGAAGTGAGGGTTGTTTGGTCCCTGATGGTTGTGGTGATGATGAGGATACAGCTCCAAAGAAACCGGGAGAACTGGACGGATTTATACTTGATCATACTGTCTACAAGATCCCCGAGTCCTGACCTTGACGTCGTACTGATGCAGGTACGCGCGCTTAACCCGACGGGCTGAGAACCGTAATTCAGCTTAACCCTCAACTCATCCAACCACCCTCTCTCGTGCCCGGCTACATGCGGGGAGGCGTGGCACAGCCCGACTTCGCATTCCTCTCCAGCTCCTTCGCGGTCCCTATCACCTCACGAGGAGCTTCCCTTGACAAAGTCAAAATAATAGAGTTATTTGCGCCTCATGGCGAATCACGGGCCCTCCACGCCGTATCCCGATTTAGCACCACCGCTCGCTAGCCATGTGGTGGCGGCGGCTTGTTCCAGCCCGCATCGGCTTTCGGACATAATGGGCTCAGCCGTTAGTGGGTCCAACAAATACCACGATGTCGGCTCCATCCTCAGCGCTCGCCAAATCTCTGTTTGTTAGGGCATTGGGGCGGAGCAACAGTCGGGTATTCATTAGCTAATGCTAAACCGTCAACAGTCTGGTAAAAACCACCAGATGAGGCCGTCTTGATGCACGTTCACGGGCGATTCTCGTCGTCTATCCTCGTGAGGGTTTTGGCGATGCGGCTGGGCTTGGCGAGGGCGCAGTGCAGAACGGGAACCTTAGCGGTGAGTGTGCTATTTTGGTGATCCTGCAGACTGGCGAACATTGAGCACCTCATGATGGTGGATTGATGGAGATATCAGCGCTGGTGGGGGCTGGTCGCGTGGACAACAACCACAAGAAGCCGAAGTGGAAAGGGGTAAGGAAGTTGCAATGTGTGACTCATGCCTGAAATCTGGGTACTTCTGGCAGATGATAGGGGGCAATGGGCGGGAAAACCACCAACGAGATTACGGGTGTGCTGTCGACGAGGGGTCGGTCTGGCAGGAGGATAGGACAAGATACGCTCCCCCAAACCACTCCGGGTTGATGAACACCTGGTGCACTGGGGTACGCAATGCGCCCGGTTATTCCTCTGGTGCGCTGATAACGACACCAGAAGAGAGATGTCCTCCTTCTCACACAGAGCGAGCGGCAGGGGCGAACTGGATCGCATGGAGGCATCCAGCAAGACAACACCACGAAGCGAGTCACTCCTCGCCCGGGTCACATGGATCTGTCTGGCGGATGCCTGGAGTTTCCAGCCGCTGGGTCAGCCTAGAAAATTTCGAGGAGTTTTCTGAGCCCCTCCCTCGAGGGTCGACAAGTCCCAGGCCAGGTGCTGGGAGCGGTCAACTTGGGGGCCTTGATGTGGTGACGTGGACAAGAAACACGGCGCGAGGCAGTTTACCACGGGAGACAGCTTCCCACTAAGTTTGCCTTCACTGATCCTGTGAGCCCTTTAATCAACATTCGTAAGATGGTTACCAGTTGTTTTCCGAGAGTTGTTCGGGTATGTCAGCCTCGAGGTCAGCCAGCTCCTCAGTGTTTCATGTGTCCGAAGGCGGACTGCCCACCTCACCCCCTGACGGATCTGGTCCCCCGCGAGCACCGTTCCAGCCCATCGGGCACGTTTTGCCCCAGAAAGGCAAATCCGGGGGAGCAGATCCCGCCAGCGTGCGCAAGCGCCACAATGTCAAGCCAGAGTGGGACAGCCGCCGGGTTTCTGGTTCTGCAGCTTGGGGCATATGCAAGTCGGGAGGCGCAGGGCGGCAGCTCAGCCCTGAGATCTCCGATCTGCGCCACCGCCTGCAGCTTGCTTGCCTTGGGCTGGAAACGCGCGGGTTTTGAGGCATACATTTGGGCGAGTTCCATGAGCCGCGAAGTGCTCCGCCCCATCGTGAAAGAGGGAGGGCCGCATAAGGATGGTGTTTCGCAGCCATCGACTTCATTCCCTCCTCGCCCCCCACCCCTTCGCCTGGTTCTGACAACACTGTCTTAAACAATATCCGTACCATGACGTCTTCACATACCAAAGCACGCACGCGCTGCGTGGAGACCCTCGGGAGCAACGTTCCTCGACAGTTCATAATTTACCGCCCCCAGATCCGGGCTGCCGGGGAAGATCCCCCGCGTTTTGTTGACAGCCAGCCGTCCCGGTGAGAACCACAACCCGAAACCTTATTTACACGGCTTGGCGTGGTTTGTGGAGGAGTTGAGGAGGTGCAGGGTGTCTGGCTGTTGGGTCAGCTGGCGCGTTCCATATCAACCTCGCTGCCGGGTTTGCCGTTGTGCTTCGTTTTCCTGCGTTACAGTCACCCTATGAGAGTGTCAAGTTTACTCTTGTCCCAGTGACAAAATAGATGATCAGTATTACGTTGAGTTCATTGGTGCGGCTGACACCTTGGTGTATTGGCGGGAATGCTTCATGATTCAAAATCCAACCACAACACGTCGGGACAGTGGAGGGACAGCCACCCGTCGGGTTCGTTCTCCTCTTTATTTTATAACTACCGAAGTGGTGGCCGAGTCAAAAGGCCGCGAATGCTACTTAATACCGACCCGCGTCATTGGGCGGCCGCGTTGTCGTTTTCACCAAGCTCATTATTCGAGATTACCCCTGATGTCTATCCCCGGATTTTCCAGCTCCACGGTTAGGTTGCACCAACGACTGCCCTGCATTTCTCTATTACACGGGCCGCACGGCAATCCAATGAGGGTGCTCTGTTGATTTTGCCTTGTATGCGGCGAGCGAAGGCCTTGCCAGGGCTTCCGTGGTGGAGGCAATTAGCCGGTCTCTGGAAAGTCAACAAGGCGTGGAGTGCCTGACGAATGTCCATAAAGACGGCCTGTGAGCCTCGCCTTGGTACTTGGCGAGACACCACCGCCCTCGCCAAGTCCATCCCCAAGCCCTTGGCTGTGTTCCCATCCGCCGCCATGAAAGTTGCCCAGACGGCCTCAATTCTGGCCTTGGCCGGCCAGGCCCTCGGTCACGGCTACATCTACCGTGTCACAGCCGACAACACGGTGTAATGACCCCATTCCACCCACCCACTGTCATTCAACCCGCTAACCCCCCCAGCTACCCCGGCTACGACATCTTCATCGACCCCGCGCTGACCCCGGCCCCCTACCGTATCGCCTACGGCGGCGGCAGCACCGGCCCCGTCACCAACTCCTCCAGCGCGGCCATCGCCTGCAACACGGTGCACACCCCGGCGCCGGGGTACATCGCGCAGGCGCGCGCGGGCAGCAACGTGACGTTCCACTGGTCGCGGTGGCTGCACAGCCACAAGGGCCCGATCACGGCGTGGATGGCGCCGTACAGCGGGGACGTCGCGAGCGTGGATGTCAACCAGCTGGAGTTTTTCAAGTTTGGGGAGGAGGCGGTTGGTGCGGATGGGGTTTGGGGGACGGACCGCATGATGGGATGAGACGAATGGGACGTGGACGACGGTCATTCCGGCGGATGTGAAGCCGGGGACTTATGTTATTCGGCAGGAGGTAGGTTTTCTTTCCCGTTGAGTATCACCCTGTGGATTTGTACTGACCCCGCAGATCATCGCCCTCCACTTTGCCGTCCGCACAACCCCGGGCTTCGAATGGTCCCCCATCGGCCCGCAGTTCTACATGACGTGCTTCAACTTCAACATCACGGGCTCCGGCACCGCCACGCCGCAGGGCGCCAAGTTCCCCGGCGCCTACGACAAGGCGGACCCGGGTCTGAACTGGGACCTGAACTCGACGGACCCGTACCCCCTGGCCGGGCCCAAGAAGTACGTCAGCGCGTACGCGGCCGAGGGGCTGGTGCCGAACAAGATGGTGACCGTCAGCCCGACGGGGGATAAGGATGGGGATGAAAAGTACTATGATGCGCAGTATCAAGCGCTGGAGGCGCAGGGGGGTGTGACGAGTTACTTTGAGAGTATTGGGGGTTGAGTGTGGAAGGGGGCATCTACTGTGGAGCAGGACGAGGGAGAGGTTGAAGTGAGGGATGATATTAGGTTGTGAGTGTGCGAAAAAGAGAGACTATCCTCCACCGCGAAAACAAGTTATCAACAACCTTGATACACCAGTTCATTCATTCATTCGTCGTAAATACTCCCGACTCTTCCCATTCCACTCTCCTCCCTCAACAACACCGATAGTGGCAGCGGCCGTGGCAGCAGGTGAAGCCGATATGGAAACCGCCTCCGCGCAGATTGAAATCGTTGTTCATCGACGGACGGGGCTCACGCGCCTGAGTTCCATGTCAGTTTTGATGAGAGGCATGTTACGGAACTCTGGTATGGCGACCACGGCTGATCCCACTCACTGGCTGTTCCCTAACGATGGCAGCTGCGCCGGGTTGGCCGGATGGGAGGCGTGCGGGGTTGGCGACCGCCATGGGTGGCTGGAGCTTGGGCTCGTCGACGGTCGGCATATCGTTAGTTCTTCGTGTGGTTGGGCGGGGGGTGAAACTGATACACCAGCAGGTATACGCGCGCATATAGGGTAGAAGTGGTAGATGGTCAAGATCGACTGTGATGCCAGGAGAGGATGAAATATGAGGGTGGTGAGAGAGAGGCGTGGTCAGCGAGGCGTAGTCGGGACCAGTCACGGTGAGCTGACCTGCTCGTGTGACATCGCCAAGAACGATAAGGGGCGCGGCGGTGCGTGTGACTTCGCCGCCGAGCAAGGTGAGTGGCTGGCGGGATCCACTGGCAGCTAAGACATGCAGAGCCGATCTGGTCATGTTGAAGATGTCTCCCTTGATGTGTCTAGCTTGGTTTCTATCAGTTCTTTTGGTTATAGCTTGCCAGAAGCTCACACGACTCAGTCTACGCGAGTCTCTTCCTCAGCCCGCACCGTTTCTCTCTCCTCAACCGCTAGCGCTCTCTCGCGTTCCTCGATCCTCCATTTCAACCCGTTTGTCTCCAGTCGCCAGATCAACGGCAGAATCGAGGCCTGGAGTATGGCATACACGCCAAAACACCAACCGAACCCGATCCGCTCGGCCACCGGCTCCAGCGCGGCGATACACCCGCCGGCGAGCAAGCACCGCACAAAGTTGGATGATCCCCTGACCGTTGCCGCCCGGGTTGGGTTGAGGTCTGGAGCAGGGTGTTTGTGATCTGATGAAATAAGTCAGTCCTGCGTGGTCCGTCTAAGGACTCAGAAGCGTGGGCTCACCGAAAATATGCTGCTCGTGCAAAAGCTGGTGATAAACTGCAGCACCAGCATCACCGCGATATGCTAAACCCTCATCAGCCACCACCCCACCAACACCATCACACCCAAACTCACCGTCCGCGTCATCAAAACAACCCCATACCCCACCGTCGACAACACCACCACCCCAACCATAACCTTCGCCCCCCTCAACCTCGCCTTCTCAATCGGAAAATCCGAGATATCCTCTCCCCTCTCAAACCCCGCCCCATCCAGCTCCCGACACAGCCTCTTATAATACTGGTCGATCAAATACCCCTGCAGTTTCGCCGCGCACGCCCCCGCCAGCCCGGACGGCACAAACACCAGCCCCGCTTGCAGATACGTCAGCCCGTAGATGCGCGGGCACTGCGACCCCAGCGAGGCGGAGAGCGTCATCTTGACTGAGTAGGTCACTGCCCCGAACGGCACCAAATGCAGGTTGTTTTTGTACGCCAGCATCGGCAGACAGGCGAACGGGTTGGGGATGTGGTGTTTCGGCTTGACCGGCGGGACGGATTTGTCAATCTTGTGGCGATGGCTGGTCACAGCCGAGAACAAATTCCGGTAGAGCACCCCTTGCACGCGTTTACTCCCGTTGCCGACGAGTTTCCGCTGCGTCTCGGGGAAGAACAGCACCAGCGCGACGGAGTAGGTCGCGGTGAGGATGGTGAGCAGCCAGAAGATCCAGCGCCAGCTGACCGTCTGCGCCAGCGCGCCGCTGATGATGGGGCCGAAGGCCGGGGCGGTGTTGGTGAAGAGGACGACGGTTCCCGTAAAAGAGCCGCGCTCGGAGACGGGCGAGATGTCGGACACCACGCCGTGGGAGGCGCCGAACGCGCCCGAGGAGCCGGCCGCTTGGATCATCCGGAGGACGAACAGCGCGGGGTAGGAGCGTTGCAGGGAGAGCCCGACGTTGGCACCGACCGTGAGGATGCACATGATGATGTAGGCGGGCCGGCGGCCTTCGTGGTCGGCGAGGTCGCCCATGACGGCGGGGGCGATGCCGGCGACGACGAGGTAGCAGGTGATGGTCAGGTTGACGAGGGCTACGGACACGCCGAGGTCTTGGGAGATGGGCACGACGGCGGGGAAGTAGATCTGGCTGTTGAGGGTCGAGAACATGGCGCCATAGGAGGCGAGCCAGCTGATCCATCGCTTTTGGCCGCGCGTGAAGACGGAGAAGGGCTCGGCGGGTTCCGCGAGGGGGGTGGCTGGGTCTGGGGGGGTGTCCAGTGCGCCGGTTTGGGAATTGCTGTCTTCCTTTGAGGCGACTCCGATCTCCTTCGCCGCATCGGCTTCCATCGTTTCGACACAGCTCGATTTGGGCTGAGTTTCGCTCGCCATGATGTCTGCCAGTTTGAAGCCTCGGCACATTGATCTCTTACTGCTCGAGAGGGGTAAGGGGGACGGCCCAGGTAATTCTGTCTGCGAGCCCATGTGCTGTTGGTTCACCCATGTCCATATCCTGCCTAGGTTGGCAGGTTGTCAAGCGCCTGCAGTGCAGACAGTGTCCCGTGCAGCCAATGCGCCCAGGGTAACACTGGGATGTGATCGGCTTTTTGTCATCATTAGAACTTGATGTTGCATGAGTCAGGGACGGCAATATCACGAAAGGGGTGGTTCTAGAGGGAAACTATGTCGGGTATAATAATCTGATTCTGATACTAACAGCCCGAGAGTTCCTAACCCTTCCACTCCCCGGCACCTGTCAGTCCCACGCCAGCCACCAATCCTTGCCCCTTTTCCCATACCTGTGACTACTTCAACCATGAAGCGAGAGGCCATACGATGCTCAGGCTTCGCTGCCAGAGCCCAGGGCGACGTACATTCTTTGATATCAACGCAGGATCATCAGGGACATCCTCATGTGCCAGTGAGATTCCATCTGCGCGACCCAGTTCCTGACCACTTGGAGTAATCTCGTTGGATGGTTTCTCAACCTCCTTGACCGTAACGCTCAAGCTCTTAGCGGTGGTTGCCGGCGGCGGCGCATCAGCGTGTCCGAGCGGCTCATCTGCCAGTTCTGGAGCCGGCAGGGCCATCATGGCTCCCGAGGTTAGGGCCATGTTCGCGAGCTTCTCCATCTGCTCTATCAGGACACGGCATCCATCTGGCAGGGCTGGCGCGCACCGAGACACCACCCGTAAGCATCGCGAACTTAATCACCCAGTGGGATGTGCCGTAGCCCGACAGGTTCCTTACCTTCCATCACGCCCCTGTCCAGCTCAACATTGACGCCACAGGGGTCTATTCCGGTAACACGTTGGGGAGCCATGGCGGCGATGCTGGGTACCTAGGCGACGAAAAGCTGAGAGAGTGAGGCAGCGCTGGGATCGAGCGGAAGAGGATATGAGCGGCGGGGTGGGATTTGGGGGCATCTGCCCAGCGCGCGGCCCGACACTCAACGATGCCATGTTCGGTCAGGCCCAAGCAGTGCTCGGCTCACCACAGGGAACAGCGAACCAGCTTCCATCCCCGCCACCTCGGCAGGCGGCCCACGGAGCCATGCCGCAAGTCGATGCACAACCATGAGCCCAGCCACTCAGGGGCCAAGAAGGGGAAGCGCTGAACCACTCGAGCTGCAGACATCTCTGCTCATTCCGCCTCTCCTCAATCTTGGGCGCCAATCAACGCGAAGCCGGGCAGCGCGCCCCAACGAATGGGCAGGCAAGCCCCTTGGGAAGCACATGCATCATGCAGGCCGCAGCGAGGCGCGGCGCTACGTGCCCCAAGAATAACCGGGTACTATCCTGGCGAGCTGCAGTTGAAACCAACACGACAGAGCCGCTCCAGGCAGGCGGTTTGCTAATACCACCGGTGATATCTAGACCCCGATCGTGCTCGTTGCCCACAGCATGGGAGGTTTGATGATCAAGAAGGTATATTCCGCCGATATTTGGAGACGAGGTGGTAAAGGGAAAACACCGCTGACGGCACCCTACCAGTCCTACCTCCTGGCGAGACGAGATCCAATCTACTAAGCGTTTGCAGGGAACGTGTTGACACCATGAGACTTGAGCCTCACGGGAAGGCGGGGGCAAGGGACGGAACCTGAGGGGTTGAGAGAGCCTCGCTGCAGGGCTTGGGGCACACAGCCACCAGCCACAGCACCAAGTTGCCACCAACAGCCTTCGGGGCAGGGAGAATCACATAATGTCCGATGGCCTGCATTAATTTCATACATCAATGTATTTTTAACCCTGAGGCGAGGCGAAACGAAGGGAAAGCCACCAAGACGCCAAGCCCATGCCCTCTGCCATGATGCTCAAGCCAAGACCTAATTGAAAGAAGCTAACGGCCCAGACTGCAGCCGCCAGACACACCGGGCCCGCGACACGGGGGACACTTTAAATATTATGAAGGGACAGACTCTGGGCGGGATTTCCACCCACAGTTGAACCGTACCATCAATTAAAACAAGTAACATCGTCGGTTTCCTCTCTATTGCAGACGTGGAAGAAAGTATTTTCGCTCGGATAACCGCTAAATAATACAGGTCAGTCATTACGCCAAGTCCTGCGGACTCGTCCAAGCGCGCGGGACGACGGCAGCTACCTCAAATTAAGCCTGAGTGATCTCGAACACAGTCTTTCCCAGCCCGCCCTTCCCCTTAAAAGTTAACTGGCATGCCTCCCGCACCTTGTTGATATCTCGCATGTCCACCCGCGCACCCACCACTGGAATCAACTTCCCCTGCTCTACATACTCTGTGAGCGTATCCAGATCTTCGCTGTTCGGCACCAGGAACCAGTACATGTATGTCACGCCCCAGCGCCACGCTCGTAATCTACGCACCGCGTCTGCTGCGTTGAGAAATACGCGCCCAAATAAGGGGATTCGAGGATTATCGGGTCGTTGCATGACGCTGGACCCCTGAAGGGTTGTGGCGGAGGGTGTCGTCGAGATGGATACGATGCTGCCGGTGGAAGGAACCATGAGAGAGAGGAACTGCATTGCTTGGCGGGTCGTGTCGAAGAGAAAATCGACGGAGCGTGGGGGGATGACGTCCGACGGATCGTGTTTTGTGTAGTCGATGACTTTTAGAGCCGGGTCGGTCAGCAGGGTGACTGACGTAAGACGGTAAAAGCGACAGTGTACGCACCCTGATCTACCACTCCTTCGCCGAGCAGTTCTGGAATCTTTGGGATCTTGGACGTTGAAACCGTGGTGATGACTCTGCCGGCGTGGAAAACGTGCTTGGCTAGCTGGCATGCAATGGCGCCTGTGCCGCTCACTGAACACCGATCATGACATCAGTACTGCCCAAAAATGAAGGGGGAGCACAACTGACAGCCAGCAGGTATAAAGACCGTCTTCCCCTCGAGCGAGCCGCTGTACTTCCTCAGTACCTGCAGCGCCGTGACACCAGCAAGCGGCAGGGACGCGGCATCGCCAAAGGAGAGGTTCTTTGGCTTCAGGGCAACGAATCGTTCCGGACATTTCGCATACTCACTCCAGGAACCTACCGACAGTCAGTGTTGGGTTCCATCATATCGCATTGCGCATCATCAAAACCGCAACCCGGGATCAGTATTACCTCGGCTGGCTTCCGGCAACCGTGTGTAGACTTCATCGCCGACGCGTAGTCCTTTCACATCTTCGCCAACCGCGACAACCACACCTGCAGCGTCGTATCCAATCTGGTATGGAAATCTTGCATCGGGGGTATCAGCTGGGAAATTTCCGCAAGGCGCCTCGGCCGCACGCATTCCGTCACTGAGGTACTCACTCTTCCTTCACCACCATCTTGAACACACCACTCGCCTTTTTGACATCGACGGGATTGACACTTGCTGCGTGAACCCGGATCACGACGTCTGTCTTCTCCGTAACTGTCGGCCGAGGCACCGTAGACAGTTCATACCGAGATGGGTCGGTGTGGGCTGGAACCGTAACGGACAGCATTTCTGTTGCCATTGTTGCGGATAATTACCCAGCGGAGGAAGAAAGATGGATTGATTGATAGGAGGGGCGGGGAGTGGTTGCTCAGTTGCATCCAACGGAGTTTCAATGTAATAAAGGAACAAGCCTTGGATCGGTAGGGACCTTTTTGTAGTCGTCGCCACAATGGCTGGAATTGGCGAGCAGCGAGGCCAAAAGGTGCTGCCGCCGTCGATGCTCCCTCTGCAGCCTCGGTTGGCCGGGTCGGGCGGGGCTTCAACGGCGTCCGTCGGGGAGTCTTTGTGGCGTCGGACAACCTTTGTCCCGTTGTCCAGGACCCACAGTTCACTTCACGGGCCGTTTGAGTGGAGCACAAGA
>FTEL01009999.1_pt1 | contig 11433 bp, 10 predicted proteins | sample 1658911 | NCBI WGS metagenome assembly FTEL01 (sample SAMEA3914869, study PRJEB12502) | metagenome | biome: forest; material: soil | place: USA | collected 2012-03-12 | depth 0.1 m
GGGGAGGGGAGGGGAGGGGGGGATGCGAGAGGTTTCCCAAAAGGACGAGACCACCCCCCCCCCCCAGGCAACGAAAAGAAAAGAGCAAGAAGTTCAGGGTGGACCCACTCGACTCTCTCGCTTTTGGATTGGTAAATTGCCTCGCGCTGGAGCGCGCAGATGCCATTTTCCATCATGCATCCTCTCAGACAAAGCTGCGCCTGGTTCAAATTGTCTGTGGAAGACCATCACCAACCTGTTGTTTACAACCTCTTACATCTCTTGATTCTTACCTACTCCTGGGTGGATATCTCACAGAGAGAAATGGCCCAAACTCGAAACTGCGTCTTCATTTTGGCCCCTCTCCCGCATTCACAGGGTCGGGTCTGCAACGACAGGGCTGCTGGGATTGCTGGAGACTCACGTTGGCCCGACTCTCACTCCCTTGTGTTGCCAATTTACAAAGAGTTGCAACAACATCTGTGTTCACCCGGCTCTTGTTTCTGCCCCCATCAACCCCCCCAGCCAAATCTCATCCCTGGATTGTTCCATCCATTCTTTCGCAGGCAAGGAATGAACAAAGGGATAGACTCAATTTGGAGCATGGCTGGATTGGGAACAAGGGCATCCAGGTCGGGCACTCGGTGCCTTGGGCTTGCCTCCTGGATGTCTCATTTTGTGTCCAGACATTTTCTTCAATGCCTGCCAGCAGGTGCTCGGGGTTTCGCACTTCTTTGTCCATCTTGGGCCCAGACTCTGGCGGTGTATAAAACACCCGCCTCCAAACACGCAGAAGCTCCAAAACGCCCAAAGCCCCCGTTTCACCGCTGTCACCTGCCAACACGAAGCATGGCTCTTGTGGCGTTGTCTAGCATCCGAACTCAATGAACAGCCGTCGGCGGTTGGACTCGTAACCCAGGGAGGCGCAGCCGCCTCTCACGAAGGGGCTGCTGCCCAGTCTCGCCGACGTCAGAGAGGGTTTTGCCAGAACGGCAGAACGAGGGGAGGGCACAGCAAGTTGGCTTGGCGCGGCAGCGGCACGGTGGTCCCCGTTTTCGTGAGTTGCACCGAACATGTTTCGCAGTTTTGTTTACCCCACCGGGAAGCCTGCAACCTGGTGCTCCCTGCGTCAGAAAAGGGTTGTTTGCTTACTATGGAGTATGGACACCTTCCCTAGCTTCCTGTGGGATGGGCGTGGAGAGGGAGAGAGAGTTGCATCGAGAAGTCGATCATGCTGCTCCAACGGTTGACGAGAGTTAACTAGCTCGGTCGGGTTCGGATCTGGCGGATGCTGTTGAAGGGGCCTTGGGCGGGGGATAATTCCCCTTTGTGGACAGGTCTGGGGGCCTGCCATTCTCGCTCCAGGCCCTCTCGCCCTAACGATCCTCCAACCACAATCCCCCCAGCTCCCGCGCCAAGGTGGATGACCTCATCTTGGCTGGCCGTCCCAATCAGGCTAACGTCAACGTTAGACGTGCCTTGGCGCTCCGTTTGCGTGCGATTTTGCCGACTCGCTCAGCCACGCAGAGCTCGTGTTGTGTTGGTGGGCGGGCGGTCATCCCCCCTGTCATCCCCGTGCCAGACCTCCCCACCTCCTTCTCCTGGGGCAGCCGCCAGCCAAACACAATCCAGATTCCTGGCGATTCCTAACCCCTGCATTGCCTGGGCCAACTCATTCCCGCACATCGCCCGCCAGCCGATTGCTCCATTCTCCCCTGCTCCGCTGCGCTGTCCCCCTGTTCTCGGCCCTCGCTGCTTCTGCTTCTGTCCTTGCTCACCTGCAGACGGACAGTGGAGCGATCCGCACCGCTGGCAGCCCCCACTTCCCTGTCCATCGCCCAACTTCGCTCGTTTTGGCGACTCTTTCTTCAACACCACCCAGCCATTTCACCACCTCCAGCCTTCGACTCCGACTCCCAGCGACTCGTCGCGGCCTCTGTTGGATGGATTGTTGCTAGGCGATTGTCGGTCGCTGTCACTCGTTTTTCCAGTCCCCCCGCTTTTCGCTCCGCAATCCGACGAGGCCTGAGAGCAAGCCAAGAAGCATCGCACGCGGACCCTGGCGCTGTTTTCCCATCCCACGCCCAACCTCCACGCTCAGACCGAGACCGAGACTTTCGCCCGATAACAACGAACGAACGAACGACGACGACAACGACAACGACGACTACTCTGGCTGCGCTCACTCGGCACCCGCGACAGCTGCGACCGACGCTGCACATAGCAGAAATGTCTGCTTGACCGTTGAAGTCCCGTCCCATCGCTCGCTTCAACCGCGCCCCGGCGCCCGCTTCCTCGGAAATCCAACCCCAGATCAATCGCTTGCGACCACCCAGCGCCCCCGGTGGGCATCCCGGCCGCGATGCGTCTCCCGTCAAGAAACCCGCTCTTCCTCCTCTCCTCCCTCGCCGCCTTCGTTCTCCCCACAACCGCCGAGCATGTCCTCCGCTCGAGTTCGCTGGCCGCGTGCCAGGACAACTCGGGCTTCACCGCCAGCCTGTTCGACGTCGTCTTCACCCCGAATAACCTCACAGCCTCCATCAACATGCTCGCAACATCGTCGATCGAGGGGTACGTCGTGTTCGACGTCTCCATCTTTGCATATGGATACCCCATCATCCGCACAAAGGTCGACCCCTGCACCTCGAACCTCGCTGGCTTGTGCCCTATGACGTCGGGCAAGCTGGACAACCCGTTCAACCTCCCGGTGACCAAGGACGCCATTGCCCAGATCCCGGGCATCGCATATACCTTCCCGGACCTGGATGCGACTGTCAGGGTGTACATCAACCGGACGGATGGAGACCATCCCGGTCAGAGTGTCGCCTGCTTGGAGGCCGAGATCTCCAACGGAATGACGGGTATGTCTGGGCTGGTTTGGTTGTTGGGCAAGCTTGGCTGGCTCCGTGGCCCACGAGTGCTGACTGAAAATTACAGTTGATCTTATCGGCGTGAAATGGGCCTCTGCCGGCGTGATAATCCTCGCCCTCGTTTCCTCGGCCGTCGTTAACGGCCTGGGCTTCTCCAACGCCGCCTCGCACATCGCCTCCAACACCCTGTCTCTCTTCGGCTACTTCCAGGCCCAGGCCATGCTGGGCCTCTGCGCCGTCCCGCTTCCCCCGGTTGTCAAGTCGTGGACCCAGGACTTCCAGTGGAGCATGGGCATTATCAACGTCGCCTTCATCCAAAACATCCTCACGTGGTATCAGCGGTCAACCGGCGGAACGGCCTCTACCATCCTCGATACACTCCGCACCGTGTCCGTCCAGGTCGAGAAGGTTAAGCGCTCCGTGCCGATGGTGGATTCCGCCGTCGGCCTCGTCCAGCGGTCCACCGTGGGCCTGGCGAAGCGGGCCGCTCAGACCGAGTCGGGCAGCTATATCGTCTACGGTATTCAGCGCGTTGCTTTCAGGGCCGGCATCGAGACGACCAACCTGTTTCTGACCGGCCTCACCTTCTTCTACGTCTTCATGATTCTGGCTGCTCTCGGTGTTGTTGTCTTCAAGGCCTACTGCGAGGTGGCTGTGAAGATGAGGATCATGAAGAGCGATACCTTCTTGGAGTTCCGCCACGGGTGGCTCACCGTCCTCAAGGGTATGCGGTCCATCCCGTGTTTGACACCAACTGCCTGACTAACCGTGTCGACAGGTGTTCTCTACCGGTGGTTGCTCATTGGGTTCCCCCAAATGGCCATCCTCTCCTTGTGGGAATTTACCCAGAAGGATTCGCCAGGCGCCATCGTGCTTGCCGTTTTCTTCTTCTTCGGCATCCTTTCCGCGCTGGCCTACGCCGCATACAGGGTCATTCGCATCGCCCGCCGCTCAGTCTCGCTCCACCGGAACCCGGCCTACATCTTGTACTCGGATGCCCACGCCCTGAATAAGTGGGGCTTCTTATACGTCCAGTTCCGTGCCTCGGCCTACTACTTTATCGTGCCCGTTCTCATCTACGTCCTGGTCAAGAGCATGTTTATCGCCTTTGCCCAGAAGGCCGGGACGGTCCAGGCGGTTGCCCTGATCGTGATCGAGGCCGCGGCGCTTATTGCTGCCTCGGTCTTGCGGCCCTGGATGGACAAGAGCACCAACTCGTTCAACATCGCCATCTGCGCCATGAACTTTATCAACGCCATCTTCCTCTTCGTCTTCACCGACGTGTTTGGGTTGCCGAGACTGGTCATCGGCGTGGTCGGCGTGGTTCTCTGGATTGCCAACGCCGCCTTCGCCCTCATCCTCCTCCTGATGCTGATCATCACGACCGGCATCGTCCTGTTCCACAACAACCCCGACACGCGCTACCAGTTCATGAACGACGACCGCACGTCCTTCATGAAGTCGCAAACTCACATCGGCACGGTCAACGAGCTCGACGCGCTCGGCGCCACGGCCCGCGGCGACGGCAAGATCTTCAAGCGTAGCACGGACCTCGAAGACGACGACGAGTCGGCCATCTCGAACCCGGCCAACGCGACCGCCGGCGTCCGTTCCGACTCGCCCCAGTACTCGGGCAAGGACTCGGTGCGCAACTCGATCCGCGACTCGGCGCGCAACTCGGTCCGCAGCTCGTACCGCGCCCCCGTCGACCCCGTGTCGGGGACCTACCCCGCCATGGCGGAGGTGCCGCTGCCGCATCAGCAGCACCTGAGGGGGAGGGCCAGCGGGAGCATGAGGGCGCCCAGCCCGCTGGGGGTGACGGGGTCGCTGACGAATTTGGCGGCCGCGTCGTCGGGGGGGTTTCACCAGCCGCATCAGAGTGTTGGGGGGCAGTCGGGGCCGAAACCGCAAGCCGGTCCGAGGTGAGTTTGGTCCCTGGTGTGTTTTGAGGGTGTGTTTGGCCATGTGATGGGATGCTGACTAGGTATTTCTCGCAGTGGATGGCAGAGAGGAGCCGGGTATGACTAAAATAGCGTCATGAGGCTGTAATGGGAAGGAAGAGAGGGGAGAGGGTTTCCTTTTTTGCATCATCAATCGTCCTGTCAATGGCGTGGTTCTCTTTTTGTTTTCTCTGATATTTTCTTTTATTACCTACATATCAGCGTCCTGCTGCTTCCCTCGGGGGAGAGCCCAGCGCGCATACGATTTTCCGTCCACAATCTTGTCTGGGTCGTCGGGTATTTTTTGCATTGGGGCGATAAAGAGTCACACTCCTTCATAGATGGATGGGTATTTTCTGGGTGATACGGTAGTACGAGCTGTCGCGCGCATGGGGGGTTGGTTGTTAGGGGAGGGTCCCACGGCTGGGGACGAGGCTGGGTGGGTGGGTTCAGGTTGCAGCCGAGGCAGAAGCAGAAGAAGACAATGGAATGGATTGGTGAATTCCGCTGATATTCTCGTGGCGTTGGGGAGATTTGGTGTTTGAGTTTCCGTTGGAGGTGATACAACTGGAATCAGCGAGGAAGAATGGTCGGCTGGCTGGCCCTGACTCTTGCTGCGGATAAGGGTAACAGTTGTTGGTTTCCCATTTGTCAGGTTGATGAAACGGAAGATGGGGTGCCTGAGAAGAGTCAACAAGGCATTCCTCTGTTTTGCAGAATGGCCGATTATGAACTTGGGGTCTGGAGAGTTGGGGATCATTCTATGTCTTGTTCCCTGGCCGTGTCCTGAGTGAAAGCAGAAAGAGATCGGGGAGCTTGTAGTCTTCTAATCCTCCATTCGAACCAATAGGTAGGCCTATAGGAGGGGCAGACTGGCAGCTGACCGGTACCTGCATCCAAGGTCAGCATTTTCTTTGATCTAAGCATCGTTGGGAACAGCCACGCCAAACTGTATTGATCCCTCGACTCCACCCCTTCGCAGCTCCCCCATGATTGGCAGTTTGTAAGCACGACTCACGACCACAAGCACACTAGACAAGAAAGGAATGGAGACGATGAAGATTCAAGGTTGGAGAAGACCACGAGATAATCTTCACTCTGGAGTTCCCCTTTCTACCTATCTTGAAGCTACCTGCGCCTCTTGTCTAATCCCCCAAACAAACAAACCACCACCTAAAAACCAAGAGACAGTCCAGCTGCCTGCCCAACCCCTGTGCCATCACCCCATCACCCAGTCAGTCCAGTCCGTCCCTTCCAACGGAATCCAGCCAAACCAAGTCAACCAAGCAATGGAAGTCAACCCAGCCTAGCCAAGTCAACCCAGACAAGTCAACTCCCTAACGCCCCCAGATTAGCCAACCATCAATCCCCACTCTCTCATCCATCAAACTCCATCTGGCAAGGGAGGGATGGCCAGAAGCAAGTGGAACACATACGTACATTCTAAGGAGGCGGCGTGATGCAGCTGAAGCACGGGGTGGTCAGGGTTTCGCGCCTGTAGCGCCGGCCCTCGCAGCGGCGGCCGTTGCGGACGGCGTAGCACGCTTTGTAGAGGGTTTCGATGGTGTGGTGGCAGGAGTAGGTGGAGCGGTTCATGGTGCACATTTTGGCGGTTGGTTTTGGGTTTGGTTGTTTTGCTTGTGGTTGTGGTTGTTGTTGTTGGTGTGGTGGTTGTGGGGTGGGTTGTTGAAGTGGTGGTTGTGAGTGTGGCTGTGATGATGGTGATGAAGCTGATGGAGAGAAGGAAAGTAGAGCGGGAGAGATGGGTGATTCTTGGGCTCTTTATACACGAATCTCGAGTGGTTTGGACACGGTTCAGTTGGGTTGGTGATGGAAATAGATTCGCGTCCATCTCTGCCCTGCTGGCTTGCTCGCCCTGCCGATGGCCTCCAGACCATGCTCCTAAAACAATCCTCACGTCTCTCGACCATGGCGAGATGGAGAATCTGGCCGTCCTGGCGGATTCGGGATCCGTCGTGCTGGCGGTCTGAAACTCGTCGGGTGGAGGCCGGGCGAGGCTGGAGACCAAGTCTATTCACATACCGGCTTCCAGACATGGAGGTATCCTCCAACTCGCTATGGGGCAGTTAGATAGCGAAGCCCCCTTTCACATCTGCGCCGCGTGGAAGGAATCGTCCTGTGAGGGCAATGGTTGCCGGCGGCAGGGCTCTTTGGCATCAAGTGAGTGCCGATCCGTGTTGAGACATGGATGCGGTCCTGGAGGAGAGACCTGCCTCAGGATGCGGGAGGGGGATTCTACTTTGGAGATAACCCCTAATTATGGCACGGGAATTTATCCCCATTGTGTTCCCGGTCCCTCAACGCTGTGGCGGATATCAAAGGCTGAACAGTCGGTGGCTTGGCCGATAAGGAGGGCGATAGCTGAGACGGAGTCGAGGGGCGCGAGGCCTTCCCTGCCCATGATCGGCGTTCTTGGCCTCGCTGGACGACCCCGATATCAAGGGACGCCACGGCCGTGCCTCTCATGCACATGAATCATGGCTGGCGGCAGTCCCAAGATCGATCCCACGATGCGTCCCAGCGGGAAAGGGACAGGCCGTCTTTTGGATGGCGCTCAGAGGACTCGGTGTGGCGCTTGTGATCCGCACGATCCGCACGATCCTCGGCCGCATTGATCCCCATGATCCCCATTCCCCCCACGATCCCCGGGATCCCTAGGATCTTCTCGAGTTGTTTCTTGAGCTGTGCTGCTGCTAGATATCAGGTTCTCCAAACACCAAACGCGGCGCAGGGTGGATGCATCTCCACCTCGCGGACAAGACCGATTTTGACCCTTGGAACCTGTGCCTGGCTAAAAATCTCAGGTCCACATCTGTGGAGTCGATTCCCGCCCTGGTTTGCGTTGCGACAGCCAAGACGCGCGCGTGGGAACTTCGCTTCTGTTTCCACGTGCAGCCAACGCCGCTTGGGCCGCCTCCCGCATGCGCCCCACCACGTCCCTGTGCTGTGGGCAGTGCAAGCACCAGAAGGCCAAGATTGCAGCGGCCCACACCCCCAGAATCAGGGACTTGTGGGGTGTTTTCTGCACACCGCGACGCCCGCAACACCACACCCACCGCGACTTGCGAAGGTGATGAGGGCTGGTCGCCCGCGGCTGGGCGGCGCCGGTTGGACACATGCTCGCAGCCCTGCCAGCACACACAGCTGCTGTCCTGCAGCCACGATCCTCCAGAAGCTGCGAAGCTGCATGGCTTCCACCGCGCCGGGAAATTACCATGGTTCAGGCGGTCGAGTTGCCCATGAGCATGGCGCTGCGGGCTGATCGGCGTGTCGACGGAGCACGCCTTGGAGCGCGGCTGGCTGATGACTGGCTGGTCGATTGATCCTCATCACGGCCGGGCCGTTGGTTCTCGGTTGCTTCCACAAGGTGCCAACGCTCTGTGGAGACCAGACGGGAGCTTCAGGGAGACACCTGAACCATGCACGAGCGGTCCAGCAGTCCTGGCGGCGCCGTTCTGGCGGCGGTTTGACCCAGAGTCCAGTCAGCGCCGCGGGTTTCGCCTTTGCCCTTCGCGTCCGCCGTCGCCCGCAACGGGAAGCCAATTTCAGGCCGTTGTCTGTGCAATGCCCGGTTGGGGCAAGTGGCTCGCGCGGTGCCAGGGGGTCAACCACCAAGAGGCATCACGCTAGCCATGCAGGACAGCCAGCCCTCCCCCCTCTAGGGCCCAAATCACACCCTGCACGGACTCGGCCCTCGATCAGGCTCAGGGTGCTCGCTCTGCTCGTCTCCCTTCTTATTCAGCGTGCTGTCCCGCGCCGGGGCGCTGCCTGGAAGCATGGTCACCTTCCATCCTGTTCACGCCTCGTCGGACCTACAACTATCATCATCCCGTCGACACGGCACACCGGGACCGGCGGAGAGAGAGAGAGAGAGACTGGGACTTCTGGGTTATGGTGACGGTATCGAGCGCAGTCACAGTGCGGCTGGATGATGCACCTGGGCCACGGCCACCCGCCGCTCGACCGGAGACAATGGTACAACCCCTGGGCTGGGGTGTGCTTTGATTGGGACCCCTTCTGCAAAAAAACAAGCACGTCGAGCACAACGAAACGCACAACCACGGCCCGGACGACGTCGACACCCGCCGCGGCACAGCCCACGCCACCCGCAACAACGCAATCTCCTGCTGCGCCGCCCACCACCACCGAGGCCCCAAAAGCCCCCGCCGTCCTTCCAGCCATGACTCCTGCTGCCTCCTCCACGGCCAAATCTCCGGCCAACTCCCCCATGGCGCAACCCGCCGCGACCAGCTCCGCGAAGCCCTCCACCCAGCTCTCCCCGGTGTACGTCGTGCCGGTCCCGGGCGGCGGGAAGGGGGGCACGGGGGGTGGATCCGACGCGAATCCCACGCCGACAACCACCGCTCGGCCAGCCGGGAACGGGGATGGGAACGGGAATGACAGTGGAAGTGGGGACGGAAGTGGGAGTGACTCTGACAGTGGCAGTGGGAATGGGAGTGGAAACGGGAGCGGGGGAGCAACCCGAACCGGGGCAGCTGGCACCGGGCAAACCGGCGTGCCGAATGCCCAGAACCCGTCCGAGTCGTCGGGACCTCTACCCGGCGGGATTGCTGCGGGCAACGGCGGATCGTCATCGAATGGCAAGCTGGCGCCCGAGGGAATTGCTGGCATAGCCGGTGTGTACCAGCTCTTATTATTCCCTCCACCCGCCGTCATAGGCTAACCTGTCACAGTCGGCCTCGTCATCCTCCTCGCCCTCCTGGCCTTCCTCCTGTACAGGTTCAGGAAAACCGCAGCAGTCCAACGGCTGTTCTCACCCTTCCGCGGCGGACCCAACATCGTCCGCGGCACTACGCCCGGCGGCGACGGCAGAAACCTGCTCAGCCCAACCCCCGTGGCGGGGGCAGCCGCCGGAGCCGCCGTCGCAGCCTCAGCATCAGCAGCAGCAGCAGCAGCAGCACCACCACCACCACGCCGACGCGAAGACAACTACCCCCCGATGAGCCAGGCCGGCTACCTGAACCCCACCTTCGTCCCCCCTGCGGCCACCCGCCAGGACAGCAACCGCGTGTCGGTCATGACCAACGCGTCGGTCCCCAGCACGGGCGTCGTCTCGTCACCCACGTCGCCCTACGACCCGACCGCCACGGTGGTCGCGGGGGCGGTCAACACCTCCCGGCCGCTACCGGCGCCGCCCGACCCGCGGCTCGTGGCGGCCGGCAACGCGCGCCTCAGCCACGGCAGCGTCAGCAGCATGAGCACGAGCAGCGCCATCAGCGCCGGCCTCGCGCCGGGGCAGATGGCCTGGCCCATGCCGCCGGGGACGCCGCCCGCTATCAGCCACCCCGACGGGCCGCAGTACCTCAGCTTTGAACGGACCGGGCAGACGGTCGTGAGGATTAACACCCCCTCGCGTGGGAGCCGTCGGTAGGCCCGGGAGCTTGACTATGACTTGGTGTGAGTGGTGTGGACACCGCATCACCCCATCACCTCGATATGCCACATCACCTTATCCCCCAACGATACCCGAATTGTATATTCCAGCTTCTCTTCTTGTTTTATTGGATTGGATTGGACTGGCTTGGATGGGATGAGATGGAATTGGATTCATGTACGACAGAGAGACCGCACCGCATACCGACTCGAGACCCATCATGACCAGTGAGAGAGAAAGGGAGACTTGGACCGGGGCTCAAACGGATACACGATGGAAGGTTTGATGGGTCTCGAGGTCGACGCAAATGTCTAATGGATTAATGACTACGATCCGTGCTGCAACACCCCGCACCCCGCGTTTGATGTCGTGATCACTCCACCTGCTGTTTCGTTTCGAGCTTCCTGAATTGTCAACTGGGCATGTCAATGTCAGGGGGCAGAGCAGCACTCCCCCTCTCTGACACAAGCGCGCGCGATAAAAAATCCAAACTAGTCGTCCCACGATCCCACCTCACCCGGACGCATGCGACGCCTCGCTACCACGCCAGGACGTACGACGAAGCTGTGGTGTTCTGGACCCGGAGAATTTCGCTTCGGGGAATTGCGCGGAGGGCAGAGGACCTAGTTTTGGCGTGGTGTTGCTGGTGGGGCAGCCGTTTTGGGGCAGCGTTGCACCAAACGCCCAAAGGAGTTAAAGGATTGAAGGCGCACAGACCACCATGTCAAGCCCCGCCGCTGACCGCTGCAACCCCTGACAACACATGGCATACCAGCCGATGCCGAAAAAGTAAACAATCGAGAAGCAAGCTTCAACATCGCAAATCGCTACCACCACCGCCAACGACCCCGTCAACATCGCACGCCGCCACCACCACCACCACCGCCGCCGCCAAGAATCCCGACGACGAAGGAGTACAGAACTGCAACACCGCAACCATGGCGTCCGCCGAGCCTGAGAAGGACAAGTCCAAGGTCCACAAGCTGTCGCTCAAGGGCAGCGCAAAGCTTGTGGCCGAGTTTGTGAGTGCTCTTCCCCCGGCGCAGAAGTGGGATGCGACACAGAACGAAAGCATTCACTAACCACCAGGCTGTTTTGCCCACAACAGTTCCAATACTCGATCCACACCATCCTGTTCGTACCTCCCTATATTCCCTCCCTCCACTCCCCTCCCGACCACCAGCATTGGGGACCCCGCTTCGAAGCCGACTGACTAACAAACACCCAC
>FTEL01003106.1_pt1 | contig 11415 bp, 12 predicted proteins | sample 1658911 | NCBI WGS metagenome assembly FTEL01 (sample SAMEA3914869, study PRJEB12502) | metagenome | biome: forest; material: soil | place: USA | collected 2012-03-12 | depth 0.1 m
GGTTCCGGCCTTGCTAACGTGCGACAGGGTCTTGAACCCCGACAACTCGACTGCCACGCCGGACCCGTCGGCGGCGACACAAGCTCCAGCGTTCAATGGCGCATCGAGCACTTCTGGCGGTGTGCCGTTTACATCGGCAGTCGTCACCACGACGACGAGCACGGCGGCTGCTGGCCCGAGCGGCAGTCCCAGCAGCGCGCCGGCCATGGCGGATGATGCATCGGCTAGGTCCGTTGCGGTGGGGGTTGCGATGCTGTTTGGGGGCTCGGCGATGTGGATTAATTTATGAACAAGCTTTAAACCGCCTGGGAGTTGGCATTTAGTGAAACAGGAACCATCGTGTGCTGACATTGTTGCGGGTATATACCACATGTAATTCATCCAGGGTTGGAAGCTCTCACCACTGCAGGGCCAGAGAAGGGGGGAGCACCGAGATTTGTCCCGGCCCTGTCTAGCAGCCGTTTTGCTCCGTGACAGACAAACCTATGTACCAAGTACGTGACATGACAAATATACAAAATACATCAACACGTGGCAGAACCTCAAAAAAGCAAAGGATGCAAAGGATGATCGGCTGCAACGTCGAAACGCAGCGGCTCTCCTCCCAAACTCAGGGTTGCTTTCCGGGCGTAGTCTGCAGCAGACCCACCAACCTGCAGGCCCTGCCTCTCCCTCTCTCGTTCCGTCTCCCCGCTTCCTTTCTCATAAATAGCCCAACCCTCAGCACCCTCTCGCGCTGGAAAAGATGCCCGCTTGCAGTAGCTACCCGGCCTGGTGTCTTGTCCAGAGCCTCTCTGCAGCCGACATTCACCGACACCACGCGCACCCGGCCTCACCAAGGGGCGCGTTTGAGGGAGACGACAAGATGGAGGCGGGAGACAAGCATCTTGAGACACTCGGGAGCACGCGAGTCACCAATTCCGTCTTCAGCATGACCGGAGTCTCGAAAGCCGGATTCGAGCCACCCGAATCCCACGCCTCTCCATCATTCACGCCTCTGGTCACCCAGTCTCAGCCAGTCTCCCCGAACCCCGGCCTCCGACGCCAAGTTGGCCCTGGAAGCTGGCCAAGTTCTGGGCAACCATTTGATGCGCGCGACCTGGACTCGATGCGCGGATTTCGCACCTCGATGATCTCGTTGTTTTCGTGCAATTTCACTTTCTTCGGTAATGACTGGGTCTCTCCTGTCAGCGCAGATTCAGCCTGGGGGAAAAGCCGTTGGCGTTGTTGACAGCCGGAGGGGCATGGAGCCTCGGCCGAGTCGAGACGGCCTCATCCCCATCCATGATCCCAGGAATCCCCACAAGAAGAACCGGAGAGCTGGGTTGATCCACCCACCCTCGATGGACAGTCAGGGGAAAACCGCCAAAGTTCCACTTTCCGGGTTGGCGTTATGCAATGGATCTCAGCTGATGCGGGGAAGTGTTTGGGGCGTCCCCTTTGGACAAGAGAGTAAGCGTGACATGTGAAATGTGTTTCGTCCGAGTGCTGAGGGCAAGGGATTCTGTTGGTAGATAAAGCATTCGTCATTATTAGTATCATCACTCTCGCTTAATTTGACCTCGCTCGAGCTGCTGGGCCATGTCCCAGAGACTCGTGCCCCGCAACCTAAGCCCGTTCTGCAACTCGAAGCCCTGGTGAGGCGTTGGAGGTAGGCTAGCCACCCCTGTCGCCATGAACGCCACGGGTCGGAAGAGATGCCCCACGAGGAGGCGGGGCCGAAATTGCTGGGCAGGTCGTCGGAAACCGGCTCACGAGTTCATCTTTCTGCGCGGGCACGGGCCATGATTGCTGTCTTGAGCAACCTGCAGAACTAGTGAGCAAGCCCGGTTCACGGGCCAGCAGGGGCTCCCCAGGGCACATCGGCATGAAGGGAGGCTAAGGTGAACGTTAAACCGGTAGTCACAACTGGGCCTGTGTCCTGGCAAGCCAAGTCCTGGCTCGTGAAGACGCTAAGCTGACCGCTGATACTTGTGGCCAAACAGGCAGTGGAATGGCTTCATTGGCTTGAGCTAGAAGCAGACAAGGGGGGGTGGCGATTGCCAAACGTGTCGATGACCGATGAAGCGATGAAGCGTGGCGCCGCCTAACTTTAAGGCTTAACGTCAACACGTTAGGGCGAGCACCATCAAGGGCCTGGCCAATGCAACCGGCCAGGGGTCGGAAACCGGAGGAGACGAAGATACATAACCGCATCGAAGGGTTTTCAGACGATGGAGGACTTGAACGTTCCTCTCCACTGCCTCTTCCTGCAGTATCTCCATCCCCAAGGACGAAAACCGGACGGCAACTGGCACTCGCAAGTCCAGCTTGTCATGAGAGTGTCCTGCCAGCCCACACGCTAGGGCAGCTCGTTCACTTCGACACACTACGCCGACAAACCAACACGCACCCGGCAGCGACGGTATCATAGCCACCAACATCCTGCAGTTCAACTCCACTCCAAACGGTCATCACTCAAGGCTTGCATTGACGACAACAGCTCAAGATGGGTTACTCCGGGAACCCCACGGACGGGAGTGGCGGCGATGGTGAGACGGAGCTCAGCTCAGTCATCAGCCCCGCCATGATTGCTTTCCTGGCTATCTCGTTCTACAACGTCTTGGAGCTCGATGTCATCATCTTCTCCTCCTTCAAGCGCCGGCGGGGCCTCTACTTTTGGAGCTTCCTCGCCGCAACCAACGGCATCGCACCGCATTCCATTGGCTTCCTCCTCAAGAACTTGATGAACTCGCACACCTACATCCTCTACATCACGCTCGTGGCCGTCGGCTGGGTGCCCATGGTCACGGGACAGTCGCTCGTTCTTTACTCTCGACTGCATCTGATCGTCCGCAACCCTTTCTGGCTGCGTATGGTCCTGGCCATGATCATCTTCAACGCCTGTGTTCTGCACATCCCCATCATCATCCTCATGTACGGGTCCAACGCCTCGGCCGTCAATTCTTGGACCCCCGTGTACCAGATCTACGAACGGGTCCAGGTTACCATCTTCTGTCTGCAGGAGCGTACGTCAATTTCGAGCTATTTCTGTTCCCCTTCAGTTGTCTCGGGAGCTCTCGGGGGGATCAACTTTGCCCCCAAAGGACTCCCGTCATTCCCCAAACAAACAGGAAACTATCGGCTGACACTGTATGACAGTCATCATTTCGGGCATCTACATCAAAACCTGCTACTCCTATTTTGACGCCGAGAACAGCATCTACGGCGACGCTGTGCGCAAAATGCGGCGACATCTGCTCATGGTCAACGTCTTCATTATTCTCCTCGACATTCCCATTCTGATCCTCGAGTACACCGACAACTACGACCTGCAGACCGTGTACAAGGCGTTCGTCTACAGCCTCAAGCTGAAGATGGAGTTCCGCATTCTGAACCAGCTCATGGACATGACACACAAGCGGGCCCGTGATGACGTGGACATGTTCAACAACAGCTCCAGCATGCGTATCCAAGACGCCCCGTCCGTCCAGAAATAGGAGTACTGCAGAGTATAGTCTGTATCAATACGAGCCACCATTCACTTTTATGTGTAACCATGCGAGCTGTGATCTGCCGAGTATGTATGATTTGCGATGAGGACTGATGAACGCGGCCAGGGCAGCTGCAAGGGTCTTGTGCTTCATGCGTGTGACCACATGAGAAGCCGGCATTTGCATATCGGCGTCCTCTGATGCCCTGTCAGGACTCACGTGCTTGAGTACGCTGCTGGCGTCACCGGGGCCACTGCACCGTGGGGGATACAGAGGTACATAGTAAGTCTCTTTCCCTTGTCAGTGAACGAAGGAGGACGAAGTTCCTGGCCGTCACCGCCGCTCGCGTCTATGGCCAAGCTCATTCTTGAGGCGTCTCGTTAAGCCTAAACTAACATACCGACACTCAAATGGTACGTGTTGCCGCCATGCGGGGAGAGAACACTCAGCGAGGCAAGTTGTTCAGAATAAAGTAGGTGAGTAAACACGCCTTGAAACCATGATGTTAAAGAACCGATGATCGCCGGTTGCTGTGGAACCGTTTGCATTTCCGGGACCGAATCCTGTTCGGCACCTGGCCCCTACCGAACGTTATGCCCCGTGCGTTTGTTGGAAGACAGAAACAGGACCCGAGTCCCGAATACCCCTGCGCGCACGGTCTGCCCCCCCTTTTTTGGCGAGCGAGGAGACCCTGGATCGGAGTTGTGGACTTTCACATGCAACGGAGAAAGTAAAGTGGGCGCAAATTGATGGGGTTCAACGAATTGCACTGGTTGGCAATGGTTTCAGCTGTGGACTGGCCTGTCTTGATTGTTTTGTTCCAACTGTGTTTTGCAAGTCCTGGCCCGGCCCGTCGCCATCCCCATTCCTCATCAGACACACCCAACAGGGACCTGGACGTATGATCAGCATAATCCATACATGGCACATACATGAACAAAGCCCTCTCAGAAGCCAACTAGGCCGATCATAGCCTTGCTTTCCTCTACGATGTGACGGTATGCTCGGTCGCAATCACGCTGTGCAGTCGAGGCCCCCGGCACCACGCTCACACAAGTCAACTCTTTGGCGCTAACGTCACTAGGCATTGTGCCCCGGAGCCACTAGCAGCTAGAGCGCCTCTAACGAAAGTTAAAAACACCGCAGATGTGTCTAGCAGGGATCGCGATACTGATCATGAGCCCTCGACAGGCCCTCGACGGACCCAACCTCCTTGCTTGGCTCCTAGGTTCCAATCTTGAACGGACTGCTGGCTGAAAGCTGACACTCTCTTTGATTGGCCCTCAAGACCAAAGCAATTAACCTTTTCTGCTGCCCGTGACTCCCCGATGTTCATTTCGGCAGCGAACCCATGCCCTGGTTTGCCCCATGGCCAGTTCCGTCTCCTCGGGTGCCTAGACTGATTTGTGACACGCCAATGAAGTCCAGATACCGAAATCCAGGCTCACCAAAATCTAACCAAAGTCCCAGATCCGGGTCGAGAGTCTAATTAGACGCGCAGTTCACTGACAAGCAAGTTCCAAGGCCCCGGGCTCACGGTCATTACTTCCCGATATCTGTGTTCCTTAGCTATTTTTCTCCAAACATAAGTATCACTGGGCGGGGCTTTGCCCGGCGTCGGTTGGCATGCTTCGCCTTCGAGGTTTCCAGGACTTGCTTGTCGAAAAACACCCTGATTTCCTGCTATCCAGGAAACGCGGCGCTTCAGCTCCTGTGTCTTAGCTTCTTGCCATCTTCGTGCCGTGTTGCCTGTGGCCTCCGAATACCCGTGGAGACACGAGCAGGCTTCTGGAGCTGGGGGCCGGGCAAATGAAACCATCTGTCTACACATCCACAAGACGAGTCGGCGCAGGAAAGTCTGTGCGTAAGCTTTCAGGCTCTAAAGTTGCGGGATGACATTACTATCAAAAATACTTCTCGAGTACGTCCTTGGTAGCTGTGACTAAAGGTTTCTGAAAGATCTGTCCTCATTTGCCTTAAACGATATTTCTAAATAACACGTTCGCCTAACTACCTGGACATCTACTGTATCCAAAATTCACACAACTGCCAGCCAAACCTCTCCGCAAGCTCGTGTTCTCCAAGTCGGTTCTGGCCGAGCTCTTTCCCGATGTCTATTAGACTCGTTTCACGTTGCAAACGACCCAGTCTCTCAAATGTGTCAGGCTCGGATGTAGGCTTTAAAGCGAGAGCGTGCAGAGAGTTGATTGCGGCCCTAGACTTAGCCCACGGCACCCCCCAGCTCATTATCCAGTACTTGATGAAACGTCCGCTCTGATCTCCTTCTTCTGGCCAGTCCATTTGCCTTGCTTGGCGGCAAAAATTCGCAAACTCGTCGAAGGGGATTTCCATTAGCCCAAGGAGAAGAGGTGGCCCACGGGCTGTCTCCCCATCGAACGGAGCAGGACCGTCTTTGGGGAACCACAACTCCGATATCCATCCCCGGGCTCGAATCCACCGAGGAGTGAGGTTTCGCGGTATCTCGACCAGACCATCTTTGCACATGTACCCGTCCTCAGGCCACGTCAAGGGAGGGCGATCGTCAAAATGTAGCGAAAAGTCAGTTGCTTTGAAGACGCGAATACGAGATGGCGACGTTGCCCCAAGAGGACACGGCCCCCAATGCTTCTCTGGTAAACCGAGGAATTCCCAGCCGAGCCAAGTCCAGCTGGGGAATGAGACTCGGCGCTTTAAGGGACTGGAGAGGCTGCTGATACTCCAGCATAGGCTGTGTATAACAGCTGCCTTGGACGAGACGTCGCTGGCAGACATGACGGGCAGCCCGCATATATGGCCCCAGTAGTATAGACTTTGCCTGTAGCGCCGGCCACTGTATGTCTCGAAGGCCGTCAATATGCCCGAGAACGCATCCAGTGCGTCATTTTGAAACGAGAGCTTCCGCGTCCAGAATTCTTGTATCCGCTTCCAGACATCATCTCCGTTCATTCTGACTCCGACACCGCGATATGGAAAAGCGATTGGGAGGCTAGGACTGAAGGGCTGCGGAAGAGGAAAGTGCGGCTGATCTTTTGCGTGCATATCTTCCAAAGCATGTGCGAAAACCTCCATGGACCACATGCCTGAACACTGGAAGTACCACTGGTTGTTTGAAAAAGCTAGTTTCCGCGAGGAGAGCAAGCCTTCTTGATACGTCCAACCTCTGCTGTTCCAGACAGAAGACTGGATCTCGGGCACAATATTGGTCGTGATCTGTGTAAGCCTCCAATTTCCGAGAACCACAGATTCCTGCTGATGTCTCTCCACGCTGATTCCCGGAACGCCATCTCGCGGGTTGCTCCCAGCCGCCGCAATGATCGTGAGGGCGGATTTGGCGTAGATCTCGTTCATGTGTCGGATCTGTATGAGCTTGGCGGCCATATCGTCCTGGGGAATGCAGTATCGATCGATCCATAGGTATTTGTACCCGAGTCTTTTCGTGAGCTCCATAGCATCCCGAATGAGGTGAGGGGCTTCCTTTCCAAAGGGCGTGTTGGGATCAGTGGAAGAAGGCTCGGCAACGCTTCCCCACACGTAGCTCAATGTTAGATAGGTAGGACGTCCATCGGTCAGCGTCCCCCAGGGGACAAGATTGGCGTTTTCGCAATCGAGGACGTGGAAACCCGGGAGTTCCAAAGGCGTCGTGGCGCCTTGGCACGTCCCCGTATGGTGGTTGCTGCAGAACTCCAGCATGTGCTTGATCATTGCGAAGTTGACGAGCGGGCATATCGGGAGAGAGGAAAGCCCCCTGGAGCGCGCAGGTGAAGCCTGAGGGGACTTGGAAGTGTCCGCGGGTTGACATCCGAAATAGCAGTTGCTATTTTGTATACGCTCACGAGTGAACCAGCTGTGGCTAGACTCTTTGGACGAAATGGCGAATAAGACGGAATCGCTCAGACTGGTGCTTCGGAGACCAAACTCGGAGAGCGCGGAGCGGGCTGTGAGTCGATATGTGCCGACTTTGTCTGGAGTAGCGTTCTGTTGTGCCATTGACTCCCTCCACCCACAAGACAGTTTCTTGAAGAAGATGCAAACTGGGCAGTTTGAGTTAAGTTTTCTTCCAGGGTCCCAAGGTCGCAAACGGTTCGAACTCGTCCCTTGATGCCACGTTCTCCCAGGGACCCTGTGTCGAGGAACTTCTCAAAGTCAATCGACTGGCAACGCCGGCAAAGACCATCCGTAGTTGGCTCGTCTGGGAACGTGGACGCTGCATCTTGGCTGGTTTGATGCTTGCGGCGTTTCGGTCGCGGCAACGGAAGCGGCGCCTCGCGTTGTCGTCGTGACGAAGAACACAGTGCTGCTGGAGGTTCCATTTAACGAAGTATGATCTTGGGGTCGAAGAACTGCTTATGTGGTAAATAAAGCGTAATTAAACACGGAAGTTTCCAAGGACGGCACACAAAAACCAGGTTGGAAGGATGAAAGACTTGACGAGTGTCTCTTCCACTAGAAAAGGGCTTTTCGGCTGAGCAGCAGCATGCCAGGAAAAGGCCAACGGGGTTTTCGCAAAGCAGGTGATTGCCTTGTATCCTGCCTTGTGTTCTGCCTTCAGGTTTAGGACCAACGGCGGCGACAGCCGACCCTCCATTTCGCGAGGTGTGCAACCCTCACCCAACCGTAGTGCAGTGCACATACCTACCTATGCAGCCGACGTCCCGTGCGCTGCATGTTACCGAGCCACTGACAAGTCTTCCTTGGCAACCCAAAGTGGCGACCATCTGGCAATTGGCTGCACCGGCCGCTGGTCTTGATATGATACTTGTTGAGGAGCAGGCTGAGGCTGAGGAGGTGGCTCTCATCTTCTATAGCCGGACTTGGACTTGACTAGATAATGGGGGGAAGGGAGCCGAGTGAAGTGATTAAGCTTGTCTAACATGAGCAGCGAAACAACAGCTGCACCTCCACCTCCAGGCCAAGGACGCCCAGGATGCTCGATTTGCATCATGGCACCACGGTATGCCAGACAGAACGAGCAATACAAGCCCTTAAGCAGACACGACTCCATACCTCACCAATCCCATCACTGCTCCAAGCACGATGGCCGAGGGGGCATTTACCCCAAAATACCGCCCTCCAACGTAGCTCGTAGCCGTGATGACCACCCACCACGGATCATCGCCCAGACTCCTGCCTGACTGAAACCCTTCATCAATATACCCCACTCCAAAGATGCGATACACAGCCGTGTACATCAACCCAACCGCGCCGGCATTCACCCCCCTCAGCACACTCCTCACCCACCTCTTCCCGCGCACAGCACCCCAAATCCCCATCGTCCCATGCACCAGCACCAACCCGGGACTAAAAATCCCCACCCACGCAATCAAGGCGCCAGCAACCGAGCTGTACCCCGCGTTCAACGCAGTCAAACTCCCCAAGAACACCGCAAAGTTAAAGTTCGGCCCGGGAAACGCCTGGATCAGCGCAAGCCCAATCAAGAAGTCGCGGGGCGTCACCCAGCCCTCGGCGACCACGTACTCGCGCAGCAGGGGGATGACGACAGGCCCGCCGCCAAAGATGATGGTGCCGGCCAGGTACATGTTGGCGAAGAGGCGGTAGAGGAGGGGCGGCGGCGGCGGGAGGGTGCTGCGCAGGACGAGGGCGACGATGAAGGTAATGAGGAAGGCGGCGATGGTTAAGGCGCCGGTCTTCCAGGTTAGGGAGAGCGGGAGGGCGTGGGAGGAGGGGATGATGCGCGGTTCTGGAGAGGGGGTGCGGGAGTGGGTTGAGGGTTCGGTGGTGGGGAGGGAGGAGATGGGCGGAGTTGGTTCGCGGGTGTCCAGTTCGCTGGTGGCGGGGGTGTTGGAAGCTTCTGGGTTGGCGTTGTTGTTTGGCTGTTGTCTGGCTGGCCGGACTCTCTTTGCCGCGGCCATCAGCTTGATGAAGGGTGCATGAAGCCAGCGAAAGTCATAGATGAGCGACGCAATGCCCGACACGGCCATCAGCGCAGGAAAGTACCAAAGAGCGTTGTAAAGCATGCCGGCGGCGGCGGCGAAGAAGACGATCAGCCGGGTTAACTTGTCAGTAATGGCCTTGTTGGACAGCTCGACAGCAGCCAAGGCAATCACGCCGACGGTGGCCGAGTTGAGACCCGATAGCAGGGCGTAGACGGGGCTTGGGAGAGTCTCATTGATGCTCGAGACGCCGATGGACAAGCCGTACATGCCAATGGCGCCGGGGAGACTCCAGATGAGGAAGCTCAGCAGGGCTGCCGGAAAGCCATCGCGAATAAGGTGGATGCAATACAGCATCTTGGTGCTCGCGGGCCCGGAGAGCGACTGGGAGATGCTGAACAGCTCCTGGAAGAGCTGCTCGTCGATCCATTCCGTCTTTTTGACAAACTTTTCGTTGAACTGGGCGAGGAGCACGGAATCAGCTTTGCTGGCGCCGAGTCTGAGACGGCTTAGACGGGTCTTAGGAGAAAGAAACCCACTATTTGAAAGTGCACTGGCGGGCCGCCAAAGGCCGTGACTCCCAAGTGCCAATTGACGCGGATCACCTTCCACGCACGCCGTCCAAGGGCCCGGGCATGACGGGGGAGAGTCGTGGAGATGGAGCTCATTCCGCTTGGATGTTACGGAGTCCCCGTACGTTGTTGAGTCACTCAAGTTTCGGTAGAGTTTAGACTTGCGCGCGGTGGAGACAAGATGCCATTGAACCTTGAAGGTTGAAAGCGAAGAGCATCCCATTGTGGGTGTCGATGATGCCATTGAGGACTAGCCTCCTTTCAGCTAGACGAGCGCCCCCAGAGCCGGCGCCAGCTTGGACAGCCCCTCCAAGCGTCAGGTACGGAGTACTCGGCGGTGAGCCGGCCTACTGGGAACAAAAGTCCACCACCACGTGTTGTCCATGGCATTGCAGCCAAATTGGTCGAATCAGGCATCGTCTATGTGCAGACGGAAACACCGCGACCTTCGACCTTGAGTGCTCAATGAGTTCTCAATGAGAGCTGTGGTCAGTTTGCCGAAACAAAGACAAAAATAAGGAAAATAAAACTCAAGAAACATTTATTGTTTGCCTCCGTCGTTTGGTGCAGAGATCGGCTGGCTGTTGTAGCCCGAAATGATCAAAGGGGGATCTGCGTCGCTCCCAGTCTTGGTCGCAATGTGGAATTGTGGATGTCTGCGTCCGGGTTCATCGATTTGAAAGAGAGTGGAGTGGAGTCCTCGCCAAACGCGGTCCCAAAACCCCCAAATATTGGCAACACTAACGGTATTGGCATACGGTATCTTACGGCGGCACCAAGGGAAATGATCTGTTCTGCCAATCAAAGACCCCAGCTCTTCCCCGCAGCGCGAGTATTGTTACCTGACCGAACCCGAGCGAACCGCCACCCTGGCTCGCTTGGGTCACGTTCTCGAAATGCCGTCCGCGCCTGAAACCTTCCCGTCAGGTTGCACTGTTGCCTGTTGCCTGCTGCCTGCAGTCGACCACCCTGCACCGTCCAACTCGCAGCAACCGCAACGCGCTGCAGTCCGCCGCAGCCTTGAAAATGGCGGCATTCGGAAGGCGGAGAACGCTGGCAGTACTGGCGGCCGGTCTTTTCTTCTTTTTCCTGTATTCGTTCCAGCGATTCGATGTCGACGACGCTTTCGGGGTTTCGGGCCCGACACGCGACGGTGCTCCGGGAGCCGGAGCCCCGGCCTCCGGCCCCGGGCCCGGCCCCAAGACCAAATGGAGCAGCCTCAAGGTCCACTACCCCGTCGAGAGCATGCGTGCGCTCCCGACCGGCCGCCCGCTCGCCTTGCCCAAGGTGCAGAAGGACTTCGGCCCCGAGTCCGAGTCGGACCGTGACGTGCGCCTCAAGCGGCGAGACGCCGTCAAGGCCGCCATGCAGCGCTGCTGGAACGGCTATCGCAAGCACGCCTGGAGGAGCGACGAAGTCACCCCCGTGAGCGGTCGCAGGCACGACCCCTTCGGCGGCTGGGGTGCCACCCTCGTCGAC
>FTEL01002281.1_pt1 | contig 11401 bp, 10 predicted proteins | sample 1658911 | NCBI WGS metagenome assembly FTEL01 (sample SAMEA3914869, study PRJEB12502) | metagenome | biome: forest; material: soil | place: USA | collected 2012-03-12 | depth 0.1 m
GAGGGAGGGGGAAGGGGGGCAAATCATGGGACGTGTCCAGCCCTCTCCGACGAGTCTGAGTAGACCGCCCGTCGGTCGTCGTGCAAGAAACTTGCCGAGTTTTTGGCGCCTGCGGCTGGGTAACTAGGTACCTAGGTAGGTACGAATGATGATTGGATTCATTCCAGCGCGACCGATAGTTACGCAATCTGTCCAAGTCTCGTTCGATTCTCGCCAAAAGCTATGTATCCCAAGGGGACAGTGACTGCTATGATAGCTAATTAGAATGGCGATCTCCGCCAGAAGAAGATGATGATAATAGAACTCGCCAACTCCCAAAACTCAGTCTCAAGTGTCTCGCCGCCCCTCCGACACAGCCAAAACGTGTCTGATGAATCGCCTACCAGTCTTACCCTATCCGCACACCGTCCAGCGGGGAGGACCAGCGGGAAGTATTCAGCCCCATGCCACCCGTGACGCTCAGCACTTGGGCTTGGGCTTGGGCTTGGGCTTAGAGGGCTGGTGCGACATAGCTGGCTCTGTTATAAGCATGACAAGTTAGCATCCCGGTTGGGAGCGATTGAGCGGGAGAAGAGGCGGGGACAGATGAAAAAGACGAAAGAGGAAAACTGACCCAACATAATCCGTAGGCGGCACCGTAATAAACCCTGCCGTATCGGTCGGGTTCTGCATGTTCCCCGCGGCGTTGCCCTGGTAAGGGATGCCCAGCTTCTTGCACGCGGCGATGTGGTCGGGCGGGAAAGTAAAGTTCCGGAGCGAGTCAGGGGCCTCGATGATGGTCGCCGTCAAGCCCATCTCAACATGCCACTCGATGTGGCAGTGAAACAGCCAAACGCCCGGGTTGGTGGCCTTGAACCGCAGCACGGCGAATGACTGCGGCATGACGGCCACTGTGTCGCGCATTGGCGGCGTGCTGGCGTAGTTGACGTCGCGGGCGGGCCAGTTGCCTGTCCAGCTGCGGGCGCGGTCGAGCACCTGGAAGTGGTGGCCGTGGAGGTGGAACGGGTGCGAGGCGTCGTCGAGGTTGTTGACCACGATCTGGACGATATCGCCGAAGTTCACAATGAACGGGTTGACTTGGCCGTAAATGATGGGGTTTGTATTGAAGTCGCCGGTGGTAGCGGCGCTGTACAGGGTAGGCACCCGCTGGCTGATATAGGTGATGTTGTTGAAGCAAGCGCTGAAAACTAGGGCGTTAGTATATGGTCTGGGTTATCGGAGTACAAAGGCGATCAAACGAAGATACATACCGCGGGTACCCGTTCTGGTCGAAGCAGAACTTGAAGTCGAGCACGATCAACTTGTCATAGTGGTCATAGGCCGGTGCCCCGTCGTAAGGCTTGAAGCGAAAGTCGTCGACTGGCCGCCACACATCTACAACATCGACCTTGTTAAGCGATTGCGACGAGTCCATGACAAGATACCCCGTGGAATTGGTCGGCCATTGCAGATCGGTAGAGTTGGTCCAGTCGCGGTTGACATCGAGCGAGATCAAGAAGGGGTAATTTCCACTGTCCCTGTCGATGGCCGAGATCAAGACGTCGTACCGCTGGGCAGGTGTGATCCGCAGCTGGTAAGCCTCCTGTCTTTGGATGTATGCGGCGTCGTTCGAGATAACGGTCATCGTGTGGGAGTCAAAGTGAAGCATAGCGGATCCGAAGGCAGAGAAGTTGATGATGCGGATGCGGTACGTTTTGCCTTTGACGAACGAGTAATTTGCTCCTTGCCCTTCGTTGACTATCAGGCTGTCGGGGAACGGAGGCTTGAAACCATTGGCCGGGGTGAGCATCTTCTTCACCGTGGTGAAGCTGTCGGCATGGTACCTATAAACAGAGCCGATCAGCATCTCGCCAATTCTGATATCGAGGTTGCCAGGCCCTTACCAATCCGAGATCGTCAAGATGTACTCCTCGTCGTAGGTGCCTTTGTTCGGGTCCTCTGGGTCATGCACGATGAATGCGCCGCGCAGGCCATCAGGATACTGTCCCATATTGTGGGAGTGGTCTGCGGTTCGCTCGTCAGCCTCAGACAGGTCGTCAGGCCGAGCCAAAACTTACACCAGAAGGTACCAGGAGAGTCAACCATGAACCGATATGTGAGCGACGAGTCCGGAGGCAGCGGGCACTGGGTGACGCCGCTCGGGCCGTCCATTTCGGGTGTCTTAATCTGGTTGACGCCGTGGAAATGCAACCCGGTAGTTTGGTTGCCGAGGAGGTTGGTGATCTTAACGACAACGGTGTCACCAACGGTGGCGTTCATGGTCGGACATGGCCATACTCCGTTGATCCCGATGACGGGACGCTGCCCGAAGCCGTCCGGGTTTGCCCACACCCAGGTCAAAGTCCAATCGTATGAGACGATCACTGCCCTGGCGAGTCCCGCCAAGGACAGGCAGGAAAGCGGTAGGAAGGCCGAGGGGAGCATGGGACTGGCTGCTCCTCAAGGGCTGGGCGGCAAGGGGAGCGAGCCAGAGTGGAAGCGCGTCTTGGTACAAGAAGAAATGGGAGTGCGGCAGGAGAGGCACAGCTAGGGGATGTGGGAGCGGATGTGAAAGACAAACTCTCGACTGCTGGGTAATGGGCAGGGCGCGTCTTTTAACAACCCGGCAAACCCACGAGCCAATGTAGCTTCTCGTAGTCGACCAAGCCCTGCCTGCACCGGCTTGGTGTTTGTCTGCACCCGTTCGGCGATCAAGCAAGCCGGCTTGACCGGGGGGGGACGGAACGTAGCAGCAGGCATGACGCGGCCGATGCAGCGTCTCGTGGTCGAGGCAAGCCGTAGACGCAGCTTTGCTGCGGGTCGAGTACGCCATGGCCGAAGCCGTCGTGGTGTTGAGCTATCCTGCTCGGCAATCAAGCCTGCTTGATCGGGGGGAATATCGATGCGAGTCATTCATGGAGGGCTGAAGCTGACTTATGTATCTGGCTGCCCGCGATCGATCGATCAAGCTTGGTCGGTTGGGAGGCTCGGTTAGGCAGGGGTGTCGACGTGCAGTAGCGCGACGGGCGCGGTTATGGGAGACCCGGGACGGTGGTTAAGTTCCAGCCCATCAAAAAAGGGACGGCGGCTGAGGGTAGTCGCCGTGAGGTGATTGGCTTCTTCCGGATTTGACACAATTATACTGATTTCTCTTCAGTGCCATTTCCGAGATACCCACGGGAATGCCTGGAAGCCAAATGACATCGTCTGATAAAAGGGAACCGTCACCTCCCTCGAGTTGGCGGGCGAAGTCTTGGGAGCGGAAATCCAAGAATCTAACCGCGATCACCTGTGCGGCTATGGGCTAGACGCGCGCTCCGGGGGGGCAGGGGGTAGCCAGTTCCGGTCGAGATGGCTATCGAGGATCTCGGTTCTGGGATCTCGGTTCGGGGGTTCTCGTTCTCAGTCCTTGGTTCTCGGCCCTCCTGCCTCGTGCCTACATCGACCAGCAACTTGTTGGTCGCATCGGAGCGTGCATAAACGAATAGGGGCTGCCATGTTTTGGGGGTAGAACCACGAGATATTTTCGGTGGCAGGATATTGCCATTGCTGTTTCTGGACCTCGAGTGTGAGCTTCTCGCGTGACAGTGCCTTGCAGGCCGGTGGCGTGCAGGCCGGTGGCTTCAGGAGGTCGGTGGCTTGCAGGCCGGTGGCTTGCATCTTGGTGGCTGGCTTGCATGACAGTGGCTTGCAGGACTTATCTCGTTCGAAACGGTGGCGTTCGTACCTGTGGGTGTTGGGCTCGTCCGTATTGGTGGTTGGTGTGGTTCTCGGAAGATGAAAGGCAATTGATGAGCGGCAGGGCACAGTTTGTGGAGCCAGAGTTTTGGCAGTGCGAAGGCTCGGGCAGTGGTTGGCGCCCCGAGGAGGAAGACCAGAGGAGCGCCTGACCGGAGGTCGTCGCAGGTGCGAATGATGAATAACCCCATCCTCGGGAACAGGACGTTAGCGCCCTGGTCAACCTGTTGGCTCCCTCCCATGTAACGCGCTTGTACGGCTGGAGAATGCGTGCATGTAGTGTACGTTCAAGGTCACGCCGGGCTTGTGAATCCATGCATGGTGTGGGACGGGGCGCACCGCATCGGGCCACACTCTCCAAAGTGGAGAGTGGGGCGGAAAAGGCATGTTTGGGTCCTTGGTGAAGCTCTGGACCTCGTCTCCAGGGTTCTGCGCTGAGAGGCGCCATCTCCTCACCACCGAGTCGTCCTCGCCATCTGGTCTCGGGCCTTGGGGCAGGTTGTTTATGCTCGTCGGTCGGGTTGGTGGGCCGGCAAGTTGCTGTCTCTGGAACTGAGTTGGCCGACTGTGGAACCCGATGAGATTTACCGAGGGATCGCTTGTGGGTTTGCTCCTAGCCCTAGGCGAGCGAAGAATGGTATGAGGGGGCCTGATGCATTGCGCTGGTGGCTTTTTCTCTCCATAGCTGGTGGCGAGTGGAAGGCCGGCGGCGAGTGGAAAGCCGACGGCGAGGCGTTCGGAAATCACGAAACACATCCGGCCCTGTAGAGGCCGTGAGAAGGTCGAAGCTGAGGTTTGGGTTTTTTTACAGGCAGCTCGTATAGCAAACCCGGACTGGTGATCCTGAGCATTGAATCCCCTCCATCCATATCCATACCGATAGACACGTCCAAATAACCACAACCGAGCCAGTTACATACGCCGCAGATTGAACATCCACCAGGTGCCCTCGAGACCTGAATACACATGCGCACGGCTCGCCGCGAGTGAGACAGGAGAGAACAAATAGAAAAGCACATTAGGAGGTGCCGTCTGCGAGACGGAACCTCCCACACCCCTTTCAGAGGCGATGTGCCTCGACCGCACCACGGCGAATCCCTCTCCCGAGCAAGTAAACCCAAGCAATCGGACCCAATCAATACCGATGTATCCTCCATGTGTCAATGTACAGTAGGCACCAAGAAACAAAAAGAAAAGAAAAAAAGCAGACGAGTCGGTCATGCGGATACATCCAAGTTGGGCCAGAGTCACATCTTACGATGACTTCGGGAGTATCTTGCTGCCATTCGTCCAAAGCGCCGCCACAACGTTCACTTGGGCGACCAACAGGCAAGGGGGCTAGCCGCCGCTTTTCAGCCCAACCCCGCGCTGCGGAATGCAGCTGCCAACTTCTCATCGTCGCTGCGTCACTGCCTCGATAAACCATATCTGGAAACCTTAGCATTCACTGTTTTTTTTCTTTTCCCTTTTTGGCACGGTACGTTGCAGCGCCATCATGCCTTCATACCACCACTCTCCTCTTCCCGATGGCAGCGTACGCTTGCTCCGGCTTCTGCCACATCGAGACGAGTCCTCCCGTATCAAACGCCGCCTCTCTGTCTGTCAGCTGTTGGACTCAGGAGACGCCCATCCCTTTGACGCCTTGTCCTATGCATGGGGTTCTGGGGACAGCCCTAGATCGATCTTGATCAACAACCGTGAATACGCTGTTGGGGCGAACCTTCATGCAGCACTATTGCATCTTCGGGATCGTTCCATGGATCGGATCGTGTGGGTAGATGCTATTTGCATCGACCAAACAAACACGGCGGAAAAGAGTCAGCAGGTTCAGTCCATGGCCAAGATCTATGCCAAAGCAAGTCGTGTTATTGTTTGGCTCGGAGAGGCGGCAGCGACCAGCGACCAAGCACTCGAGGATATACGGATGAGTTCCAACCAGCAATCCCCAGCCTGGCGACATTTCCAAATGAAGCGGTAGCTAGACTACGACGATTGAGATCTAAGGTGCTGATCCCTGCGAATGCCGACCGCGACCCCTACATCGTCGCGATCCTGCTCGCCATGGCGCAAGCCCACTTCTACGATGAGCTGGTATCGAGACGTCTGCCCTAGGGCGGCTGACAGTCCAGTCTCACGCCTGCCCCACCATGGCGACTCCGCGAACTTTGTTATTTATACCGCCACGGTGACTGCGACCTTCCTCACGCGCTTCATGATGCCACACAGAGGGCCAAGCTCACGAGACGGCAGCACCGGCATGGAGATTTCGTATACGCCAGTCCGCGTCTGGCCTCTTCTTGGCCTGAAAGAGCGGCTTGCAAAGGCTCTGGGCTCGGGCATCAGGGGCCATCCGGTACACGACAGCGCCGACCAGATCGGCTTTTGGGACCCTTTGGTGGGGCCTCAGGCGGCCCGCAAGCGGAGATGCTCGGACGACCGCACGGTACCGAGTGCCGCTAAGAAGCGGAGGGCGGCAGGGAGTCATTTGGGTGTGGTGCACCCGTACGACGGGGGACGGCCGTCTGGCCAAACGGAGACCTTGTTCAGGTGGTAACGGCCAAAACGGGATAGAGACGACAATGATGTGTCTTCCTTGTAGCATAATTGAACCGTCCGACCCAGAGCCCGCCGACTTGTCCCCGTCCTGTGGCCCGCTGCGCTGCACGCCGCTTCCATCGCGATCCCCGTGAAACACCGCGGCCACCCGCTTAACCCCGTGCCGGAGGCGTCAACGCGAGAACAGCTCCCCTCGATTTCACTTGTTTCAACAATTCCTCTGCGTACCGCCGATATCCCTTCAGAGCGCGGCTCAATCGCGGCAGGTACGCTAGGGAAGTGCTCACCGCTCAGGATACCCGTCGCTTCGTCTTGGGCTTCACCCTCTGCGGACCTCTCATGAGTATATGGGTGTTTGACCGGCTTGGGGGCATTGCCTCGGAGCAATTCGATATCAATAAGGACGGGCTGCGGTTTGTGTCTACGATCCTCGAATTCCTCTGGATGAGCGAGAGGATGAGCTTGGGTTCGACCCGACGATCACGACGGCAAAAGACCAGCGGTTTATCGAGATCGAACGGGATGGTACGACCGAGCGGCTCGTCCTCGATAGAGTGATCCCGTAGTCGGAAAGGATGACGCGCCGGTGCACCCGGTTCGGTAATACACCGCTGCCGGCTTTGGTTGGAGATGCGGAACAGTGCCGCTTGCTAGACGGCAAGGGAGTACTAGTTTGATCAGACGACCGCTTCGTGCCAGCGATGCTGCGGCTCCGACTGGCGCGCGATGGACCTGTAGTGCTTGTGCTTGGGAGTCGCGATCGATCCTCCTGGTAGTTTGTAGCCTTGGTGATATCCAACCCTTTCCGGACGTTGCCTTAGACACCGTCGGCTGTATTCCGTACCCGAACGGTTTCGTGGTAATAATACCGGGCCACATAGACCACACCCTTGCCAGTCGTATTCCGGAGCAACCCCCCCTTGTCATCGCGCTCTGGGTATTACCATGAATCCTTGACGATAAACGCAGCATCCGGGTCGCCTTCGCGATGTGCTTTCCAGCAGGTCGTGGCTCGGCCGGCGATGTAGCGTGCACGCTTCATCCCTATCTATAAAGCGGGCTCTCGACAGGCGCTGCTCGGCGCGCTGGCGGACTGTATCAAAGGACACGAGTCGCTACGGCAAAAAGCCGGCCTCCTCCACCGAGATATGTCCATCGGTAATGTCATGGTGGGCAAGGACAACCGCGGGTTTCTAATCGACCTGGACCTCGCTATTTACGAGCAGCGGGTTGGCGCCTCGAGAGCAAAGGGAAAGACCGGCACGAGGGCCTTTATGGCTATTGGGGCACTCCTAGGTGAGCAACATTCGTTCATGCACGACCTCGAGTCATTCTTCTGGGTGCTGTTCTGGATCTGCATTCACTACGAGGGCCCTGGCGACGGCGAGGCCCAAACCCCTGAGCCGTCCGGGTCCAGATACTCCCCGCCTTCCGCGATCGGTGCATGAGGCTGCTGCTTCCGGTTGCTCAGCATTGCTGGAGATGTGGGATGCGGGACGTGGGACGTGGGATGCGTAGTCCGCGAACCCCTTTTGATTGGCCACACGTCAGGCTCAGGGACACGCCGCTAGCCGGGAGGAAGGGGCGAAGCAGCGCCAAGACACCCAACTCAGCTCGATTTAAACCTTGTGCTAGGTAGAGTCTCAACATACTCGTCGACGGCGTGGCGGACGGAGCCGGCGAGGCTGCACGGCGACGCCCAAAGAGCTTCTTCCACGACTTCTGCGTCATGATGGGTCCGAATGAATAGGCAAAGATCCTCGCACCGAAGACGTTCTAGGATCTGCACGATTTACTCGCTGTCCTGAGTGGTTTCCGGTAGCAGTGTGATTCGATCGCAACGGCATCGACGATGAGAAGTTGACGGCTGCATTCCGCAGCGGCTACTGCGGGGTTGGGCTGAAAAGCGGCGGCCAGCTCGCTTGCCTGTTGGTCGCCCAAGTAAAAGTTGTGGCGGCGCTATTGGACGAATGGCAACAAGACCGAGCCCGCCCCGCAAGCGGAGGAAGATGGACGGGAAAGAAGCGCAGCCCGAGGTTCCCGCTGCTGAGACCGCGCCGCCCGCAAGCCGCAAGAGAAGGCACAGCATCACGGGCTCGGGGACGGCGGGGGGGGAAGAATGACGGCAAGCGACGCCCCACTCGAGTGTGAATCATGAGCCAGACCGAGCCTCGGATGTTCCCCCAAACCTAACAGCACAAAGATACATGGCAGGGTCTGGGTGGGGGCTGAGCCAGCCCGTCCTCTCGGTCCTCTCGCACGCTGCGGAGCGGTATAGCGATCCAAGCCAAGGAGGGACGTCTATGTAATGTGTGTATTTTCCCCAATCACACGGCGTCATACCTGTTGTTTTTGACACCCTCCATGTTGCACAGCGAATGGCGGGTCCCCAGCCTTCCAGGGGGCAGCACTCACTGAGATGCGGCGCTTGCTGATAGCATACGTTAGTGATCCGAACTCTGCACGCACTGTCTGGGCCTCGAAATCAGAGGAGGTTTATCAGGATGAAGGGGCAGGGACCACGGCCGACTACTCAGCGCACAACTACGGGACACCAGTCCTGTGAGAAACGAGCGATCTGTGGGCGAGGGCACTGAGGCGCTGCAAAAGCCACTCAATTTTGCGAATCGAAAGCTGAAGAAAGGAAAAGGAACATACAGGCATGGGCGCCAGACGCCGAGAAAGCTGTGGGAGAGCGGGTGACTCCCAATGCGGAAGGTGGGGTGAAACCCTAACCCTGGGGGCCTTCTGTTGGAGCCAGGAGTGCCGGCGGGAGGTCGTCATGATGGATCTTCTCAAAAACCCCGTGTACACGTCGTGGTGGAGCGACCAGCCAAGGAGCGAACATACCCATTTCCACCCTACTCTCCACTTTTGGAGAATGCGGACCCGACGCGGCGCGCCCCGTCCCGCACCAAGGATTCATCAAGCGCGGCGCGACCTTGAACGCACGCGATGCACGCAATTCCCGGCTTGCGACAGCGGGCGCTCCCATCGCGGGCGACTGCCGTCTTGCGGCCCCGCTCTCGCCTGCCCGATGGAATTGTGACCTGCACGAGCGGACAACCAACTATTAGATGTATGACGCCATCGCTAGATTCAACTGGCTTCTGTCTCCAGGGACCTCCTCCCATTAAAACAATGGAGCCGCTCACCAACTGACCGTGGTGATCATATACGGCTCACCTCGCTCACCAACTGATCGTGATGATCCTGTGTCCTTGGCTATCTACATGATTGGCTGGGCATGCGCCTCCAGCGCCCCACCGGGTCTGCCTTTATGGTTGGTTCGTGACACTTGCGACTGCGTCCTCTCTCGAAGCGGGCCCCTGTGAGGATGGAGGCTGGGAATGCTGCGCTGACTTCGCCAGAGCTTCGGGCGTTGGGTTGGTGTTTTGGTGCAACGCAGACGTGTGCTTGGGTGCCGTTCCTCCGCGGCATAGCACCGCCCTCAAAGATGCCGAGGAACACGCGTGCGACCATGAAAGCCTCGAAACTCCTCACGAAGGCGGTACAGAGAGAGACCAGGCCAAAGCCGCAGACGAGGAAGGGCAGGTAGAAACGGGGGCCGACGCGCTTGAGGATGATATTGCTGGGCACCTTGACAAGCGGATAGACGATGTAGAACATGGACAAAGCCCAGTTGACGCGCATGCCCACATTCGGGTCCATGGCAGCAGCCCGATTCGCGTGTGTGACGGCGTGGCTTACCCAAGAAGCGATGAGGATTCCATCATCCCACCACAGGCTCTGTCTCTTGAGCAAACGACTATAGACGCGCAGCGCCAAGAACAAGGTGGCAATGGCCCGCAGCGTCCAGATGCCGGCGAAGAGTTTCGGAGCCGCATTGTCGTGCGGGAGGGCGGCCAGGTTCCTCGGGCGTCAGGGCGGCGGGTGAACTCATAGCGATCGTCTCGTGTTTGGGGCTTTGCCGTGCAGATCTCGATATGATTGCCCAGAAAAGGGGGGAGCCAATTTGCAGGAACCCCCCCCTTTGTGTACTTCGTAACAAATTTTCCCCTCACACGAAGAGGAGGAGGAGGGAGATAAGACGGATGACAAAACGATGAAACCTCTCCCCGAATGGGATGTCAGGGCTGAGAGGTATGGCCCAACAGTCGAGAATATCGCATCGTATCGTATTCGAAAGGCGCTTTCAGTTTATATTGTATTGTACTGTAAACGTGGGGCTCGAAGGCTTTGCAATGCCAGAAGAAGGCCGACGGCAAGATTCTCGAGGTCTGCACGATGGTCAGCAGACGGATACAACGGTCAGACGGACGCGTCGGGACGGAACTACGCTATCTCGCTTACCTACTTGGCCAAGCTGCTCTAACGTATCTGGATGGAACGAGGGGCCGGCGCTAGCGCCAGCGCCTTCGGATATCGAGTCGAACGAAGCGCGGAAGGCATCAAGGCTGTTCCCAGGGATTTCCTCAATGATCTCTCACTACAGTTGGTCTGTCATTGCGAATAGCGTGCTCTCGATGCGAAGCGAAAAAGAAGAGGCGCGTCCTATAGCATGCTTGCGCCAGCCACTCCAACTACGCCGCGATGAAAATTAGTCAGTAGAGTTGTCATATCCAAGCTCTGCCAAGCTTGCGGCAACCCCACGTTTGCCAGTGCCTGGCGGCGGGCGGCGAATGACGGCACGCTCGCTAATATGGCCATATCGCAGGCTGCGTGGACACGCCCAAGGACAGGACTGGAGCAGGATCGTGTCACCGCATTGACCAGGCTGCAGCTTGCAACCACAGCCTCCGCCCAGCCAACCACGGCTCGTCCGCGCCCACATGCCCAGGCAACTCAGCCACGCCGCAAACGCGTTTGGTTGGCTGAGGAGGAAAATTCGCAAACGTGTTGGTGGAACTCGTTTATCACAAGGCAATTTTAGAACCACACCACCCTACAGTTGGGAAACGGGATTTAGGAAACGGTCTAATTAGAAATGGCGTTAGGACGTGGCTTACCGTATTGTCACGTGACCCCACGTTCTGCTGAGTCAGTAACTTGCCCTAAAAAGAGAGTAAACTCCGAAGTCCAGAAACACGTTTTCGACCTCCCAAGAATAACGACAGCTTTTGGTCTTCGTTGTGGTTCAGAGGGTGCGGTTTCTTGTCTTCAAAGC
>FTEL01004418.1_pt1 | contig 11395 bp, 13 predicted proteins | sample 1658911 | NCBI WGS metagenome assembly FTEL01 (sample SAMEA3914869, study PRJEB12502) | metagenome | biome: forest; material: soil | place: USA | collected 2012-03-12 | depth 0.1 m
CAATATCCTCTCCAAGATGCAGCTCCCCAACATCATTGCCCTCCTCGTCGGCGCAGCCGCGGCCGCCCCCGCGCTGACCGAACGCGACGCCCCCAGCGGCCACGACGTCCAGATCAAAGGGCTCGCCTACGGTGGCTCGGGCTGCCCGGCCGGCTCGGTTGACAGCTCGCTGTCGACCGACCTGACGACGCTGACGATCATCTACGACCAATTCCAAGCGCAGGCCGGGCCGAACATCCAGCCCAAGGACTACCGCAAGAACTGCCAACTCAACGTCAAGCTTCAGTTTCCGCAGGGCTGGCAGTTTTCTGTGTTCAAGGCCGACTACCGAGGTTATGTGAACCTGCCGAAGGGTGATACGGGTTCGGTGAATGCGAATTACTACTTTTCGGGAAGCACGCAGCAGGTATGTCTCCTCTGGACTTAACCTTCCGGCGACGACGCTCCTCTAACCATCCAACAGATCATGCGGTCCCAGAAGTTTACGGGGCCCGTCAACCAAAACTACCTCAAGAGCGACGTATTCGGCGTTCAGAGCACCGTCTGGTCGCCGTGCGGCGCCGAGGGCATGCTGAACATCAACTCGGCCGTGCAAATCACCCCGCTCGACTCGAAGAAGCCTGCTTTACTGACGGTAAGTACTGCGTCAGATCTTGATAATACAACATGTTGCAAGCTGTGCCAGAGGCTGACAGGCGTTTTCTTTGCTCCAATATAGTCCGACTCGACCGATCTCAAGTTCACGCAGATCCAGTACCTGCAGTGGAGGAAGTGCAAGAAGTAAACATAGGCAGTCAAGGAGGAGGAAGGGGAAGAAGGAGGAAGCGTGGTCGGGGTTGGGACGGGTATGAGCGGCATCAATTCTGTCTGAAGTGATGACGTGTGGCACCAGAATCTGAGTGATTCTGGATTTTGGACACTCACTTATTTTTTGTTTTATTTTGGGATGCTCTCAGCTTTTGTGCTCTCTCTTCTTCATCCTTCTTTTCCTTCATTCCGGGGAGCTGAGATTGTCACCTAAACCCATATCGTTCAACAGGCCATTATTATTAGTAATATGTCTTTAGCGACCACTCGCCTCTCAGTGTCTGAACTTTTTCCTAACCCAAGTCGCTAGGCCGGAAGAGTTGGTTATTCCGACGGCTGAACTACTGGCCGTCGGCGGTGTCGATTTGTTGGGCGCCAACTAGCGTTCATCTTTCTCTTGTTTCACGTTGTGCGGCTGGCACAGACTGGGCTCTTTGGCACAACTGGTGATCGTCCGGTCACAAGTGAACTCTCTGCGGTGAGGCGGAGAATGTTACGCTAGCTCGTGGGGGGAGTCATCTCCTAGTTAGTAGGAAATGGTGGTGTGTGTTTGAGAGAGATCTACGTCAAAGGACGAAGCTTTCTTGTCAACTGCGAGTGCTCCGTTTGTAAAGTTCAAGATGTACCAGAGGAAGAACTCGATGAAATGCCATTGCACATAAAGCTCACCCTGATAGCCAATACCCGAGTGGTAGCCTCGGAGACTAATTTACTCCATAATGGTACTCTGCCGGACACGAGAGCCCAGACATTTGCCTCGACCTTGATCATCATGCAGATAATACAGAAAAACCGGTATTCGCGATACAATTAATTATGACCGTATAGGAACACTTCATAAAAAGTCATTAACCATCGGGAGGACGCTAGAGAAGCCTCATCTCGACATAACCACTTTGCTCTTTTACCCAAACCTCAACCACCCTCTCTACCTAGGAAACCCCTGATTCGTCCCACATGCGGCCTCCTGCCCATCGTGCACTAAACAGAAGCTCATCGACCACCCCAAACTAGTATCATTCGGGTCCTTATCCGTCGTCCTCACCACCGCCGCGGGCCCATTCCCACACTGAGATTGCGCCGCACTCAAAAAGTCCTGCAGCTCCGTGCCCGTGAACTTGTAGTTGGGCGTGGCCCCAAACGAATCAGCGATGCCCCACACCAGCGAGCAGCCCGGCGTCGTAAACAGCGTGCAGTACCCGCCGATCGCCACCCCGTCCAGTGTCACCGTGCCCTGCCCGTGGCAGAGCGCCTGGTTCGAGTTGTAAGTCGTGCCCGCGTCGAAGCCACTGAAGGCGGAGGCGTAGCAGCGGGAAAGGTCGGCTGCGTCCACGTCGGTGCGGCAGGTTACACTGCCACCGCTGGGGATTAGCACGCCGAAGGCGCCCGTTGGCGGTGGGGTGTAGGCCGAGGTGGTCGCGGTGGGGACGGCGGTGGCTGTGGCCGGTGGAGTGGAGGTGTTGGGTGGCGCGGAGCCTGTGACTGTGCCTGGGACTGAGGCCTCCGGGGGGCTCGAGTCGGACCAGGAGTTGGCGTCGAACTCGTCGAGGATTAATAGCCAGCCCAGCGGGTCGTTGTCGGGGAGGTCGACCGGCGGGGGCACCGCCAACGGGGGGCTACCACCGGGGATCGGGTTCCAGAACGGCGGCAGCCAGATGTCGTGGTCGTTGGTGTTCTTCGAGTCGTAGGAGGTGGTTGTTGGCGTGCCGGAGGGATCGACGCCCGGCGCGCTCCATGTTGCCTGGCCGGGGTTGAAGCCGGACGTGATGGGCAGCGGCGCCGGCAGTTTTTGGCCTCCCGGCACGGCGATGCCGAAGCAGGCCGACCCGCCGCTCCCGCAGCATGTCCCCGTAATCAGGCGGTACAGGTTGCACGTCTCCTGGCAATTGCTGGGCCCGGGGGGGTTGTTGTTCGCGCCTGACGTCGGGAGGCTCTGGATGGCGCTGGCACACGCCGCGGAGAGAGTCATGGTCTGGCCGCACTGGATGTTTCCACATGCGTCCGCGAGGCCGGGGACAGGCAGCAGGTCGTCCGGCGTGGGGTGATCGCTCACGCTCGCATATCCGCCGATGTCGCTGCCGCTGACGGACAGGGTGAGCCACGCGCTGATGGCGGTGAGATAGCCGTTGCGACTGTCGGCCTGCAGTGCTGCGTTAATGCCCCCGAGCGGGGAGACACACTCGGTCGCGCCCTTAGTGTAGGTGCTGAAGAGCCAGACATGCTGCGAGTAGGACGTCTGGACCAATCGTGACTGGCAGTTCTCGCCCACCAGACACCCCTGACCGTAGCTCTGAAACCAGCTGTACAGGCCGGCGCCATAGATTAGGATGTCGGTGGAGTTATGGATCAACAGAGCCCAGGACAAGAGACACTGGTTGTCTGTCGGGCCGCAGTCCGCAAAGTCGGGGTCGCTAGGGTAGACGCCGAGGGGGAAGACGTCGACCGCGGTGGGCGTCGGCTGGTAGTAAGGTGACTCGGTCTGGATGTGCCCGGCAAAGATGTTGGACGCCTTGTTGAAGTTGTACTGGTACAGCGCGGCGTGTTCGACAGCGCCGCCCCAGAGCCATACGGGTCCGTCCGTCTCAACCAACAGGCCGCGGCCGGTGAAGACGTTGATCTGAGACTGGGCGGGGGTGTCAAGGTCATGATCACTATATTAGGCTTGTTAGCGTCGCAGGATTCAGCAGCACAAACGGGTTCTACGAGGATGACATACGCGGTCCAAATCCAGTTGTTCTCAAAGTAGCCCGATGCCCCGGACGTGACGTGCATCATCAACGAGGCAGCGAAGCAGTTGTTGTCGACGACCGGACCCGACGGGCAGTCGCCATACTGCAAGTTGGACCCAACCGCTCCGCCGACTCGAACGTGCGAGTCCCACATGGCGGCACTCCCTTGGCTTGCCGCGCGGACATTCCACTCGACAAGGACGGCACCAGGGGTGGGGCCTTGAACGGTGAACATCATGTCCGAGATCTCGATGTTTCCAACATCACCGGCATTGCCAACCTTGACAACAGGCTGCGGGTTGTAGGCATCACCGAAGGTGGAACCAAACCCCTGAATCTGCGGCCAAGCCTCGCCGACGATGATCGAGCCCACGGGCACGTTGACCGTAGAGCCGACCGGGTACACGCCCGCGGGAAAGTAAACAATCCTTCCGTTGGCGGCCGCGAGAGCGCTGTTGATGGCACCACTCTGGTCACCCGTGCCGTCACCCGTCGCCCCGAAGTCGGCCACGTTGACGAACGAGCCGGCACCAAGCGTCTCGTACTGGGGCTTAGACCGCGTAAAGAACTTGCCCGAGCTTCCGTCAAGCAGCACCGCCGGCTTGACGGGCGCTGGGTCGATGTTGCCCGTGACGTACGAGCCGGACCCGTCGATGCTGGTATAGCGCGGACCCATGGCCCACGACTGAATGGTGGCCGATCCGCCGTTCACGCCCGATAGAATAGTCTCGCCGCCGCTCACCAGCACCACCGAGGGGGTGTTGCCCTCGATGAACAGGTTGTCGATGGTGATGGCGGGGCGCTGGCCGGCAGCCACGGGGATTGCGTAGACGACCGAGTTGAAGTGCGAGTCAAGGACAGTGAGACTGCCCGTGCCCTGGCCGCCGTCGCCGTCAAACTTTGTGCAGTCAAAGGCGACATATGCCGTGTTGACGTAGATATCCTGCCAGGTCCAGCCCCAGTTCCAGATCATCACAACGGCCGTGGCCGGCAGCGTCATGGTGATGCGTCGCGCCGTGAACTGCTGGCTGCCGACGTGCATGGCCACGTTGCCGCCAAAGAAAGTCAAGTCGCTCATGAAACCGCCCGACCCGTTCTCGGTGAAGATGCCGACCGCCCTGGTGCCACCCCCCAGGGGCATGACAACGTCGATGTTTTGCAGCGACGTCGACTGCGCCACCTGCCAGTGAATGCCGCAGGGAACGTACTCCTGGTCGCCCAACGTATTGCTGTTCGGCATGGCTGTCAGGTCGACGACGAAATTTCTGATCGAGCGGAAGAACTGGTTTTGATTGATGTACCACTCGGTTCCGTTGCCGCCGGGAAAGTAGACGTCGGTGTCGATGAGAGCAATCCCCTTGAACGTCGGCAGCCCCTTGATCGTCGGCTTGTTTGTCGGGTCCCCGATGAACTGCGTAAAATAGTATTGGATGATGGGCGACGAGACCATGTAGGTTCCGGGCGGGAAGAAGACGATAGCGCCGAGCACGGTGGTGGAACCGCAGTCCGGTCCGCAGCGGCCACCATCTTGTATGGCGTTGTTGATTGCGTCGGTATCTATGGAACTGTAAGTTGCCTACTTGGCCTGCCTTACAGCTGCTGGGCTTAGACCTACCATCAGTGACGCCGTCACCTTTGGCGCCGTAATCTTTGACATTTCGCCAGACCTGGTAGCCCGACGGTGCGTAGGGAGACTGATGACAGGCAGGATCTGATTAGCATGGCTTCACGTAGGCATCAATATTGGTAATACGAAACAGCTCTTACCGAGCCATGTCCCACGTTAGCCAACCAGTACGAGGATGATTGTCGTTTCTCCAGGATATCGTCATTGTTGCTTCGGTTAGCAAGGGGAGAGTTCCGGAGCTTTGGCACCGGTCTTCCGTTGACCAGACCCGGGTTGTACTTGTCTGGAGCAGCATGGAAGTAGTTGTGTTGGTTGTCGACCATGTACTTGGGCAGCGGGGCGGCGGGAGACGGCTTGTAGCCCGGTGGCACGGTATACGTGCGTCCACCGGCTATCTCGATGACTGTGCTAGACGGTGCAGCGGTCCCATTTCCAGGTAATGCAAGTGCAGACTGCAGAAAAAGAGCAAGGGTGGCTACGAAGCATGTCGAGGGCCACATGTTGGCAGCCCTGAACGAATCGTCCAGTGTAAGGAAAGGGAAAGAGAGTGCTTGCTCTGAGAGGCTCCAAACACGGCATCGTGGACAGGGCCATATATATTACAGAGCGCCATGCACACAGCGTTTGCCTGACAAGAGGTCCGGGAACATGGACAAACCCGGTGATGAATGCTTTCACAGTAGGGCCATCGGCTTTGATGCGAACATCGGCTCTAACCGCACACCTAACTCCTGGAGTCCGTCAGCACTAGGTTAATTGCTCACCCACCGCTACTAAGCATGCTGCATTGGTCTCCAGTACTTTAATGCCCACTCATTCTACTCCTCAAATTACGCCTTTCTCCGCTATTTGAAATCGTGGTATTCGGTATGGCCCCCACATTCGGAAGCATAACCGACCTACGCAGTCATCTAGGTTTTCAGTCTCTACCATATTCGGAAGCCCAACCGACTTACAATCTTATAGTGTGGGTTGATGACTTCTAATATGTGCCACATTCGGAAGCACAACCGACCCGAACTGTTGCTGATATCAGTCCCTTCGAGCTCGCCGCGGGATATTCCATCTTCCCTGCTTCGAGGATTTCCCCATCGAGATAGTCCGAGAAAAACTTTAGATCTTCTTGCTCCAAAGAAGACTTCTCAACAACGGGCCCTTGGGTATAACTGCAGGCAGATCGCCGTATCAAGACACAATATCGGAGAGCGTTGACCTCGTAGCTCGTCACCCAAACTTCCGTTAATTAACGTATCAAACCGTCATGGCGTCGGGTCTCTTGTTCCTGTTTGCACTCTGTGCATCTCTCCTTAGCCTCACTTCCGCAAGGACAACCAACATCGTGGTAAACCCCTCATGGACCCTCACGACTGTTGACGGCGCGTTGCCCGAACCCAATCTTCCTGTCGCCGACTGCCCGACCCAGGCGGCCATCATTCGTCAGGCCTACGCTGACGCACTTTCGCTGGCTTCCAATGCCGCTGACATTATCAACAACCAATTCCAGTCGAGCTGGCATGGTACTCTCTTTGATACAATCTTCAGAAACCCGGATAAGGTCTTCAGCAGAAGAGGAGTCGCATGTAACAATACACATTTGTCGCCGCAATATCTAGGTTGAAGAGGTGCTAAACGCAGTCATAGCCGACTTTGCTTCAGTAGCCAACAACGATGGACTCCCAGAGGAGATCATGTTCCACTGCGGCGACGGCTGGCGGGCGGCCATGTACAGACGGCGTTCAGCTTTCGGTATCGAAGGCAAGTTCGAGGGCTGTAGTGCATCAACCTAGTGAGCAAACACCACACGCCCATCCCTAAACGATGGATTTGAGCTCACCCAATGCACTCCCGTCCAGCGCCTTGACCTCTCGGATCAGAAGTGGGGATTTCCCGCTGAAGAAGGACTCGCAATATGGCCCTAATGGCGCCTTTCGGTCTGGTTCCCACATCACGCTTTGCCCCCGGTTCTTCACCAGCGCTTCGCTCAGCAACGTACCAGCGGTCAAAGCGGGCCGGTACATCGATGATCAAGACAACAAAGCTTGGACGGTTCTGCACGAACTGATGCACGTTTTGAGTAGCGCCATCAAGGGTATGGATTCTCTCTGCTGGATGGTGCTGCCGGTTTTCGGGACTCCCCACATCGCTGACGACATGACGTTTTAGACGGCGGCTACGGTTACGCCGGAGTTATCAATGTCGCGTCTGGGAAGGCTAAGTACAACGCAATCAAGAATGCAGACACTTTTGCCTTATACGCAGTAGGCGAGTAGACAGACTTATTTGGGCTTCTTGTCAGCATAACCCACCCTTGCCGCATCAACTAATCTTTCGTATGTAGCTGTTTCCCCCGTTCAAGGCATGAACAAGTGGAACTGGACAACCGGGTATGCGGCGTAGAGTGCCAGAAGATGTGTCGTGGCAAAGGGGGCATATCTATCTGCGGGGCGAAGGGAAAATCCACGGCAACTTCTTGGGCGATGGGTGCTAGGCCTCTCTCCCCGCTTAACTTAGACCTTTACCTCGAGGTTGTTGACAATCGAATACATGGTTCATGCCCGGACACCCTTCACTCCGACTAAGCAAGGACTCAACATTCATCTGTCTGTGGATTCATTCACACGTTAAAAGGATGATATCACGTATCAGCGGCAGTGCCGCAATGGTTTTGACCTTTTCAAGGAACCAGGCTCAGAACGCCGTTGGTCGAGGACTGCCAGGGCCACGCCTCATCGTCGGGCAGTTGGTCGTTCTGGATGTAGATACGCGTCAGCAAGGTCAAGGGCTAGAATGCACAACTTCTCTTGCCAAGCACGGAGGCACATGCGAGCCAGTACGAGCATTGTTGTAATAATCCATTATGCTGTACCATGTGATGCCTCCCGTTACGCAGTTGGCCAAGGTTGACGCCATTGTTGGTCATCACGCTTTTCTAGAAGGAGGATAGAACCAACGGCGGCGTGGACGACGCCACACGCAATGAGGACACTGGCAAGATACACGGTAATGGGGCTGACTGACAACATGCAGATTGTACTCTGTTGAATTTCCATTAGTGCAGGCCGGCGCCGGGAGCCAGGGTGTATACACAGTAAGACGACACTTGAGGTGTCGTCGGCAAGCATGGTAAGCACTTGATCGTTGGCATCATCCTTCAATTCCAGCATTAATCTCTCACAGCAGTGCTATGGTCTATCTATAATAGACCACAGCTCGACCAACTTTGGCATCACGAAGTCGTGGAGAAAGCCGTCTATATTGTCTGAAAGTTAATGATCGGCTCTTTTACTTTCTTTAATTTTAGAGTTCGTACAATGGCACGTTGGCCTGCAGCAGTGGGAGAGAGTGGCCTCTATAAGGTGGTAACAGGGGGCTTCGCAGTCACTTTTCGCAGTGCTAAAGTCTTGGCGCGCCAAGGCTGAAGTTGGACAGACGTCGTGCACGGGCGCGCAAAAGGGCGAGAGGTGGAAGCTCGGCTCGCTCAGGCAGGTTGCCCCAGCTTCCCATTGTATAGAACGCCGCAGCGATAGCAAGGCGTAACCACACTCCTACACTCGAAGAACACGCCGCAGCGATAGCAAGGCGTAACCACACTTCCACACTCGAAGGACACGCCGCAGCGATAGCAAGGCGTAACAATTGCAGGTCCATGTTACCTAAGCTTCTAATTTCAAGGTGGACGCTTCGAAGAGAACGCCGCAGCGATAGCAAGGCGTAACAAGCGGTTTCCAGACCACGAAGTGGGCTGTAAACCACTTGTAGACGTTACGTCTGGGGCCATCCTGTGTTGCTTATTAATTCTTTCGATCTTTTTACCGATTAGGGACTAGGAATTCCATCAGCTGTCCGTGTCCCAATCCTCGAAGGGGCATTACATCGAGGGGAGTAAGCACAATGGGGACTTTTCCTTTGAAACCAGTTTGGCTAACCAGATTCGGTGTGTATAGCGGCCATGGGCAAACGCCCGGTATCCATTGATGCCAGGCAGCAGAGATACCATTGAACCTACGGAGCAGGGCTTAAGAGTTGATTTACAACCGAGGGATTTGGAACCCTGATATCTCGAACATAAATAGCCCCAGGGCGTGTTGCGATCTGCATTTACCGAGCCAGATCTGCACAACATCCACCGATTATTCACACTCTACGATGAAATCTCTCGCCACCCTCTCGCTCCTGGCCCTTCTGGCCTCGGCGTCGCCCACGACCAAGCAGCAGTCACCGGATCTCTCGGCCGATGTTTCCCAGCAATATCAGAACCTTACCCTCATCGAACCGGATGAGCACCTACACAAGCGACAGGATGGCGGTGTAAGTAATTTTGCCACTAAAGAAACCCAGAGAGTCGAAGGGCTCAGGCCAATTGGGCTCATGTCTTGTGTGTCTCCAGGTCATCATCTGCCGGGACATCAACTGGGCGGCCGGCACTTGTGGATATGCGAAACAGTTGTGGAACGTGTGTATCCGACTCGATTCGCCGTGGTGGCAGACCATCTCGTCCATTGGTCCCGATCAGTACAATGCCATTGTTGCCTACTCGTAAGTTCGCTTCTCACTGACATCTTTATGTGTTTGATGGCAAGAGACTGACACTTTTTCCTTCCTAGGGACTACAACTGCGGATCGTCAGACCGGATAGCCATCTTCAACCCAGGATACGTAAGTCTTTGTTTGTGGTGCCACCAGACACCGATATCACGGCGCTAACACACAGTGTCTCCGCTCACAGTCCGACTTGCGTACCGTCGGCTGGAACGACAAGATTGGAAGCTTCAAGGTCTTCCAGATCCCCGGCGCAAACTGTCTCGGCGACCTGACCAGCAACCCAGCGATTGATCCGCTGACGGATTGCAACCGCTGCTGTGAGGGATGCAACCTCAGCGGCAGCGGCTGCTGTCCCGCTGGAGCATTCTGCTGAACGGGTTGGCTTTGACCAGACCAATGCCCGCCTTCCGGCAACACTCCAACTTCCTCCGTCTCGCCGCTACATGGGATTCCTACTTAACGAATGAAACGGGACAGGGCGCAACGGATGCGCACCGTGGGACGGATTGGGGCACCAACCACCCCCCACGCAGCAGACAACAGGCAACCGACGTCAATAAACAGCGTGTCATGATTTAGCTAGGAGACAGACCTCCCAAACGATGTAAGCATCGCTGCCACAGTGAATAGGGTATCCTATCACTGTTACACAAAACACATGACAACGTGTCTCGCTTATGAACACCCAATAATCAACGCGTGCTGTGTGCCAACCGATACTGTAGATCTTGATGCAGAACTCATCAGCCTTCGTCTTCGACTTGGCCGACTTCCTGGACTTCCCCGCCTCCACATTCAATCTCAACTGACATTATGGATTGCTTTCTCTCTTGCCCACACCAAAGCGGCCAACTCGAGGCTAGCAACTAGTTATAGCCGGAACAAAAGAACAACCCCAACCCCGCAACCCACTGCGATCCACCCCTCACCCATCTCACGCACCCTCCCCACACCAGCAGTCACAACGCTGGACGACGGCCGACTCGACGCCCCAACAGACGTCGTCACAAACGTGCTTGTCGGGCGGATGCCGCCGGGCGGCGTCGTCGGCTCAGGGACACCCTCGGGGCAGTGCCAGTGGTCGCCGTGCGGCTCACATTCACTACCACCCGCGCCCGATTCTGCCCCTCCCGGTGCGGTCGTCGCAGAGACGCTGGGAGGGGGCGTGGTTGGTTCGGGAACGCCGGAGGGGCAGTGCCAGTGGTCGCCGTGGGGTTCGCATATGCCAGATGAAGGGGGGTTAGCGGTGGTGGTGGTTGCTGGCAGAGGAGGAGTCGTGGGAGGAGAAACTCCGTCGGGGCAGTGCCAGTGGCCACCGTGGGGTTCGCATATGCCAGATGAAGGGGGGTTGGCAGCGGTGGTGGTTGCTGGTGGAGGAGGAGTCGTGGGGGGAGAAACTCCATCCGGGCAGTGCCAGTGGTCGCCGTGGGGCTCGCATTCGCCGCCTCCCGAAGGGGGAGCTGTGGTTGTTGGCTGCGTAGGGGGGACAGTTGCTGGGGATGCGGGGGGTGGAGTGCTGGGTTCTGGGACACCAGGAGGACAATGCCAGTGGTCGCCATGAGGTTGACACTCCCCAACGGGGGACGACGTGGTAGTAGGTGGGGTGTGAGCTGGGGGAGGAGTGGTGGGCTCCTGGACGCCAGATGGGCAGTGCCAGTGGTCATCATGGGGCTCACACTCGACAACGGGA
>FTEL01002971.1_pt1 | contig 11390 bp, 11 predicted proteins | sample 1658911 | NCBI WGS metagenome assembly FTEL01 (sample SAMEA3914869, study PRJEB12502) | metagenome | biome: forest; material: soil | place: USA | collected 2012-03-12 | depth 0.1 m
AAAAACAACATACAACACCCGGGATTCGCTGGTCGTCACCGACCCAACTACTGATCGGGCTCTCACGAACTTAATTAAGGGAGAGCGGACGGGATCCCATGTTCTTTCGTGGATATGGTCGTATGTGGGAGTGGAGTGTTGAGGTGGACCTGAAGTAGCTGTGGATTTGGGTGGACACGGAACCCAACTGCATCACCGCCTCGGAGGTAATCTCAAGCTCTGTCTCACTGAGAGCCGTAAAAACTGAACAGGTTCTCAACTGAGGTAATATATCACAGTAAGACTTTGACAGATTAACACTACCGCCTGGTCCACCACCCGGCACCTCCCTCAGCCCATCCATCGCCCTACCTCCTCACCTTTTCCTTCCCCCCAGCGATCCGTATCGGATGCGCCTCGGTATTAAACACAAACTGATTCGTATGGTCGGCCTGGACCTGCCACGGAGCATCCTGTCACACTTGTCAGCACATGTCCTTTCACCACCACAACCCCCCAACCCGCGTTTACTCACCTCGGCATGGATCAAATAACTATACTTCAACACCTCCGCGAACCAAAAACTCTCCTGGAAATCATGAAACCCCCCACCGCCAGGTTTATTCACATCCTTGATACTCGAATACCCACTCCCCGCCCGACACGTCTCATTGATCGCCACAAACGCCTCCCACGCCCAGTCCTGGTACTTGGTGTCCCCCGTGGCACGATAAGCGTAGTAATAGCTCTCGATGACCTCGGGACGCAGGACGTAGTTGCCGTTGGAGATCCAGAAGCCCGCCGAGTTGTAGAACGCCGCCTGGTTGGACGGCGCCGGCGGGTTGTTGGTCGCGTTGAGGGGATGCTGCGCGTCTTGCCAGGCAAAGATCTCGGGGCCGATGCCGGTCAGGGTGGCGCTGTAGGTGTCGTGGCACCCGTCGACGAGGGCGAGGCCGAATTTAGTGTAGTCGGGTTCGTTGAGGGTTAGGCCGCCGAGGATGAAGTTTCCGCCGTTGAAGCAGGCCACTGAGAAGGGGTGGGTTAGTGATGGTTGCTCGGGGGGGTTGGTAGGGAATGGCGCTTACGGTGCTCGGAATAAAAGTATAGCTCTTTGCCTTCCCACATGGCGAGGAATGTGAGATCTGGTCGTGTGGTTGGGTGTGAGGTGAGGTACTCCATCGACGAGTCGGCTGCAGCGATCCATCGGTCCCCGTACTTCTTAAATCTCACGGGATCATACAGATACATCTTGATGAGATACTCGTAGAAGCTGTCGGTGCCGCCACCCCAGCCACCGTTGCCATCCACGAACTGGCCGTCGGTGAGCCTGACATTGGTTCCCAACAGTCCAGGGAATGGCTCGCCGAGTGCTGGCTGAGGGTGTAGGAGGTACGACTCGCCCTTCTGCGCCAGCTTTGCGTACTGGGGGTCGTTGGTCAAGTCACTGAGGCGTGTCCACTCGAGGACCAGCGTGCCGATGGTGGCGATGCCGTTGACTGTCGAGCCTCCCTGACGCGGCGGGTTGAAGTAGAGGCTGTTGTCTGGGACGCCACTCGGGGTATCGAAAGCGACCTTGAGATTGTTGGCCAGCCGTTTGGCTTGAGTCAGAACCGCCTTTACATTGACGGTATCCGGAGTACGGTCGTGCAGCGGCCCGGTAAGAAGGTCATAGGCTGTCTGCGCGTTAGATACTGCCAGGAACACGTGGGTCAACTTAGGTCTTACCTGACACGAGACCCCCGAGGTACCGGATGGTCGTCTCAAACAGGGACACCTCACTGTTTGTGGTGTTGAAGTCAATCTTTGGGATGTAGTCCAGAATCTTTTCGACCACATCCCAGTTGCCCATGACCAGCGCAGTGCTGAAGGCGTCGACAGCACTGGCCCCCCATCCGTTCCTGAAGATCATCGCGAGTTAGCCACCATACCCAAAAACATAGATAATACAAGCAACACGTCAAGGCATGCCTGTCGTCCGCGTATGTGTTTGACACCGGCCGCAACGAGTCGTGGGGGAATGCATATTTGTAATAGCCATCCCACGAGATCTGGAAAGCCTGCTTCGCCGCGTTGGCCCGGTTGTGGTTGGCGACATATTGCGGTGCTCGGCGCTGAGGAGCCGCAGCTGCGAAACTGAACAGGAGAGCACTCCCGCCGACGGAGAGAAAACGCATGGCGGTGGGTGGGCAGCGAACGGGGATCTCAGCTCAGGCCCGAGGAAGATAATAAACAGAACAAATGCACAACACAATGCCAAAGCTAAAGATGCCCTCTACAACAACGCACACGCGGTGGTGGGAACGCAAACATATAACACGCAACGTCCTTCAACCGAGCACACCGGCATTCCTGAGCAAAAACAGTACTTGATGCTGGGGCGCGCCTTGGCTCCCCTCCGGCGCAGCTGTGTGCTAAGACAGCAGCCATGAACAGAGCGCAGAAGGTGGCATCCCTGACGCGCATCATCCTCTTTGCAGAGGAAAGAAACACAGACCGAGACACGGACAGGCACGAGGAATCCCCGATCCACTCAACTGCCCTGGTAAATGCCGATCCGATGCGCACTCCCTCACCCTCTGGACTGAGAGCGATGACAGAGCCGCAACGTGATTGGTCAGTTCCCCTGATACCTGCCTGAAAGAGTAGTCGAGTGGGTCGTGCTGCGTGATGGTTTGCAAGGGTCAACGTTGACGGATTGGCCATCAGACCACACTTCTGAGCCAAGGTTACAACACAGGTTGGGGAGTTCGTCTTCTGACCGGTGTTGGTGCTAACTGAGAGGTTAGGGGGCAAGCTTGAATAACACTCTGCTCCGGCTTCTCCAGTATCGTACACGATCGTGGTGTCCTCGATATGGTTTGCGGATCAGCCTGCAAATGCGGCTTGCCCAAATCAATGGCCAATTGTGAGAAGATCCCAATACTACGAAAATCTCAATACCGCCTGGCCGAGGTCCGGATTGCACGCCCGGGAAACCCCGGACACGGCCCGAGGACCGGAACAAACCCGGAGCTAAGGTTTCTGGCCGATAATTTGACCGCTGGTTGCCTCGTGTGGTCGCAACACCACGTTGCAATACCGAGACCGGTATTAAAACAATATCCAGCCCGGGCAGGCGTCCAGAATATGGCGCATCAGACGCGCCCAAACCGTTAGGTAGTTGCGAGCCAGGTAAGACAACAGACGACTCTCTTTCTCCAGCCAGCGAACCTCTTCGTGGTGAGTGATCCGACACCACGGATGCATAAAGCAGGTAATAATTGGCATAAATTGGCCGTTACTTTCTCTTGTGAGACGTCCCAGACCGCATGACGGGCAGCAGCATCTACCTCATCGGAGGAGGAAGGTTGAACAATGTGTGACCCCTCACTCATCTCGTCATCTCCCCTGCGTCTGCATGCGGCGACGGGCCCGGGAACACAGGTCCAAGCCACGTGCATGCGCCGCTCCGCCAAATGCCGGTACTTGGCAGATCAGCTGCCGAGCCTTCGGCATGACGAAGGCCATCTGCCATTCCAAGCCAGTGACCGAAAAGCATATCAAGTCAAGCTCGAGGCCTTTTGTGTCATCGAGCTCGCCTCTCCTCCCACATTTCGCGTCCGCATCCGTATCGTTGGCGGTGATGACTCAGCCGAATATGATGGCGGGAAGCATAAAGTCGCGTTTTGCATATCAGGCGTGGCTACCGTCCTGCAGAGGCGGCGGACCGCAGCTCCATGCATGATCACCAGCGATACGACGCTTCGCTCCCTGTGTTTGTGTCCAGCAAGCGCAGTAGTCGCAGAGCGGTGAAGACGCTCCTGCATAACCTCCGAGTAGCCTCGCTGCGCTAGCGGCATGCCGTGTTTCCGTCGCGCAGCCGCGAAAACGTGGGCGAGCTTCCGATCGGCAACATTCGGCAAGCAGAAAACCGGTCAGCCCTTCTCTCGCAGTCTCGCCAGCGCAGCAGCCACCCCGTCACTCAGCTTCTCATCCGCGCGGCCCGAAACCGACCGCACCACCGGTGCAGCCCGAACCGGCTCAGGTCCGCGCTCTTGCACAACCTCCGCCTCCGCAACCGCCTCCGCAACCGCAGCTTCCGCCTCCTCGTCCTCCTCAACAGCCTTCTTCACCCCTCCACTCACCACCCCCCTCCTCCCAGCCTTCCTCACCCGAAACGGCTCCTCCACAGCCCTACACCAAGCCTTAACCTTCTTCCCGCCCCACCCCCCAACAACACCCACCACCTCGGGCCCGGCATTCACCGCATTCCTCAAGCTCCCAAACGCGCCCACCAACGCAACCGCATCCGCCTTATTCACCTCCCTCGGCACAGTCACAAACTCGACCAGCCGCTCGGCGTACCCCTCGGCCTGCTGCCCGCGGATCGCGCCGAACCCGGCGTGCTCGTACGACTTGTACAGCTCCAGGTAGCGCGCGGCCTCGGCGGCGGACCAGGCGAGGATCAGGGTCGCGTTGTTGACGAGCGAGGTCTTGGCCAGCTCGCGGAGGGAGTCCTCGTGGTTGGGGATGTCGACGAGGGTGAGGAGGATGCGGAGGTTGTACTTGTGTTGGAGGGCGCGGATGCGGGTGTAGATGTATTCCGGGTGGAGGCGGTGGTATTTGAGGCTTGGGGGGGGGTTGTTAGTTTTGGAGAGGGCTGGGAGGGATGCCATGTGCCTACCTGAGAAACAACGCGCAGGTCGTCTGGCCCAGCCCGTAGTCGGCGGGGATGTCGCTGTACTCCCATGGGACCGACTTCAGGCAGGCTAGCACCGGGTTTCCTTTTTGTCGGGGCGAGACCAGGATGGCAGATCCCGAGCCCCGGGCGGGGAGTGCCTGCGGCGTTGGCTGGACGACCTTGGGCGGTGGCCCCGAAGCTGATGCATTTGACGGCGGGGCTCGGTCGAGTCGCTGGGGCGTGGGCTGCTGGATTCTCGGACTCGGAGCTGCTGGTCGTGGTTGGGGAGGTCGGGACGGCCCGGGCTGCGCAGCTACGAGGTCGGCCAATATATCGTCGGCATCGCCGTATTCGTCGTCGTCCATTTCGGATTGATGTCGAGATGTGGGGTCGGCGGGTTTCCCTCCAGATGACTGCAGAAGCCGGAACGGCCAACGCGTGATGAAGTGGTTGACGCGAGCAAGCAAGCGAGAGTCTTCAGTGCCTGGCTCGAGCCTGGGTTCTTGCTTGGCGGATGCTCGTTTGTGCCCCACCCAAAATGTCACCCCAACAGCCCGACGACGAGCCCGCCGAGCCCGCCGAGCCCGCCAAGCACCGACACCATGCACCCGGAGCGCTAACGTTAGCGAGCGATCCGCTGAGAGATCCCACTGCTATGACCTCATTGCGGGGCAGCACATTCACGACTCGCACTTCCGAGAGAGCATCCGATGGTGGGGTCGTGTAATCACGCCGCCTTCGAGTGTCTTCCTGGTCTGCTGAGGTCTGTCATCATTACTCAGGCTGCACTGGCATATCCCGAGATGGAATTGCATTAGCATGTATGGGAATAACGGAAGAGATAAGCTGATCCGCATGTAACTGAGTCAGGACAGAAACAAGACATGAGATGGTCCCTATCCCCGCGGAAAACCCTTCACCACAGACCCAACCACGGCCAACGCCACGTAAAAATCAAAAATCATCTCTTGGTATCATAGGTAAATAGAAACTCCGTTAATCCAGCTCCTCGGTCCCAAGTTCCGCCCCGTAGCCGTCACGGGCTACCCCTTGGTCCCTCGTCATCGAGTCGTGTATCGTGTAAAGCGCCCGCAGCCACATGTCGAACATCATCTCCATCGACCTTGCCTCCTGGTTGCTGTGGCTGAGCTCAGCCATCTGATCCCGTAACCTCTCGTATGCCTCAATCATCACCAACACCTGCAGCGCCGATGTGCCCACTGAGGAGCGGCACGGCCGTCCGGCAATCGCCGAAGACAGGTCGCGCGTCAGCAGGTCGAGGCATATCTGCAAGCCCACATTGTCGTCGGGGGATGAGTCCCTTCTGGTGTGGGTGCGCGGCGATTCTGGCTCTGGAGAGAAGGATGGCTCTGGAGAGAAGGAGAAGGGCTTGAAGTAAACCGTGTCGTCCTGGAATGACACCAGCGTGCCATCGTCCGATGTGGGCGAAGGGTTGAGCGGGCCCCGTGTCGGGGCGCGGACGGGACTCTCGTCGGGGAAATAGTTCAGACTGCGACGCTGCTGCACCGGCGAAGGCTCGTCGTGGACGGGGGTTCGGGGCGATAGCGAAGGCTCCGAGTGGTTGTCCGAATACACCGAGCTGCGACGGGACTCGAGTATGGCGCGGTACTGCTCGGTGATGAGGTCGACGCTCGAGGTCCTGCTGAGGGCGTTGCTGGGGCGTGGGATATCCTCCAGCTGCCCGATCGAGAAGATGGGCGTCTTTGCGCGGCGTTTCATTCTCGGAGTCGCGGGGGCAGATGCTGAGCCGGGGAGTGGCTGCGGAGGGGGATCGCGTTTGATAAGGTGCGAAAATTCGGGGACGATGTAAGCTCGGTCTCCGAGGCGCTCGAGTGGTGCGAAAGGGGGGTCGCGCGTGTAGAAACGCCCCTCCCTCCGGACAGACACGTTCGGCGAGGTATGTTTGGGTACTGGCGGAAGGGGAGGTAATGGTGGCAGCGGAGGTGTCGCCTTGTTGATTGGTTTGGCTGTGTTGGTTGTGTTGATTGTAATGTCGGGGGTCCTGGACGGGCTTGAGATCGAGAGTGACCGGCGCGGCGCGTTGCCTGGTTGCCTCGAGAAACTCTTCTGGAGCTTCCTTCGCAGGCTGGGCGCTTTGGTCAGCGGAGTGGCCGGCAGGCCCTGCTTCTTTTGTTCCATTGTTGCTTGACAAATGCCTATTTAGGCGACGAGGATAATAGGAGACGGCCAGGAAAACAATAGACAATAGACTCGGCACAGGGGGCGTTTTGTTGGCGCGACGAGTGGTGCGGATGAAAAGAAAAGTTCAACTTGCCAACTATAAGGCAACCCGAGAAGCGGCTTGTTTGAGAGAGATGACGTTCGGATAGTTAACCTGCCTCGGAGCCACACCACCGGGGGCGATCCCGACGGTCCGTCCGATCTGGGCGCGCCACCACGGCGCCCAAAGAGCAAAATGGTTCCACCCGCACTTGCAGAGCTGGCCAGAGCAAGTCTCAGAGCTGGCGTCAACAGGCAGCGTCCCTGGTGATAATTATGCTGCCCTGAATCATGAAAGAAGAGGGGATTATTTTGCAGCAAAGGTGTCGCTGGCCCCATCCAAGCTTGGCACCGGCCAAAGCCGCGCCTCCACTTCTTCGCCTTCGAGGGCCGACGCTCGTAGGCTCGCACCGACTCGAATCCGCTCTGCCTCGTCTGAAGATAAAAGACGTGGCTAGATAGGTAGTAGGTAGGTATGTGCTAGCCAGGAAGTCGTAGAACCATTCTCTGGACGAGGATGTCTCATCTCGGGGATACTAAGGTGAGCAGCGCCGACTGCACGGACATCCGCGTCCCGACTTCATGCCGCGTGTGTGTTGGGAGGTTGGCCAGCCACTCGACGCAACCATCAGACACGTGAGAAAGAAAGAGGGTTGGGAGTTCAAGAATGATATGAGACATTATCAGAAGAACGCGGTTGAGCATTCGGCGGGAATGCACGGCGAGAGACCAGGCAGGTGGGGGGAACAGCGACAACGCAGGCGCGGAAGAGGGCGGATGGGAGTTGGACACCAAGATATCTTGAGAATAAGGTCTTCTCTCAAGGAGCATGTTGCTGTCGTCCGGTAACCAGATATTTTGCTGGCTGGTCATCTGCAATCGAGGCTTTTAATCGTCAGAGGTTGAGTGCCAGCACAAACAAATGGAAGGACAGTGCAACTGCGAACCCCTCCAAGATGGATCCATGGATGAAGACCCACTCCCCGCTCCAGTGCCTCCAACCCACCTCGAGCCCACTAACATCAGCGAACCCCACGTTCTTCAAGTCACAGCGCCCAGTCAGTGACGATTTCAGTTTATCGGTGAAATGTAATTGTTGCTTCTTCAACCTTGGGTCTCACCAGATGCTCGCCTGGCTTCGTCGACCCGCGGCCGAGACTCGTCTCCAGTTCCTCGGTGTCGTCTGGAGAACTGCACACCCACACGGGGCTGACCCAACTCACCCAAACATGGAGGCACAGTGAAGGCACCACGCCGGAAATGACGTCGAGGGACCGCCCGTCCAGAGCGCAATTCTTCCGACAGCGAGAGCTACGAGGGGATGCCGACAGTGGACCTGACCCCAATCCCCAACCACAGATGATTTATCCATGATTTATCCATCAATCACAGGCCGCAGTGTCTGCCCCTGAGCGTCGACGGGACCTGAACCCCACCATGCCCCTCACTCCCCGGCTTCGGCCCCACGCAGTTCAGCATCAGAAGTGGACGGCACCATGTCGGGGTGTCAGCCTGCAACAGTGATGAATGACCTTAAAGGGATCTCTGGCCGCGAGGGAATTACTCAAACATAGAAACATTCCCTCCTGCTGCTCATACCTAGCTATTCCGCCGGAGGCACCAGCCGCCCTCTAATCGTCCTCACTCCCCTTCTCCAAGCAGTACTGCCGAAGACACCGGACGACAGCAACCATGGCCGACATCACCATCACTGGCTGGAGCACACGAGATGTCCGGTTTCCCACCTCCCTAGACAAGACGGGCTCGGATGCCATGAACGCGGCAGGCGACTACTCGTCGGCCTACTGCATTCTCGAGACCGACTCGGCCTACACAGGCCACGGCATGGTACATCTCTCCCACCCGCACGCCTGCAGCCTTCACGGGCCGAACTGACATCCCCGCCCTAGACATTCACCATCGGCCGCGGCAACGACATCGTCTGCGCCGCCATCAACCACGTCGCCGAGCGCATCCAGGGACGGACCCTCTCCAGTCTAGTCGCCCACTGGGGCCAAACGTGGCGCCACCTCGTCAACGACAGCCAGCTCCGCTGGATCGGGCCCGAAAAGGGCGTGATCCACCTCGCCCTGGGCGCCGTCGTCAACGCCATCTGGGACCTATGGGCCAAGGTGCTCGGCAAGCCCGTGTGGCGCGTCGTGGCTGAGATGACGCCCGAGCAGTTTGTCGACTGCATCGACTTCCGCTACATCACCGACGCCGTGACACCCGAGGAGGCCATCGCCTTGCTCAAGGAGACCGAGGCGGGCAAGGCCGACCGCATCCGCGACGCCGAGAACAGCCGCGCCGTGCCGGCTTACACCACAAGCGCCGGTTGGCTCGGCTACGGCGAGGATAAGATGCGCGCCCTGCTGCGGGAGACGCTGTCTAAGGGGTACCGCCACTTCAAGCTCAAGGTCGGCGGGAGCGTGGAGCAGGACAGGCGGCGGCTCGGCATCGCTCGCGAGATCATCGGCTTCGACAAGGGGAACGTGCTCATGGTGGACGCCAACCAGGTGTGGTCGGTACCCGAGGCCATCGAGTACATGAGGCAGCTGGCCGAGTTCAAGCCGTGGTTCATCGAGGAGCCGACCTCTCCCGACGACATCCTGGGCCACAAGGCCGTGAGGGACGCGCTGCGGCCATACGGCATCGGCGTGGCCACCGGCGAGATGTGCCAGAACCGCGTCATCTTCAAGCAGCTGCTGATGTCGGGCGCCATCAATGTGTGCCAGATCGACGCCTGCCGCATGGGCGGCGTCAACGAGGTATTGGCCGTGCTGCTCATGGCCAAGAAGTTCGGCGTGCCCATCGTGCCGCATTCGGGCGGTGTCGGGCTGCCCGAGTACACGCAGCACCTGAGCACCATCGACTATGTGGTGGTGAGCGGGAAGCAGTCAGTGCTTGAGTACGTGGACCACCTGCACGAGCACTTTGTGAACCCGTCTGTCATCAAGAACGGCTTCTACCAGACGCCGACAGAGCCCGGGTATAGCGTCGAGATGAAGCCCGCCAGCATGGACAGGTTCGAGTATCCGGGCGGAGAGGGGAGTTGGTGGAGGAGCGAGGAGGCCAAGCCGATATTGGAGGGCGTGAAGATATAGAGATGGTTGAGGGAAAAGGCCCGAGGTTGCCTTGTGTGTGTTGAAAGCTGTATTGTGAGCGTTTGAATAAAAAGTACAATCCCTCCAAACACCAGGTCAACGGTCAGCCCTTGACATGGCCGGCGGTCGCCACCTCCAAGATCTCCTTCTCAAAACCCTCGACATGGACGAGAGAAATTCCCGCGTCGTCAAGACTCCTCTTCCCCGTGTTCTCCGCCACAAACGTCTCGGGCTCCATGATGCCAACATACACCGTCCGGATGCAACCAGCCAGACGGATCACCCTCTCGACGCAGGGAAGGTTCCCGCTCAGCCGTTTTGAGCAGGGCTCAACAGTGGTGTAGAGCGCGAGATCGGACGGCAGGGCTTCTTTGAGATTCTCCTCAGAAACGCCGTGCTTCTCGGCGAGTTTTATGAAGCAGCACTGCTCGGCATGGGTGTTTCCTGGGAGCTCGAGGGTGTAGCCAGTCGCGAGGATTTGGTTTGCAGCTGAGTCCACCAAGACGGCACCCACGCGGTAGTTGGTTGGTTTGGGAGGTGATTTCTGCGCCTGCTCGAGAGCGAGTCGCATGTAGGCTTTGTGGTCGCCTGGAGGAATGGTCGACATCTTGTTTGCGCCTTGAGATGGAAGGGGGCAGGAAGCTGAGCGGACACTTCCCGGCGCTGTTTTTTGGTGGAAGCCTCGGCGCAAACAGTGCAAATAATTTCGAAGTCGCGCCAATTAACACTGTGCTAAATTGATATGCCCCACACAGTCGCGCCAAACGCGGTTTGCGACTGGACTCGACGCGAACGAACCCGCTGTATCACCCAGCAGGTCAAGCCCTCCCAACAACCTCCATCAACCACACAAGCTATAACAACCCACAATGTCTGACCACGACGATCTCACCGAGGGCGAGCCGCCCACCATCGACCCCTATGAGGTCCTCGGCCTCGAGCGAACAGCCTCCCCAGACGAAATCAAATCCGCCTACCGCAAAACCGCCCTCAAGACCCACCCTGATAAAGTTTCCGAGGACAAGAAGGACGAGGCCAAAGAGAAATTCCAGCAAGTCGCATTTGCGTACGCCGTCCTCTCAGACCCCGCCCGACGCAAGCGCTACGACGAGACGGGCTCGACCTCGGAAGCGGTCGTCGACTCGGAAGGGTTCAGCTGGACCGAGTTCTACCAAGAGCAGTACCGCGACGCCATTTCCGAGGACGCCATCAACCAGTTCGCGAAGAAGTACAAGGGCTCGGATGAAGAGCGCGACGACATTATCGCCGCGTACGAGGAGTTTGAGGGCGACATGGATGGCGTCTACGAGACCGTGATGCTGAGCAGCGTGCTCGAGGACGACGCGCGGTTCCGCGAGATCATCGACGCCGCCATCAAGGCCAAGGAGGTGCCGCGCTTCGATGCG
>FTEL01007156.1_pt1 | contig 11386 bp, 11 predicted proteins | sample 1658911 | NCBI WGS metagenome assembly FTEL01 (sample SAMEA3914869, study PRJEB12502) | metagenome | biome: forest; material: soil | place: USA | collected 2012-03-12 | depth 0.1 m
CGGTCATGCACCAGGGGAGGTGCCGGAAGGTGGAGATGATCATGGCGACGGCGAAGTCGGCGACTGCTTCGGCGGCGGCGAGGCCGGAGTTGCAGTAGATGATGCCTGGGCGGTTGGGTGGTTTGTTAGGGGGTTGGCCGGTGGGAGTGGGGGGGAGGCATCAACTCACCTTTCTCGCCCAGCAGGGTGGTGTCAGCCCAGTCGAACCCGGCCCCCGCGCTGGCAAAGACCTTCACGGTGTCCGGGAGCAGGTCTATAAGTTCGGCGTCCCACTGTCCCATCTCGCCTCCCGTGCTCCAAAACGGCCGGAAGATGGCGCTGAAGCCGCCCCAGCGGCGCTCCTTGAGGGCGCGTATAAACTCGGGGCGCTCGCGCTCGGCGGCGCTGGGGCGGACCACCTCGAAGGCGGCGCTGAATTCCTCGTACGTGGCCGGGTTGTACTTGACTGGGTCGCCGATATGGAGCACAATGGGTCGGCGCGGAGCCGGAGCGCTTGGGGAGGTGGGCGACGACATGGTGGACAGCTTCAAGACGGCGGCCGCAGTCAGGATGGGCAGGGCTGGGACGGGGGAGGTCGAACGCGGCGTCGAGGCTGGGATTGGCGTGCTCGGGGGCATTGGGGTGTTTGTGGGCTCAGCCATGGCGGTGGACGGCTGGTCCTTCGACCTGGCGGCAAAATATGGAGGGCGGTGATGTTGGAGATGGGATGAGGGAAGGTGGATGTCGGAGCGCGCGGGGCGATGGGCGATGGGGAGTTCGCAGGGCACGCTGGGTGTCGTTGAGATGGGATGAACCCTTGGTGTCCAAGGCGAGGACGAGGGGATTCCTGGAACCTTGGTTCTGGTTCTATCGCAGGGCGGGCAGAAATGGGCGATGCGACGCCGGGCAGGGGCCAGGCAGGTTGGTCGCAATGCAAAAGAGCCCCGCTAGCTCTGCCGCGATAAGCTCTTGGTGGGTGCGGCGGGAAGCGTGGGAAGCGCGGCAGCTGTGTCGCAAGTGCAAGTAGTGGTTGTGACGTGGAGTGGGCGCCCAACGGGCGTGCCGATCACGGCTAGCCGCCATGCCTGGCGATCCAGCCATCGTGGTTTGAGAAAAGAGCGGTCACGGAACACGGAACCGGACGATGGTGTCTTTGGGTCCAGCGGACAGGGTTGTCACACAGGGTTCGGCAGCAGGGCGCAGAGGACGAGCTGCATCTTCGTTTGGAGATGAGGTCATGTGTTGTGGGTGCGGGGTCGAAGTGTGCGTGGCGGGGTGAGGATGCTTGTGCGGGGTGCTCTGCCCCTGCGCGCAGCTGCTGTGGTGGGGCTACGGGGCCAGTCTGGCAGGGGACTGGTGGCAAAACGCACTGTGCAAGCCCTGAGCTATCCCTGTCTTCCAGGTGGCTCGAGCCGCTGTTTTCTTTCTGCACCAACTGGCAAAGGGCATCGAGATTGACTGGAGAATTGAGAATTGGATTCATCAACAGAAGCCGAGTGAGGTTGATGCGCCGCTGGCCAATACAATCTCCACGCCACCCTCTCACCTCTCAACCGGCATCTCATTCCGTCAACAATGCCTCTCTTTCGCCATCGCCCTTCTTGGCCGCCGCGGCCTCTTCCCTCAGCACCTGGCCGCACCACAGCGACCCGCCCATGAAGAAACAGTTCCCGAAAAAGTCCAACCACATCAGGCTGTTGATCATGCCCCGCGACGGCCCTATGCCGCTGAACCAAAAGTTCCACCCAATGTAGGGGAGCATGGCCAGCCCGAAGGCCGTGAAGCTGAAGGCGGTCATCTCGGACGTGCCCAGCAGCAGCCCGCACGTCATGGCCTGCGCACCAAAGCATCGCGTGAAGAGGTAGGTCGTCGCGTTGGACATGGCGATGTACTTGGGCGTGAAGCCGAGGGCGATGACCGAATACGGGTGGACGAGACACCTGGCGGGGAGTGTCAGGCACGCATTTGACAAGAAAGGGTCGATCTCGGGACTCACCACGCGCCGAGAGTGGTGTAGGCTGTGGCCATGGCGGTTTGCAGACGGCGCACCGTCTCGAGTCTTTGGGGATTGGCCATGGTGTTGGCTGTCGTCGTGAAGTTTCCGACACGAGGCAAAGAGTTGGGCTTGATGGGAGGGGAACGAAGGGGGTGCGGCTGGGTTTTGCTCGTGCCTCGAGCGTCGTCACCTCGGCCCCCGAGTTGGCCCGGCTCCAGTCCAAGCATTCATTCGTCTTGCCCAGCATTCTGCGCCTCAACACCTCGCAACAACAAGCCCGAAAAGTGGCTGACATCACAACACCATGCTTCGTACACTATCGACCTACACTACGCCCCCAACACCACCGGCCCAAAATCGTCAAAGAGCTCTGTGGCAGGCCCTTCCCACATGCTGCTCGACCCGATCTCTTTCCTGACAGCCATCAGGCACACCTCGGTATATGCCATGACCGCCCTTACGAGGTCCACGTTCGCCTTGAGAGCCGGCCCCTTCGGGCTCCCAAGGGGTTGAGCAGGCTGAGCAGGCTGAGCGGTCCGAGGTCCAGGGGACGTCTTAGTCGTCAACGTCTCCCACGCGGTCGCCAGCGACCTGCTCACCTTCCGCCTCAGCTCTGCGCTCCCCTGATCCTGCTCCGACACCCAGTCCGCCAACGAGTCCGCTGCCTCGTCCAACAGCGCCCTGCTACACTTGCCCAGCCAGCTCGTGTTCATGCCCGCAACAGCAAACATCATTTTGGCCACCGTTGCCGCTGCAGACCCTCCCGCCGTCGTCTTCCCAATCCGCGCAATACTCCCACAGCGACACGCCACGGGGTCAAGGCACGCACCGCTCCCACACGCCCGGAGCGTCTGCACGGGAACCGCCGCTCCGCACAACACCCTCAGCTGTGGCAGCGCGGCCCCGGCCTGCATGCACCCCATGAACGGCCCAACAATCTTCGCCTTCAACCCCGCCCCGTCCGCCGGCTGCGTCATGATGGTCGCCGACTCCGTCACCCACAGCTCTAGCGCCGGCCACATCTCCTTGCGCCGCTCGTTGCTCATCCTGACCTTGTCGTCGCTGAGCGCCGCCGCTTTGCGGGTCACCCACTCGCGGCAGCACGCCAGGCACGAGCAACCCCCTACCCCTTCGCCCAGCGGGCCGAGGAACACGCGCGCTTCGTCGAACGTCCAGCCAAGGTCGGTTGCCTTCAGGCCGTTAGCGAGGATCTTAAAGGTTTCTGTAGTGAACAGCCAGGCGAGGTCGCCCTGGGAGCAGTGGATTTGGGCGTCGAACTCGGTGCGGGGGCGGGAGAGGAGGGCCGCAATAGCGTCGCGAGAGGGGTGCGAGGTGAGTTTAGAGACTGAGGCGGGGATTGCTGCTGTGGCTCGCTTCGCGAGGTGGTTGTGCACCGCCGTGGTGCATTGGAGGATTCTGGAGGTCGTCGTTGGGACGGGTCTCGTGAGCCGCGGCAGGATGTTCTCCCTCCCGGAGCGGTAGTAGACCATCCTCCCCAGGACGAGATGCCGCGAGTGAACCAGCATCTCTCCGCAGCGCGTGCGGGCAAGAACAACCGGGTCTGAAGTCGGCTGCATGCCCCCCACCGCTGCCAGCAACCGCAAGTCGGCCATTGTCGTCTCAATGGTTGCCCCATAGACATCCAGGGGTATCATCGTCGCCAGCCGCCACTCCCACCGGATATTCGCGTGGCCCCACCACACATCCTGAAAGTTCACCAACAACTGGCACCACGCGGCCGGCTCCAGCCCCGGCGCGCTCGACATCCTCGGCCCGGACCCCTCCTTATACCTAATCGCCAGCTTCCACGCAAACGTAAGCGGCGTCAGCATATCACTCGCGATCGACCTCGCCGTGTTGGACAACCTAAAATCCCTCCTATACCCACCACACCCCCCGGCACACACACACCCGCAACAAAACGCCGGCGGAAAACACATCACCAACAACAGGGCCGAAATCACCGCCCCGACCGGCGTCCACGCTGCCGCAAAAACACTCAACACCGCCGTCGGCAGCACCTTGACCGGCCTCTTCTCCTCCCTCTTCCCATCCTCCCCCACCTTCCCCCTCACCACCCTGACCCTCTCATAATCCACATACGCATTCCCCTCCCTCCGAAAATTCCGCCCCGGCCGGAACCCATTACCCCCCCCCTCCATCACGGGGGCCCCTTCTTCCTCCCCGCGGAGACCGGGCAGAGTAATAACGGGCATGCGATACTGCGGGTTCCAGGAGAGGGACGAGACCTGGAACCAGAAGCCTGCTGTCAGGTTGAACACGCCGGTTACCCGCGGGCTGCACCGGCTGCTGACTTGGATGTACTGGGCGAGGGCGGCGACGGTTTGGATGATGGCGAAGATGAGGGCGGCCAGGCCGGCGACGAGGGCCGCGATGCCGGTTATTAGTTGGGGGTCGTCGATTGACATGGTGATGGGGGTTGTGTGGGATGGGGGAGGTGAGAGGTTTGGAGGGGTGAGGGATGAAGAGCTGCGTGGCTGCTGTTGATGGGGACTTGGCGGGGAGGTGTTGATGTGGCTTTGGATGTTGCAGGAGGGGCTGTTTGGAGTCGTGATCGTGAGGATCAGAGGCGTAGAGGATCCGGGAGCCACGCGTGGCTCTTCATCAACAGATTGGGCTGGGGGTATTGGGTGTGGCTTCGGACATTGACCCATCAGGCTGGGCTGAACGCGGGAGGGTTCAGCTGAAACGGAGCCCAAGCCGGCAAGGCTCGAGGCGTTTTGGGGGTCCAGAACGTGATGGAACATGCAGCGGGGCGGTTGCCGCATTTCCATTTATTGGGAGCACATGGGACGGGGCGGATTTGGGGCGGTTGCTGGCGGGGGGGCGAAGGAAGGTGGTTTGCGCGGGGGGAGAAGGGAGGTTTGGTGGTTGGGGGTTGGATGAAGCGCGCCGAGCCGGTGTGCGCTGGTGAGCTCTCAAGAGTGCGAATTGCCCACCCAACGGTGGTGGGTAGGCAGCACACAGCAACAGCAGTTTGGATTTCAGAAACCAGCTCCCGAATAGGTTGGCTTCCTAACTGCGCGCTGCTATCACCAACGCTCAGACTTGATTCCTCACCAGCCATCTCTCTCTCCTCCACCTGCTCCCTCATCCATCGCCACAACCCCCCTCACGGGCGTGTCTGGAGCCCGGTCTTGTTGTTTCCCCCCGTCTTTCCATCCTTGCCCGTCTTGCTATCCGTTCCCGTCTTGCCACCGGCCCCTGTTTTGTTATCCGTCCCGGTCTTGTTATCCGTCCCTGTCTTGCCATCCATCCCCGTCTTCTGGTCCTTCCCCGTCTGAGTGTTATCCTTGCCCAACGTTTCCGTGCGGGCAGCCTCAGCCGCGGCAGCCGCGGCAGCTGCGGTGCGCTCTATGTCGGAGATGAAGGGCAGGGCCTCCTGGGCGGTGCGGGCAACGGGGGTTCCGTATTTCTCTGCGTGATTGGTGTTAGTGGGGTTTGGGAATGGAAGGGGGTTGTTGTGTAGGGCGGGCAAGGGAGGAAGTGGAGCGACGCTGAGGGTGCTGAAGAGAAGACTTGCTGATAAAGTTTGGGTCTGGTTTGGTGTTGGCATCCATGGCTGCTTGGATCGCTGCGAGGACGTCGACCGGTGGGGCGGGCATGGTGGGCGGTGGTTTGAAGGTGAGGGGGAAGCTTGGGAGGAGTGAAGCGATGTCGAATTCCTTGGGGATGGGAAGCCGAGCTGTTCAAGTGCTTTTTGCCGCATGCCCCGTGGGTATCTCTCCCGCTACTTTTGCAGCTGGATCGGCACGGGGCGTCACCAATTCGGCTAGGAGCCGCCGTCTTGGGCGGCATCGTGACACCCCGAGTGCCGCTTCAGCTGGGCATCGGCATGCCAAATAGAACCAAACGGAAGCAGAAAATGGAAATACATGAGCTGGTTTGTGGCTTGAGGCTTGCGTCGGTTAGGGGATCCGAGTAGCATTCCTAGGCTGTGGCGTCTCACGACATGAATAGTCGCTGCGGGGAAGACGACGCAGACCCAAGCCCAGCGGGTAGAGTATGAGGATTGTGTTGAGGGAGAGAGTCGAGATGGCGATTGTGATCAGTCTGCATCTGTGACAAACGCACACAGCGGGAGTCATATAACCCATCGATCCCAGGGGTCGAGGTGTGGTTCACTTCCCAGCTGTCTCTCAACCCAATCCCCTGCCCCAACCCGACTCTCATTGCCTTGCTCCATCAACCAGCACAACATGTCCCATGCCGCCCCCACCCCCCTGGACAGGGCCATCAAGGTTTGGCAGGGCATCTTCACCGGAGGCCCTTACACGGCGCTCAAGATGCTCGAGTACATCATGGACACGGGCAACAAGACGCCAGAGGACTTCCTGCGCAGCCCCAAGAAGGCTCTGGAGGGCATCACCGACGACTACATCTCGAAGCAGAACATCGACATCATGGCCACGGCCTGGCGCGATGCCACCGGGCGGTGCACCTCGTTCGCCGTCAACGCCAAATACACGCTGTCGCAGGAAAAGGACGGGGACGACTTCATCTACGACTTCTGCCTCTACGACCTGGGCGGGCACCGCATCGCCCGCTGCCGCAAGACGGGCATCGTCATCGACTCGAGCTCGACTGTCACTGGCGGCGCCTTCGTGCTGGCGGAGGGCGTTTGGTCGAAGTTTGATGAGACCTCGGCTAGTTGGAAGTACAGCAGCAACGAGTCCAAGTTTGAGCGCAACGGCAACGCGTCGTCAGGGAACGTGGTGAGTGCGCTTCCTTTTCCTTGACTCCGCCCAGTTGGCCGTAGCCCAAAGCGAGACGAAACCCCCGTCTCTTGTCTAATCCGTCGCTCACCCTTTACCTCCCCTTCCAGCAAAAATCCTCCATCCCCATCACCCCCGCCCAGGCCATGGAAGTCTGCTTTCGCGAAGTCGAGGCCATCGCCCCCAGCTCGATCCCGACCCTCTTCCGCACTGTCACGTCGGACGGCAAGGCGCACTTCTACGGCATGGTCTCCTGGAAGTTCCAGGCCCGCGCGATCGACATGGTGCCCGACACGCTGTTCAAGGACAGGAAGCTGGTGATCCAGTGGGCGCAGCAGAAGCGCGACATCAAGGGCCAGCCAACCAAGGACCTTGACGAGTCCATGGTCGGCTCCAAGGAGGACTTCGATGAGTGCCTCCTACAGCTGGCCAAGTTTATTGCGGCGTATGGAGGGCCCGGCGAGAACGGGCCGACGCAGTGGAAGGCCGATAAGATTGATGAGTTTAGTGGTAAGATGGCTGCCATGGCTGTCAAGTTGTGGGGGTATCCGAAGTTTATAGATAGGATGCCTAAATAGTGAGACGTGGCTGAAGGGGGGCGGGGGAGTCAGGGAACAGAGTGGAAGCGAAGACGAAGATGGCCTAGTTTACGCTATTCCTAGCATTATCATCCTATTTTCTCTCACCGTGAGAGATTCGATACCAGAAGTGTCTCCTTGGTTACTTACCTGCCAGCAGTGCGTCGTCGAGATACTAGGTGTCGTAGGTCGGTGTTGAGCTGAGATCTCAAGTCATGGGGCGCACACAACGCAGGTGTTGAAATCGGCCTAACTACAACCGCCGAACAAAGCCCGATCCTGAGTTGAAACCCCTTTTAGTCGACAGCTGGAAATGAGAGTGCGGAAGAAGGGCCGAGTTCGAAGCGGCTCATTTGTCCTCCCCTGTCAAACATACGGCTCGACGGTGACGGCTGCGGAGCTGATGGGCCATTGAGCGGAGCGGCAATCAGCATGAGACCGTCGGCTCGCCTTCCCGCGGCCTATAATACCGGTCTCCGCATTCTCCGCGCTGGCTGATATGAGTGGTGTCTCGGACCTGGCAGAGAGGGTTGCAGCCAGGTAATATCACCACGCTTAAATAGATGAAGCCGATCAACGGGCCCATCAAAAACGCGGGGAAGAGAGGTGTTGCCCGCCCCGGGACTGGTAGTTGATCGCCATTGTCGGAGAAACTCGCCCACTGTCACCGTCGAGACCTGTTATATTCGGGCTCGGCGCCGCCCAGTCGGTTCCATGTCTCTGACCCTCGCTTACCAGGACTTTCCGCAACCTTGGCTACCATGTCTTACAAGCTCGCACTCACCGGCCTGGTAGCATCGCTGCTGCTGGGCACTGCTGCCGCCCAGAGCGCCGAGGCGCACCCCCTGCTGCCGACATGGAAGTGCACCACCTCGGGCGGCTGCGTCCAGCAAAACACCTCCGTCGTTCTGGACCGTGACTCCAAGTACGCGAAGGGCGCGGCCGGGTCGAGAACCGCCGCCGACTACGCGGCCATGGGCGTGTCCACGTCCGGCAATGCCGTCACGCTCTACCACTACGTCAAGACCAACGGCGCGCTCACCCCGGCGTCCCCGCGCATCTACCTGCTGGGCGAAGACAACAAGTACGTGCTGATGAGCCTGCTCAACAACCAGGAGCTGTCCGTCGACGTGGACCTCTCGTCGCTCCCCTGCGGCGAGAACGGTGCCTTCTACTTCTCCGAGATGGCCGCCGACGGCAAGGGCAACGCGGGCGCGGGCGACGGCTACTGCGACGCCCAGTGCCAGGGCTACTGCTGCTCGGAAATGGACATCCTCGAGGCCAACAGCCAGGCCACGGCCATGACGCCGCACCCGTGCAAGGGCAACAACTGCGACAAGGGCGGCTGCGGCTACAATCCTTATGCCAGCGGCCAGAGGTCCTATTGGGGCCCTGGCAAGACGGTCGACACGAGCAAGCCTTTCACCGTCATCACGCAGTTCATGGCCAGCGGAGGCAAGCTTACCTCGATCACCCGCAAGTACGTCCAGAACGGCAGGCAGATCTCGGGCGGCGGAACCATCAACAGCTGCGGGTCTGAGGGATCGACGGGCGGTATGACTGGTATGGGAGAGGCTCTGGGACGTGGTAGTAAGTTTTTAGCCCTTTCTTTGCTCGGGGGATGTTGCTGTCAGTACCGCCCTTTTTATTCAGTGCTGACCCCTGACTTTCTCCCCAGTGGTCCTAGCAATGAGCATCTGGAACGATGCGGCCCAGCAGATGGCATGGCTCGACTCGGGCAACAACGGACCTTGCACCAGCGGCCAGGGCAGCCCGTCCAACATCCAGTCGCAGCATCCCGACACTCACGTCGTCTTTTCCAACATCCGGTGGGGAGATATCGGGTCTACCAGCAAGAACTAAGTCAATGTTCAGTGCGGCGGGAAACGGGAAGCTGCTCGGTCATGCCCTTCAGCCACTCACTGTAAACAAACCCGCCGAATCGAAAATCTATGAGTCCTCAACAAGCTCGAACGAGCGGGGGATATACTTACTGTGCACGATTTTCCCCCAACCCCCCTTTCATCCAGTCCCCTCTACCGCGCCCTGTGATCTAAGAGACGCTTAATGGTTTGCTGTGATCCATATGAAGAACTAAGCCCTCGGGTCGATCCAGTATGGAGGCCGACATGACGACAAACACATGGTTTTATCTATCAGAGAGACGACACCGCATACCTACTTATGAGTTCGGAAAATCCGAGCGCAAAGTGACGACCGCGGAGCAAGATTCCCCATCGCGATGCTTGGCCGCCAATGCTGCATTCACCCAATCCAACCCAAACGACCAACCCCCAGATTAACCGGGGGCTAATTAGCAACGAGGAGAAACTTGACAGTTAAAATAGTCCTGAAGACGTGTGGAAACATTCCATTAGGCCATGCTGGGATTGCCGCGTTGGCAAGCCGAACGGCAGACAGTGGACCAATTCGTCGAGCTTCAAGTGGGGGAGCGGGGAGTGGGGAGGATGGGAGTAGGGATGTCATCGCGAGAGCCAGGATAGGGGCCAATATTGTATCACCATTTAGCAACCTTCGAGCTCAGGAATGGAGCACTCCGCGCGGGCCAGCCGAACTACGAAGGCTCGGAAAACCCGGCGATGATGGGCTTGTATAAGTATCTGCTCACCAGCGTCCTCTCGACATCCCCTCGTATTGACTCAGCAGTCATCCTGTTCTCGGCCTGATCAAGATCTTCTCTCGCCGTCCGTACCGGAATCATGCTGACTCGGAGCTCTTCTTCCCTGGGGCTCGTCCTCTTTGCCCTCTTCCAAACGATCCTCGCGGTGACGCCCTCACCGGGCTGCGGCAAAACCGCGACTTTCGGCAATGGCAATCACACGGCAACAGTCAACAACAAGCAGCGCTGGTACCTCACCAAGCTACCCGACAACTACAACAACACTCACCCGTACCGGCTGATCTTCACCTTCCACGGCCTCGCGGACAACGGCGCCACGGTTGCCAACGGAGAGAAGAGCTACCTCCCCTACTATGGCCTCCCTCCCCTCGCCAACGACGACATCGGCGCCATCTTTGTCTCGCCAACCGGGCTCAACGCGGGCTGGGCCAACACAGGAGGGGAGGATCTCACGTTTGTGGACGAGATGATGAAGACGGTGGAGGACAACCTGTGCATCGACCAGGACCTTCGATTCTCGACAGGCTTCAGCTACGGCGGTGCAATGTCGTACGCCATCGCCTGTGCGCGCGCCAAGCAGTTCCGCGCCGTGGCCGTCCTCTCAGGCGGCCAACTGAGCGGTTGCCAGGGCGGCAAGGACCCCATTGCGTACTACGCCCAGCACGGCCTCGGCGATCCGCTCCTCCCCATCGCCGGCGGCCGCCAGATGCGCGACAACTTTGTCAAGAACAACGGCTGCACCGCTCAGACGCCGCAGGAACCCAAGTCTGGAGACGGGACCATGGTGAAGACCAAGTACCAAGGCTGCAGCTCGGGGCATCCCGTCACCTGGATTGCTTTTGATGGCACTCATATCCAGACCCCGGTGCTCAAGGGGGCAACCCAGACGTTTGCTGCAACCGAGACTTGGGAGTTCTTTAGCCAGTTCAAGTAGATGGACGGAGACAACCAAAAGACACAGCCTGTTTAGCCATTCCTCATGCTCATATGATTGGTGTCTCCTGTACCACATTCCACAACCAAAAGCTTTTCGCGTTTCCCCTAATTCAACTACCCCCATAAGAAACACCTAGAGCTTGAAATTAGTTAACAACCCGAGTCTCTCACCGCAGCCCCCCACTTACACCATCACCAATTATGCCAAAGCGCGTTATCCGTGCCCTTCACGAACAAGTCAACCCTGCCCGGTCCCCAGCTCGCCACAGCCGGCAGCGAATTCGTTTGCCCCCTGGTCGACTCCCACTGCGTCCACCTATTCCCATCCCACCCGCGATGCCAGACATTCCCATCCGTCCCAATCCCATAAACATCCAGCCGATTCGCCCGATCCGAAACCGCCACAGGCGGCGAATCCAACACCCCCCCAAGCGACTCCCAACCCCCCCACCTCGACCCATCCCACCACCTATGCCACAGCGCCTTATCCGTCCCTAGCGCAAAAACATCCAGCCTCCCC
>FTEL01008474.1_pt1 | contig 11386 bp, 9 predicted proteins | sample 1658911 | NCBI WGS metagenome assembly FTEL01 (sample SAMEA3914869, study PRJEB12502) | metagenome | biome: forest; material: soil | place: USA | collected 2012-03-12 | depth 0.1 m
GGAGAAGGAAAGGGGGAAGGGGAGGGTGCGGAAGGAATCGGAGGGGGGAGAAGGAGACATACCTCCCAGCCGATGGGGCTCTTGCGCTGGCGGGAGATTTCCTCGATTTCGTTCCAGTCGCGCTTGGCGACGAGGGCCTGGAGGCTATCGGGGTTGTCAGTCAGTCCGAGTCCCCGCGGACATTCCCATATGGGTGGGTGGAACTCACCGAATCCACCAGGCGACCTTCTCCGGCACCTTGAACTCGCTCTGGATCTTCTTGGCCCGCCCGTGATACCCCAGCCGGATGAGCTTGAACATGGTCTGGTTCACCGACAAGCCCGTGAAGCTGTCGGTCAGGTCGCGGTCGAACGCCTCCTGCATGCGCAGCAGCGTGGTCGCCTCCTTGAGCGTGCCCAGCTCGAACGCGTGCTCCTTGGCGTTGTCTGCCAGCAGCTTCGCAGCGAGGGCGAGCTTATCGCTTGCTGTTCGGCTCTCGGGCTGGCGGAGGGCTTCTTTGAAGAACACGGCAGCGCCTTCTAGGCGGCGGTCGTCTTGGTAGTAGAGGTCTTTCAAGAGCGTGGTGTCCTCGCGGCCGTCGCCGTCGCCGTGGCGGGCCAGAGCCTCGACCAGGGCTGAGGCGGTGGGCCGGCTGCTGATGGCGCGGAAGAAGCCAGCCAGGGGCAGCTTGCGCCTGAGCTGGTGAAGTACGAAGTAGATGAGATCTGTATCGCCGCTCTCAATCGCCTTGTCCAGGGCAAGCTCGTCCTCCTCCATACTGAGCAGCAGCGGCACCTGCCGGCCAGCGCGGGGCTCATGGTTCAGGAGCTCCGTCGCCAGCCGGCCCCTGCCCTCGTCGTATGCCGCGCGGGCAATCACCTCAAAAGATATCCCGGGCTTCCCGGCCAGCTTTTCGACAATCTTGCGGCAGATGGCGTCGTCATCCTCGGCGCCGAGCCGGACCTTGGCAGAGGCCCAGTGGACGTAGATCTTGTCCGTCGGCAGCCGCAGGTAGCCCGCGATTCGCAAAGCTAAGAGATACTCGTGGCGGTTGAGGAGGCGGGCGATGAGGCCTGTTGGCGACAGGCGTTGGTACTGTTCGTAGGAGAGCGGCAGGCCGATCTCAAAGAAGCGGACGGCGTTGAGCACGCGCAGGGTTTCGCACATGTCAACAAAGTCGTCGCTGTTGTAGATGTCGAGGACTGACTTGCCAAAGGAAGCGGCCTTGAGGAGCTGCTTTTGCCAGTGGGTGCTGAATTCCTGGCCGGCAGCGTTTACGCAAGCATCGACAGCCTCGACGAGGTTGGGCCGGATCAGCTGGATGTTGTCGTCGGCCTTGGGAGACTGCATCTCGAGCTGCTCGACGGCGTCTAAGAGGATGGAGGCTGCGGAGTCCGCGCCGAGGCGGAACACGTCTTCGGTGACATCCGGGACTTTTTGCAAGAAATCGCAGGTGTCGTTGGCGAGGATCCTGACTCCGTCGTAGTCTATGGTTCGGTTAGGGACGGAGAGCATATCAAGGGGCAGAGTTTCCATCCGAGCAACACTCACCAGGAAGGATATGCACCCGCCCACTGTCATAGTAGAATTTGGCCAGCGAGCCGCTCGGGCCAACAAGGTGAACCTCATCCTCCCATGCAATCACCACAGCATCGTTCCCGCACCATTCAAAATACTTGGGGGCGATCTTGGATCTCGAGTCGTGCTCGCTCAAACGGGCAGAGAAGTCGCTGGTGATGACGTGGGCCTTGCCTGTGGACGTGTAAAGGGCAAAGAATTTGCCGTTGGGCGAGACGGCAATGTGGGTAAAGGGGCCAATGTCCAGGAAGCGGTCCTCACAGTCCGAGGCGTCGGACACGTAGATGGTCTGGCCTATGCTGAGGAGCACCTCGACGGAGCGCGAGAGGGTGTAAGCGGGCGGGACAATGTTCCAGGAGTGGACCTGGCCCTCTGGTGGCGGGGCCAGGAGCTTGGGGCGGGGCTCCTCGTAGGACGAGACCGAGACCAGGGCGTTGTTCCTCAGGAGGGCGATGAGGCCGTGGGCGTAGAAGCGGCAGGACTTGACGCGGGCCTCCTCGGCGCCGTTGCCGAGGGAGAACTGGGTGAACTCGCCCTGCAGATCGGTGTAGCAGCGGACGGTGCCGTCGGCGGTAACGACTAGGAGCTTCTCATCCTCGGACCAGCCGAGGCCTTTGATGGGGCCTTGGTCCCAGTTGATGCGGCGGATGAGCTTGCCGGCGCAGCTGTGGACGTCGATGGTTGGCTTGGTGGGTGCTTTTTGTGGCTGGAAGGGGATGGGCTGGTCGGGGTCGCGGTAGAGGGCTGGCGTGGCAGACGCGGGAGTGTCAGGGCGATGACAGATAGGATGGGGATGCGACAGCAAGACAGCAACAAGGAACAGTAGAACTCACCGACAGCACCGCTGTAGGGCGCACCGGCAACCAGGAAATGGTCGAGATCGAGGTCCTGGTCAAAGACCTGCGTGTAGAGCTGCGTCTTGCGGTAGAACCGCTTTCCGAGCTGTTCCCAGCCTGCTGTGGGGTGGGCGAAGTCCATCGTGTGTCATGACCCCATGCTTGGCCGTGGGATGAGCCTGTTGGTTGATGTATTGATGTGTTGATGAATGAGACGCGAGATGAGATGGATCATGGGAGTGAGTGAGTGGGTCGAGCTTGGAGCTGCCTGCCCGCGACGGTGCCTGGAGCTGTACAGCGAGCCCCATGATTCGCACAGTGCCCTGCCTCGGGACCCTTGCTGCTTGCGGGCGCTGGCTGTGGTGGGTCCACCACGCCCATCCCCATTGCAGCCCAGCCCCTCCCTGCTGTCGGATCGCGGGGTGGCCTGGCGATAGGATACGATAAGATGGCGCAGCTTGCATCATCAGCCCAAAGCCACAAGTCGTATTCCGTATTCTTTTTCTCTCCTTGCTCAAATACAGCTAGCCCTCGGCTTCAGGAGACGACACACCATGGCCGACTGGAGACAAGAATACCTCAGTGGCATTCAAGATGCCGAGAAGCAGCACCCCATCAACCGGCAGCTAATCGCCGCATGTCAGTGACCAACAGCCCCGCCATTCCATCCCATCCCAGCAGCGGTTACACACCGACAGACGGGGGAAAACACGAGACAAAAAAAGAACAAAAATGAAAACAAACCAAGTTGGCGCTCATTTGAATTCCAAACTGACCAGGCTCGCAACTCCCTCCATTTAGACTCTGAACTCCTCGACCGCGTCGCCCTCCTCGAAGCCGAAAAGGCAGCCCAGTCCGAACCCACAGGTCCCCAACCCCCAGAAGCACCCGCCAAAGGACCCCCACCCCCGACCCCCGCCTCCACCGCCGACGACACTCCTCTCGTCGCCCGCCTCCGCCTCGAGCTAGCCGAAGCCCTCCGCGCCAAGGGCCAATTCCAGCAGCGCCTCTCGGTAGCCGAGGAGGAGCTCACCCGCCTGCGGAGCAAGACAACAACCGACTCAAAAGCCGTCCGCGACCTGACCGCCGAGCGGCGCACCTTGACCGTCAAGCTGCGCGACCGCGAGGAGGAGCTGCGCGTCAAGAAGAAGCTCGTGGCTGACGTGCAGGACGAGCTCGCCGTGCTCAACATGCAGCTCGACATGGTGGAGCGCAAACGGGCCGAAAAGGAGGCCGAGAACAAACAGCTCGTCGAGCGCTTCATGCAGCGCGTCGGTCAGGAGGCTGAGGCCATGAACCTGGCAAACGACCCGCTGTTCAACAAGAAGAGGTAGCGGGAGTGGCTAGCCGGGCGACGAGGATACGAGCGAGGAACAAGAAACAAGACGCAAGCAAAGCGCCGCTCTGTTGAAGAAGAAAAAAAACAAGACTGGTATCTGAACAAGGTATGCACAATACGATCTATCCGCCCCATCTTTCAAATCCACCGCCCCCTGGAATCTTCCCCCCAAGCCATAACACCAAACACTACACAAACAGATACTGCTGAGTGGGGGTATTCGTTTGCCTTTGCAGGCAACCAACCGTCTCCAAACAAGCCGCCCCGTACTCCAGAGAAACAAAATCCAGAAAGACACCACCAAAACCCCGCTGACCCTCAGAGCCAGGAATCTTCCGCCTTGCTCACTTCCTCGTCGAGATGCAAAACGTCCCCGCCGCGTTCGTCCAACTGACATAACCCTCGGGGTATGTCAGGTCCTCGACGTCCAGGATGGACGTCGCGACATCGTTGGCCGCGTTCTTGGTGTCGTGGACAAACGTCTTGAGCGACACGATCTTGCACCCAATCTTCAGGTCCAAGAACATGTTGACGAGGTGGTCGTTGAGCTGCGCCGTGAAGGCCTGGTTGTTCACCAGGATCACGTCCGCCCGCTTGAGCGCCTCGAGCGTCCGCTCGCTCTTGCGGAAGTCGCCCCGCTCGAGGTATACCTTGCCCGGCGCGATCCCCCACATGCGGCAGCGCGCCCCAAACTCCTTCTTCTGCTCCTCCGCGAGGTTGCACGCGTTCTCCATCATCTCGCAGCCCCAGCTCTCGCACCCGCGCTCGAGCGCCGCCTGGAGCGTCACGTTGCCCACGCCCGACCCGAGGTCGACGAAGACCATGCCCGAGCTCAGCTTTGTCCGGTCGAAGATGTTGGTGATGAAGGGGTGGAGAAGTTCGCCGTACACGTTGTCGGTACCGTTCTCGTATTTCGCGAGCAGGTCGACCTTGGGCGCCACCGTCCGGTCGTACACCTGGTCCAGGATGAACTCGACCAGCTCCTGGGGGATGCCGCGCAGCGCGCTGATGTTCTTGGCTATGGCGCCCGACTTTTGCAGGGCCAGGAGCTGCTCGTTGTACTCGAACAGCGCGGCCTTGAATCCCTTGCCGTCCTGCGTGTTCTTGCTCTTCTCGAGTCGGCGGCAGATGCCCTTGTTCTTGTCGAGGAACGGTTTCGCTTCGGATCCGGTCAGGTATGTCGAGGCCACGAGCTCGACCACCTTCATGATGTCGACCGCGCCGTCGATTTTATCCTTGCCCCAGACAAGCTCGTACCTAAGGACCGTCAGCATTCTCTCAGCACACACCAAACGACCACCACCCAACAAAGCCCGCGCTTACCGCTCGTAGTATTTCGCCCCCGGATACCGCAACCGCACCGCCACCTCATCCCTCCCCAACCCCATCACAGGATGGCACTTATCCGCCAGCCCCGCGACATCCACCGCATGCACGATCCGCGCCTTCTCCTCATCCCCCTGGCCCGGCCACAACTTCGGGTGCCGCAGCCGCCTGCCAGGATCCTCGGTGTGCGCGCGCTTGCGGCGCTTGCTGCGGTCGAGCGTCTCGGCCCAGTCGTCATCATCGTCGCTCGCCGGCTCCGAGTCGCTCAGCACGGGCGCGGGGCTGGCCGTCGCGGGGGACCGGCGGCTCGGCGGCGCCCGGCGCTTGCGGCTCGCGCCGGTCGATGAGGACGAGCCGCCGGATTTGTTCTCGGGGGAGGAGTAGGAGTTTTGCAGGCGTCGTGCGGCGGCGGCGGCGGCGGTTAGGGAGGAGGGGATCGGCGAGGCGCGCGGGGTGCCGTGGGCGCTGCTCGGGGCCGAGAGGGAGGGGCGCGAGAGGGCGCTGGCGCTGGCGCTGCTGCTTCCGCCGCTGCCGCCGGACTTCTTTGGCGGGGCGGGCGCGACGGCCTGCTTCACCTTGCGCACTTCGGTCTTGACTTTGAACTTGGATTTTTGGTTGAATATGCTCATTGCGACCTTTGGGTTATTTTTCCTGTTCCACCGTTCCAAAAAAAAAATGTAGGTGCCGAAGAAGCGCGCGGCGGCTTCCTGCTGCTGCGGATGGCTGGCCGGCGTGTGACGCGCGGATGATGCGATGCGCTGCGATGCGATGCGATGCGATGCGACGCAGAGGGCGCGGCGGGAGGCACGGAGTCAATAGGTGTCGTGGTTTTCGGGGGTGTGCGATCGATCGGTGCGAGGTGACGCGTGCTGCTGCTGCTGGGGATGCACGCGACGGAACGGGCGGGTTTTTAGTTCAGCGCCTTGTCGGTCGAAGCGAAGCGCATGCAGCTGCCGGACGTGTGTGCCTGGTCGCCGGGCGGATGGGTGGGGTCGTGAATAGAGAGAGAGCGTGTGAAAATGAATAAAATAAATAATTTATGGAATTTGCTGAGAAATGATATGCGTAGGTGTGCTGGTCGGCCGTAGCACTAAGGAAAGCGAAAGTAAAAAAAAGAGGCAGCGAGAGGATGTGATGCGATGGTGGAAAGCAAGGCTGCTTGCTGGCGGGGCTGACGATGCAAAAGGTGGGTTTTTTGGGGGGGACGGGGATGGGATCTCGAGCCTCTCTCTTCCCTCCCTCCTGTCTGCTGCTTTCTGCTCGGCACTCTCTGTCTGGCTGGCGAGCGTGGGTGGTGTGTGAGAGGGCGCCCTGGTTGGCAACTCACCACTCATCGGGCAGGCGTGGCGCCCCACAGGCGTCACGACATGCAGGCCCTGCGTCGCGGGGCGCTTCTGGCTGCTGGGCTGGGCGGGCGTCTTGTGCAGCCGCGACACTGGGTATGGCTGCCCCCTTCGCCTTGCATCTGCCGAGTTTTCTCGAGGTCATGTGACCTGGGTTGGGGGAGTTGGGGTGGGCCCACTTTTGATTTAACGACGACGGCGGCTCCAACTTTTTAGGGTTGAGGGCAAAGATGCGTATCACGACTCGGTGATAGTATGCAACGTCTGGTCTATGTATCGGCCTGGGAACGAAAATTGTGGTGCAAACCTCCAACACAGTCTTGCTCAGTGTTTTCGTGTCCATTCTCGTTTCCATCGCCGCCGATTTCTCCGTCATGTGCCACGGGTTCTTCCAGCTCTGTCTCGTTCTCAGGTTTGCAGCTTGGCAACCAGCAAGGCGTATGGACTTCATCCATGTCGGGATATTTCCATTTCTGAACTGGACGAGAACACGTCCTCGCAAGGAAGAAATCAGGCATACGTGTACACTTCGGGTCATGACTCCCCAGTCGTCATACGGCAAAGTCAGCATGATTTCGGCTTCACCCGAGTTTACGGCCAGTCGGGTCGGGGGCCGAGGAAGGGAGGAAGAGGCACAGACAGGTACAAGCAGTCACGGCAATGCTGTAGGCAGGCGACTGAGCCATGCATCTTGCCCGCGCGCCATGTCACGTAGGTCGAATTTGCGTTTTATTTGACTCAAGAACTCGAAACCCTCCTGCTCGTAACCTGGAGCTATTCGCTACCACCCTCCCAGAGGGTGGCCAGTGGATTTTACCGACCAGTTAGACTTGGAGCAATTGCAGGTTCCTGAGTCGGCATCAAGGTAGGATGCCTCCCCGAGGCCCCATGTGGTCCCGTCGTCCCAGCGCATATATCCGTCGCCATTGGATGGCATGTCGCTGGTGTCCCGATTCAAACACAGTTTCGTCAGACCTGGAATTTCGCTGACGCTGCCGCAGCCGTCGGAGAAGTGGAAGACAATTTGGTCCTTGCCCGTGTTCCAAATCGCATCGCCAGACCTGTTGTAGTGATATCGTGTTACTGTCAGTTGGGCTGAAGCGAGTGAAGCGAGAGGGGCGAGAATGGCTAGAAGGCGCATCTTGAGGTAGTCTTCGTTCGTTCGATGTTGAGAGCTCGATGTATGTTGTGTCTATTTCTTGACTTGGTAATCCACCAGCGAGAAAAGTCGATATTCTTGGCTGTGGAGTTGTAGAGTTGTTTTCGATTGTTTGAAGTAGCTCGAGAGATTTTGCTCGGGTAATTAGGGGTTGCGTAGAGCTCCAAGACTTGGACGGTTTTGCGGGCGATGTTAAATACCATACCTTTAACTTGATTCATTCCATGCCAGCTCCTTGGTTTCTTTAGTCCTGTGAGAAACCACCCATGCATCTAACTAACTAAGGAGCTACTATGCATTTTTCAAGACATTGGAGCTAACCCACAATGAATCTCGTGTCCTCGTCAACAATGAAAAGCCGGCACCCAACTCGGAGCAGCCGAAACGCAAACCACCAACAGAAAGTGCCCCAACTCAGTCCCAAAGTAGCGCTTCCATTATCACAACCAACCTAAGTCAACCAACTGAGACTGCCAACTTGAAGCGCTCCAACCAACCGACCCCGTTCCAACCAAACTAACTGTCGATTCCCGCATTGTCTTTATGACGGGCAGTTGGAAGTGGCAGCCCCTGGAGCCAACCAACCGTCCCATTCCAACCAAACCAATGTCCAACTACCTCATTACTTCTTGGCCAGAATCCGGAACCCGCCGAAGTCCACGGCAAGGGCGTTGGTCAGACAGGCATGCCCTCCAGTGTAAATATAGCAATTTGAGCGACTGGGAGTAGACGTGGAACTTGAAGAGAGAGACTATAGGTACCTCCTCAAGCGTTGTACGGGCAGAAGTACAGTTCATTTTATTTCTATCAACGGCTAGGACTTCCGGCTCAATCCAATTCTTGCCTTCATCATCCTGCTTGCAACCCAACGCCCACAGCAAATACTGGATATTTATGCTTCCCGCTGATCAGGTGCGGGAGAGTCCAGGGCTCCTCGCAAGCCAAGGTAGGTAGCCAAGTTGTGGCGCAAGACTTGTCTTGTCAGAATCCAGGCTGCAGCCAGGGCTGCTTCATGGCTTGGCCTAGTGCGAGTGTTGTGGCCGGCTTGTGAGGAGCGGTGCAGGAGACCTCCTCCCATGTATAGTGCAAGCATTGGCACTCATCGATGTAATTTGAGTTTATTGTCAAACTCACGCAACGCTTAGCTTGGCCCTCGAAGACGAAATGGCCTGTGTCATTACTCTTGAACAAACAGAGTTCCTTCAGACGGGGAACCCCGTTTGGTCCAGGCATGCAGTCGTTGTACGGGGCTTTTCCCACCGTATAATTCCCGTAGTCGGATTGCCAGCGGACTTTCACCCAGTTGTCCGGGTAATGGTCGCCTGTCATGGGTTCGATCATGTATAATCCATCTGCTGTAACGAGGGAAAAGAGCGAGACCACAGCGCTACCGAATAGGGGGCGCATCTTGACGCTGTCTTCGGCAGTACAACGTTTCCCGTTTGGGGATGTTGAGACAGCTGGTCGCTCGATGTAGTTTCTTCTGGTATTATAAGGACTGATCAGATGATAACCGTCGGTATCCTGTTCTGTGCAGCTGTTTTGATTTCGATTTGCAAAGCGCCTTGCGGTTCTGCTGGGGGCGTAAGGGATTCTGTGGCTGAAACACTCGGGAGTGGAAGTGCTGGGTGTTAAATACTATGGTCTTGGGTCCGTTTCCGTGCCTCCTTTGTTTCTTTGTGCCTACCTACCTACCGCACCATCAACACAACTAACTGAACAATATCTTTCTTGACACTGCGCAACAAAGCAACTCCGCCAACTCGGTCCCAATGTAAAAACTCCGTTAAACGCCGCCATTCCCACTCAACCAACCAACGATCCCATATTTCGTTGATCCAACTGACGCAGAGGGATTGACATACCAAGGGACAAAGATGCGGGGCGCAGCCACCCAATGGGGGTGGGCGCAGGGCGCAAGGGAACGTCTTTCCTTTGTTTAGTAAATAATTAGCGCCCTCGGGCACCTGTTTTCCTGTTTTCCTTTGTTCCTCTTCTTCGAACAATCGCTCTTTGCAGTGGAATCATCAAATGCATCATCAAGTCCACCCAACCTTCCTCCCTGCCATCCTTTCCCTGTAGTGTGATGACAGTTATGAGTCGCCTTCCGCGCTCCCCAGCCCGCCGCCGCCCGCGCCTTTTTCGCGGAGGGCTTCGCTCGCCCCCCGACGACACCCCCCGCAAGGGCAGGGGCGCCGGCGTCAAGAAGGAGATGGTGTACGTGTGCCCTGTCCCCTGCTCTATCCCGCTTTCCATAACTGACCCGTTTGCTCTGTGCGCAGTCCTACTAGCCTCCGCCCCGACCCATGCCTCCCGTGCGTGAAGTCCGCCCTTTCGGGCAAGTTACCGGACGAGAAGTGCCGTAACCATAGTAGCGGTGGCGGCCGCTGCTATGGTTGCAAGCGCTACAATCATGCTTGCGAGCCGTGGTAAGTGTTGCCGGTACGCCTATACGCTTTGGACTGGTTCGTTCTGACCTTCTTTCTCAGCCCAGAGGTCCTTCTCGTCTCCGTGCGAGATTTCTTCCGCGTTTACAAGCGCGGTACTAAGGGGGTAGCGCCCGACCCCGTAAGTTCTTCTGCTCTACCCTGCCTCGTTATACTGCTAACATCCATTCGTAGGCTACCAGTAGACATCGGATCGCGGTGCGTATTGAGATGGAGCGCTGGTCCGCCAGCGTTGCCGCAGAGGCCGCCGCCGCGGGGGTTGATGCTGCTGGTGGGGGGGTAACGGGTACGGGTGGAGGTACGGGCAGTGGTGCGGGTGGTGGCGTGGTGGTTCCGCCTGCTGTGGGCGCTGGCGCTGGCGGTACGGGGGCGGGAGGCGCTGGCCCCAACTTCGAGGTCATTGGTCGCGCTCTGGCCGTCATTTTCACGGAGCTCTCCCGCCTCCCCCGCCAGTAGAGATAGTCTTGTTTATAGTCGCCGCCGACCGGTACGGCGGGAGCTCTGCTCCCCAATTCCAACGCACGTTGTTTCTCTTTTTTCACACCATCAGCCACCCGTCTTCTTTCTCCGTCAATGTCGCGGGTTCGACTCCCAGGCAGCGAAGCAAAATTTTCCACAAGAATCACAGGAAGGTTTTCGTAACCGCCTCCCTCCTCTCGACCGGCGAGGGGCGCTAGGCGGCGAGCGTTTTGTTTATCTTCCCCGCTGCCCCCTCCAGAATTCTCTTCCGCCAGGGCCGTTGCTTGCAATTTTCACGTCAATGGACATCTCCCACTGCACCATGCTTCTGCCAATCGTGGCTTTTACGAGTGGCAGGCAGCCCGATGGCTGTGGTACCTGACGGAGCTGCCCAAGTGCTGAAGGTGTAGTGCATTGAAGCAAAAGAGGGCATATACACACCTTGCAAGGCCGTGTAATATGTACAGAAGACTTGCAAGCAAGACTCAAGAAGCGAAACGCATCCACCACATCACCCACACCCCGCCCCTTTTTTCTCAACACCCTGTTGCTCCCCTCCCCTCTTCTCCCAACCTCTCCCATCTCCCAACCTCCCCCTGTCCACCCCCCCCCCCTCCACCCCTCTCCCCTCCCGTCTTGGACCACCTAACAATAAACACAAGCAGTCCCTGGACAATACCCATGATTGCACGCGAAACTGCACAGCCCGCGGTACCCCTCGCCCTCACCCGGGAGCGGGCAGCCGTTGCGCCCGTTGGACGCGGGCGGCGTGCCCGGCGTGCCGTAGCCCGTGCACTTGCAGGGGCCGGGCGGGCAGTAGCCGAAGCTGCAGGCGAAGGCGCAGAGGCCCATGTAATTCCCGGACTCGTTGTCGGCGTTTGTGCCGGCGTTGCAGGATTCTGTGGGGAGGGGTTTAGCAA
>FTEL01009222.1_pt1 | contig 11386 bp, 13 predicted proteins | sample 1658911 | NCBI WGS metagenome assembly FTEL01 (sample SAMEA3914869, study PRJEB12502) | metagenome | biome: forest; material: soil | place: USA | collected 2012-03-12 | depth 0.1 m
AGTTGGGACAGGACGGTGGACTTGGGGGATGAGTTGCCCGATGGGCCCGGGGAGGATGGAGAGAAGGTGGCGGAGGAGGAGCAGATTGGGGGGAAGGCTTAGGGTAAGGTGGCAGAGTTGATGGTAGAGTTGGCATGATACACCGCGAACACCCTCAGGCAATATACTGGACCTTAGACTTTGATTTTCGACTGTACATTACCATCACCCTACTCGTAGGAGAGTTCCGCCTGGCCTTCAGCACTGATTTAGATGGTGGTGTCGTGGCGGAAAGATAGGAGGTGACAAGGCCGGGCGAAGGGGAACAGAGGGTCTTGTTGATGGGGCTGAAAAGGGGTAGGCTGGGATTCAGGGGCAAGGGTAAGCCCCTGTGTAACAAGCCACAAGCATCGAAGCAGCATGACTCGAGGCAGACCCAGACCGAAAGCGAGCTCTAGGCATGTGGGTTTGGGGTTTGACTCAACGATCGACATGTCAAGGCTTGAGTACAAAAGCTGGGTTACCCAGAATCGTCAGGTTTTGGGGCAAGATGCGTCGTAGGCGGATCTCAACCTGTGTCTCTAGCAACTACCCAAGGACCGTAATCTTAATGACGCAGGTGCTTTACCTGACTTTCCAAAATAGCTCAACCGTTGCATACAATGTCCTGGGTGTTCCAACACAGAACTAACTCCACGCTGATTCTCGTGACGACGAAGAACTATCAAACCCGGCCCATTGCCACAACCACATGCCGAGCATCCGGATCCGCGCCTATCAGATCGTCCTTCTATATAATTACTCGCCCAAGCACCGAAACGACTGCCGTAGCCCCGTTCCATCGTTGCCAGCTATAGCCCTGCCTGCTATGACCGCTGCCCAGGGTAGCCCTGGCCAGCCCCATCCGGTAAAATGCGTGGGATTGACAGTCTACTAAACGACTTCCCCCTCTGATAGGCCTGGCTAATGTTGTCAATCTTGACCCCACCAACCGTCCATCGCCGCCCGGCACTTGACAGCTCCAGGTTTTCCCAGAATGGCAAGTCGTCCAGACGGATACGTCTTGGCCTCGGGCATTTTAAGGAACACCGGCGGCCCTGCTGGGGGATATCGACCGCTGTTGCCTTTCTCGAACTGTTCGTCCGGTCAGGCTTCTGCTTCTTTTCTGCTTTTGGCTGCTGCCGAACGCCACTTGACTTACACCACCATATCACACGATCCTGACAACACCCGACAGCCACGATGCTTTGGCTTGGGCTCCTCTCCCTGCCCGCCGCTGTGCAGGCGCAGTTCAGCACGACCATGCTGCGGTTTGGCTGCTCTCAGATTACAATCGACCGGATTGATCCGTGAGCCGGCCAGCAATCCATCAACAAGAGGGAGCCAGTGCTAACATCATCCAGCCTCGTCGAACCGGGCAGCATCCCCAGCGCCCACGTCCACCAGATCGTCGGCGGCGTACGTGATACCTCGATCCCCTCAGCCTTGCCACATCCCAACCTTACCCCAACTCAACCATGATCTCGCCCCCTCCCCTCATACCACACCCCGCCTCAACTGTCCCCCTCTCTAACTCCTTCTCCCCACAACAGAATGGTTTCAACGCCTCCATGGCCGTGACCGACGTCTCCAAGCTCGGGAGCTGCACCTCGTGCACCTTCGACCAGGACCTGTCCAACTACTGGACCGCCAACGTCTACTTCCGCGCCCGCAACGGCACCTTCAAGCGCGTGCCGCAGATGGTCAACGACCAGATTGGTGCTGCGAACGGTGGCATCACGGTGTATTACACCGCGCCGGGGCCGAATACCGTCACCGCTTTCAAGCCTGTATGTTGTCTTTTTGTTTGTTTTGTTTTGAGGCCCCGGACCATCGGCTAGGATGGATCCTGGTAGACTCGCGGGGTGTTGACTAACCATCGACAGGGCTTCCGCATGTTCTCGGGCGACGTCACGCGCCGCGTGAGCAGCGGCCTCGGCCGCAAGATCCAGAGCTGCTTCCGCTGCTACACGGGCCCCAACTTTGGTGGCAACACCTACTCGCCGTGCATGGACACCCAGCGCGACACCGAGACCTTCCCCAAGACGCCGTGCCCAGGCGGCATTCGGTCGAGCGTCATCTTCCCCATGTAGGTCGATATCTTGTCATGGATGCGAGGGTTGAGGACGGGGGATATGTGTGAGTTAGCTTGCTGACTTGATGATGTCAGTTGCTGGGACGGGAAGAACCTCGACTCGCCTAACCACATGGACCACCTCGCGCACCCCACGGACGGTCCCGCGACCTTTGCCGTTGTCGACGGCAAGTGCCCGGCCTCGCACCCCGTCAAGATCCCGCAGGTCCACTACGAGGTATGTCCCCGACTGCGAGACCTTGCCTTTTCGAGCTGGCTAACCTTAATCTTTCAGATCGTCTGGGACACCACCAAGTTCAACAACAAGGCCGAGTGGCCCGAGGATGGTTCGCAGCCGTTTGTTCTGTCAACTGGTGATCCGTGAGTTCCTACCTTATTCCATCCCCCTTTTTCCATCCTGCCTCTCTAGACTTCCTTTGCTCACATCCCTCAAGCACCGGCTACGGACAACACGGCGACTACGTTTTTGGCTGGAAGGACGATTCCCTGCAGCACGCCATGGACAACCGCTGCTTCGGCCCCACTTGCAAGGGCCTGACCACCCAGGCCTTTGACAAGGCCAACAAGTGCACCGTCAAGAGCCTTGTCAAGGAGGACAATGAAGGCTGTAAGTCTCACTGGTGGTCAAGAGTTTGTTGAGTGTTTGCTAACAAAGATGGGATACAGGGATCACTGAGCTGCCTGGTGGACATCACGTCATGTAAGAAGGTAGGCAAGCAAGCAGCTAACAGGAGGGTATGGGTTGTCTGTGTGTGCGTTGATGGTTTGTGCCATTCGTTTTGGGGGATAATACCGGGATATTTGCCCATAGTGATGGTTGCTTAAGTGCCTGGTTTGAGAGGCAAGTTCCAAGATTTAGTTTATCGTGGAGATTGACTGTTGGGTCACTGTTGCAAAGAAATAAAGGACCAGCTTTGTCCCAAAATGATGACTCCAGCAAATTGCAATGATCAATGACATGGCTAGCTTGAAATGACCCGAACCGAAACACACAAAAACGACTATTAAAACATGGACATGCCCAGAACCTCTGCCAGAAAATAACTGCCCGGCTCCAGCCTCATCCAGAGCATCAACCACCACCCAGCGATGAACAAACATGACTCAGCCTCAAACCACAACCCCCAACCTCACCAATCTCGCAGAGTCCTTCTCCCGGCTCTCCTTGGGACCCCCCAACCCCAGCGGCCTCAATACCTCGACACTCCTCTTCTACACACTCCTCTCCCGCTACCCAATCCTGCGGACCCTCGCTTGCAATCTGACCTCCGCCAGCCTCATCAACCTTGCCCTGGCCAGCAAAACAACCTACAATTTCCTGGTGCCGTCCCGCCCCTTCTTCAATATGCTGAACGAGCTCTGCCTGCCAGTGATAGTCGACTGGTGGACATGGAAGAACGAGCTGGTTGTCCCGGCGTACCAGATTCCCTGGGATTGGTACGGCGGCGAGTATTGGGATGAGTACGGCAGCGACTATTCGGAGGCATACGACTCCGATGAGTGGATGGAGGATGGCGGTGGTTTCGATTTCAGTTCGATGTGGTGATAGGCAGGAGGGGTTGCGTGTAACCCGTGGTGTGACACTCGGCAGTTTTGCGCCTCCCTTTGGACTGTCACAACAACCCAGAGGCGGCTTGATGAACACGTCATGAGTGTGACTAGGCCTGTGAGAACGCGCAAGCCTGGTGGTGGAGAGCTTGGAGATCCTGGGCATGGGGTCTTGGGTGTATTTAGTTGATCTCCATCGTGAAGAGTGTTCAATGATGAACGGATAAGGAGTCATGGGTTGCCCTAGCAAGGCAATCCAGCCTGTCATGATATGGTGTGGCTGGAATTCAAATCAACCCCTCTCGCAGCTATGCAACCACCCCTCACTCCCAAGGCCCTCTGCTGACTCTCTTCTCCCCCCTGCCGCCTCACATCGGCATCACCTCCCCCGGCAACTTGTCCAACCCTGCCCGCAATGTCAGCTCCCGAACCAAAACATCCACGCTGCACCCAGCAGCTAGAAGAAAGTAAAGAGGAGTCACTCACAGCCATCAAAATCCTCCTTCACCCGCCCCGGCACGGTACACTGCGCAGCCTGGTCGTTGCTCTGCGTCTTCAGGCCCGTGCAGCTGGCGCCGAGGCAGCCGCCGTCCATGGCCCGCTGGAGCGAGTCGCCCTTCCACCCAAAGACGTAGTCGGCATGCTGGCCGTAGCCAGTCGTGTCGCCCGTCGAGAGCACGAAGGGCTGGGAACCGTCGGCGGGCCATTCGGCCTTGTTGTTGAAGGCTGTTGTGTCCCAGACGATCTGTTGGGGTTTTGTCGGGGTCAGGGGGGGGGGTTCTTGAGCCAGGGGGGCTTGGATTGGGACAGGCGGTAGTGAAGTATGAGAAAGAGGATGGCGGAGATTGAGTGGTGGAAAGGGGTAGAGGAGAGAGCAAACTAACCTCAAGCATGATCTGCGGGATCTTGACAGGGTGAGTTGACGGGCAAGCACCACCGACACTCGAGCCGGTGAACGTCTGCGCGCCGGCGACTGGGTAAGCGACGTGGGATTTGTGGTCGGGCGAGTCAAGGTTCTTGCCATCCCAACACCTGTGGAGGGCCAAAACCAGTCAGTCCCTGCCTGCGGCAGGGGATATGTTGCGCATGGTGGACGAGTGTACGTACGTCGGATACAAAATATTGGAGCGGATGCCGGAGCACGGCCCAGTCGGCAACGCCTCAGTGTCGAGCCGGGCGTCGGCGCAGGGAGCGGCGTCGTCACCCTTGAAGTTGGGCCCGCTGTAGCAGCGGAAGCAGGTCTGCGACTTGCGGCCGCTGCCTTGCTTGGTGCGCTGGTTCGCGTCGCCGACGAGCATGCGGAAGCCCTGGTGGTCGGTGGTTAGTCTTGTCAAGGGGTTCAGGGGTCGGGGTGACTAAGTGGATGCAGGGCAGGGGGCGCATACCGGCTTGAAGGCGGTCACGCCTCCCTTGCCAGGCGAGACGTAATAGACGACAAAGCCGCCCTTGGTCTTGGTTGTGAACTGATCACTGAAGAGAAGTCTGCGGCTGTCAGTATGGTATCAAGGGCAACATATCCCTGGTGTATTTACCTGTTCGGAATCTGAGGCACCCGCTTGTAGCTCCCATTTCTCGCCTTGAAGTAGAGATTGGCCGTCCAGTAGTTGGACAGGTCCTCCGCGTAGCTGCAGGTGGTGCAACTGGCCAGGTTGCCAATATCAGCCGAGGGCATCGTGACATTGAAGGTATTGCCTCCGACGACCTGGTGCATATGCGGTGAGGGGGCCTGGCCCGGGTTGACGAGGCTGGATGGTGTTAGCACTGGCTACCGATGGACTTCTGGCCTGCTCACGGGTCAATCCGATCGATAACAAGTTGGGAGCAGCCGAATCTCAGCATCGTCGACGCGGCGTCGGCCACCGCGGCGAGGAGGAGGGTAGACCACAACATTCTGGTGACAGTGGCCAAGTCGTGTAACCTGTGTTGCTAAGACTTAGGAGGTGGTGGACTCTGTCAACTGGGTAGCAGGAGCGCCCAGAAGGGACTCTTGGTTGTTTCTTAAAAGGGTCAGGGAGGCAGGGTGCCACCTGCCCTGGGATTCCCAGATCGTCGCTGATAGAAGAATCGCCGAACGTTCCCTAGAGGCTTGACCCTGTGTGAATGTGATATGTCGGTATAGCCGTCAATATACTCTGGTCCCTTCCAGCCTATAGACGCCTCCTCCTCCGGCCCCCGTGACGTATCACAGCCCCTGCCGCCCACCAGATATTTTGCCATATCTACCGGGTCACTGCACCGATCACATCCCGATGGGGAGAGAGCGTTACTCCTGCCCACCACCTTGATCGTGGGGTTCGTAATCAAGGAGGAAGCGAAATCTGGGGAGCGAGCCGCCGCCAAGTCTCGGCACTTTATGCTCCGCAACAAGCTTCACGGGTGGCATCTGACGGAGGATTAGTGACGTTCGATAATCTTCTGGAAGGCCGATTGCCGGTTTTGAGGTTGCCTCCAGGCTCGGGTACTATATTGGGGGTTGCACATTGGTGAGTGGACGCCGCTCGCCCGGGTTGTAGGACCTCCTCCTCTGGGTTGGGAGCTGCCGCTTTTGGCTCGGAGGAGACCACGAGGCTGAGCAGAGATCCCCGATGGCCACAGACAGCCGTGCCCATCCTACTGGATTGTTCGGACCTCCAATTCGATCACGTCTGGCGACTCGGGAGCAAGGGAGATAGCAAAGGCAATACCAGTTTTCGAAGTACAAGCACCACTTCCACATTCCAGCATCCCGGAAATAAAGCATATTGGTGTTGTACACATCGCCTATCCCGTCTCCTATGCCAAAACCTTCGCCAACGCCGTGACTTGATCCTTCAAAGCCTGACTCTCCCTCGGCGCATTCTTCAACACCTTCTCCAACAAGTGGTCCACCTGCAACCCAGCCGCCTTGGGCGCGTTCCCTTGTGCGGTCTGAATCCTCGACACCTGAAACTGCAAGAAGAACTTGGGCACCTTGATCGCCAGCCCACCCCCCACCGACCTAATGCCCGCCTCCGTGGCCAGATAAACATCCAACTGCTTCTGAAACGTCGCAAGGTCGGCGTTCTTCAGCGGGCTGGGCGTCGCGAACTCGCTCAGGGCGAAGGCGAGGGCAGACTGTGAGGAGGTGGCAAAGTTGACCGAAGAGAAGGAGACGCCGCCCGAGGAGACATCGGGGACACCTGAGAGGGTGGTCTTGGAGGTGTCGCAGGTGATGCGGGATTGGATCTGCGTGACGACGGTGGCGACTTCGGCGGGGAGGGTTTCAGAGCCGATGAGGAAGCAGGCGTTGGCTTGTCGCTCGGCCACGAGGGGGGCTGAGAGGGATTAGTTGGTGTCATGGGGAGAGGTGGTAGAAAGGGATAGGTACCCGAAAGGACGGCGCTGGCGCCGAGCGCAAGGAGGGTAAACGACCGCATCTTGATGTTGAAGTTGGTTGTCAAAAGAAAGACGGAAAGGAAGAGAGACAAAACGAGACCTGAATGCACAGAAAGAAACACAAAATGAACGATGATGCCAGCCACGCTGAAGATCAGCAGATCAGACGGGAACGGGACCTGGGGAACTCTATATAACTATCCACAGACACCCGCCGTCAACCAAACTCGGCCGCAACTTGCCGCCCAGCAGCGCTGGCCGTCTCAGGTTTGGCGCATCATGGTGCGGCTTCCCTCTGGTTGGAAACCGCAAAATACCACGCTGCCGCCGGAGATGGCCGTAAATAGACTGGCTTGGGCTTTGGGGGCCTAGAGTGGTTCAATCGCAGAAGCGAAGGAGTCGTGAACTCGGTGGGGCGCGGTTTCACATGCGTGTCAACACCCCCCTGTTTACCCCTTTCCCCTTCGAGCGACCATACTCTTTGGGCGGCCAGCGGCTCTCACGGCTTGTTGGTGGAAAATCGGCTCCTTGACTGATTCGGTAATTACTTCGCCAAAGTTGGAGTCAATGTAATGCCAATGGACAGTCAAGTTGGGATGACATGACAGCATTTCGTAGGTAACGACAGTGATCCTAACCCCCGACCTCTACTATTCACTCCTTTCCTCAACCACCTCACAGCTCCAACCCCTTGAAAGCCTCCTCCAAGCCCTGCAATCCCTCCACCCCAAGATCCTCCTTGGTCAGGACCTCCCTCCCCTCCGCATCCGTCCAGCTCCTCTCCCTAAACTCATCCCACAGCTCCATCATCACCCCCATCTCCTCCCCCCACAGGGGCCACAGCTCCCTAAACGCCTCCCCACTGACCCTCACAAACTGCGCCTTCACCCCCTTGGCCGCCGCCCACAGCTGCAGCATCTCCCCGGCGCCCCTAACCTCGCTGCTCGCAAACACCACCTTCCCGCCCTGCGTCTTCCCCGACAGCGCCACCACCTTCTCCACAAACTTGCCCACATTCACCTTGACGTCCCCAATCGTCGCGATGGGCACCTCGGGCGCGTAGTTCGCAAACTGCACAAACTTCCCCGCGGTGGGCACCCACACCGGCGTGAACATGGGGAAGCGGTAGTTGTCGTGGTACCACGCCACCCACAAGAAAGTGGTCTTGGCCAGCAGCGCGGGCTGCTTGTCCCGAATGTACCGCTCGACGGCGTTCTTCCCCTCAAAGTGCGGCACCGTGATCCTCCCCTGCGACAACCCCTTCCCATTCGGCAGCGTGCTCCAAATGTAATGCTCCAGCCCCTCCACGGCTGCCGCGGCCTTGGCCAGCTCCACGCCCTGCGCGACCTCCACCTCCATCGCCTTCTCCGGCGACTGCAGCCGCGCGAAGGGCTCGAAGAAGTCGGTCACGGCGTAGATGATGTGGGACCCGGTGAGGGCGGCCGGGAGGGTGGAAGGGTCGTTGAGGTCGGCTGTGACGATCTCGGCGCCCAGGTCGGAGAGGGCGAGGGCGGCCGCGCTGGAGGGGTTGCGCGTGACGGCGCGGACGCGGTAGGACGGGTTGGTGAGGAAGGTGCGCGCTACGCCCGTGCCTTGGGAGCCGGTGGCGCCGAGGATGGTGATGGTTTTAGGGGCGGGCATTGTGGTGGTTGTGATGGGGATGGTAGAAGTGGTGTTGATCGTGATGTTGGAGGGTTCGGGTTGGGGTTGGGGTTTCTGTGTGTTGAGAAGAAGTGAATTCAAATGTAAGTTGATGTGTTTGACTGCAATTGTAGCCTGATGGCTGGATGATCGAGATCTGGCCCGGGAGGGTGATTCCGTATTTAACTCTCGCCGACGACGCCCTTCGTTTTACGATTTCTCTGTCCGATGTCGTCGTTCACGACATAACATGGTGGAGTTCGACCATCTCCGCGGTGCCGTGTCGATGCTGTCAGGACAGCTTACAAACCGCCACTCCCCACAACTTTTGTCAGCCACATCCCACTGAATAACGAGAAAAAGGTTGTCCCGCCATTGGGTTCCACCGGGCATGATTAGTTGGCAATTCGTTCCTGTGACGTCCCTTTCGGGGGCATCGACAAAATGTCCATGCATCCCTGTTGTCTGCAACCATTACGGAAGATGGGCTGTTCCGGATCGCGAACCGTTATCGGAGATAATTCGGTCTCGGTGTGTAGACTATCCCGCGCCCTTCTTGTTATTGACATAACTCTTAGGGCCGATGGAAGAAGCAGAATTATCAATCCAAAACCTCGAGTTTCGGACACCCGTCATTGCTCGCAAGGGTCGTAAACACTAGAGGCTGTGGTGTCTACAGCAAAGAGCCCAGATGTTGCCACACCCATCCTGTGATCAGTTTGAATTCATTACGTCCAATATACCACCCCCCATCCAAATATGTACAAACAGAAGGGTATCTCCCATCCTCCTCCGTCTCCCCTCACATCAGATCTCGTCCTCTAAACCTCCCAAGGACTCTTCACCCCCTTCGCCTGATACCACTCCCCGACCCACCCCTTCATCTGCGCCACCACATCGTCTTTCAACTTCCGCACCCCCTCATTCACCTCCCAATTCGGCCCGTACAAATCCGAGCAATGCGTGCCCCCCTGGACCACCCGCACAGGCAGCGTCTCGCTCCCCTTGAACGGTCCGCCCGGGCGGCTCTGGCTGGACAGCGTCGCGTCGCGCCAGGGATCCAGCCCGCCATTGGTGTGCATCGCGCGCGTCGTGTTGAGCGCGTTCCACCCGCCCGTATGGCGGTTCACGTCGCGCGCGCGTGCGCCGTTGATGATGCCGTAGCCGTCGGGGCCGGCTTCGGAGGGCGGGAAGATGAGGGGGCATTGGCGCCGCCAGTAGGTGGCTGTTACCAGGCGGGAGACGAGGGTGGGTTGATGGGGCGGGGCACCGTCTTGCCACCATTCGAAGCTGCGGGTGAGGGAGTTAGTTTGAGTCGGCGGGAGAAGGGGGGTGGGTAGGGAGTGAGCGTACGGCTCGTTGCAGAGCATCCACATCCACTGGCGGTTGACAAAGTTGCCCGGGGTGAGGTCCTTGTAGCCGACGTTGGAGGCGTTGAGGTTCTGGAAGCAGCCGACGCTGTAGTTGCCCTTCCACTCGGGGTAGCCGGACGACTCGCAGACTGCGGGGGTTAACTAGGGTCCGTGGCGCTGGTAAATAAGGGGGATGAACATACACCCGGGAATAACCTCCTCCTTGATGTACTTGGCATATCCATCCAGCGCCTTCTCCAGGCCAACGCCCTTGGGGCCGGGCACCTTGTTGGTCGAGTTGGGCCAGACGTTCTCGACAAAGTCGCAGAAGCGGTAGTAGGGCGTGTATCCCGTGGTCTTGACCGAGTAGAACTGGCCGGATTGCCACTGCCAGGGGCCCCATTCGAGGGCGCTATTGTCTGTCAGTCAGTCTCCCATTCTCTTGTCATCCATGTACCTTTGGGGAACTGACCTCGCAAAATCCTCATCCTCCAGCTCCTCCAGCATAAACTTCTCCTTCAACTCCCGCTTCTTCTTCTCGCTCCCGTGCGTCAACACCAAATCGACGTAATTCACCACCTTGTCCACATCCGCGCTGCAGTTCTTCGGCGTCGCCTCCTGCACAGGGGCAAAATACTGCCAAAAGTCCCCCACGGCCTCCACCACGCCACTCGAGCTGTAATAACTCCAAAACGTCCCCGGCTCCAGCGCGGCCAGCCACCCCGCCATGGCGCCGGCGTACGACCCGCCCACAAACACCCACGGTGCCTTGTCCGCCGCGCTCTTCCCGGACCCGTCAAACGGCGGGACAAACGTCCTCGCAAAGTACGTCATGTCCCTGAGCGAGTTGTCCAGCGTCAGGTACTTCAAGTTCTTGACCGTCAGCTGCGCAAACGGCGACGACTGGCCCCAATACCGATGCTCCAGGATCACCACGGCGCCGCCCGTCTCGTTCGCCATGGCGCCCGACATGCGCGCGGCGCCGAGCCAGGTGCGGTTGAAGTTGGAGCCGTCCTGCTCGCCGGGGGTGACGAGGTAGATTGGCGAGCCCGGACCGCGCCAGAATTCGGTGCCGTACCAGTACCGCTGCTTGAAGGTGCCCAGTGACGGGTTGGAGTGGTCGAGCAGCTGGTCAAAGGTGCCCCACCCGTTGAAGGTCTCGGCGCGCTTGGCGAGGGTCGAGGCGGGGAGGGTGTCGTCGTCGGGGCCGATGTCCATGGCGGTGCCGCGGAAGAGGGCGAGGGTCGGGGCGAGGAGCCCCGCGAGGGGGAGGAGGAACTTCATGGTGGCTGTGGTTGGGTGGTGTGAGGTGGGTGGTGGTGGTGGTGGTGAGTGGGAAGTTCACCCCGTATTTTTGGCGAGCCCGAGGGGGGAGGGG
>FTEL01007766.1_pt1 | contig 11385 bp, 19 predicted proteins | sample 1658911 | NCBI WGS metagenome assembly FTEL01 (sample SAMEA3914869, study PRJEB12502) | metagenome | biome: forest; material: soil | place: USA | collected 2012-03-12 | depth 0.1 m
TCCCCCCCCCCCTCTCCTCCTCCCCCGCGAAGCCGGGCAGATTGAGGCTCTGCCATGGTAACACACAGCACACCAGAATCAGGACTTGTTTCGTTTGGGTGCGGCAAGGATTGCCCGCAAATGCCGGCGAAGGTGGGCTGGCTGGCTGGCTGCATCGTTGGGAGCTCGCACCTCCAGCCACTGGTCCTCCCAATCACAGTGCGAAGAGCTGCGTGGTCCGCCTCGTGACTCGCCCGTTGGTATCGCTGGAAGAAGGCATGCTCGGCAGCCGCAGGGAGTGAGAGAGGGTTGCGACCAGACCAGAGGGGAGGGCAGCTGGAAGAAGGAGGGGGGGCGGCGGAGGGGGGCGATGGGCCCATGGTCGGGCTACCAATCTGTCGCTATCCCGAGCTTGGATGCATCATGTATGTACCTCGTCTGACGGGCTGAGGGCTGCGGCGTGTTTGGCCATGGCTGCTGGCGTGAATGCCCAACAAGAAATAAAAGGGGGCAAAGCAAGTCAACAGCTGGAACTTTTCTGCCACTCGCTGCCTCGTTCCTTGCACCAAGGGGGAGGAACTCCCGAGCCTTAAATGTGCGGCGTGGTCCCGGTGACACTGGCCGTTGGGTGTGAGATGTGAGATGGGAGCAACTGCGCTTTGCCCAGGATTTACCACATGCGGCCAACTGCTGTTGGGTTCGAGACATTCCCACAGCAACATACCCGTGCCGGTCAAACCACTGGAGGGCCTGTTGGGCGGAACTGCTGAAACCAGGTCACAGTACTCTGCGCCTACACTGTCTCATGCTGCCCAGGCCGCGGGGCATTCTGGTATTGGTACCACTCCCTCCCCGCGACTTTGGGAGCTCCTCATGCTCCAAATCGGGAACCGGTCTGGGGAACCCCTGACGGCGCGGGGCTCGGCATGTTTTCCCTCCCGTGCCACAAGTTTTCACTGGCACAGCATTGCACACCACATTCCCTCTCAGGCGCATTCCAGGTTCCGTCCGCTGTCTCTGGGTCACACCAGGCTGCGTTGGAGCTCGCCGCATTTCCCTTTTTGTGGCATTGCAACGGAGTACAAAGCCAGCCCGAGATTATTCACCGCCTCTCTTTTTCCGTCGACTCGCGCGCAAATCCCCGTCCTGCCCGCTTGTCTTGATGCCCGTCCAGGGTGGTCTCGGACGACAAGGGCCGGTCTCCAGAACCTCGCCTCCCCCCAGATACACCCCCAAGACCACACCCCCTCGGTCGCTATGCAGGTAACCCAGTCTTTCCTTTTGTCCACCGGTCTCGTCTTTCAGGGCTTTGATCACGAGTCGTGTTCAACGTTGCCGCGGAAATTAGGCGTCTCGTATGGGTTGTCAGCCGCGGATCAGGAGCAGCCCGTCAGTGCCACAGTGGCCATATTACTTGTTTGTTGCTGCTTGATCTGTTAAAACCCCCTTCCTCTCGCCCCCAGAAGCCCCATCCAACACACATGGGTACCTACACTGCGACGGTTTCCATTTTCCACTTCTGGTCTCGCTCTCCACCCACACCTAGACCACAGACTAGGTTGCTTCCGTCCCTGTCTGGTATCCACGCCCTGGTGCTGACCACTTGATATCGCTACGAAGAGCTCGTCGCGGAAGAGATCGTATCCTTTCCCCGACGATAACAACAACGCCATGACGAAGAGGGTAAACTTGGATGCTACCCTCCTCTCCCTGACGCCCGGGGACAGGAGGGCAGTGCAACGGGCGGCATCCATCATGAAGATACCCGTGTCCGACCTCCTGCAGCAGGCCGCTCGTCCAGCTGGCCGGCTTGGGCCCGCACCTCTCGTGCCAACTGCTCTGGACGGCGCACAACGTGTGGTAGACCTACACGCCGATGAGGATGACGATGGTCAGTCGCTGGGATGCAACCATGATCTCGGGCGAGAAGCTGATGTTGTCGGGACAGATACCCCGGACGACGGGCAGCAGAACGACAACGATAGTAGGGACAGCGCGTCTGAACCAGACATCGCCCCTTGGCAGTCGTCCGGCGCCGAGTTCCGCAACATCGATGATGACATTTCCAGGGACTATGAGAGAGTTCCTCGGTGGGGTGAGGACTTTCCTGTTCTCTCTCAGGCGCCGCCTCCAGTCCAAGCTCCCGGCTCCAAGACCGGGCCCGCGCCCTCGGCCGTGCATGGGCAGGATCCTCTGTGGGATTTCCCAACCCTGGAAGTGTCATATGTCCCCGAGGCCTCTCAGACGCATCAGCAGTCCCATCAGTCGCCTTCCACCGTCAGCACCCTGACAGCTCTCGGTACAAGTGTGCCGACGCCTGGATACTCGAGCAGCGGAGGTTTCGTCACTCCCCAACAACAGCAACACCAGTCCTGGGAACTTGTCGAGATGCCCCAACCGCCCCAACAGTCCCAGCAGGTTCCCGCACCCGCGCCGCGGGCCTACGATTGGGCTATAAACGTGCCGTTCGGCGTTTCGGCCCAGCCGAGCGCCAACTCTGGTCTTGCGGATGTGTCGAGTGACGCTCTCCGCTTCATCCCGGTCGACCCCATCCAGCCGCAGGCTATCTCGCGACCCCAGAAGCGCGGACCGTTCCAGGATCGTGAGAGGCAGGAGGAGACAAGCAGGACCAGGGGCCTCAAGGCGTGCGTACGCTGCCGCATGCAAAAGATTCGGGTGAGTTGATCCAACTGCTGTTACCTGACCGATCATGCATACTGATATTGGTTTTTCCCAGTGCACTATCGTCGAGGACAACCCATCTGGAATTTGCGGGACGTGCCTGACTGTCTCCAAGCAAAAGGTTCATTACCTTCCCTGCCTCCGGCACCGCCTCACGGAATGTGTCCTGTACCGAACCGGCAAGGCCCCCGGGTTGGAGTTTACCTTTCGTTGGCCTGTGATGAAGTTGAAAGACATCTCCGAATGGGAGTCTCCGAATCTAAGGACCGTTTTGATAAAGTCGGATGTTTGCGAGGTCCCGCTCAAGTTGGTTGTGCGCCGGTTCATCCCCATCCCGCACAAGGACTCCATCCATCGCTCCTGGGTTGATCACCGGACCGGCGTCAAGAAGTTCAAGCTCACGACTCCCTATGCCGTGGTTAACATGAAGAATGCCGTGCAAGAGATGAGGGAGTATGTCACGGCCAATGTCTTTAAGTGCATGGACTACTTCCTCCGCGGGAGCGACCAGCTGGTCAAAGACACGTATCTGTTTGCAAGGGGGTACATGCAACGAGTCGAGGTATGGTCTTTTTTGACTCCGCGCGGCTGACGAACTGTGAAGCTGACTGTGATATCCCCCACCATCTAGTCTGACGAGGAGAGGGCCCTCCTCGGATTGTTTTTCCGTCTGTGGTTTGCAGTTCGCCGAACCGCCACCACGGAGCACATCGTGGGCGAGGACCTGCTCGACATGGAGCCGGAGACTAAGGATGAATCATACCCTCTCTTTGGCAAGGTGCCGCTGCCGCCGGTCATGATTCAACAACTGGACAGTAAGGCGGACCAAGTTCCTCTATTCACAGAGCTTTTGCTAATAAACATTACCCTAGTGATCTTGACCCTGGGCATCTTGGAGCCGCTACGGAAACAGGTCCTTGAGGAGTTCCAAAAGCTGGCGCTCGCAAACAACCCCAGGAACTGGATGACAATCTACCTGGTGACCTTCATGTCCCTACACAGCTGTGCAAAGATCACAGCAGAAAACTATCAAAACGGGAGAAAGCACGGTCTTGTGGTGAGTCCCGGATGCGCCCCCCATATCTGCAATGAATTACTCTGGACTGACATGCTTTACCTCAGCGGAGATACGCGATCCCCAACTTCATAGCGGAGCGCCACCACAGCGCCAACGTATTTCTCTCGCACTTCCACTACCGAACTGAGTCATGCAACCCGTTCAAGCAGGACTGGAAGAGGCGACACATGACGCCGTTTTCGTACATGTCGGTGGACGACATTCAGTTCCTGGAGCGGACGAAAGTGTTGCTGAAGGAGAGAGGTAGGACTCGCCGTATTCTGGCTGTACCTATTTATGAACTTGATTCATTGACTTGCGCTTTACAGAGGACATCATCAAGACAAACAATGCGAACGACCTCTACGAACACGAGTTGTATTTCATCTCGCAGATGTTCCAAGAGAACTGGCAGCCGCAGGACACCATCATCGACCGCACTGAGGGAACCATCAACGACGTCGGCATGAAGATGTACGCGGGTGATGACGGGAGGGGAAAGAAGTGAGCCACATTTAGTGATTCGACCAGGTTTGTATATTGTATTCTTACATAGCTTCTTGTGGATCTTGCATCCGAGTGCTTGTTGCGGTGCTTTAGATATTTGCCCGCGGTTTAGAAATGCCACGTGTTAGCGTTTGTTTTTCGTTTCTCTCCAGCTCCCACACGCTGTGATGTTACCTGGCCCACCCGTGACCCAGGAACCAACTCCCACATGTCAAGGCTCTGGAGGTAGCAAGGCTGTCTTGTGGAGTCACGGGGGTGATGTACGTGCTTTGTGAGAGAACTGAGTCTCGTGTCATCGAACACTTAAACCGACAGCGTCACTCTCGCCGTTTACACTAGGTGTTTTAGGCATCGGAGATAAAAGATTGCCTTGAGGGCAGGGAACATGAGCTGTAAACGCGGAGTGAGGACGAGGGGCCACGCAGAAACAGCCAAGATTTGTGACATTAAGCCTATCTTCCTGAGATGAGTATTCGTTCGATAATGGTGGAGGTGTGATGGACCTCGACGTCGACCTCGGCTGCTGATCCGAGCCGAGGCGCAGTCGATGCTTGGGCTTCCCGAGAACGACGGCATTTTGCTTTTTGTCATTTTGTCAAGGCTCGCCATGACATGTCCTGCTTATGTTGCTACCCGACTCGGCCCGTGAGCACCCAATGTCAATGACCATGATGCTGCCGTCGAGTCAAGAGTCCGATCCCGTGAGGCTCAGCCCCATCACGAAGCAGAGCACAGCACGTATCCGTATCGTGTGTAGATGCCCGTGAATGGCTCGATAGTCTGCCGGGCATCTGCCTGCCACGAATACGCTCAAGCAGCGCCCAGCCGCCTGGCTGAAACTCGGGTGCTGATCCCGCGGCCCAATGACAGGTGGTCAGGCCCCTCCGACCTGCCCGTTTCTTGAACCGGTCTGGAACACGAGTGGCACAGCCCCACCGAGCCCGACCGGTCTGGAAACCCATGGCGCCCCCAAAATGGTCGACTCGGCGGAATCAGCCGGACCGGTCTGGAAAGCAAGTGGGACTGCCTCGCCGTTCCCATTGGCCCCCTCCTGAAGCCACACCAAACGACGTGCATGAACGACCGGTTGACGATTCGTGCCGACGTGCAGCTCCGTTCAGGGGGACCGGAAGCCCGCTATAGAGCTCCGGACCGCCGGTTTGACGGCGCCGGGTGGGGCGGGACTTCTGTCTTTCTGTTTTTGGGGCCGACTAGGCCATCTCGGCCAATGGGAGGGGGCCCTGCTAGCCGATGCGCGTGATGAATGGCACACATATGGCCAGCGTGAGCCCCAGATTCCGCCCTGCTCTCGAGCCTTGCCAAAGGGACCAAGGAGACCTACGTGTGTTGGGGAGGGGAGCGTGTCATGCTGCCCGATTTGGGGAGGAAATGTGAGAAGGTTTGGGCTCGGATGGGGGCAGGGCAGGGAGGGGGAGGATGTGCAGGTCCTTGCTGGCTGGGGTATAAATGGGGGGTTTGTGCTGCCGTCGGTTCACTTTGTTCGATGCTCATATTCGTGGTAAACAGATCAGGGTGCACCACCGCTCTGTCTTTGACCTCGATTTGTCCCCATTTATACACAGAATCTCGAGGCACACCGCTCTTCTCGACCGGCCCAGACCCCGGCTGTCCGGTCTGCTCGTCGCCCCCCTCCCCCCTTGCCACCCTCTTGCCAGGCCCTTGCAGATGCTGTCACCCCACTACCGGCTTCGCTTGGCTCACATCCCCGACTGAACAGCACGGTGGCGAGGTACGAACAGAATCACACGATGGCCTCCACCCCCAGCCAGGCGTCCAGGGTTGCCTTCCTCACCTCTGGCATGGAGAGGACAGGCGAATGCCCCTGGCAGCAGGGCTGCTACCCATCCGAGGTCGACCTCGACCTGTTGAACCCTGCCGGCGGACACAAGGTCGGGGACAGCTGGAGGAGTGGATGGTGCGCGGCTTTGATGATGGTGGTAGCTGTCATGATGGCCATGATGATGGTTGAGGGTAGGTGTGACCAAGGTTGGTGGGTTGATAGCAGGACATATAAACTGACTTGGCGGTTTGCTTTTGATTTTAGTTGGCCTCGGTACTCGACTGTCCACCGATCGTGGCATCGACCAGAATATTGACGACCCCGATGCTTGGTCTGTCGTCGTCTCGTTTGACGAGGATGACTTGGCGGAGCGGGACAGGGAGTTGGCTGCGTGGGGTGCTAGGGTCTAGGACGCCCTTGGAATACACGCATGCATCTTCCGCGGCCCACAATTCCTCACTTGAGGGTAAGGAGGGAAAGGGTATACCATCTCACTCGCGATGTTGTTCTGCCTGAGGTGGGTGTGTTAAACTGGGAGGAGCGCTTGTGGGAGGCTTCCATGTATTTATTTTATCTTGTCCATGCGCAACGGGAACTGGCTGGCTTTACCTATTCAACCTTTCAACAGTACTTAGTAGCTTGACCATTCTGTGGTTACACTGAAGCTTCAACCAAACATCATCCAAGTCCTGCCATTTACCCATATCAAGCCGATGAGTGGGGTGACATCCAACATCCAAACAACCGCAGAGTCCTTAAACCTTTCCCTCCTGTTTAACACTCTTAATAATGGTCTGCTTGTGAACCTCAAGATCCTCCCACCCTACCACCTCCATCCCCTTTTCCACCATCTCCCATAACTCCTCCACCGTACCCCCCTCCTTCCCACCCCCAGCCCCGAGACTCCCTCCCACTACCCCCGCTCCGGCCACAAACGCCACGCCAAACACCACCCACGCCAACGCCTGGTCCGCATTCTCGCTCGCCGGTGGCTGTCGGAATTCGATCGTTCCGGGGACGCCACGCTCCACGCCTTCTACCTTCTCGCGGGAGACGCCCCCCTCCCCAACATCGCTCTCAGTAGGTGAGAGCAACAGACCGGTGAAATCCCACTTGTATGTCTTTCCTCGCACCTCGTGCTTGACTTCACCCCCCGGACCTTTCCTTGCGAAGCGGTTGGCAAAGAGGTTCATGACCTTCACAACCGGCAGAAGTGGCTCTCCTTGAGTGTCATTCGCCCCCTCGATAGCCGCCTGATCAACCATGGCCAGAGCTTGTGCGAGCGACAAGCCGGCCAGCGCGGGATTTTGGCCCGAGCGGTTCGGCTGGCCCCAGTGAGTTCCGGTGCGGGTGGGCATGAGGATATTGAGGGCGGATTCGAAGTATAGCACTGCTTTTGCAAGAGCGGCGAGAGCCGGGGGGGTGAAGGGGTTGTCGGGTTGGGAGATGTGGATGTGCGTCGAGCATTTAGTGGAGTTGCGGTCGGGAAAGTTGTTGGTGAGTATGGTAAAAATGGTGGTGAGGTTGGTCTTGAGGATGGATAGGGAGGGGAGGGCGGTGGAGGAGTAGACAGGGGAGACTAGCTCGATATCGTAATTGTCTGTAATGGGGGGAGTGTCGAGGTCAGATTTATCGGGGGGATTTTCAAGGACTGGAGGGGAAATTACTCACGCGGCTCCTCGTCTTTGACCGTAATATCAGGAGTAATTGACCACTCCCTGTAGTTCTTCAGCACGTTACCGCCGTCGATGTGGTTCTTAATGCCGGCTTTGGAGAGTATCTGGCTGAGGTGAACGGCAAGCTCCCCCCAGGTGTTGTGTGTCTTCTCGGGGCTCGGGAGGAGGAATTCAACCTCGACACCAAATCGAAAACGGGAAGTCTCGGCCATTGCGAAAGAGAACGGGGAATAGGTGGGGGATAGATGGTAATTGTAACTGCGCTTAGGAACAACCAAAACTATCAAGAGCAAAGAGGCCATGACTGACGTAGACACGGCGGCCTTTATACTCCCAGGCTGGTTATTGACACCCTCCGGAGCACTCTCCACAATCCCGCGGACATGGTGGATGCCCCAGCCCGTGGCATCTAGCGGACGACATGTCCGGAACTGGCATGTGGTGTTGGTGTTGGGACAGACGCTGCCCATCCAACATGAGCTCATCCCCTGAACTCGAAACCAGACGGCACCGGGCCGTCCCTCGCCCGGTCTCGCCAGAGAAGCGCGCCCATAACCTGTGGCATCATCTCGGGTCACCTCAAACAACGGCCACTCGTGAAAAATGAATTTGAACTCGAGGCCACATCATGGGCCTCGGCCCCCCTCCCCCTTGCGGGGAGGCATTGGCAGCTGGGACTCGCCGGGTGAGACAGTCGCGTGGAAGCGGACCTGTCGGCGTCCCGGCGGCGGCTCGCCCGTTCTTTGAAAGAACCAGGCACATGGGAGTGCCATTCTGAGGATGTGACAACGGCCCTCGCTGGCACCCCCGTGGCCGGGTGGTCCACACATGGTGTGCAGTTGGCGGGAGGTAGGGGTGGCGCCTCAAACGGCTTCGACAAGCGCTTAGTCGAACAAAAGCCGTTGGGGAGGGAGTCAAAGAACCTGGCACATTCCTTCCATGGCCTGAGCGGGTCGATGTGATGCAACACAAAGATCTCAACGGCGCATTCCCGATCAGCCTTGTGGCCGCAGATGAGGGCCGCGGCCACCCCCACACACCGAGGCGCCAAACGTACCCCGGAATGCAAGGCTACGGCCAAGCGGCCAGGAACGGCCCATATCGCGGCCACCCCTCAGGCCGAACTGGGCAACCAAAAGCCTCAGATGTGATGTTGGGAGAGCCGATGCCGACGTGTGACATGTTTGCCAGCCCCCCGTGCTAAGCGAGCCGTGCGGCGGCATGGGGCCCAGTTGGAAGTCGCCGGCTACGCCATGGAGCGTGTTGGTGGTGACGGCCGAGGTGATGGTAAGCGCCGGGAGCTGGAACGCTGTGGGATCGGCTTGTTAGCCGGGGAAGCGTGACGGATCCAACCGTTATCAGGTCCGTTAAGGGCAAGGGGTCGAATTTCCAGGACCGCAAGGTTTGAGGGTGCCTTGGTTGGCATGAATTGTTGAGCCCCAACGCCAACGGGCGTCCAGGACGGTTGGCCGAAGTGGGCTGCTTGGGGCCTGCTTGGAGGGTTGGAATGCCGCAGTCTGGGGGCCATGAGGCAAGCCGCCTTGAGAGGAAGTGACTGAGAGACATGGCCAAGGATTCACGGAGCTTGGATTCTCAGAAACACTCACTTGAATTCAAGACGGAAGGGTTTGAGATGATAAATGTAGAATCGCATAACGTAGATTCAAGAGCACCACCGAAAAATGTGTTCTAATATTTTGGGTGCTCCATCCCATCGATGCTCTGCCTGCCGGGTATTAAGCTTCGACTCGCCAAGATGGCGAGGTCGTCTCGACCAACTCGTGCAACGCTAAACCTGCTCCCTCACAATGCAAACAAATGAAACGCCTAAGCGGTCTAAATCCCCAAGTCACACATGTCAGTGCCTGTTATTGTCTCTTCACAGGAGCCTCAATGATCAGCTTACCTCGACCTTCTCCTCAGGCTTCTCCTCAGGCTTCTCCTCGACCTTCTCCTCAGGCTTCTCCTCGACCTTCTCCTCGGTCTCCTCAGCCTTCTCCTCAACAGTCGTCGCCTTCGCCAACCCGCCAACAGCCTCAATAACACCCACCAACCCCCTGGGATCCGCCCCCCTGATCATCATCACCTTGCTGCCCTCGGCGTCATTCGCCCTCACAACACCGCCGCCGGCAACGGTCGCGGGCGCATCGATCCCGCTGACCTCGCCATCAACGAGCACCAGAAAGGTCGGCATGGCTGTCACGCTGAACTTCTCGGCGACATCGGCGGCGTCGTCAACATCGACCTTGGCGAAGGCCAGGGCGCCAGGGACGGCGTGCTGCGCGGCCAGTTTGGAGAAGAGCGGCGCGATGGCCTTGCAGGGCGGGCACCAGGCGGCGGTGAAGTCGAGGACGACGTACTTGTGGGCCGCGGTGAGCTCGTCGAGAGCGGCGAGGTTGGGGAGGTAGGCTGGGGCCTCAGGCATTTTGGCGGTTGTGTTTTGGTGTGTGCTGTGTTGATCCTGAGTGCTTGCGGTGAGTATTGGTTTCCGCTGGCCTGTTGGTTGCTTGTTTTGTGGGCAGACGGACCAAGTTGAGGAATTCAGGGTATGGCGGGGTAATTTAAGTTTGAAGTTGGCGATAAAGAAAGATGGCGGGGTCGTTGGTGGTGAGGCGACTGCGGGGTTTTATTCAAGCATTTTCATTTGTCAGCTGCTGAACGCGCTGGAAGGCACGCACTGCGTGGCTTGTTACAGCGGCTTCTCTGCGGCGGCCACGGCTGCCTCATCCGGCCTGGGACAGGCACGTTTCAGGAGGCAGATCACCACATCAACGCCATGATGTTTATTGACATGGGATTTCCATAATCTGGCCCCGACAACAAGGGGTACCAACCTACCACCCCTCCACACCCTCACCTCGGAATAGTGGCATCCCCTCCGCGGCGGCAATCGGCGGCAATCGGCCGGCTCGGCCTCTTGCATCTGTCTCCGGCAATGGCGTCAAACATCCTCACGAGCACGCCACAGTCTGGACCACGCAACACGTGCGGCTTGGCGGCAAGCCAAGTCAAATTCACTGACTGCATGAGAACACACATGCAGCATATTCGCGTGGGCAAGTGGTATCATCCATCCAACTCCGTTTCTCCCCCCCACCAAACACCTTCCACGCCGTACATACCATGCAATAACCGCCGTCCCCCTCTGGTCAAAAGCGCCGTGCCAAAATGCAGCCGAGATCCCTTCCTCCCACAAAGATCCCCCGCCCCCGAACCCCCCGTCAACCACAGGATATCATCCACCTTTTAACTCCAACACCAGACAGCCACCCCCAGCTCACACCATACTCATACGGTGGGCATGCCCCCTCACCCCCCTCCCCTTTCCATTCACCTCCACCTCTCCCATCCCATCCTCCAACCCCCCTTGCAACACAGCCGCAGAAGGAAGTGACTTCCTCCGATCAGCCTTGACTTCCCCCCCTCCCTCCGCGCCCACGACCGACACCCCCGCGACGCTCTGGCGCTTATCACTGTCCGCCCCATCCACCTCCCGCTCATCACACGAACTATCCGTCTGGCCCCGCGACTTCGACATCGACCGCCGGCCCCCCGCGCTCTTGACCTTCGGGCTCATCAACCCCCCCTGCCCGGTCGACGACGACGACGACGCCGCGCGGAAGCCCGTGATCCCCCGCCACCGACCAATGTTCCAGAACGATGAGCCGCTTCCTCCACCGCCA
>FTEL01006979.1_pt1 | contig 11376 bp, 10 predicted proteins | sample 1658911 | NCBI WGS metagenome assembly FTEL01 (sample SAMEA3914869, study PRJEB12502) | metagenome | biome: forest; material: soil | place: USA | collected 2012-03-12 | depth 0.1 m
GGGGTGGGTGTGGGAGGGGAGGAGGTGGTGCGGGGACGCCATGGGCAGTTGGTGTTTAGGGGGGGGAATGCTTCTATGTCTGTTCGGTGAGGGGGTGGAGGGTTGAGGAGGGTAGGGGAGACGTGGTGAGAAGGGATGGGGTATGGTTTGGCAGTGTGTTTTCACGGGGGTTTTAACGGTATGGGAGCGACTTTGTTTGGGGACCGGATCTGGACTGTGGGAGGCATCGATTGGCATGTCGGTATTTTTATGTTTTCTGTTTTGCTTTTCTCTTTTGTGTGGAGTAATGGAATGCCGCCGTTTGGCTTGAGTGCTTTTGATGAGTTCTTGTCTCCGAGTCCGCCTTTCCATGATGACATGGTGCCCTCGTCTGGGATACGGTTGAGTCGGTCGTGGGCAAGGACACCTCGGTCTTCAACAACCAGCACAACATCCATCCACCCCCTTCTTGGACATGCTTAGATCTTGATCAACTAGATACTATACACATACAATACACCCTCCAGGTCCAACCTAGCTCACCTCCAACCCAACCTTCCCCGCCAACTTCCTCGCCACATCCATAAACACCCTGGCCCTCTCCGACTCGGGCTCCGCAGCCACCGTCGGCTTGCCCCTGCTCCCATCTTCCCCTATGTTCGGATGCAGCGGCACATCCCCGAGCATCTCAATCCCATACTCCTCACACATGCGGAGCACCTTCTCGTCCCCACCAAACACCTTAGTCTCCTCCCCACAACACGGGCACTTGAACACGCTCATATTCTGCACCAGCCCCAGCACAGGCACACCGACCTTCCCGAACATCCCGACGCCCTTGACCGCGTCTTTGACAGCCAGCACGTGCGGCGTGGTCACCACCACCGCCCCGTCCACCGGCACCTGCTGCGCGATGCTCAATTGCACATCCCCGGTCCCCGGCGGCAGGTCCATCACCAACACATCCACGCCCCCCGCTGCCGCCCAGTCCACGTCATGCAGCAGCTGCTGCACGGCCTTGAGCAGCATCGGCCCGCGCCACACCACGGGCGCGGCCTCGTCCGCGTGGAGGTAGCCGATGGACATGGTCTTGACGCCGTAGTTGGTCAGGGGGAGGAGCTGGTTGTCGGCGGTGAGGCGCGGCTCGGTGCCGGCGAGGTCGAAGAGGGTGGGGATGGAGGGGCCGAAGATGTCGGTGTCGAGGATGCCGGCGCGCAGGCCCAGGCGCGCGAGGGCGAGGGCGAGGTTGGCTGCGACCGTGCTCTTGCCTACGCCGCCTTTGGCGGAGGAGACGGCGATGATGTGGGAGACGCCTTTGATGGGGCGTTTTTGGGGGAGGCCGCGTTGGAAGCGGGGGATGGTGCCTTTTTGGGGGAGGCCCTATATGGGAAGGTTAGTGTCGGGATGGGAGGTGGTGGGTGTGATGGGGGGTGAAGGCGAGAGGAGGTGAGTGAGAGAGTGAGTGAGTTGGTGAGACTTGCCAAGGGGTTCTCATGGCGCAACAGCCGTGTTGTGTGCAGGAACCGGCGGGAAATGTGGGATATCATGATGGGTGACGGTGTTGTATTTTCATCATTTATTATTCTATAAATGGACAGTCGTTTGGTGTAATTGACTTTCGTTCCCCTTCACATGCTTGGTGGAAAATGTACAAAGTGTGTTGTTCTTGGGATGGAGCTCTCCAAGCTGTTCCCTGAGAGCTTGCACAAGCTTGGGTGCCTGCCCCATTTTGGACAAGACTGACCAATCAAATCCCGTTATGCTTGGGCTGGTCTTGCCCGCCTGGGTTGGACCCAGTTTTGGGCTCTGTCTCCCCTTCCCGACGATCAACGAGAGTCGAAGCTTACACAAATTTGCACAATTCATATGTTTGTCTTGATCTTTGTCTTGGTCTTCCTCGTATCACGAAGGCCTGCGCCTCGTTAAACCCGACCCCACTGCCAACTTCCAACTTGCCCCGAACGAGAAAAGGAAAACACCAACTCCTGTGCATCTCAGCAGCGGCCCAACGCCAACACAGGCATGCATTCCACGGCAGCTGGACGACCGCTGAAATCGAAACAGGCCCCCTTGCCCCGGGCTTCAAGGACCAACCACACTTGCCTCCCGACTCCTCAGGGGACTCTCGACTTCGCCCGAGGGTGACGCAACTGGGGAAGCCGCAGACACGACATCCCCTTCCGCCCGCCCTTCTATCTCCGTGCATTGCATAGGTCTCTCGCTGACTTCTTGGGGCCCCGAGGCTGTGGACGTGGATGAGCTGCTGTCTTCGCCTGACGAGCCGCTGCGCCGTCCGTCTTCGACCCCCGGGTTCGGGCCGCCGTCTGTCTTGCCCCGATCGGCGCCATCGCCTTCGGCGGCGGGGCTGGTTGCCGTGTCTCCTGCCCCTCCTCTCCTCGCGACGGCCTCTTCCGCAGAGAGGGAATCCAAGCCCTGCGATCCCTTGGGCGGCGCTTCCGATTCTTGCTCGTCACCTGCATCCATCTGGGTTTGGTCTGCCGAGTGGCTCTGGGACGAGCTCGTGGTCGGCGGCGCCACGCTGTCTCTCTTCCGTTTTGTCTCCTTCGGATCTGCAGGCTCGAGTCCCGAGCTATCACTGTCGCTCCGCGCTCTCTTCTTCCGTCCCTCGGCGTTGGTGAGCGCCGCCTCACTGGCTTCTGCGGGCTCCGCCAACCCCCGTTTCCTTTCCTCCTCGTCCCAGATTTCTGACGCAATCTCCATGAGCAGCGGGATCAGCACCCTGCGATGCCTTGCTCTCGTTGTGCTCTTTCTGTACGATTTTGTCCTGTCACAAAACTCGTCGATGGCGTCACGGCGTTTGCGAAGCTCGTCTAGCAACGCCTCGGCCCGTTGGATCTGCGGAGGTTTTGCAGGCTTGTAGTCTGTGGTGTCCAGCCCCGGGCCAAGAAACCGCACTGCGTGGTCGAGAGCTTCGCCAGCCCTTGTGGTTTCCATCAAACGGTCCCAGTGTGCCTCGCCTGTGCACACCGATTCTTCCGTCTCGCCGTCCCTCAACACTCCCGCTTCTTGCAACTTCTTACACGCTGCATCATACCGGGCCTGGAGCCGTTCAATCATGGCCAGGTCGGTGTCGAGCCACCAGCAGTGGTACTCAATGTACTCGACCCATGTCGTCCATGCGTCCTGGAGTGTGGCGTCTTCCAGGAGTTGGAACGTCTTCACGAAGCCGTGCTTTTCCAGCCGTTGCTTCGCCGCCTCGGCGTAGCCCGGAAACGTGCGGCCGCTGCTGGTCTCCCAGTCGTACCTTCGCTTGAATAAGCGCTCGTTTCGGCCGCTACTGTCCCATCCGAACCGAGCACTTTCAAGGAACTCGGGGTCGTTGGGGTCGCTGAATCCCATGTTGATCCGCTGGCTGATCGAGCGTTCGTCAGCGTAGACGGAGAACTCCCTGTCCTCGTCGAACTTGTCATAGCTCCTGTTGTCTCGTTGCCACCTGCGAAAGTCATGCCAGCTATCTACCTGCTTCGAGAACACCCGCCAATCCTCTTCCGGCTGAGGGAGGTCCGGGTCGGCAGCCCAGGGCCGCAGCAGGGAATGGTACCGCTCAGGATTGCTGGAGATCTCCTCGATCCGATCGCGGGGGAACAATGGTCGGCCGCCTTCCTTCACTAGTTGGTCGTACCAACGTCCCTGCTCCTCGGATGGGGGGACGGGGGATGCCGTCACTCGCGTCGGCCAGGGCGGTACCTCCCGCTCATTTTGCTCGTCTGGCTGCTCTGATTGAGTTTGTTGAACTTTGCTCAGGAGGGCGGCAAGCTGGTTGGGATCGACTGCACCCGAATCCTCCTCGTGGAGAATTTTAACGGCGCTGCTCAGTCATCCGGGTTATTTGGTCGGTCCATCGAGGGGATGTCTCCAGGTAACAACGCCGACTCACCTGCTGATCTTGACCATGAGCTCCTCCCGCCGTTCCTTGGACAGGGTGTTGAGTCCATCCACATTCCCCAAGACTAGCTGGCCATCGGGGCGTCGGTTGAGGCGCAAGTACTGGACCCGATCGGCCGTCGCGAGAGCAAGGAGCTCGTCTGCGGTGGTTCTTGGACCTGCGGCGGTATCGGGTGGCTGGGCGCTTAGCTGGGAGGAGCTGACCAGGCTGGTATGCATTTTCTCTTTGCTTGCCGGATGGGGGATTGAGTAATGAGGGCCTGTGTTGGTTGGCGTTGCTGGAGGTTGGGACTGTCGCCTTTACGTTGTGACCGAGGAGTTGTGTGCCTTCCTGAGCAGCCCAGATGGTTGAGGAGGTTGGCGGTTGTGCAACAATCACATCCAACAAACTGAGTGATCTAAATTTAGCATCATGCAGTTTGGACTAACGCCACCAACACTCCAAACCGATCACCCTGAATGGAGGCCGTGGACCATGTGCCTCACAAACACCAACCCCGACTACCGGCTGTCACATTGAAAACGGCAGTTCCCCGCCCAAAAAACACCGGAATGAAGGTTTGCATCAACCAACGGCTCCGAAGCAAGACGTCCAACCACCAGTGTCAAAGACCTCGAAGACAGTGATGATGGACCAACAATCCGCGAGACCGTTGAGCCGCCAACTGGTCAACTGTCATGGGTGACTTCAGCCCACTAGCACTCGATGGGAAGAGCCCAAGAAGCAGCCACCTGCCCTCCCTCCCCCGTTTGTACATCCCTTGATCCTCGCCACCGACTCCATTATCCACGTCGCCTCCTTGCCCCTCAAATAACGACAGACTTTACCCAACGGGATGGATGACAGCGACACTATCCTGACCATTTATCCTCCCTCAGGCCTGGGCCGTAGCAACGCAATCGACTCTATCAATCGCAATGCGGACCGCCCAGGCTACGTACAAGGGAAGCAGGTTGAGCAGGTCGCATCATATGGCAGTGCCGATATCGCGCCGTCCCGGCCTACGACGCCAGAAGGTCGCACCCTCGACGATGACCCGAGCTACCGGGTGACATTCAGCTCTGGCACCAAAACCCGTATGGGCTTCGTGGTAGGATCACACCCACAATGCGACTTTGTTGTTGTGAGCGACGGGAGTGTCAGTGCGTACCATCTCGCCTTTCAGTTTGACGAAGAGTATCGCCTCGTGGTCAAGGACTTGAGTTCCACTCGTGGGACCTTCGTGGCATATGGGGAGGACAAGGCAGCATATGGGGAAAACAAGGCAGGCTTGCGAGTTGGCACAGGATGTATTCTCGGCGGGTGCCGATTTACCGATGACAAAGCAATCGTTGTGAACTTGGCCGACTATTCCCAACTTCTTATCAAGATCCCTCGGCGCGACATCAGTTCGCCAGAGTATCGAAACAAGGTGGATAGGTTCCGCCAGGGGACGAACGCCAGCCCCGAAGCTCTCTTGGTAAGGGACCTCCAGATCAAGAGTCGCGTCGCAACTGCTCAGCCGTCCAACGCCGCCACCCCTTTGAAGGAGCGGGACATGAAGATCTTGGTCAGCCATCTCGGCCAAGGAAATTTTGCCACAGTCTCTCACTACTGGAATGCCGAAACTGGAAAGGAGTTCGTCGAAAAGACGCCACGAAACCTCGACGACTACGCACGGAGGGTATGGGAAGAAGAAGCCAACATCCTGCGACAGATTCGCCACGTGAGTCCAGAGAGATACCCCCGCGGATTGCCGGATGGTTGTTGGGTTGCTGACCATGAAAATGCAGAAACACATCGTCGAGCTTTTTGATGCCAAGTCGGATCCCCCCGTGCTAATTCTCGAATATGTGGCAAAAGGGTCTCTGGCGGACTACCTTGCACGATCCGAGCGCTTCTCGATATTCGAGACAGGCGAGGTCCTACGCCAAATCACCGACGTTTTGCAGTACCTTGATGGACAGAACATCGTGCACCGAGATCTTTCACCCCACAACATCCTCGTCTCACAGCGTGACCCCGACGGGATCATCATCAAGCTCGCCGACTTTGGGCTGTCCAAGAAAGCCATGGACTTCACCACCTTCTGCGGCCACAGTTTCTATGTTGCACCGGAGATCGTCAGGTGGCGGTCCAGTGGTAGCAGCTCCGTGCCAACATACAAGTCGGCTGTCGACATTTGGTCTGCTGGTGTGGTCGTCGCCGAGCTCATTTGCGGTCTCCCGGCTCGGCCCGCACGAGAGCTCGCCCACCCCAGCACCACTTGGCACGAGGATATCTGTGACCATGTCAGAGACTATCATCGCAGGACCCGAGAAAGGTTGGCGACGTTCTTGCTGGGTAACATGTTGGTCATCGACCCCGCTGACCGAGCGCCCGCCGCTGAGTGCCACGAAAGGGCGATGAGGGAAAAGGCCATGAGTGAAGAGGCGATGGGGGAGAGCGAGAACACGCGCTGGGGGGAGATAGGATTCATGGAAACGCGCCCCGGTGCCAACGACGGGGGAGAAGGTACATTCTCTAGTCTGAGCGTCGACCATTACATCCAGAACTTTTTGAGTTTCGACGCCCGGAGCACGCCAACCCAAAGCACAGTGGCGAGCCAGGCGGCCGAGCCTGTCCGGCGTGACCCAAGCGGAGTGCAAAGCTTCATCAACAAGGCAAGGGACCCATTCAGCAGCTTCTTCATGGGCTCAGCCGTGTCGGGCATCGACGGGAATTTTGACATCAGGTACGGAACCGCGATGCAATCCATCATGTCTTTCGCCGCCAATATCGCCGGCCAAAACGAGCCACCAGCGGGCCCACCACCGTCACCACTAGCTGTCGTCTGGCCGAGCCCTGCTACCACCCCGACTGCTGCCACCCCGACTGCTGCCACCCCGATTATTACCAGCCCGACGGTTGCCGAGGTCTTTCCACCAGAGTACATGGTATTGGCTGCTTCATCCGACCCAACACGACTCGTCTCTTCACCTGAGCCGAGCCTGATGTGCGATGAGATGGAGACTGAGCCGGGGCAGGAAGCGCAGTCGGGAGGGCAGAAGAGAACCAGGTAAGCCCCCCTTCTTTCCCCGCCACTCTTCTCGATCCTGTCTGCAGAATGCACGTATCTTACGCGACCTGGCGCTGGCGGTTAACTAACGCTGTTCCCCGCACCAGGACACAGGAAACGGATAATGTTGGCAACGGCCCGATTCGCAAGTTGAGGAGGAGCGCCACGTCCGGGCCAGAGGACGAGCCCCTGAGTAAGCGGTCCAGGTGGGTTGATGACGAGGATTCTGAGGAGCTGGTAGGGCTTGAGAAATGGATTGCGGATGGAGGTGAGGCATGAGTGATTGCGGTAACTACAACAAAGAGGTAAAAGTTGTGAACAAATAATTCTACTCCAACTCATGGTGCATTCCGATAGACCAGCCCCAACGCCCTGTTGCCATCACAATAAACCAACCATGCCCCCCTTTGGCCACCCACTCTTCGTCTGCAAAGCAAACAAGACTTCACACACTTCCTCACCACCTTTCCCCACACCACCCCCCCCTAAATAGACGCCTCCAAAACCCGCTCCCCGTCATCATCGGGTCCATACAGCTCCCACGGCTCATACCTCACCTCCCTCAACATCCCCAAGATCCTCCGCACCCCCCACAAATCCCCTTCCTTAGTCCCCGCCAACACCCTTTCCACCTCCACCTCCAAATTCCTCCCCCCCATCCCAATCAACCACACCTCATCCGCTTGATCAATCATGACATGCCCCGCCTGCGCATCCCCCCAAACCAACCCGGCCTCATGCATCTGCGCGACAGTCTCTTTGATCTGCTCTGCCCATTGTTCGCGGATTGCCGGTGGTGTGTTGGGCAGGGTGTATTCCGAGAGGATGCCCTCGTTTTCGCGGCGGCCGGGGATGTAGGTTAGTAGGATCCCCGCGATGCAGTCCTCGGTGAAGACGCTGTCGGTGGGGGAGGGGGTGGTGACCACGCCGAGGAGACGGGGTACACGGGCGGTGGCGGAGAGCGGGGATTGCAGGATGCGGAGGTGGGCGGTGAGTTGGGAGGGGAGGGATTCGTGGCCGTTGACGGCGAAGGTTTTGAGGAAGCAGGTGGTTTTCTGGTGCTCGCCCGTGCCGGTCAGGTCGGCGAGGACGCGGGTTGGTTGGCGGCTGAGGGCGTGGGAGGGTTGGCGGAAGGAGACTTGTATGGTGGAAGCGTCGAGGAAGGGGATGTGTTGTTCACGGAGGGAATGGGTGAGCTCCGGGGAGATGGTGTTGAGGGCGGTGACGGTCCATCTGTCTTCTTCGTCGGGGAGGTGGATGGGGATGGGAGTTTCGTGGTCGACTTCGAGGCGGCAGTATTGTTGGTCTGGGAAGAGATATTCGGAGAGGAGGGGGTGAGCTTCGCCGGTTGCGAGCTTGGAGGGGTCGAAGGAGGGGGGGAGGGTGGGGACGAGGCGGAGGAAGAGGGGTTGGAGGGCAGTGATGAGCCAGGCGTGGAAGTCCTGCAGGATCTCCTCGGGGTGTTTGCGGGTTTGGGCTGGGTCTTCGTCGTCGAAGTCGCCCCAGGGGTAGGCGTCGCGGACGCAGGACATGAACTTGATGTAGCGGGCGAGGGTGAGGGGGGAGTCGCAGATGAAGACGGGGGAGAGGTCGACATAGAAGAGGGTCCCGTTGCAGCGGATCACAGTGATGCAGTCGTTCCCGCCGCCATAGCCGTGGCGGTCTTCTAGGACCGTGGCCAAGATGCGGGTGGAAGGAGAGGCCATCTCTACCGAGGGGGGTACGGATGAGTTGGGCACGTTCATTGTGGTGAGCGAGAGTCGAGCACGGGGTTGACTCCAAATATACCACCAGGAGAGGGAGGGGGAGAGAGAGAACGGAGGAATGGCTGTCAAGGGCCAATTCACCCGTGGCTGCCTACGCTCAGCTGCATTCGCTCGAACGCTGTCATCGAATCACAGAGCGCGGGTGGCGTGCTGTTGGTTCGGTCGCTTCTGCATGCATCACGACCTCATGTGACGACGCGAGGACCTTCATCTGCATTTCAGTGAATTCCCAAAATCCAAGGAGAAAACCTAGCTTAAAAAATTCCGAAAAGCTATTCCATTTCTGCCCTCATTATTTTGACTCCCGAATCACTCGAGGAAGTCTCCGAAAATGCTGCATTTTCCCCGAATCCAAGACCTCGAAGTTGGTGCAGACGATGTGTTGGGAGGAGCCCCACTGGGTTGAGTTCCATCAGCAGAACACCATTCCCTGCCCCACCCTGGGGAATGCGAGTGGGTCCCAGTTTCCAGGGCCTATTCTGCCATTTATCACCGCCAAAATTTTCCTGGTGGTTCGACTGTCCCCTAAAAATTTCGGCTGGGGTGTTTTTGTTTGGTCCAAAGTCTCATTCGCGAAGCAATCCAGCCAGACGACCACCCGCCATGTCGGCCACGCGCAAGGGTCGCTCCCGGCGATTTGCCGAGTTTGAGGAGAAGATTGTGAAGGGTTTGTTGATTCCAAGTTCCCATTTGCGAGAGGAGTTAATCCCTAATTGACCGGGTTTAGACTTTGATCCTGAAAACGAAGTCCCCGACGACGACGACGAGAGCGGGAGCGAGGAGTCGGTCGACGAGCGCGCCGGCACCGAACACTATGTCGCTGTTGGGTACGACTACACAATCCCATACCAACCCTTCGAATGCTGAGCACTGACCCCACGCAGCAAGAGCAAGCTCCGCCAAAAAGATGCCATCTCGCTCGGACCGGAATACCGAGGGTCGCGCGTTAGCAGGGCGGCGCTAGAAGCTGAGAGCGATGAGGACGAGGAGGGGGATGACGATGCGGAGGAAGAGAGCGGACAAGAGGGGAGCGACGAAGAGTTCGACGACCCCGAGACGGCCTCCCTCGGAGACAACCACATCGACGAGGATGGCGAGATCAGCAGCGACAACGCGCTCTGCGAGAGTGACGACGAGAACCTCAAGGAGTTTGTCTTCCGCGGTAGCTCCAAGCCTAAGGCCCCGAACGGCCGGATCAAGAAGAGGCCGACTGCTGCCGATTTCATGTCGTCGTCGGGGGGTGAGGACAACGCTGAGGAAGATGACATGGAAGGGGATGAGATTGACGGTTCCGAAGATGGGTCCGAGTCTGATGAGGACGGTGCGCGACTCTTTGACCTCGAAGCCGAACTTTCTGGGGAAGACGACGACGATGAGGACGAGGACGAGGATGATGATGAAGAGAATGAATACGAGGAGGATGATGAGGAAGAGGAGGAGGAGGGCGAGGATGACGAGGATGAGGATGAAGATGAAGATGAAGACGACGAAGATGAGGACGAGGACGATGCCAAGTCCGACGACGGCGACACCGAGCGTGCCCAGCTCCGCAAGATGGCAACCGAGGGCCAAAAGAGCATTGTTGCTGCCATGTCACAGGCTGCCAGGGCCGACGCAGACAAGGGTGTGGCAGTCCGTACCCAGCGCCGGGCGTTCGATTCGATCTTGAACCTGCGCATCCGGTTGCAAAAGGCTCTGGTGGCTGCGAATTCGTTTTCCGTTGTCGAGAACAAGAAGGAGAACGGCGCCGAGCCCTACCAAGCCGCTGAGGAGGCGGCGGTCAAGCTGTGGAATACCATCGACAGCGTGCGGCACACGTTTATGCCCGAGAGCAGCAAGGCCAAGGTTGGGGATAAGCGGAAGCGGGAGATCGATGTGGACACCTCCACCCAGTCCATCTGGGAGAGCATGCAGGCGGCGGAGGAGGTTGCCTTGTCGCACAGGCGGAAGGTCCTGGACAAGTGGTCCGAGAGGGTCAAGAAGAGCAATGCGGGCTTGTCCACCCGCAAGCTCGTCAAGTCGGAAACGCAGTCTCTGGTGTCTGCCCTGGACGAGCAGCTTCTCGGCTCGGAGCGGCTGGTCAAGCGCGCGCGGACGCCCCGTTCCTGCGCGCCGGCGCAGGCCGCCAAGAAGGTGGAGGAGGACCCCGAGATCTACGACGACGCCGACTTCTACCAGCTGCTGCTCAAGGAGCTCGTCGACCAGCGGAGCACCGACACGGGGGTGCCGGGCGAGGCGGTGGCGACGGTGCGGTGGGCGGCGCTGAAGGAGACCAAGACGCGGAAGACGGTGGACAGGCGGGCGAGCAAGGGGCGGAAGCTGCGGTACACGGTGCACGAGAAGCTGCAGAACTTTATGGCGCCCGAGGACCGGCGCGGGTGGGAGGAGCACGCGATCGACCGGCTGTTTGGGACCCTGTTTGGGCAGAAGATGGAGCTGCGCGAGGAGGAGGAGGCGTCGGACGAGGAGATGGGCGGGTTGAGTGTCGAGGAGGAGGGTCTCAGGCTGTTCCGGAGCTAGGCATAGTGAAAGCGCAGATATTGGAAATACAAATGCAATAATCCACCCAAAATCATCCTCCCGATCTAATATGACCATCCCTTCCCCTGATACTGTCCTCCCTCTCACCCCCTCATCCACACCCACCCCGCCCCCCCAACCATCGCCCCAAAGCACACCACATGCAC
>FTEL01011075.1_pt1 | contig 11363 bp, 11 predicted proteins | sample 1658911 | NCBI WGS metagenome assembly FTEL01 (sample SAMEA3914869, study PRJEB12502) | metagenome | biome: forest; material: soil | place: USA | collected 2012-03-12 | depth 0.1 m
GGGGGGGGCGGGGGTGGGGGTTGGTTTGGCGGTTGGGGCTATGGCGGTTGTTGGGTTGTGAGGTTTGGTGTTGGGTCTGGATGGGGGAGATGGCATGTTAAATCCCCTTTTTGATTCTACATCCCGAGTGTATTTGCCGAGAGAGCCATTCTACAACTGCTGGGAATAGAGGATTTCATTGTTCAAGGTGTGGGCTGGTTGCTCTGCACCGTGGGAGGGTGGTGCGGTGCTCAATATTAGTCACTCCATCAAGGTCAAAAGTCACACTCTATGGCGAGCTAGAGAACCGTAAATGAGAAGCTGCAAAGACCCTAGCCTCGGTATTCACATCTGCATCCTGCCCCTTCATTACAGCTTCCAATAGGCCGCCCCATCGACTGTGTAATTCGCAGGCACCTCAGCACTCAGCACGCTCTCTCCCAGCGCACCCACCATCGCCTCCCGCAGCGCGTCGATGCCCGTCCACCCGGACATCGCCGCGAGGATCGGCAGCGCGCGCGAGCCCTCGCACTCACCACCCCCCGCCGCCGTGGCCGCGCCGCCGGCGGTACCCGACGCCGAAGACGCGTCCCGGCGGAAGTTGACACCCGGCTTGATGACGCCGCAGTTGTACTGCGCCTGGGCTGCGCGCAGCTGGCAGATCTCGGCCGTCTTGCAGTCGCCGGTGCACGACGACGACGAGCCGTCCCCGCCATGCAGCTTGCGCTCGTGGTACTGTTGGAAGATGGCGTCGTCGGTCTGGAAGAGGGCCGTGACATTGTGCCAGAAGGCGGGCGTCAGCTCGGCCGAGGGGTCCGTGACGCCCAGCGGCGCCCCGTAGGCCTCCTTGGCCGAGTACAGCTTGGACCAGGTTGGGCTGCTCTGGAAGGTGGGCGAGTTGAGGTCCGCGGAGTAGACGGTGAAGTCGAGCACGCCAAAGGTTACCGGGTCGATGTCGTATACGCTGAGGCGGGGGATCCAGGGTTGGCTATGAACGGTGTACGGGGTGGTGATTCAGAGCAGCTTACCGGAAAGTAGGGTTGCCCGACCTAGGGGTCAGGGCGGGAGCGATATACGTCATCATTGTGGCAGTGGAAGCGGCCTGCTTGGCGTAGTTGCTGTATGCGATTTCGAACTCGTCTTTGTGAGTATGTCTGCGCGTCTGGATCAGTTTACCGCCACGCTTGGTCAAGGGCCAAAGACGCGTATTACCCGCAAAAGACGCCCGCGATGGTGCCCTCGAACCGCTGGACGATGAGGTCTGTTTCCGCGGTCAGTCAAAACCCCTGAACGAGATGAAATGTAAGTTGTTAATGGCCACTCACCAAAGTAGTACGAGGCGTCATGGAATGTATCCGTCGTGCCCATCGGCATGTGCCCAATAATCCACGCACGCTGTCCCGCCGCCTCGGCCACCTCCAGCTCCGACACGAGCCAGGCAAACATGCCCGACGGATCGTGCTCCATGGTGCGCTCGTACAGCCAGAAGTTCTGCTTGTACCAGAAATTGGTGTTCACGCTGATGATTCGCAAGCCGCTCTTGTCGACGTACGAGTAGCTCCCATGGTTGGACGACGCCTGGGATGCTCCGGCAGAGCCGATCCACCCGGCCCAGTTCTTCGACAGCGCGTTGTACACCCATTGCGAGCTCATGTCTGTGCTGACAGCCAATGGCGGAAACGAGTTGACAGGCGCCGATTCATGATTGCCCGTCACGGCATACACGGTGCCGAGGCCCTGCATGCGCGTGTATGCATCATTGATATCGTTGGTGACCTCGGTCTCGGTAACCAGCCACACGGCACCCTCAACCAGGTCACCGGTAAAGATGCTGTTTGTGTAAGCTGATTGGCTCTGGGAAATTGAAGCCTGTGAGAGACAGCACTCACGTGAAAGCGCGGTCAGGCACCAGCGACTTGATGGCAGAGTACATGCTCTCTTCTAAAGTCAGGGGACTGTCGCAACCAGGATTGCCAAATGGGCCAGCGGGGTAGCTCGTGTTCCCGGGCGCATCTGCGGCAGTATACGGGCGGCAGCAGATGGGTTTGGTGCAGTTGTAGCTGGCGCCCGTCTGATAGCTCAGGTCGACGTGGATGTCGCTGATGTGCACCACCTTGAGGGGCTGCTTGCCACTGGGAGATGGGCGTGTCTTGGCCGGTTTTGCGGTAAGAGACGGTGCGTATGAGGTGTCAACGGCTGGCCACGGGCAGAGGCCAAAGATGGTCAGGCAGAACAGCTTCGATGTCTTGGTGCCAACCGTCATCTGCCTCAGATCGTGGGCGAGGATGGGGGCTTCCAGTCCGATGGCGCCGGTACTAGGTTAGTCGCAGTGTGGGTTAGCATGGACATTGGCCGTTGGGCACGAGGATCATGATGACCTTGACCTACCATACGTCGGGATCTTCCAGTTTCTGAATTTTCAACCCGGTGAGCACTCATTACTGGTTCGGATATTTCGGTCCGGACGCGCACTCACAAGGGACTTGCACACGTCGGTAATGACGCTGACAAAGGCCTTGTTGCCGAAAGCTGCAACGACCTTTAAGACAACGAGCAGCGACTGGTTCTTGTCAGAATGCCGACCTTCCCTTACGAACGGCACGGGCGGGCAATGGTACCTCGCATGCAGGGCAATCCGCCAGGTTCTCAATATCGGACAGGATCTCGGAGGCCACATCGCGTTTGGCAAATGCAGCGAGAGACCTGCGCACCACGTCGCTGACCGAAATGGACGAGGCCAGGACCGGAGCTTGAAGCACCGACACGGCCCCGAGGGCGTTGAGGAAATAGGCGGGCCTCATGATCTCGGTTGCGGCGTATGCTTGCTGATGGGAGAGGGCGGCGATGCACCGTGGACGGATTGCGGGCTTCGTCGCGCCAAGACTCCAAGAACTTATATGGCGAGCCTGGGACTGAGACACTCCTGCCCTCGGTGCCCACTACGGTATAGCTGGAAATCAAGTCAGAGCGTCGTATTTTCCGTTCACATGTTCTGCTGGTTGGTTACCAGGCAGGAAATTCCACCCATGATTTACCTGCACATAGGGTCGCAACCACCCGCGTTGGACTGTAAGAAGGCTGATATTGCTGTAATGGGAGCCTTTCCCGAGAGCCTGGCTGACCCCGCACATGGTTGGACGGGGGCATGGGCCTATGGGGGGAGGCAGCATGAGAGACTCGCAACGGTTGGAGGAGGTTTAAAATGAGACTGGGGGTGCACGTGTTGGCATGTGTCTTTCCAATCTTCCAATTGGTGCTGTGGCTCGCTGGCTGAACTTCGTGTCCGAGCAGGAGACTCGTACCTGTGGCCCTGATTGGATGGATACCAGTCGAGTGGGTGGGCAGCGAGGCCGTCCGGACCATACCCACACCTCAACGTTGTGATCCACGCTGTGGGAAGTCGAGGTGAGCATGCTCCTTATACCCAGTGCCTGTACTCTCGGCAGCTGCAGTACCATGTATGATGTCCCTAGACACTCAACATTATCTACCCAGGTGATGTGCAACCATTTATCGCGTACGGCACCGCTCTGCAACGGTACGGCCATAGGGTGCGCCTTGCCACTTATCCGTGTTTCTCCCAGTTTGTCCAGGACTCGGGTCTCGAGTTCTATTCGATCGGGCGCGACCCCGCGGAGCTCATGGCGGTAAGATGGAAACAACCAACCCCTGATGGCAGCCACTTGTTGTGCACTGGCTGTTTTTCAGCACGTGCATGTCACTAACTTTCCGCGCATGATACAGTACATGGTCAAGAACCCTGGTCTGATGCCTTCGTTGGAGTCTCTCCGTGGCGGTGACATCGGCCGCAAGAGACGCATGGTTGACGAGATGCTACGGGGCTGTTGGGCCTCCTGCATCGAACCCGACCCCGAGACCAAGCTTCCCTTCGTGGCCGACGCTATCATACGCAAACCCCCCAAGCTTCGCCCATGTTCATTGTGCGCAGGCTCTCGGAATACCTGCGCACATCATGTTCACCATGCCGTGGAATGCAACCCGAGCGTTTCCCCATCCGCTAGTCAAAAATGAAGTCGACGGATATCGAACCCGGCATTGCAAACTGGCTTACCTATGGCCTGGTCGAGCTCATGACTTGGCGAAGGTGGGTTAGACTTCCCTTCGGCCCGCCCCTCGAGATGTAACAGAGCTGACACCACACAACACAGCCTTGGCGGTGTAATCAACCATTGGAGGAAGCAGCAGCTCGAGTTAGACAAGCTGGCCGAGTCTATGGGGCCCTGCCTTACAACTTACCTGCGTATACCGCACACGTACTGCTGGTCCCCAGCTCTGGTTCCAAAACCGACGGACTGGGGCTCGCCACCCCTCCTCCCGACCTCGCGGGCTTTCTTGCCCAGGGGCCGGCCCCCGTCTATGTAGGGTTCGGCAGCATCGTGCTCGACGACCCGGCGCGTCTTTATAGCGCGATCATCGAGGCAGCCAGGCGGTGTCGACTCGGGGTCATCATCTCCCGCGGTTGGAGCAAGCTAGGGGGCGACGCTTGCAACACGGCCGATGTGTTTCACTTGGGAGACTGTCCTCATGGCGAGTACGCCCCCAGTAAACAGTCCGTGATGTTTACATTTTAACAGTGGCACATATTCAGAATGACTGTTCAAGAGGGTTTCGGCAGTCGTACATCACGGAGGAGCTGGCACAACCGCATGTGGCCTTGCGAATGCGCGACCAACTCTGATAGTACCTTTTTTTGGCGAGTAAGCCCACACGAACGAACCTCTCTTTCTTGCCTCTTTTCTGTCTTCACCAAGCAAAACTACTGACCCGTCTCGGTTATTAGCCAGCCCTTTTGGGGAAGCGTTGTCGCTGCAGCCGGAGCTGTTCCAAGGCCGATCCCGCAGAAGGGGCTCCAGGTCGACAACCTGGCCGACGCGATCCGCTTCATCACATCCGCAGCGGCACACGACGCCGTAAGCAAACTCGCAGCACAAATGCGTGACGAGTCTGGAGTAGACGCTGCCGTCCACTCATTCTACCGAAACCTGCCTCTTGCGGCTCTCACCTGCGATGTCATCCCGGAGCAAGTGGCGCGGTGGTCCATGACGAAGGACGAGAGGACAGTCAAACTCTCCGACACAGCTGTCGCCGTGCTCATTGCTCAGAAGCGTATCCAGATTGGACAGGTAACGCCGTACGTCAACACCTAAACTCCTTAGTGCACCGAGTCACACTGCTCATCTGGGAATTGGCAGCCTTCGTACCCGAGAATATGACACTGACGTCCGCCGGTGGAGTCCGCTGTCTGGCGGAGCCGCGTCAATTTTGGGCATCATGACCGACTTTGGCCTGTCGCTGGGCGGACTATTCGTCGACCCTTACAAGGCGTACAAGCGAGCAGCGGCGGGGGGCGGCCATGGCTCGTCAGCTGCCGCCGCCGCTGCACGTGCGGCTGGTTCGAGCGCCAGGTCCATTCCGGGAGTGCTGGCCAAGGGCATGCTCGTCGATGTGCCGCTCGCACTAGCCGAGAGCATGAGGAACGTGCCGAGGTTCTACGGCGAGTAGGTGCCGGATCACGACAAGGTCACGGACTGGCAGAGCGGCCGCGAGGTCGCGGCTAAAGTAAGGTGAAGGTCGTTGGGAATGAAGCGACATATTTTCTAACTTGGGGTGGTAGACCTTTGGATCAGGTCTTTACCAGGGCATCGCCGGAGTGGCCACCCAGCCGTGGGAAGGGGCGAAGAAAGAAGGTGTCAAGGGCTTCCTCCAAGGGGCAGGCAGAGGCACGATTGGTTTAGTTACCAAGCCCGGAGCAGGTCGGTATTTATGTCACTTTTGATCGGCTACCCTTTTTGCAATTTCCGGTCTGATATCTCGACAGCGCTTCTGGGACTGGTGGGATACCCGACCCTTGGGATCACCAAGCCACTTACGGCGAGGAAGGGTATGCAGAGAACCATTCTCGGTGCGAAAGGCGAGCAGGTTGACGTTTGTGCATTGCAGGGAGCCGGAGATCTGGATATTGCGCAAATCGCGGCTCGATTTGAGAGCTTGTTTTCGTAATGAATGGGCTTGCCCTCGGGTGCAAGGAGAGAGATATAGCTAGGAACTGACGAGTTGATGGACGGTCAGTCAATTTGTGCTGCGGCTTCTTCGCAGCAGTCTATCGGGGAGCCTAGGATGTGTTCGCATACTTGAGCGATTACACAAATACTCGAGTAGTTTGTTGTATTTGTCAATGGAAAACTCTTCCATACAGCAAGGACTATCCTTTTCGGTAATATTATGACCCGCGAAAGGGGAGAAACTAGGTTGTGATGAAGGTTACCAGCACTGTGGTAGAATATCGAGCAGTCATATGATGGCGGCCCCATGCCTCCGAATCTTCACCAGGCTCAACACGACAGCCTCTGAGGTACCATCTGACTTGAGGCCTGCACGTCGTGAAAAGCTACGTATTTGCCGGGTAAATAAGTCGAGTTGGGCGCAAAGTGCTCGTCGTCCTCGCCGTTATCTTCTTAGCTCTTCTCGCTTCACGGTTGTTTTCCCACCACTCCGCGAAGTCACCGCTTCCTCAGAATCAAGATCAAAAAAGCACTACGGGTACACACGACATTGCCGTCTTCATCCAATCGATCGAAGCACGCGTTAGCCCCCCTTGCTCTGCCGCGTAGTCTGAACGGCCAGCTATTCTCGATGTAGACTCCAATCTCCGATCCTCCCAGGGGCATCCACGCTCTTGTCGAAAACAAAATGCAACCTTGGCGCTGCACGAACCATGAGGAAGCTTCGCTACCACGTGGGAGGCCGCTCCTGTCCAAAGAGTCAGCAGACCCGATCCTACTGCCACACATGGTTACCGCTTCAGGACGACTCGCCATCGCGATCCGCCAGCGTCTGTTCTTATCCACCAAGGGGGGGATGAGAATGCCGGGAAAGTGTTGACATAAATATATAACACAATGCCTCATTCTTGGTGACCCCGTGTAGCCGTCTTGCATCCACCCCTAGAGGCAGGCGTTTCTATCCTTTTCTACGAGTCTGTCATTGCCCCTCGGCGTCCACTCCTTCAACACCAGACAACACCATGCCGCGCCTCATGCTTCTCGGCGCGTCGCTCGCCGCCTTGGCCCCAGTGCTCGCCGAGGATCGCCTGCTGGCCCCGGCCCAGGATATTGTGATCGACACCGCCAGCGAGACAGCTGCCAACTCTCTACGCTGGCTTGGTGCTAACAGCCCGTGGTTTGCGGGGCCCAACGTAAACGGCATCGACTCCGAGGTACCCGAGAACTGCTACGTCGAGCAAGCTGCGTACGCTGTCCGCCATGGCTCGCGGTACCCCGACAACGGGGCCTACAATGGCTGGGTCTCGATGCAGCAGAGGGTTAGTCTGCCCACATTCGTGATGTGCTCTGTTTCAGACGAGCTGACCCTCAGGTGCTAGTTCGCTCCCGAGAACGGCTACACGGCCTCTGGCAGCCTCTCGTTCCTGCCCCAGTGGAGGACCGTCCTCACCAACCCTTCCATCCAAATCGCCATGGAGAGTCCAACGGGTTACAAGGAGGCCCACGACCTGGGCTACACGCTGCGAACGCGATACCCCGACCTGTACAACGACGGCCAGTACTTCCCCGTCTGGGCGAACAACTACACGCGGGTTTTGCAGACGGCGCAAATGTTTGTCCGGGGATACTTGGGTCCCTTTGCACCCTCCAATGGGAATGTGTTCTCGGTGACCGCTTCCGGGTTCGCTGGCGCTGTTGGAGACTCGCTGTCGCCGTCCGACATGTGCCCGAAATTCGCCGACACCCAAGGCGCAACCCAGCAGGCGGTCTGGGCCGCCGTTTTTGTACCTCCGATCAAGAAGCGGCTGCAGGCCCTCATCAAGGGCAACCTAACCCTCACGGACGGCGACATCCTCCAGATGCCGTATCTGTGCGGGTTCGAGTCTCAGATCACCGGCCGGCTGTCGCCCTGGTGCGGCGTTTTCACCGACGACGAGCTCAAGTCGTATGAGTACTACAACGACCTGCGCTATTATTACGGCATCGGGCCCGGCACCGAGCTCCCGTCGACCATGATGATGCCGTTTGTCAACTCGCTCGTCGGCCTCCTGACACAGGGCCCCAACATTACCGGCACGTTCGACAACGGGACCACCTTCGCCCTCCCGAAGCTCCTCATGGCCTTTATGAACGACGGCCAGATCGCCGAGATCACCAACGCCGTCGGCGTGTTCGACAACCAGGCTACGCTCGTCCCCGGTGTCCGGGATGATCGCCGGCTGTACATGGCCAGTCGCTTCGTCACGATGCGCGGGACCGTCGCTCTGGAGCGGCTGAACTGCCTTGTCGAGGACGGCGGCCCCGGCGGCTCGGGGAACCACCACAGCAGCAGCACCCTATCGACCGGAGGCACCACAGCCACCTTATCCAAAGCCTCGAAGACATTCACGAAGACGGCATGCCGCCCGACCCCGACCCACCGGCCCCGCAGCAACAGCAACAACAACAGCAGCAGCAGCAGCACTCGCAACGAGACCTTTGTGCGCATCCGCCTCAACGACGCCGTATACCCGCTGCCCTCGTGCAAGGACGGGCCGGGATCGTCGTGCCGGCTGAGCGACTACGCCGCGTACATCGCCAAGAAGTACGCCGCGCAGGGCAGCTGGGCCAAGAACTGCAACGTGACGCTCGCGGGCGCGCCGACGGCAGTGCAGGGGGCTAGCTTCTTTACCGATCTTAGCAAGCCGTGGGTGAAGAGTTTGGCGGTGTAATAAGGAAGATCCTGGGGTTGGCTGACTGGCTTCTTTCCCAACAGGACTCGCTGCCTACCAGTTACCAGTCATCATGTTTACAATCAAGGGTACTTAGACCTGTTGTGACGCCGTTAGAGGGAGTTTTAGACGCAGGCTTTCTAATATATATTCTTATTTCCGTTCAAGTTATGAAATGGCAGTCATTTTTGAACCCCCTTTATTTGTCAGTCCTCTTCTGTCCTGGAGAAAATCTGTCTTGAATGGCATGTAACATGCAGCTAGTCTGGACCGATGCACGGCCTTTCCCAAGTGGCTTGCTCTTCGTCCATGCAATCGGATCCCGCGCCGAGGAAGAGGCAATGGTTCAATGGCCTGCGGCAGCCTGGCCCTCGGTGGGCGGGACGTCGAACAGCATTAGACCGGGTTGATGGGCCGCAAGGCAGAAATGGAAGATATTCGGCCGTCAAGGGTTACTACTAGGAGTAGCTTTCGCATCCTTGAAGGCCGCGGGCGGGAATAGCTACATGCCAATGGTCGTTCTGGACACACTCGCCATCAAATTGCGTATATCAGCGTCGAAGGAGGCGTTTCGGCCATGCCAGCGTCCCGGTGTTCAACCAGCTCCGCCCGCGAGCCGATGGGATGTCGAGGTTGTCCCCATCCTGCCATGACAGGCCCATGGAAGTGGATGCCGGTATACAAGCGGAAGGGGTCGTCCTTGGACCGCTCGCCGATTCCAAACTCCTGCTCGATCCTCTCCCACGTCTGGATCTGGGTTCGTGGGTCTTGGAGGAGGGGGACGTTGACGAGGTCCAACTCGACTCCTCCCCGCAGGTCCGTCTCGAGCCAGCGGAATCGCTGATCCCGATGCCGCGCCTGCGGAGCGGGAAGGACGCCTAGGTCGGGGTCCCCTACGCCTCTCGTGCTCTCCCGGAACTCACTGACCAGACGAGGGAGCGGAGTCGACAGTGCAGCATATGAGCAAAGGACTCGCGCCCAACCGGGTGGAGGACTGTGGGTGAGATCCTCCAGTAAACCAGGAGGTTAGCGGATAAGGCGAGGTGTGCGAGCCTGGTACGCGTTTAGCACTTGACGAGACGGAATATATCTATATAGTCGTGGAGACTAAGACCACACGTACCCTTGATCCTTGCCGTCGTAGGCCCAAATGTCAGTGGGATTCCAACTGCCAACAGCGCCGAACACTACCACAAACAGCCTCAAGAACGTATCGGGACGTTGAGAAAGAACGACCGACCATGGGTACCACACTAATCAATCCGAGCGCTCCTTACCACCACCACCATCACAACCAGCACCAGCACCACAGCTCGTTCAGCTCGGGGTCTCCTCACCTGGCGCCCTCCACGAGCATACCGGGCATGATCTCACCAGTTGAACCCCGGAGGCTCTCCGACGATTCCGAGCCCGCCCATGCTCACCGACAGTCTCGGCCATCCTTGCTAACAGGCCACGGGACCAGAGACCTCTGAGTGGCAAGGATAGCGCCGGGTCAGATGTCAAAGAGCTGGCAACCAGTGTCTCCATGTCGGGAAGTTGGAGCTTGACGGGTACAAATATGACGACGTGCAGTTGTGAGGGGTCCCCGGCGCGCAGAACACCCATGGCGACTTGGCAGGTGAGGGGCCCCTTCGGAGCATGTGGACGATGAAGGGTCCAGCAGTTCCACACCACGTCGTCGCGTGAGCTTTCGGTTTCGAAATCCTCATGGATGAGGAGGTGCCGCATGGTGCGGTGGGGGATGTGTCAAGCAGCGCAGAGCTTGGTGAGGCGCGACGCACCTTCGTAGACAGTCCGGACGACCTTCCCCTTGTAAGGGACGAGAACGACCGTGTCGCAAGAGGGAGGTTGGCTCTCGTGGTGGGTTTCGAGCCAACCCTGGAGGTTGACTGGCTGAGTGCGACCACGTGTGTACACCTTGGCATACCACATGAGGTGACCCGGTGCGTACGTGTTAAATTGGGCCACACGCCCTCTGCGGACTCCTCGAGGTAATCAAGTATCGATATTGCTGAGTACTGGAAGTGCTTGCTTAGGACTAATATACCAAGACCGCCTTAGTATTCTTATCACGGCTTAACAGTACTTGCTAGCTTAATATTTGCCTTACCTCGTCGTTAAAGCGATGGGGCGAGGGGCATGAATCTATCAGCGTATAGCCCTCGTCGTATTTGAGAAGACGTTCCTGGATGGAATCGTGGTCGAGAAGGGAGAGGACCTGTAGTAGTACCAACGACGGGCGTGGCAAAGTCTCCAGGACAAAAACCGTGGGGAGCGTCTACGCATTAGGAACCCTGAGACATAGCGAGCAAAGCGTCGCGGGGGTGATTTGACTTGGTCTTGGCAAGCCAAGTCAAATCACCCCCCGGATTTGGCTTATTTGGCTGTGAGGAGCCCTGGTGACAATGTAGCTCGTGAAGGGAGACGGGCAGCGGGAAGTGGTGTCGCCGTTGACGCTCAATATCTAAAACCTCTTGGGATTAAAACTTTCCTGGAACTGAACAGTTGCATCCTACATACTACTTGCATTATGAAGTCAGCCTCGCCGCTCCAGGTAGGTCTCTTGCCTCCCAGTCGTCCCTGACACTCACCCTGATTAGTTGGCAAATGACTGGCTGCTGGTGTGCCCTGCGCCCCAGCCGCACCC
>FTEL01002239.1_pt1 | contig 11358 bp, 11 predicted proteins | sample 1658911 | NCBI WGS metagenome assembly FTEL01 (sample SAMEA3914869, study PRJEB12502) | metagenome | biome: forest; material: soil | place: USA | collected 2012-03-12 | depth 0.1 m
CTCGGGCTTGAGCTTGATGATCTGTGCGAAGCGGCGGCCCGGGTAGCGGCTTCGAGACTCGGCCCCGCTGGTCGTGATGGGCGCCGTGGGGCTTGTTGGCGAACTCCAGAGCTGAGACATGGTGACGCAACTGTCGCTTCTCGTCTCGAGGCTGTGGTTTGTCTAGAGGTGCTGCTGGTCTCGCGATGGGTTGATAACTTGGACTTCAACTTGAGTGAGTGGTTGTGCTCGACAATCCTACGAGCAGGCTCCGGTGTCCGGAGGCATCTCCGCAGCATAGAGGTAGCTCGGGCTATATTACCCCAACGCGGTGGAGCTTTGGGAGCGGGGAAACCATCTCGTCATGAATTTATCCCCCCAATCACGTCTCTGGAGTGGGAATTATGTTGACGCCGGCACTGTGCTACCAACCCTCACTAGCCACAACTACAGGCTAGACAAGTGCGGTGAAATGGGGCGGCCCGTCCCGAGGTTGAACAATAAGCTCCTCGGACAAAGAGTCTGTAGCTAGCCCTGGTTGCTTCGATTATGCACTTGTTCCCTTTGTTCGTGATATGGTGTCTCGGTTGCCTTTGTTCCTTATTTGAGAGAAGCACAACTGCCCAACGTCCACAATCAACTGAGCAATTACCTTGTCAGGACACAGCCCCTAAATTCAGGGATCTATTGTTCTCTACATTGGGAGGAAGCGCCTACGTCCAGGGGTATTACAGGTATATAAAAGCACTTTGGCTCAAGAAGATAGGGCTACTTAGGCTCTCTCTCTCTTGTCGCGTATTGTACCGCCAAACTGCAACAATCTCTCCTTGATCTTGGAGGGGCTCCGAGATAACAGGTAAGTGCCATGGATTCTCAATATTCCAAGCGAGGGAGTATGGAGAGCTATGGATATGTGTTCGAGTCCGCGAAACGTCGCTTTCTGTTCATCCGCAAGTTCGGAGCAGGTGCAGAGTCGGTAGCCCAACTTGTCAGAGACATGGACTCAGGGGAAAACCTGATCCGCAAGGTAAGCGCCAACCGGCTGGTACGAAAACTCACCTCAGACAGCAACAGGCAGCCCAAGAAACCGCGTGAGTTCATCATGCTGGATGCGATCCGCCACACGTTCAACCCTTCCCCGAAGTTCCCTTTCTACCTCGTCGACTACAACAACCACGAATACATCAAGTCCAACGACACAGACCCTTTAGGCAACCCCAAATACCACTCCGTCTCATACTGGAAACTCTGCAACGGCCGCGCCGTCCGCACACAATGGCTGACAGGCCACGTCCACCCTCCCATCACAGCCGTGGCACGCATGGTCCGCCAGGTGCTGAGCACCCTCCACTATCTCTACACGGGCGGCGCGCAGCCCATCTACCACGAGGACGTCCACCTCGGCAACGTGTGGATGCACTGGGAAGCCGACGGCGCGCTGCCGGACTTCTACCTCGGCGACTTTGCCGACGCTAGCTTTGCCGACTCCAAGTACACGTGTCTGACGCTTGAGGAGAAGGTTCTTGTCGGCCGGCCCGTCAACGACCTGCACAAGTTCTGGCTCGGCCTAACGCTTGTGGTCGACATGGTCGGCGAGCGCAGGGGACATCGCAGCCCTGGAGTGTTGGCGCTGCGGCGGCTCGCAGCCGAGATGTCCGCTGTGGTAACCAGCTGGAAGGAAGCATCGGATACGGACGCGCCGCCGGACTTGTCAGAGCTGATTTGCTGCGCCGAGCGGGTGGAGGCCGATTTTGGAAAAGGGGGTGTCACGGACGAGACTGGGACTGTGGACTATGTCAAATTTGTGACTGTTGAGCGAAACAAGGCGCTCAAGGTCGAGCGGGAGGGAGCCATGGTTGTACGGACGAGACGAAAAGAGCAAGCATTGAGGCCGATGGATACTTCTGCTGTTGGGTCAGTCTCAGTGCCACTCGCAATCCACGGCCCATGGCGGCTTTTCAAGTCTGTTGATGGTAAGTGGGTTCCGGCCGAGGGTCCTGGTGTGACGCACCACAGACCAAACAGGGTTCAGGTTGGTGATGGGGAGTTGTCAAACACAAAGAAGGCTCCGGGGCTGTTTGCTCCTGTGTTCATGGAGCTGGAGGGCTCTGATAAGGATGATTCCGGTGCCTCGGTTGCCTCACACTCCCAGTACTCTTCAGGACAGAAGACGATCAGGCCGCCGTCGCTTTCTACAAACCTAAGCTCCCAGTCACTCGCACTGTCTCCTGTCAACAACTTCTTGGCCACGGGAGACGACGCATCGATTCAAGAGGCCCGCCCCGACAATGTCAGTGAAATATCGCCCACTTTCTCGTGGGCCGAAGGCGATGATGGCGAATTTGAGGCCGCATGTTCCCTCTCATCTTCGATGGCAACCGATTTGCCCCCTTTCAACTGGCAGCTTACCTTCCGCGATGGAGCCCGTCTTGCCGCTGCTCAAGAATCAGTTCCACAGGTGAGTAAGAAACAGCCCTCAACCAGGAAGGGGGGGAAAAAGACCACGAGTGTGGTTCCCGAACAAATTGAAGACACTCTCAGGCTCTGGCATGCGTTGGTACATGGCGCGAGCTGCGAGTGCAGGCAAGAGGTCTGGATGGATGCCGTGGAGGCCACATTGAGAGGCGTAAGAATGAGGAGGGTGTTGAAAGGGCCTAAGCTGGCTTCCCTGTCTCTTGATGATCCCAAATTTTGAGGGATTCTGTCTCAAGTTCAAGACGTCAATACTCCTATTCCTGGGAAATAAACCAGGTAAGTCAGGGCCCCTGGTAGGTGCCTAATAGGTTGTCGTCCTCTTGCTACTTGTTAGTTTTCTTTGCACTCTGTTAGTAATACCTAAGAATGTCTGACCGAATGAATCTATCAAAGAACTGGAAACTGGACCATGAATGGCACTGACGGTGAATGTCTCTTAAAATGGAACGCTGCATGCCCAGAACACCACTACTACCGTTAACCCTCTACAGGTCGACCTTAGTTTGGGTGCTCAACAACATGTCCCGGCCGTCGTCGTCGTGGAGACATCTCTAACAGGTCACCCACGATCTTTCAAATGGAATTGCCCCAAAGACACCGCGAGAGAGTCTGAATTCAGGTCACGGGTAACTTGGACCTAGAAGAAAGCCCCTCGTCCTCGATTGAGGCTCCGTTTAAAGCCGAGCCAACACTAGGCTGCAGACCAAATACCCCCTTCAGTACTACTCCCCCAATTAGATGGCAACGGGGTTCCAGTTCTGGACAGCGGCCTCGCACTTGGTCGACAGCGGCTTCCCGTACCTGGCCGTCGCAATGATACTTTGATCCCGAGCAATGGTAACCACCACGTCCCCTTCGTACCCTGCAAACGGCACGCTGCCCGTGTATATCCCCGGCTGTCCATGGCCGGCAGCCGGGTACCCGTTGAATCCACCGGCCTGATCTTTGCCCCCGATCGACACAGTGAGGCTGACCGTCGCGTCCGATTCCAACAGTGCGGCGTAGAACACTGAATCGTCCATCAACATCGTTGGGGTGATCTTGGCTTGGCCCTTGCTGGTGGCGTTTCCCATCGGGATGCCCGCCGGGCATGCCCTCGCCGGCGCCGTCCTGTAATACGTCATAATCCCCTCTACAAAGCCCGACGCCCCTCCCGTTTTATACATATCAACATAGTACGGCAAGAATTTCCTCCACCCGTCGTGACTGACTCCGGTAGCAGAGTCGAGATCGTTCTCCCACTTGAAGTATCTCAACTCCTTCTCCCTTAGTGGTCCGACGTAGCTCGATTCGCCAAAGTCGTTCCACGTCAGGATCTGGACGTAATCCGGGCTGACGTCCAGAACTTGCTGCCCTGTAAACAGTCAGTCACAAACCCGTTTCTACCCCACACAACAAGGGTATCGTCGTGAAGGGGAAACTGTGAGGACTTACATCGCAAATCCCACAGGCCATCTCCCTGCCACAGCCAATTTTGCCCCCTAAACCCGAGCTGATTCGCATAAAACCACGGCGACACAGCCATCATGTACACTTGATTCCTCCCCAACGCCGCCAGATAGCTCCGATCCACATCCGTCGTCATATCCGCCGTGCCGTTCGGCCACGCCCGGAAGTTAAACAGCCCATCCACCACACCACTGGCCGTCTTCACCGCCGTCTCCACGTCCAGCGAAGCCCAGTTCGGCACGAAGAACAGCCCCCCAGAGATTCTCTTCTTGATATTCACCCAGTCGGCCGCGTTCTTGGCGCCCTCGAGCGCCGAGACGAGCGGCAGATTGCCCTCATGGCGGAAGTAGGCCGGCGAGCTGGTGAAGTTGCGCAGGAGCACGACGATGTCATCTTGCTTCCAGGCGCCCCTAGTGTTGTAGTCGAAGGAGAAGAAGAGGTGGAAGCTGAGGGCCTCGGCGGCTTTGAAGGCGAGGGCGAGCGAGGCGTTGTTGGCTGGGTCGGTCGCGGCGACGTTGAGGACGAAGGCGTCGATTTCGGCGGCTTGGGCGAGCCTGATGTCACTTTGCCAGTCGTAGAGGGTAAATTCGGCTGCGTTGCTGACCTGTGAGAGTGAGATTGGTTAGGAGAGGTTGAGTAGTGCCGTGGTGGGAGGACGGGGGTTTGGAAAGGGGGGGCGCGTACAAGGAAGTGGGCGAAGACTGCTTTGGATGCATGTGCTGGCGGAAGAACGAGGGATACGGCGGCTAACACCGCAGAAAGAAACTTCATTGGAGAAGTGGTTTGGCGGTGGCCGTGGAAAACGAGTGGCCAGGTGATGAAGGGGTTGGGGGGGGAAGGGACTCAGGGCAACACTCGGAGATTCAGCTGTCTCGAGATTTCTTTTTCCATGACGGAGCCTCTCCGAGTACTTACATGGATAGAATCTGCCGCTCTGGCTCGCACTCCACACATGACACCTTGAGTTTGCTCACTCGCTGAGGGTAATCCGTTCATCTCACCTCAGGCCGTCCCTTTTACCTTCGTGGGTGCAGGCTGACAGAATGGGGGGCTGTCACTGTGACAGGGTAATACGAGGGTAGACCTTCACATTTCTTACCATCTTGTGCAGAAAACGGTTGGCAACGCGCGTCAGCTTAGCCATGCCTACTGCTCTTACCCTAGAGCCTGCGTTCGCGTGCTTTTCATCCCGTCATCCTGGAGACCCTCTGACCTCTCGGCACGGGTACGACGGGCACCCAACTGACCACTTACCTGGCGGGAGGGGTCTGTTGAAGATAATTCGGGTTGGGTCTTCGCATCTGGCATCTTTGACATATGACTCAGTGCCACAGGCCACGTAGGTTCGTACGAGCACGGCGAATGTCGAGCATTTCATGGACTGGCCAGGCGTGAAGAAGCTCTTCAGCTTCCAGGCAGCGCCGGTAGTGTATCCAACTTTCTGAGGCGCAATAGGGGATATTCCTTGACGAGTGCAGCAAAGCCGGAGACGTAAAGAGGTTTAAAACGGGGTCGACTACTGCCTTTGGCGACAAGATGACTCGTTTGGGTTATGTGATAAATACGCAGGGTCGAAAGGTAAGGCTCTCTCAGGTTCACCAGGAGACACCCGAAGACATTTCAAGGACCGATGCTCTGAACGATCGCATGGCGAGCATATGAACTTGATGAAAATCACCACCCTACCGATTTGGCCCAAGAACGGTCCATTTCACCCCTTAATCCTAGGCGATTCACCGCTTAATAAACCTCATCACCAATTCCTCCGGCCTCGTCACCTGCATGGTCAACCTCAACATTGTATCCTTCACAATATCAAGGAACCTCGTCCTCGCAGCCTCCAGCGTCTCGCCGTTCTTCGTAGTCGGCTCAACGCGGCACTTTGAGAACACAGTCGCCATGACCGTCACAAACTCAACCTGCGCCATCTTCATGCCAGGGCAGATACGCGGTCCGCCGCTCCATGGGAGGAATGTCCCCTTTTGAGGGGTGATCAACTTCTCGTCGCCCAGTTTTTCGGATCCACCGTCCTCGGGCTTTACAATCCATCTCGTGGGTCTGAATTCGAGAGAGTCGTCGCCCCAGATTGCTGGGAGGGTGTGAATCGCAGCGATGTTGATGTATACCGTCATGGGCTCGATGTGATGTGTCTTTTCGCCGACGGTGAGGTTGAGGGCTTCTTGAACGTTTCGTCCGGTATGTGGTAAGGGCGTGTATATACGGAGGACCTCGTGCTAGGGAAGCGATGGTTAGCAACCCGGGAATGCTGCTCTACGAAGCAGTCAAGCCACAAACCATGAGGGCAAGACATCTTGTCAGCCGAGGAAATAAAACCTCATAATCCCTCGACTCCGTTTGGCCAAGCTCAAAATCAATCTCCTCTTGAATCCAATCCTGCCACTCCGGGAGCGCAGCCAGCAACGCAAACGCGTTGGTGAGCGTGTTGGCAGTGGTATCAAATCCGGCAACAGTGAAAAGGAACATGTTGCCCGCAATCTCCTCTTCACTTAGATGCTGTGCAGTTTCAGCATCTGCTTTGCCGGAATCGGATAGCCGGACGAGCATGCTCATAAAGTCCTCACGGGCGTGGCTGGCGTTGTCGGAGTATCGGTGTTGCCGTCGTTCCTTAAGCATCTTGGCTGTTAGGTTTGGGAGTTTGTCGAGGGCTACGCCGAGGGTTTGTAGAAGTTTAGGCATCTTTGAGAGGCGGAGGATCCAGCTGGGAATAAAGACTGCGACGACGATGAGTTCAGCAATGAGCCCCACAGCATCGACGTAGGTCATCTCGTCTGAAGGGTGGCGTGGAAGGGCGAGGGGCTTGAATGGCTTGGGCTGGCCGTAGCCGACTTGGCTGAGGACGTTGATGGCAATGGCGCGAATGGAGTTGACGCTCTCTCCTGATTTTCCGTCAGGCTGTCTCAGCATATAATCGACCATCTGGTCGGCCTGATCCCGGCTTTCGTTCCAGACGATCTCACTGGTGCGTTCGTTGAGGTTGGGGCCCACGATGCGCCGTTGGCGGGACCAGCTGTCGCCGTCAGAGGAGATGACGTTCTTGCCGAAGGTTCCCATGATGATTTTGGTCATGATGAGTTGGGGAAACTCGCGGCGGCGGGTTAAGATGACCTGGGCGGTTTCGGGATCGCAGGTCCAAAGCTCGCTTCTACCTGGGCTGACGAGAATAAAAGAGTGGCCATGTTTCTCGTGAATTACTCTGTGTTTGTAAATGGCCTCCCAGCCGACGATAGAGACGGAGATTCCTGGCAGAGGAAGCCATTTCTCTAGGAACCCTCTGAGAGGCACTTTGATGAGGAGGTAAGGGACCTGTACGAACTTGTCAATACCGGCGGGAATGCTCAATCTTGGTGATGCAAAACTCACGGAATCCGGGGAAAAGGGGCACAGTAAGATTGGCAGTCCCGACAACTTGGCCGCTTGGTAGTTCTGATACATTCTCCATGCCAGCCATGCTATCCAGAGCAGTGGACCTGCAGCAAGGCAAGTCAAGAAGGTGGTTAACATCGACATTCTGACAGGCGTTCGACGTGTTGTCCCTCGAACTGACCAATTGACATTGGAAGGAAAAGAGGAGGAACAGCCCCTGTTGGTGGGATCCAACCGTAGATATTTCGGTGGCTGCAAGGGCCGAATATTGCGCTGCGAATCAACGGCACAGCAACCCATGCTCCGCCGGCGTCTCAAGGGAAGGCCACAATCTAGCCAATCGGATGAATAAAAGGAGTGACAGGCATCCGTCGGGGAAAAAAATGATGCAGAAATAAGAACTGGCCCTGGTCGGCGGTGGGATCCAGGCTCGCATTCCTCCGTCAGCTCTGCGAGATATCATGATCTCCATGCTTGGCCCCAGCAATGGAATCCTTGGCAGCACTACCAAGACCACCACCACAAACGGCCTCAAAGCTTGATTCTGGATTGGCTGGATTGGAGAGGGGTGTAAGAGTGAGAAGTTCCGCTTCGGCGAAGCAAGGTTCTTAATCCTGGAGCTGTGAAGTGTGAAATGATCATCCCTGAACTCCAGGATGGAGGAACCGTACCGTGACGATCAAGGCTGTACTCTAAGTTGCGGCTCAGGAATGTGCATAGCCGGCAAAGGAGACATAGGAGGAGGAGCTGATTTAGCTAGCTAGAGCCGGGGATTCCTTTCTGACTATATCAAGTAGAACTGCTCTTCCGGTCTCTGGGCAAGGAGCTCTCCCTCCATGACACCATCGCAATAAGCCTCGCCGACGTAAAGATATTGCTCTGCCAAGCTCGCCGACGCCCCTTGGGGCCTCAAGACGGAACACACGTGCGCCCCGAAGAACACAACTACGACGTCCCCGGGAGACATGACCGATGGACCGATGCCGACAAAGCCGAGTTTCGTTATAAAAGGCCGCATCCCACTCATCTTGACCATGCCCAGTCGATACATGGATGCCTCGCTCGGCCTGTCTCCCTCGAGCGGTGCGACCGCCGAACTTGCCAGACCACCAGACTCTAACCAAGCCAGATCATTGCGGAACTCGGCGAGGGCTGTCATGGCCCGAGAGGTGGCTCGTTTCGTTGCGCTGGAGCCCGGCTCGTTCGCCTCCCATATGTCGGCAATGGGAACACGCCACTCGGCTTCATCACGTCGCTGTCTTGACTTGTATATAGGATTGTTCTTCAACGCCGAAAGGCGGCAAAGGAACCGGATCTGTGCGAGTTGGCTCTGGTGGCGGAGGGGGTTGAAAGTGCCGCCGCTGTCGTCCGTCCAGATGCTCCCATAATCCTCAACGACGTCGACAGCGTAGCCACCCAAGCCGAGGACGGCTTCACCCAGGCCTGGCACGAATACAGGATGCCGGTCACCAGACGGCGTGAAGCAATGCTCATGCTCGAAGCCGGCCAGCGGATAGGGATAGAACGACGGGCGCAAATTCGGGCGCCAATCGGGCACCCAAGACGGCAGGCCATTCACATCCTTTGGGAATTGGACATATGACAGGACGGCCAAGTTGCCTCTTTTGATCAGCCGTTGGGCAACATCCGTGAGAACGTGTACCGCAGTCCTACTGTGGTCGATGCGGACGCCCAAGCGATCGGCATCCACGGCGACGCCAACCAAGCTGAAAACACGGTCAACGGGCAGCGACGCGCGGGCATGGCGTCCCACGAAAGTTGTGAGTAGCAGCTCGAACAAAGTGGCCCCAGGAGCCTCCCCGCGCTCCGAGTCGTATCTCTGCCTCCGAAGCCGGGCACTAAAAAACGCTGGCATCGGATCGTTGTAGGTGATGGCGCGCACAAGCGCGATGCCGGCGTCGCCGCCGAGGTCCCGCACTGCCCGAAGGAACTCGTGTGTCAGACCGAGGCCCAGAAACAGGCGGGTAGTCTTGACATAGTCGGCAGGGATCTGTTTGCGTCCGCAGACAAACAGGGGGTCGGCGCCAAAGCAGAACTCCTGCACCACCCACACGCGCCCGAACCAGTCGCGTCTGTCCCAGTCGGCCACGGCCTGGAGACGAGGCAGCAGCAGCCTTCTGGCCAGCGCCTGGACCTCGCTGGTTTGCTGCCACAGCTGGTCGTGGGGGTCTTTGGCGTGCACGGCGGCGTCGAGGACGGGCATAAGGTCCCGGGTGCAGTAGCTATCCAGGCCTGCTGAGGCGATTGCACCGCCCACTTGGGAATAGAAGTCCATGGCTTCGTCCGAGCCTTGGTCGGCCGGGCCAAGCCAGACGAGAACCTGCTGGGCTTTGCTGTAGATGCGGACCATCATGGCTACCTGGACCTTTTTCTCGTCATTGTCGTCTTGGTTGATGCATATCTGGTCAATCCAGACAGTGACAGGCTCGGTTGGGCGCCGTAGGTGCCTGAGGGCTGAGTTGAGGGACTTGGTTATGCGCAGGGCTGCGCCCCCGATGCTGAGGCTGTGGCGAGATCGATCGTGGTCGCCCCAGCAGTAGGACAAGGCCTTATATGGCGGCGGCTTATCGAGAGAGACCGTCAGGATGCTGCAGCAGATGGGCTGGGCGAAGTGGGATTCATCGGAGGCGGGAAATTCCAGCTGCGAGGCGGACGGGTGCAGGGTGAGTAGCCGAATCTGTGACTGGTGACTGTCCAGCGCCGCGTACGAGAACAACTCCTTTTGATGGCGGCTAACGTCGGTATAGTTGCCCGGCGGAGAGGCCAAAGTCGGCCTTGGTGTCTCCATCGTGTGCTGAGAGCTGGTCTACTGCGGTTTGCGAAGCGGGAATTCTGCGGGGGCTTTGGCGACGTCGTTTGCCATCTGTGGTGAGTGCTTCAGCCGCAGATGGGCGCAACGAGTGCTGCTGTGGCGCGAACTAAGGTATCTCATTACGTACGTGATGGACATTGGTCCAGCAAGCACGCATATCAAGTACCAGGGCGTGATACCGCACCCAGCTTTTGGGCTTTTGCGCTCAAGATTGATTAATCATTAGTTATTAAGTATACCGTATTCTGGGCCAGTGCAAATTCCGGCGAACAGAACCAATACTGATTACAACGACGAGATACAGTGGCAGTCGCCAGACGGGCAGAAGCAGATCTGGCCACAGCACGCCCCAGGGTTGTAGATGTCACAGTGCTGGCCGTCGGCAACGCAGCCGGTGCAGACGGTGGCCGTCGCGGCGGGAGCGGTCACGGTCGAGGTCTTTAGAACATAGCGGTCAGCGAGCTGTGCTGGCTGGAAAAAACTGGACGGAACCAAACTTACCACTGCGACGGACGCAATGCCGGTGAGGGTGGTCGAGGCGGTAGGCACGATGCTGAGGCGGCCGCAGGCGGAAGAGAGGATCCGGGGATCGTACTGATCCAGCGGGGTGGGAACGGCGACGTCTCTCTTCTTGGCCGTCTTCGGGCAGCTCGAGTCGGTGACGACGACGGTCGGGAGGGTGAGGGTGATGACGCTAAGGGGGCGCAGAGGCATCAGCACGTGGTCACTACGAGTCCCGACTCTCCGGTCTTAAACCCACCTCGTCGGTGTCTGAGTGACGTAAGAGGTCGTCGTCGCTGGGATACCGAGATAGGAGCCGCAAAACTCGGTAGCGGCCGGGCCGAGAGCGTTGATGTCGCTCAGAGCACTCCGCACGGCACGGCAGTCCGACGCGGCGAGGACCGAAGTCCAGGGGTTAAGGGCGACGAGCCCGAGGATGCCAGTGAGGAAACGCATTTTCTCTTGAGTTCAAAGTTGTTTGTGAAGAGGAGATGCCAAGCAACGAGCAATAGGCGCAAGTGAGGCGGGCGGCTTCTCAGCTTTAAAACTGACGAGCAATTCTTGAATCCCCATGTCCGGAAGGATTGCTCCAGCCCATGAATTGTGGAAATATTGGTTCAGCTGCACCGCTAGTGGTGTTGTGAGACCCGCAGCAATCTCCCATCCTGTCCAGATTCCCGAAATCTTGTCCCGAACCCCTGGATCCTGTGGGGTAGACGGTGGAATTGGACCCAATA
>FTEL01009248.1_pt1 | contig 11358 bp, 9 predicted proteins | sample 1658911 | NCBI WGS metagenome assembly FTEL01 (sample SAMEA3914869, study PRJEB12502) | metagenome | biome: forest; material: soil | place: USA | collected 2012-03-12 | depth 0.1 m
GGGGGGGGGGGCGGCGCCTTGGAGGAGGAGGACGACACCGGGCAGACGGTGGTGCTCACGGGGATGGTGACGGTGGTGACCACGACGCTGTGGGCCGGGCACTTGGTGACCGTCGGGGCGCAGCTGGTGATGGTCTGGACGCTGGTGGTGTAGACGGTGCTGGTGGTCCATCCGGGCGGGAGGGGAGACCAGGTGGGGAAGGGCAGGCTGACCGTGGGGTGGCCGAGGGACAAGGTCGGCTTCTCCTCGTGGTCGGGGCCGTGAGCGGCCACGCCGGCGGCGAGCACCCCCAGAGCGATGGTTGCGGTCTTCATGTTGAGCGAGAGGTGTTGGTTTGTACTAGCGAGTGACAAGAACGAGTGAATGGCACCTTGGGCTTGGGTACTGAAGGAGGGGGAGGAGGAGGAAGGACAGGACCTGGATCACTGGGCCGACCACCCCCCCTTTATATCATATCCCAGTTTTCCTCTTCCCAGTGTGTTTGCCCTGTTGGGCGGCGAGCAGACGACACGGGAAGCAACGCAACGTCGCGCTCAGGGCCATGGGCACATCCCCCCCTCCCGCCTCCCTCCTCACCTCCCCCGGTCGGCTCTGCGGCCTGCCTGCCATGCTTGGATGTACCCCGTCCCGCGGGAAAGGCAGAAGGAATACAGGCAGCACGCGAGAGATGGCACCCAGTGGGAAAACGGTGGCCCAGACGGCTAAAGGAGGTGCGCTCGGTTGATTTGGTGCAATCAGGGCCGATATTGGGCGGGTGCTGTTGGACCAACACTTTTTCTCGGGTCCAAAAGTGCGAGAAGGGACCTGCATGGCGACGAGACACACACAGCAGCCACAGGCACACAGCCCCAAGGCGCTTCTCCGGCGAGATTAGAGTGTGAATTAAGCTTTCCAGGCGACGGCCCCCTACCTGGCAGCGCGTGGCAGCGATGGCAACAGTCCGAGGGGGGACAGCCGATGTCACGATGTCACCCGACCTGCCGTATCCCGCATCCCGCGCCCTGCGTTGCGGGCGGGACGAGCTGTCCCTGCATTGGCTGGCCTGGTGTGCTGTATTAGTGAATCCGCGTTCCTCGCTGTGGGGAGGTACAAACACAGTGTGCCGCGCTCGGGATGGGAGCGAGCTGTCAGGGACACGGCAGTCCCCGATGAGGGTGTGTGCCTCTCCCCTTGCGTCCACCCACATCGTGGCCTACTAAGGTCAGAGCGTGGTGGCACAGCACAAGTTTGGCCTTTTCTTTTCCCAAAATCAGCTGCCCGTGCTGGCCAGGGAGGTTCTTCGGACTCGAGCCAATTCTGGCCAAATCCGTCCGAGCGGGACGATCATAATCATGGTCATGCGAAGAGACGGGCCTAGACCAGTGTGTTGCTCTTCCAAAAACCCGGTAGGGCGAGGCGGAATTGTCCCGGGCCGTCGAAGCGCATCCATGATTGCTGCTTGCCTCGGGCCCTGTGGGAAACGCCGCGATGGGGCGCGCGTCCACGGCAAACCCGAGTCGCCCAGTCCCCGAGAACCCTTCAGGCTGTTGGCAGTGACAATAAGGCTGCCGGGCTGACCCTTTGGCTCACCAAGGAAGGTAGTGATCCCGATCGAGAGCGTAAGACATGCTCATCTCGTCTGGTGGGTAAATTTAGCCTTGGGAGAAATGGAAATGGACAGCTCACCAACAGAAGGCTGCAGGAAGAAAGTTGAAGAAACGGAAGGTTGCAGAACGGGTGCCGATGATCTGCGTTCAGGGTTAGGGGAGGAAGACACTGTGGCGTCTGTGGCTTTCGAGGGGTTTGTCCCTGTGGCTGAAGCTGTTCGGCTCAGCCCCCTGTGACACCCCAAGCTGACGAGTGGTGGTGGGGCAGCGCGCCGCTGGGCTGCTGCTCAGCTCGGCAACCCCCGAGCAATCGAGCCATTGAGCCTTCGACTTGTTGACAGCTCGACACTGCGACGCTGAGTGGCTGACCCGGCTGCAGTCTCATCCGGTTGTCTGTTCTTTTCGCTCGTTGCCCTTCTTTGATTTCTCTTCAGGTCTCCGGCGTATCTCATATTGTGCTGGTCGTGATATAGAAGTCCGAGAACCCGTTGTGTTCTGGCGCTAAGGTTTCAAGTTGTGCACTGGGTCCGCCGCTGTCGACATCGTCGCTTGTTGTGTAACTTCTCCAGTTCCGCGAACTTTCCATATTAGTGACTTTGCCAAGTTACCGCCTGCTTGGGATCACCACCACCACATCCCCCTGGAACATGGCGCCGCCCGTTGAACCCAGCACCCGTAAAAGGGTCTTGCGGGTCATCTTCTTTTCGTTGCTTCTGGATCTTGTGCGTATTTGCCATGCGCGCGCGTCTCTTCTCCCCCAGACTGTGACTTGGCTGACGTAGAGCTCTGCCGCAGATTTCCTTCACCTTCATCCTCCCCCTGTTCCCCAAACTGCTCGAGTTCTATCGCAATGCCGAGGCCCCCATCGACGGCGCGGCACCGTCGTCCCAGACCCTCCTCTCCAGCGTGCTCGGCTACCTCAACGCCTACAAGGCCGCCTTCGCGCGGCCCATCGACTCCCGATATGACATCGTTCTGCTGGGCGGAGCGCTCGGGAGCTTGTTCTCGTGAGCCACCACCTCCAACATCCCTAGCAACGCACCCAATACCCCCCGGACTCGTGTGCTAAGCGACTTCCTCTCCGCAGTCTCCTCCAGGCCATTGCCTCCCCGATAATCGGCCGTCTCTCCGACAAGTACGGCCGGCGTACTGCCCTGCTCGCGAGCATGGCCGGAAACATCCTCTCCGTGCTGCTGTGGGTTGTGGCGGTGGATTTTAGGACATTCCTCGCCTCGCGCATCGTGGGCGGTCTCTCCGAGGGCAACGTCCAGCTCGCCACCGCCATTGCGACCGACATCTCGGACGCGAACACCCGCGGCTCGACCATGGCGCTCATCGGCGCATGCTTCTCCATCGCCTTCACCTTTGGCCCGGCCCTGGGTGCCTGGCTCAGCAGCATCGCCACCGTGGCTGCCAACCCGTTCGCGACCGCGGCCGGCGTGTCCCTCTTCCTGATCGTCACCGAGACCGTCTACCTCTACTTCAGCCTGCCTGAGACGCTGCCCGCGCTGACTAGGACGGCCGCCGCCAAGAAGGAGACTAGGACCCCAGCTGCCCCAGTGCAGCGGACCAACTCCCACTTCCTCCTCAACCTCGTCCACTTCACCTTCCTCCTCTTCTTCTCTGGCATGGAATTCTCCCTCCCGTTCATGACGTACGACCTCTTCGGGTACAGCTCGGCCAAGAACGGCCGCCTGCTCGGCTACGTCGGCCTGGTCGCCTCCCTCCTCCAGGGCGGCGTCACCCGCCGCCTGCCGCCGCTTCTCTCGGTGCGCATCGGCGTCGTCGCCTGCCTCCTGGCCTTTGGCCTCCTCGCCCGCACCTCCACCGTGCCGGGCCTGTACCTGGCGGCCACCGGCCTCGCGACCACATCCGCCACCGTCGTGACGGGCCTGAACGCGCTCAGCAGCTTCGAGGCCAGCGAGGACGAGCGCGGCGGGAAGCTCGGCATCCTCCGCAGCTGGGGGCAGCTCGGCCGGGGGCTGGGACCGGTGCTGTTCACCAGTGTGTACTGGTGGGCGGGCAGGGAGACGGCGTATGCGATGGGCGCGGCCGGGATCGCGGGGGTGAGCTTGCTGGTGCTGTTTGGGCTCAAGACGCCGCCTGCGTCGCTGAAGAAGAAAGCTGCGCCTGTGGCAGGCGAGGGCGAGAAGAAGGAGCTGTGATGGATGCGGTTGGGGTGTGGATAGATAGCTTTAGTCAACGCCGAATATTGTGTCTCCCGCCGGATACGGGCATGCTTTAGAGGTTTGGGCTTGGGTTTAGACAATTGATATTGGTTTCTTTATTTATGATGCACCAGCGTTGAGACCTTGGCTCAACTGTGACTTCTCATTTGGCTCTCGTCGCAAGCCTCGCAGGGCTGGGCATTTCAACGAGGAAGCATTATGTGACAGGGAAAAAAGAACTGGCCAATTCTCAACGTCTACCGCTACCACTCGAGACAAACGCTTCAAAACTCGAGCCCAACTAACAAAACACTACCACAACTGCCTGAAACCGGGTATCCTTAATTCCACAATCCCAAGGCACACGCTAATTAAAGAGCAACATCTTGGAACGACGACCCATCCCCGCCCGGCGACCGCCCGTCCTTTTCGACTTCATTCGCCGCCTTCCCCTCCTCCTGCGAGCTCTCGTCGTCATCTTCATCGTCCTCAACCGTTGGTTTCGGCCGCGCGACTAGGCGCTGCTCATCCCGCTCGTCGGCGAGCATTTTCTGCTCGTCCTGGCCGCCTGCTCGTACCTTCTGTTCCTCGGGCTCCTCCTCGTCGTCGTCGCTAGAATCCGACTGGCCCACTCCTTCTTCCTTTTGCCTCGCCGCTTCATTGTGGTTGGACTCGGTCGACGGCGAGCTGCTGGCGCTCGCTTGGGGTTGGGGCGAGTCTTTCTGCGGGGGCGCGGGGACCGGCGCGGGGGCTGAGGCCGGAGTGGTAGTTGAGCCGATCGTGCCGGCGGTGCCGGGCCGCTCCTCGAATGGCGGCCCGACTCGGACCGCGTCCAGGTAGAACTTTGTCACGCCGAGGATGCGGCCGTTCCGCTCGCACGCGTCGACCCACTCCGGCCGGACGATGGGGATGTTGAGCTCGTTAGCCTTCTCCCACTGGACGCCACGGCCTTCTGTTGTGACAAAGTGTGTTGTGTCGATGCGCACGCCGTCGACAATCTTGGCACCGATGCGCTCGACCGCCGCGGTCAGGGTCTCGCGCAGGGTGGCGGGCAGGATACCCGTCGTGATGGTGATGCCGCTCAGGTCGGTCATCTTGTGGGTGCGCACCGTGACGCGCTGGCTCGTAGACGTGCCCGCCGTCGTGCGCAGGACCAGGTGGAAGGTGTACTCGGTGTCGACGGCCAGGCCGCTGATCTTGGTGGTGTGCATGGAGAGCGGCTTCGGGATGTTGCCCGCCTTCTGGCCGTTGCGGTACAACGCCAGACTGATCAGGTCGGCCGTAGCGAGCTGAATAGGGTCCCATTCGAGCACGACGCTCGTCTGGGTCGCGTTGCGGCATCGGAGAACGGGGGACGACGGCTCGGCGGAGCCAAACGAGGCGAGGATCTGGTCCTGGAGGTCGCGGAACGAGCGCTCTGCCGCAGCCTCGGAGTTCTTATTGCGCGAGACATTGATGTCGACAATGGATCCGGACGAGATATCGGGCGGGAGGAGGATCGAGGGGAATTCAATCTGTTGACGGGCGGGCGTGTTAGTACATAGTGTCCCCCTATTTGGAGCCGGCGGAGCAGGAGTAGCAGTGGTGGACGTGCCAAGCGCTTGTCAGGGGTGAGGAGCACGGTGACGCCAGCGTCGACTTTGCCGACAGTGAGGGAGACAAGCATCGTGGCAGGCTCGGGGGAGGTGTAGCGACGTGGCTGGGCTTGGAAAAGAGGTCGTGTATGAACCCGATGCCTGCGATGCCTGTGCGAGTCTCTGACAATGTGGCAGCTGCCGCGAGTTTGATGTTTGCTGAGGACAAAAGATGGCTTGCCCTGGCCTGGCTTGCATGGGTGGGGGCTTGGCAGCCTGACAGGGACCCACTGTTTGGGCCAGAGTGGGGCCGGGAGATGGATCAGTGACGCAGCTCGAGGCAGGTCCTGTTCCATCCTGCTGAAGCCAGGTCCCCACTGCGGGGAGCTCTCGGCCCCAAAGAAGGGAACCGCATGAGCTGCCCCACCATGAGACCCTCTGGCCGAGGCCATCACCAGACAAGCCGGGCCTGGTCTTGTCATCTTCCTGGCATTGCTTTTCTCACTCATCCCTCACAGGCTCTCGTTGCAATCCCATATCCGTGACCATGCTGTCCGACATCCCCTCCGAGACCCCGCCCGAGAACCTCGCAGCCCTGGCCGAGGACCACTACTTCGCTGCCAACCCGCCTCCGAAAGACCTCGCCCAGCATGTAGCTCTGGCCCGCGAGTTCATCGATTATCACGCAGCTGCCGGACGGCGCCTGGTTTTGGTGACGTCGGGAGGGACAACGGTGCCGCTCGGTGGGTTTTTAATGGTTCTTTTTTCTTCATGTGTAGTTCCGAATTGGAGAGACTGCAGCCAAACCCCGTTGCTGACAGCTCGACGCGGACAGAGAAGCAGACAGTGCGCTTTATTGACAACTTCTCTGCTGGTACCCGCGGAGCTGTGAGTGTTATCCCCTGCCGTTTTGAGGGAACCATCGTGAGATTGGAGCGAAAAGCCAAGCTTGCCTTGTAAACCACAAGCACAATATTCAAGCTCTGACTGACTCAACCCCGCCAAAAGACGAGTGCCGAGTACTTCCTGGAAGCCGGATATGCCGTCGTGTTCCTGTAAGCAGTTCGGGTGGCTGCTTGACCCGGAGAATGCCACTCTTGTCAATGGGGCTGACCCCCCACCAGGCACCGTCAATTCTCACTGCTCCCATTCTCCCGCCACTACAGCCACGCAACCGACTGCTTCCTCGACTTCCTGAGAGAAGGCCCCAATGGCAGCGTCGTGGCTCGAGACGAGGACGCGGCTAGGATGCTGCACGTCCTCCGGAAGTACCGCGATGCGCGCGACCGGAACATGCTGCTTCTCCTGCCATTCGTCAGCATCTCGGACTACTTGCATGAGCTGCGCAACGTTGCCCAACTAATGCGGCCCCTCGGCCCTCAAGGGTTGTTGTACCTGGCTGCCGCCGTCAGCGACTTTTTCGTTCCAGTAAGACAACCTATTGGGTTTCCTTTGCTACCTCAGTTCGAAGCTAATAGGAACCCCAGCCGGATCGCATGTCGGAGCACAAGATCCAGAGTACAAACGCCGTGGACGCTTTCAAGAAGAACAACGGCTCCAGTACCCGCACTGCCAACGAGGAGGAAGAGACGTTTGACAACTTCGACTCCTCCCCGGCTGTTCCCAGGAGCAAGAGCTTGATCATTGACCTGGACCCGGTACCCAAGTTCTTGAAGAATCTGGTCGAGGGCTGGTCGCCGCAGGGCATGATTGTCTCGTTCAAACTCGAGACCGATCCCGCCATCCTCGTGCACAAGGCCAGATACTCGCTTGATCGCTATCAGCATCATCTTGTGATTGGCAACCTGCTGTGAGTCCGCGCCGTGGTTCTGTGGATGGAAAGTCTGGAAAGCTAACTGACACCCTCCAGATCCACCCGAAAGTGGGAAGTTGTACGTCTCCCTTTGCAATCGATCTTCCTCTCACACCGCATGGCCCACTTGATCGTAACTAACATATTCAGGTGTTCGTCTCGCCCGGGAACCCAGACCGCTGGATCCGGGTGCCGTTCCGGAAGAATGGAGGGGGGCTGGCAGACACAGAAAAGGAGGAGCCTGTCGATCCGAAGAGCTTGCCTGAAGGCGAGCCCGAGGTGGAAATCGAGAGCCTCATCATCCCGGCGGTCCAGGGGTTGCATTCCAAGTATATTCAGACCATGGAAACGAAGGGTCAGGCGTGAGGGAACGCCAGGGGGCGAGGCCGGGAATAGATTTCGCTTGCAGCTGTTTGACCTATTCTGGCGGCCAGGTGGACCAGCACTATGGGCGCCAGTGTCGTGGTGGTTGATATTCACTCGCTCCTCCATCCCCAACTCATCGGCATCGCCGATGTGATTCCGGAATAGCCTCCAGAAGTTGTGCATTCGCAAGGAGAGGCATTCCTCAACTACTAACTGTCAAGGAGGAAGAGTTTGGATGACTGGGCAGACCCGGCGATCCGTTCCACCTCGAGGGGAATGCCAGCCTTGATCCCAAGCGTCTTCCCTCGGGAGCCAGTATCCCGAGCTGCCCCAAGAGGACAAACCCAGCTGAAGCCCAGACGACAACAGAGTTCCGGTGGTCTCTGTGCTACCGGGCGCCTGCGACGCCCTCTACTCGAAAGCCTCCGTGCACAAAAGGCGAGGAGCAATCCATGAAGAGCCATGGCCGGCGCAGGTGTTGTGACAACCACTGCGCTGGGGGCTGGCCGAGCCGGGGCAAAGTTTGACTTTGACAGTCAGTTTCAAGCACGCCTCCTGGTACCACAAAGATTGCTCACCCATCCCCATACCCGTCACCATTTGGCAGTGACGTTGGCGCTATAACCCCCCTGCGTAGGCGGTGTGGAGGAGGCGGTCTCATCCACAGTTCCGGGCTCAGGGCTGTCCGGCCTTGCTGACGAAGCCAGCGCGAGGCATTGAGCGTTGCTCTGAGGAGCTCAGGGTAATTCGGCCGCGTTCGTAAACCGCTTGAGACGGGGGGCCGTGTGGAAGATGAGATTGTTCATGTAGCGGAGCAGCTCGTCAAACTCCACCTTTAGGATCTCCTTGGGTTGCGTCACCAAGATCCGGATCGTCCCATAAACTTCGGTCTCGTGCCCGTCCAAGCTCTTGCCCGTGGAGTCGTAGCCTGCGGCCTTCAGGGCCCGGACGAGCGCGCCCCTGACATAGCGCTCGCTCGTCTTCCGCACCACGGCGTTGCCGCCATCGGACGACTGGGCCTGTACTTGGCACCAGAGCGCCCTTGACTTTTGCTGTGCGTACCAGTAGAGAATCCGCTCCGTGAGAGGGTATTCCGGGGCGCCGAGGTGTCTCATGTGGTAGGCCGAGAAGACGTGATTCCGGGAATATGCGACGCGGATGGCGAAGTCCTTGAAATTCTGGGCGGGAATCAGGCGTAGCTCTTGGGGGTAGCCGACCTTGGATTCGGCAGCAAACTCGCGGACCCTTTCGCTTGGTTTCCATGCTGTCACCGATCTCGACCAATTCCCTGGGAGGTTCTCTTCGGCCAGTTGCATTGGTTGCAGTTCAAACCGGTGCTTCAGAAGGCACCGAGTTTGTCGAAACATTTTGTTGGTTTTTGACGGCAGGGCGGTCCTATGAGAGGGGTGCGGTTACCCTTCTGGTTGAGGGCGCAGAAAATGAGGCTTCAGACGGCTGCGGCAATCGTGATGGAACCCAGTGACTGAGGATGGAATGTGCAGAATAAATCCATGCATATCCGGTACATACATACATAGAGTCCAAGCCAGATGCTGCTCGGCGAACGAAACAAACAAGCAAGCAGCTGGGCAAAACAAACCCTGAGAGCCAGCCAGCCCTGAGGCTGCTGTTGTCGCCCCACTCATGCTCGCCCCACACACCCCACCCCGCCACCAAGAACGAAACCCAACTGCCCCTGCGCCCCACGAAAGAGTCATATAAACCCCACCGGTGCCCCTCTCTTTCTGCCATTGTTTCTCAAAACCTCCCCATCGGAATCGCTGAACATCGGTATCAACCACACAAGCCGCGCAGCCCGGCTTGATTACCGCAGTACCCAACTTTTTTCACTCGTGGATTAGCGCTTGATCGCTTCCCGCCAATATGCCGAAGAACAAGGGAAAGGGTGGCAAGAATCGCCGTAGGGGAAAGAACGAGAACGAGTATGTCGCGTTCACCGCGCCCACCATCAACGCCGTTACCTTTTCGCGTCGCCACGGTCACTGACATCCCGGAACAGCAACGAGAAGCGTGAGCTTACCTTCAAGGAGGACGGGCAAGAGTATGCCCAGGTCCTGAAGATGTTGGGGAACGGCAGGCTTGAGGCCATGGTATGCGACACCCCTCCCCTCACGACCGAGCATACCCGCTGCGGAAACAAACACAAAGGAATAATCCCGGCTAACAACCCATGCACAGTGCTTCGATGGTGTCAAGCGTCTCGGCCTGATCCGCGGCAAGCTCCGGAAAAAGATCTGGATCAACAACGGCGACATCATCCTCGTGTCGCTCCGCGAGTACCAAGACGAGAAGGGCGACGTTATCCTCAAGTACTCCGCCGATGAGGCCCGCTCCCTGTATGTTCCCCCATCCTACAACCCGCGGCGCGCGCGCGCTGTCTGCCGTCACTTGTCAACCAACGGATTACTAACCCCCCCAAAGCAAGGCCTACGGCGAGCTCCCCGACACCGCCAAGATCAACGAGACCGACACCTTCGGCCCCGGCGAGGACGGCGATTGCGGCTTCGAGTTCGACGAGGACCGTGACAGCGAGGACGAGGCCGCTGGCAACGCCGGCGGCAAGGATATTGCCATCGATGACATCTAGTCCCCCCCCTCACAGAGCGGAGCGGGCATGGATGGTTATCGGACCTTGCTCGCAGGGCGGGGACCACCCTTTCTGGCCTGGACAAGGGGGTTCTACGGCGTCTCTTCGCCGGCGGGCCCTCCTGGAGGGGCGCGGAAAGCAAAAAACTGTCTTCTCTCTCAAACATCGGGGCTTATGCATTTTTCTGCAGAACCCCCCGAGGTTCCCCGACAGTTGGTGGACATCTCGTCCTGCGCGTGGGGTGGTGTTGTCTGTTTGGAGACGGGCCGGGTCGTGATGGGAGAGACGTCATCACCGGGTCTGTCTCTTGCTTTTTCGTTGGGAGAATGAGCTAGTTCGCTAGGGTAATGCAATTTGTTTCGGCCATCGTCTTCTGCCGCTTCAAGTAGCCACCACACTGCCTTGTGATCAACGAGCAATAGCCATGAGCTTGAATTATTCCGGCATCAGCAGCCATTTTTCTATCGTACCGGAACCCCATGACCAGAGCGCTGATGCTTGCAACGCTCACCATCATCCTTTGGTAAAACCCTCTGCCTTCTTTTCACCATAACTATTCTACAACTCAGAATGATATCCGCCTGCGTGTCATGAGGAAGGGGAAAATAGCCCCCAACACGGCGGCGGTATGTGATGTTTGGCGGGGAACCACCGTTTCCAAGCGGTAACCCCACCACCACCAAAATGCTCCCAACTCAGAAGTGTAGCCCATCTCCCATTCTCGCCTGCCTTGACTCCAAGTCCCACTCCCGCCTTGCTCTCCAATCCAGTCTCGGATCTGGATTACAAAGCTCTCAACCAGGTTGGTTGCCTCACCCGGCTGCAGCCCTCAGCAACCAGCAAGACGAGATACCGCCATCCCAGCACCACCTCACCAGTCGTCATCATCATCCTCATCATCTAAAAACCCACAGTCAGCATCACACAACATGTGTTACGAAACGAGGAAGAAAAACTTACCACTCCTGCTAACCTTCTCCTTCCTCTTCTGCAGCGCAGCAGCCAACGCATCCGCCATCCCACCTCCCCCAGGCGCAACACCCGCGGGCGGCAAACCGCTCCCATGCGGCCCAGTATCCCCACCGCCTCCCCCGACGGTGGCCGCGCTGCGGTCGCGGATCTGGCTGCGGTCGACCTTCTTGAGCGAGCCGATGCCGCCTGCGCCGCGGATGCTGTCGAGCATGGCGTTCCGGCCGGCATCGCCGGAGGGGAGGGCGGGGGCGGGCACGCCGGAGGAGTAACC
>FTEL01003822.1_pt1 | contig 11354 bp, 17 predicted proteins | sample 1658911 | NCBI WGS metagenome assembly FTEL01 (sample SAMEA3914869, study PRJEB12502) | metagenome | biome: forest; material: soil | place: USA | collected 2012-03-12 | depth 0.1 m
GGACTGTTGGGTAATGGATAGGCACTCACCACGGCCGGCACTTGGTGCCTCTAGCGCCGAGAAACCAAGCCAGAGCAACTGGAATGCCAGGTTGTTCAGCCATACTCCATAAGAGTACTCGCCAAGGGGCAGCCTCCGCCCCATCGCCTGCGCCACCCCGTCAATCGCCGTCAACTTGTCTGCCTCCACGGTCAACTGTCGGTGGCTGTACTCGCGCACGAGTTGGGCCCAGGGGTCGCCGACAACAACCTGCGCCATCAGCTGAGATCCGATCCGAGTCGTGAAGACGCCGACGATCCGAGCCAGCCGCTCCATCCTGCCACCCCAGCTCAAGCCGTTTCTAAAGTCCCTCTTTGACTTGCCCGTGCTCAAGTCGAACATACCCTGGCTATACCTTCCAGAGCCAAGGTCCTCGACGCTGCCGTCTTCATTAACCATTCCCTGCTGGCACTCCCAGTAAAGCTGGCGCGCCCCAAAGTAAACAAGCCGCCGCGAGAGCATCCGCTCCTGGTAGGTCCACCCGCGCGTGTTCCACCGGCTGCTGCCCAGCTCGTCCGCCAGGTGCGCCATGCGCTCGTCATCTTTGGGAATCACCCGTCCGACGTACACAGTACCAACCTCCCTTCTCCCAAGTGTGCACTTAACCCGGGGATTAGCAAAACCCGCACCCGGTCCCCCGGCACGGAGCTCGTCCTGCACCTCCCGCGCAGCAAACAATCCCCCCCCGTTCACCGACGCGGGATCATCCAGCGCAGCCAGCGTCACGATCGCCCCGTCGTAAATATCACACATCGCGCCACACTCCTCGCGCAGCTCCGCCTTGTCGTCCTGCAGGATACACAGCCGGTCGACCCACAGGTACGGGATGCCGAGCGACCGCGTGACCTCGACGGCGTCCCGGATCGCTCGAGGGAGCTCCTCCACCGGGAGGCGCTCCGTCAGCGCACGGATGGTCGCGCCCGTCAAAACCGTCGCCGGGTTGACGCTCGACGGCGCCTCCCAGCAGTAGCTCAGCGCCGCGTAGGTGCCGCACATCCCGCGCGTTTCCGCCACGCAAGGCGCAGATGTAGTATCACTGCTGCTGCTACCAACGTCGATCAGCCTGCGCGGGAGCGCCGAGTCAGCAGTCCGGTCGTCGCGCACGACGCCAGAAAGCCCCGTCCTGCAGTGCACGTGGGACGCCACGCAGGCATCCAGCCAGGCGCGGATGCGGCGCCGGGAAAAGTCGGATTGGGGGTCGCAGACGGGCCGGCCGGCGATGTGCTTTGCGAGTTTGCGGTTGGCATCATCCTCGGGGTCGATGAAGACGCGCACGACGGGGCGGATCTCGCTGTCGTCGAACCCGCTCCCGTGCAGCTCAGCCCGTGCCGCCTGGGACCGTACATCCCGGGACCGTACAGCCCGGCACCGTACATATACGGCCGGGGGCGGCGTGTTTTGGCGTCCAAGACAGCCACGGGAAAGAACTGGCGTCCGCGCACGAGGCGCGTGGCGATGGCGAGGATGCCGCGCAGGTACTTGTTAGAGGAGACGTCGCCCATCCTGGCGCAGAGACGCACCGTCGTTGACGCTGCGCCGTCGTCCGGGTCGGGCTCGAGCTCGAGCGCGGCTAGGATGAGTTGGCATACGGGGCATTGTGGCGCGAAGTCGGCGAGCGGGCGCTGGAGGGGCAACCCTGGCGCGGTGTTGATGAGCGGCACGATGGGGCCGTGTGGTTTTTGGTGGGCGTGCTGGTTGAAGCGGGTTGAGTGGAGCGGGAAGTTGAAGTAGGCGCCTAGGGCTGCGAGGTTGACGAGGTTGGTGCGGCAGAAGTCACAGATTGGGTTGGGGTCGCTCATCTTGAGCTGTGGTTGTGGTGAGCATGTTTTGGTTGGGATGGGGGTGAGTTCAGCTGTGAGGCAGAAACTTGACTGGTTGGTGCCCGATGAGGCTGAGGGAGTTGAACTCTCCCTGGCCCTAGTCCTAAGCAAATCCAACGGTAAAGCACAGTGGGCTCGATTTGAGGAGGTAGATGACCCAAGATAGGTCCGCATGCAGCGCTGTTTCTCGTCCCGGTCTAGACGCATCCTCGATGCTTGAGAAAATTACCGCACATGCTACCAAGCTTGATACTTGCTCGTTTAGTAGGGAGTTCCTAGGTACACCTTGATTTATATTGTAATACCTGCGGCCTGGCCTCTGATGAAATGGCCGGTTATTGCCTCCAACGCAGACGCGGCCTCGCGGTAGAGGTCCTCACTGAACTGCCCACAGACCAGGTCTTGAACAATTCGTTCGGATCGAGCAATCCAGGAACCCGAACGAGTTGGGGCCAGAGATACTGGGGATAGCCGTCGTCAATTAGCATGATGAGCAAAAGCCTCGATGCAGTCGGCGTCAAAAGAGTTTGCTGAAGTCGACAGCGTACCTTAGTCAACCGGTTGCTTTGTGAGAATGACTCCACATCGGTCCCGATGTCCGAGTCGGCGTCGCCGGTGTCGTCGGTGTCCATTCAAAAGCTTGATCGCTCAGCATCGGAACGATGAGCAGCAGAATCTGCGGGCCATGGCTTGCCTATCCCAACCGCCGTCGATGTTGTAGACTAGTCCGACATTGATTTGGATAAAGATTGAGGAGAAAAGTGCCAGGAGGCAGGGAGAATGCACCTGATATCGACCCCTAGCCCACACGCGAAGCAGAGCCTCGCGTGCTTCGCCGAGAAGAAGGAGGCAATGCGACTCAGCTTGTGGATGGATGCGCACTATCCGATTACCTAATTAGTTCACCTTTGCATTGAGGATGCACAAGCTTTTCAAACTCAAGCAAAAGATATCATTTGAAACCTAGGACCGTGGGGTCTCTTGTTAGAGAATCATAGCTGACCCCTAAGAATACTTCGGTTGGCATTCCCGGCCAACCCGAGAATTAGCTTGGAGGGGATGGCCTTGGTTGATGGAGCCCATCCATGAAACACATGTGGGAGGTGAGGTAGGTAATGGAAGGTAGGTACCCTATGCTTGTTGGTGGCGACAAGCCCCCTTTTGTGTGACAGGCCGCATTTTCTGTCGGCCTGTGGCTAAGATTAGACGCGTTCATGAAAAGTGCCGTTCACATGCAGATTTGGGTGCTTGAGTGTGGGCCGATTGGGTTCAAAGCTGCCCGTTGGCAGGGGCCTGTGTCAGTCGTTGGTGAGGGTTCGAGGGGCACCATTGCCCAGTACAGCTCGACTGACTGCTCTAGACTGCTGTCCTGTGTGTCGCAGATTCTCCGTGCGCCTGTCCTGTGGTGTCTCAGCCTCGTCGAGTCCGGTGCCGTCTGGTGGGCGGCCGGGCAGGAAGACCGCATAGCACGCCCAACATGTGTCCAACACGGGCTCAACGTTGGCTCACGAGCTCGCACATTCATTGCCATGGATGGTCCTGTCCTGGTCTCGCCAGTTTCAAAACCATGGTAGCCCAGGAACAGCGCAGGCAAAGACGTAGCAGATTCGGCCGCCGGCCGGGTGAGAAGGGGAGGGCAATCATGGCCAACAGCCCTGGGAACATTATCAGGCCGGTGAGCATGGATGAAAAGTTATCTGCTGGTGAGATCGAGCTGCGTATATAAACCTCCCGTCTCCTTGTCCTCATAGCTGCTTCCGACTCACAACAGACACACATCACTTCCTCATCATCCCACCCGTCTCATCAACCAACAATCCTCGATACATAAGTGGTATTATTGGGCGCCGGACGCCTAGCCTTGACACCCGCATCTTGACCTAGTGTCAATCTATTTTGTTTGCTGTCTTCCGTTGAGTGAGACTCCTTGTTACCAGCTCCTTCAAAAGCGACACACCCAGAACCAGTGAGTCAAGCAGGGGCCCGCAAACCTCCCATATTTGCTACGACAAGTGACTATGCCGCTGACCGTTGTCAAAGGAAAGGAAAAGAAACTCGTTCCTTCAACCTCAAGATGTGCAATTGGTATCTCGCCATATACACCTGCCCCTATGGCTCCCAGCACAAGCACCAGATGTTCGTCAAATATCCCCCGAAGGATAGCGCCTGTGAGCGTGGCAATTTCAGATGCAAACCCAACCGGAACACCAGGGCCGAGGAGGTAGTCTACGTCGATGATTGGTGCGACGATTGCGAGGCGTACGAAAACTCTATGGTGGACTATTCCGGAGGTCAAGCTTATGGACGGCCGCGCGCGGCCCATTCGTCAGCCTCTCATTCGTCTCGATCCAACGTCAATTCTGGCTCTAGTAGCCACTCCGGATCTGCTTCTCATCGTCCCGCTGCGCCAGCCTCTAGTGGCCCCAGCGGGTCTGGAAAAAAGGTCATCACCGGGAAAACCGGTGGCGGTTCCGGGCACCATTAAGGCCCGCAGTGACGGCTGGACCGTCTCGAGCTGAATGCCAGACCGGATATGTCTATGCATGGGAGTTCATCGGACGGCCGGGGCCCAGCAGGTTCTGACCCCCGGCCAAGGGGCGGCGCAGTCTGGCCAAGCAGGTCTTCATGCCAGACGTTCACTCACTCCCGGCTAGCGGGCTAGCCAAATAGGAGGTAGCAATGAGAGAGACATAAATTTTGAAGTACGAGCGAGATGATTATGATGAATCGTGGGACTTGTTGAATGTGCTCATCGGGACAGAGTCCCGTCGAACACCTGTGACCTCTTCGCCCCGAGGTCCGAATCATTCCATAAACCCCACCTCGTACGAATCCGCATAATTCCTTAGCTAGTCCCAAACGTTGAAGATAAGGGTACTGCCCGCACTCTGGTCGCAACATGCAATCGGAGAGATCCAGTTAACGCCAAGTGCCTCGCTCACGGATCGTACTGTTATAACATAATCTCCAACCCTCTGCGACTTCGCTCACGTCGAATACGACCTCCCCGTCCTCGTCAGACTCGTCTCGCGCCACGAGCCTCAGAATCGGCGGGTCGACATCGTCCGCCCCGACACTCCAGCTAAGCCGGAACTCAAAGAACGTCACCACGTAGAGGGTGTTCCCAGTATCCCAGTACGCGTCGATCCTGTTGCCCTCCCGACCGTACTGGTCCTTCCACCACCCCCTTTCGAGGTCAAAGTTAACGTCTCTGTCGTTAATGATGGAGCCCTCGTGGTATTCTTCGAGTAAAGCTGTGTCGACCATCTGGTGCACTGGCGCGTCTGGGCCGAGGAGCGCGGCGAAGGCACCCGCTAGGACTGGACGGAGGATAGCGAGGTGGGCGTCGCGATGGGCCATAAGCCCGTCGCAATGCGTGCCCGGGGGCGGGTAGTACGGCGGCGGGGCTACTGCGTCTGGGCGGTGCGCGAAGGGCAGTCGAATCGGCACCCGAATCTGGTACCGGCGCGGGCTGTCCGGGTCGTAGCGACTGCCGGCCTCGCCATCTGTGTAGACTAACTTGACCGGCTCCGGCTCGACGGGCGGCTCAACGAACAAACCGGCGGGGGCAGCTGCCGGGTGGACGGCGAGCTGGTCTTCGTCTGGCCCGGCGTCGGACCCGGCTCGGGCGGGTGGGTTGGTAGAGTGGCACATGGCAGGCGATTTGCAAGGTTCAGGTCGGAGGCGTGGTGATTCACAGTCGAAAATGAAAAAGAAAAGAAACAGGAGAAGGCCGAGCTGCACGGAAGGAAGAGAGATGGCACGGGGCAGGCTGTCCTTTTGTATTCCATCAGACATACTGGATGGCTTGTGCCTTACACGGCTTGTTCTGAAGGTGGGGAAACACTTGGCAGACTGCAAAGGCGGCTGGGTTTGCGCACTGTGTCATGCATCAACCAGCACGGCTTGGGTTTGGGTGGTGTCATCGAAAGTGGGCAGGGTTCAAAAGTACCTCTCTCACCTAACCAATCACGCCGCCTATAGGCTCCTCTGTGCCCCCCCAGACACGGGGTGGGGAGCCTGGAAGGGGGTTTGGGGGCTGCATTGCGCGAACCAACACAACCGAGACAACACTGGCGGCAACGTTAATACACGGTACCTACAGTAAGTTGAGGGAACCGAAACACCCTAGTAAGTGGGGGCGTGGCACAGGTATTTGCACCGTTACTTTTTCGCACCATACCTAAGCTAAGGTTGGTAACGTATTCTGTACATCATCACATTAATCCACGTCCTCTAATTCACCTACGCCTGGGCTCCCTTGTCAATAGCGCCCATTGCTACGCAAGATGCTGCAAGACAGAGACTGCTAAAACTTGCTCTCGTGGCTATAAGTGAGAGGCGAAGCGCCCTATACTACCTAACTAGCACTGTGAGCACCATGTACCTATTCACAGTTAATGCACGTTGAGCCTTGCTTCAGCGCCGTCGTCGAATCGCTCCTCGAGGAACTTCGTCGAAAAGGCTCTGTAGGTAACAAAGCGTCCCTTCTTCGCTTAGCACTGCACAGTGCCTCGCGTCCGAATTTAAGCTTCAATTCAATAATCTCAAAGACTCGACTATTGCAGCCGTCGATACACCACACGCTGCCTTAAGAGGAGGAATTCGGCTTCGGTTAGATCGATGCCGCTAAAGGTATCCCCGACTCTTAACCAACTACCAGACTCGGAGAAAAAAAGGCAGGCAGGTCAGGGGGAGGGCGCGTAGGCGACGGCCGCTACGCAAGCTAGGCGAACGCAGGCCGGGCGGGAGGTAGGGCCAGGGCAGCGCGGTCAGCAAGTATCAAGGTATGAAGGACTGTTGAAGGATTCAGCCCGCTGTAGAGCCAGAGAGCCAGAGAGCTAGAGAGCCTAGGCTGCAGCCGAGGTCGGCTGCCCAGGGCTCGCAAGCCCACCTGCAAAAGGGGTCCCAAAGGAGGGGGTCATCTGGGTCATGACACTCTCATAGCCCCCTAGCCTTGTGTCCTTAGTGCTCGTGTACTGCTTGTTCATTTGTGTAGAAGCCTACCTTGCACTTCTTCACTTTAGCTGTTGCTTCTATGTAGGACCCGAGGTCGTGATGAGAATCAAAGCACTTAAGTACCTTTATAGGAATTACGATACAGGCATCGACTGTCCAAGGTATCCATGTCGGCTAAGCTATCAAGACTATAAATGGCATTTGGAATCGTGGTAGACATTATAGCGAGAGAGCCCGGGGTCTGCTATCACGACATCCGACGTTGGCACAGGTCTGCTATCGAATATCTTTCTCCCTAGTGTTGGATGGCGGCGAGAAGGGCATGGTCTTTAGATAGTGCTACAAACCCGGATCCGAATCTCCTCACCAGCCTATCATTATGTTCCCTTCTAACCCCCCAGCTCCTCCTCTCCTCCAAGCAATACCTCACTGTCCGGGCGCAGAGTCCCACCCACCCCTATGACGAGAATATCAGAGGTCATGTGACTCATGTGTGGTCGATCTACCCCCCGTGCCCGCTCCCCCCGCATTCTAATCTCATGCTTCAACGTCTCTAACTCATCCTTGTCCATTATATTGGTCGGGGAGGGGGGCCGGAAACGCTCTCAAAGTCAATCGCACCGTTCCCCGTATCAAGACGTAAGAAGTTGTGGAGCCTAGGATCACCGTGGACAAACCCAGTTTCCGTCAGCAGCTCGTATGTGTAGCGAGAGCGTCTTCGGCCAGGGCGGTGCTCCTCCCGCATCCCATCCCGCTCCTCCGCTCGGGCGGGGGTAGGGTGCGCTCGCGGCCCGCGCGTCAGGTAACATGCGCCGGGTTTTGTGAGTTCTGGTCGCGGCGTGTTCTCTGCTGGCACAAGATATGGCCCGGCATCAATGGAGTCAAGTCCTCAACCATGTTCCGCTGCCTCTTCCAGCCGCCGCTTCTTGCAGGGCCCGGATTCCAATGCCGTATTGATAGGATCGCCGGAAAGCCGTCTCTTCCGTCGGCGTAGGGCCGCGGGGCTTGCATCGCCCGAAGCCAGCGCGCCGTTTCCGTCGGCATCCGAAGGCGATGGGGTCGCGAGCGGCTGGGTTGGGCGAGGTTGGGCGCCATCTCGACGCTTCCGCGGCGGCCGCCTCTCCTTGGCGGCGGGGCTGTTGTCACTGTCACTGGGAGGGCTTGGGCTTGGGTCGGCCAAGGCGTCCAACAGCCGCTCCAGTTCGGCGGCGCGCTTCTCGATGAGCTCGGTCGGGGTGCGACCCATGGAATATTCCTCGGCAGCTTCTTGTCCGTATTTTCGACACCTCCAAGCCTGGAGCGACCGCGCGTTTTCGAGCCGTTCGCAGAGCTTTTGGTGGAACGCCGGATCGACCATCCTGGAGTACACGGGCGTCGAGGCGGGCGGCTCCAGATGAGCGCCCTGCGTCTCGACGACGTCGGGCAGATCCGGAAACTGAAACAGTCAGACGCGGGCGACCGAGACGAGCGCCGGAGATCTTACTATCAGCGACCAGTCAAAGCATCGCGGCGGCGTTGCAGGCGACGCGGGTTCGGAAGGCATCGTCGGGTGAGTGAGTGAGATGGAGTATGGGTTGGCTCGAGATTGGAATCTTATGGGTCACGTTAAACACGCACAAAGCACGGACCATTGGCAGCACAAAGTCAGACGCGCATCTCTGTCCAAGACGCATTGGACCACCCTGCATGGGGAGACACTGTGTCGATTGCTGCCAGTCCCTAGCCAAAGCGTGGGAATTTCGGGGATACAGTCGCGGCGTAAACCAAGCATGACGAGGCCGGACATGGCGGAGTCGCAGGGCGCTTCCGGCTCGTCATCCCCTGGCGGGGCTCACCTGAACAGTCCCTGGCACGCCTGGGTTCATTTTCTCAAAACGGAGAGCACGAACACAGGAAAAGAGGCCCCGTTTTGAGGTCCCAAGACTCTTGGGTTTCAACCCCTCTTCTCCTAAAACACAAGCCATCGCTCCGTACTGAGAGCCCGTTCAGTAGTTAGGTCGGTGACAACCAGCGAATCCCTGTGTTGTGTGTTTCTTGCTCGTATGTTAACCTCCTGGCATACATAGGTAGCCCCGTTGACTCCTTTTGGTTTGGAGTTGGCTGTCAGCACTCCAGCAACCGGGCGACTAGGTACCTTAATTAAGTAGTTAGGTAAGCCGCAAACCACGAGCGAGACTATAGTACAGAAAAAAACACCATTCTTCCCATTCATTTTCGCCTTGCTGGAGGAAGCATAACTAGAATCAAAATCGACACCTTTCCCATTCTTTTATAATTCCTCCCCCAAGCAACAAATCCGCAAACAAGACGCTGAAATCTCCGCCAAATTTACGCACCGCTCTTCTCCCTCTACTCTCACCACAATACGCATCCCCCACCTCATCAGCAGTTGGCGCTAGAACCGCCTACGCCCAGCGTGGCATGCTCACCCTCGCCGCCCAAGCCCGACGCCTTTGCTCAGACCCGACGCCTTCGCTCAGACCGTCCGTCATCGCAGCGATCGAGCCAACCCCCGCTGCTCGGGGCGTCCCCTCCGCACGGCACGCGCAAGTCCAAGGCTCTCACTCTCGTTGAGGCCTTAGATACACCACCGCCGTCCTTCACCCGGGCATTCGACTTCGAGACAGGGTTGGGCCAGCTGCTCCATGCGCCCAACATGGCTTTGGGCATCCTGTTTCCGGGAAAAGTTGAGATGGTCTCTAAGTACTATTCTGACTATTGTCGCGCGGATTTCGCATGGAGAAGGTCCAAAGGACAGGACCGCGTTAGCGTGTTTGTGATGCTTGAGCTCAAAATCCTCGGATCTGTCGACCCTGTTGTGCTAGGAAAGCGCCACCAGCCATAAATGGAACCCTTGTCTCGTGCCAGGGGGCCAACGAAAATAAGGCCTGGAAAGCTCCCCTTGGCTGGTTGATCGAGGCTTTCACACTGAAGCAGGCGGGTCTAAACCACCATATTCGGAGGGTCCGTTCTAGTAAGCAGGCGAAGTAAAACCAGGGCCGGTGGGACGCGTCAGGGGTTTGATATTCCGACCAGAGGGCGGACAGAGAAAAGGGTCGAGAAAAGGGCAGAGAAAAGAGTCGAGAGAAGGGTAGAGAAAAGAGTTGAGAGAAGGGTAGAGAGAAGGGTCACCCAAGAGAAAGGTCGAGAGAAGGAGGGGAAGGAGAAGAGGAAAGAAGATAAAGGGACAGGGAGGGAAGGACGAGGGAGCCTTACACCCCAGGCTCCCAAGTTCGGCTCCCCTCTCCCTCTCCATCTATGCCACAGTAGGGGTGAAGAATCAGTAGTTAGATCAGTGACGACCAGCGAGTCCCTGTGTTGTATATTTCCTGTTCATGTGCTGACCCCGACTCACTCCTACATACTGTCCATTTCGAACCTTGACTTTCACATACGACCATATCCATGATAAAGCATGGGATCCCGTCCGCTCTCCCTTAATTAAGTTCATGAGAGCTCGATTATTAGCGGGGTCGGTGACCAGCGAATCCCTGGTGTTGTCTGTTGGTTTTTAGAGACGCTAAAAGTCTCTCATCCCGACTTTTGGCACTCCGCGTGCTTAGCGGGTCTTTCCGGCCCTTGCAGCGGCCCAGCGGCGCAGGAGCCCCTCTGTGGGGCGGGGCGCATCGATCCGAGCCGAGATCTTCATCGGACCGTCCTGCTGACATGATTAACAACTACATCAGGTCGTTTTCGGGAACAACTCCTTGCATCACTGTCCGAACAAAATTCTCACGACATTAAAAAAGAGTCGGTACCCTCCGTGACGATCTCCAAGCCCTGGAAACAGGACTCAGAGACTGCGACAACGGAGGCGGGGTGCCGTCGATAGTCGGCAGGCTGGAGGTTGGTTTCTTGTGTGACCTTGCTAGCAACCCCTGTCCAGCCTCCTGTAACTTGGATTGTGTGGAAGACCCGGCACGGGAGGCGTAGTTCGCCTAGTCGTCCGGGCTGCTGACGTTTTGGGTTTGGAAAAGTGGCAAGTAGTATCAATGACATTACGACAGGCGTGTCTCCCAGGGCCTGATTCCGTCAAGGGTGCCCCTCCTTGAATTAACAACTCCACAACGTTCATTCTACCCTCCTAGGCAGCCCACGATAATGACGTCCGACCTTTGTGATGCTGAACCGACCATAATCGGCAGGATCGCTCCCAACCAAACCCGTGCCAGATGCAAGGACACGTATGTCCTCTAGGCAAAACATTTCGTCCCGTCTTCGAGGACCATCTCTACGGCGACCGCTTTCTGTCTGTCGAGTCTCTAAACATCAACGCTGTCCTCGATACCGTACTCGGCGCCGGTGCTCGAGGAGCTGCCGCACGATCTCGCCGTGGCCTCCAGCAGAAGCCGCCTGCAGCGCGTTGCCGTAGACCCCGCCCTGCGCGTTGACGTCGGCGCCGCGCTCGAGCAGCTGCCGCACGATCTCGCCGTGGCCTCGGTAAGAAGCCGCCTGCAGCGCGTTGCCGTAGTGCCCGCCCTGCGCGTTGACGTCGGCGCCGCGCTCGAGCAGCTGCCGCACGATCTCGCTGTAGCC
>FTEL01003720.1_pt1 | contig 11353 bp, 10 predicted proteins | sample 1658911 | NCBI WGS metagenome assembly FTEL01 (sample SAMEA3914869, study PRJEB12502) | metagenome | biome: forest; material: soil | place: USA | collected 2012-03-12 | depth 0.1 m
GCGGGGTGGGCTCGGTAGCGGGGTGGGCTCGGCAGCGGGGTGGGCTCGGCAGCGGAACGGGGCGTGCTCCTCAGGAGTCGTCACAGCAAGGATGAGCATGATCAAGATGTCCATTCGCCAACACCTCACAGCCCTTCCGGGCCTTGTCCTTTCCTCCTCTTCGGCTTACTCCGCAGGCCGAGTACCAGATCAGACGGCGGTCCACGCCCGCCGTCCTCCTAGAATGGGTCGACGGCGTGCCTCTGCAGAGTCTGCCCCCGGAGGAGCTGGGCCGGCCCGTCCTCCTCGAAGAACTGCGGGCCGTGTACGCCCTGCTCACGCGGGAGGGGGTTGTGCACGGCAACCCGAGGCTGTACAACGTTTTGCTCGTCGGCGGCGCGCGCATTGTCGCCATCGACTTTGAGCTTGCATACCCCGTCTCGAACGACATCACGAACGAGGACGGGCTGGAGACGCTCAAGACCGAGATGGGGAAGCGGGAGGGCCGGCCGCGCGGGGTGGGAGCCGCCCCTCTGGGCTTTGGCATGGTGTTTAGGACAGCGCGCAGGTGGAGGGGGCGCCGGCTATTTATGACAGGGAGCCCCAAGCATATGATCCCGCCTCTCTCAAACTCTATAACTATCACAAGCGACTCTCATAATGGTGACATGGTCACCCTTGGGGAGAGGGCGCCGACAATGGAGCATTCGACGACGTGGGCAGTTCTGCAGTCCTTAACCACCATCTCCGGAAGTCTTCCTTGACCCAAACGGCAAGCCGCCGAATGGCCGCACAGACTTGATAACATCCGTACACGGTGTGCGTGTCGCCGACACTCATCCCCTCATATATCATGGTCTTTCTATCCCCGCGATGCGCAAAGTCCACTCGCCACATATTGCCGTAGACGTATATGATGGGGAGGATGGGTAGTTGGTAGCCCGAATCGTGGCCCTGGCGCTCGACGACCCTGGCAAGCTGTCGGAAGTGGGCGCGCACCCAGTTGGCGAGCTGCACGGAACCCTCAATCGGCTTGGCCTGAAGAGTTTTAGTCTCGATGCTGATAGCCAGCGGGGTCGGGGCGAAGTCGCTGAGGGTAAAATGGGTAAGATCGATACCCTCGTTCGCGAGGTCCGAGAGGCGCTCGGAGAGCCGGTCGCCTCCTCGTGCCGGCTGGAGAAAGATGCCGTAGTCCACCTTGTTCTCCCTTAACGCAGGATCGTCGTCGTGGAACGTCTTGAGCGTGCGGCAGAGCGTGATGTTCCGAAAGTCGATAGCATCTTGGCCCTCGAGAGCTTCCTCCAGGACACGGCAATGTACTAGATCGTTCCACGCGGGCTCGTATTCCATCTTGTCCTTGCACTTCAGACTGTTCCCGCAGATTCTCTGCATCTGACGATGTACTGCCCTCAGCTCTTCTTGCCCGTCTGTCGTAGTGTAGAACCAGTCGGGGTGGGGCTGGTCGAAAATACCCGCGTCGGCGCTCATGGATTCCTGTAGATAGGCAAAACGTCAGCCCGAGTCGCAGGGGGTGAAAGTGAGGAGTAGAAAAGCCTGTATCTTACCCGAAAAATGTCGGGGATCAGAGATTGCCTGCCATCAGCGATCTTCTTCAGATCGAGAGCCAGGCTTTTCAGCATGGCAGGGACCGACTTAAGTTCGGTAATGTTGACGCGGGCGATAGGCCAGTCGAGGGTACGCCGAAGTGCGACCTCTTTCTTGCGCGGGCTGCTTCTTCCCGATCGCGATGTGCCATTGGTGTCGGCGGTGCTGGTGGATTGGACTTCGCTCAGGGTCTGATCTCGACCTGGACGGGGACGATCGTCAGTGCTAGCGCGGCAAGGTACGAAGGGAACCGGCATACGGGAGGTTGATGACGTACAGAACAGCGGAGGACGCGGCGTTGTCTCCTCGTTGCGGAAGTCCATGCTGGCCTGGCGCTGTCGCTTGTTTGACTGCCGCGGCGTGGCAACTAGGTCTGAGGTCGGCAACGAATCGTCTCCGTCAGGCATAATGACGGTCTGGCCGCCGGCCTTGATGAAGTGGTCGATCCAGGCCTCGACAGTCGCGTTCAGTGCAGAATGCGAGTACATGTGGGCCAAAAAGATGGTTGGTATTGTTGTGCTGTTTTCCTTTGCTGTCAGTCGTGGTTGAAGTTTGAACGAGGGAATGCCAAGTTTTGGGTTGTCATAGGTGATCCAAAATATGGGGCAGGTTGGAGAAGTGGTGGGATGCAGCCAATCACAAGTCTGATCAACAGAGCCGTCTCTCGTGCCTCGTCGTGGGCCATTCAAGCTGGCAAACAATAAACGCAGGGACTCCACTTGCATGCGAGGGTAACCGTTGCGATGGCCGAGGGCGGCCGCGGCCCCGAGCCGGACTAGCCCGTTCCACGAGTCGCAGGGGCGTTCTCGTTCTCAGCTCGTCGCCCCCTGCTGCCTGATGGTGGGGCTGTGCGCGATGGCAGTGTTCGATTGGCCGCCGTGCCGCACTTGCAGCAGAAGGCCTGAACGGCCCTGCGGCACAGCTGGCTTCACCGTTTTCCTAAAAACGGACAGCACTAACAGAGGAGAAGAGGCGCCCGTTTTTGGGCCCCGAGACCCCCTGTTTTTTGACCCCTCTTACCCCAAAACATAAGATTATAGGAGCAGAACTAGTACTCAGGTCGGTGACGACTGGGGAATCCTCTGTGTTGTATGTTTTTGGTGTTTTGTCTAGCTCATTTTTTTTGTCCCCGGCGTCTGGAAGCAGCATTAGCTACACCCCTTTCGCCCCCATGGGCAACCAACGCAACCACCGATCTGTACAGCAACCACCGATCTGTACAGCAACCACCGATCCATGACTTCCTTGAACCTCCAAAACGTAATTTCATTTCCCTGCATCACAAGCTACCTAGTTATTACATCCAACTATTTCCCCCACCTGACGAACACATCGCGAGAGACAGACGAGCCAGCCATGCCCTCTCGAGGAAGCCCCACCTCAAACTTGACTCCCCTCCCCGTCTGAGAAGCTCCTCCGTCCACCTCTCCACCACCAACAAACTCAACACTTGCCTGGCTAAAGGACACGGAAAACGCCGCCGTCGCCAGTTTCTGTGTCGGATCCGACGTGGTGATCCTCAGCCCCATCCCTTTCCCCTTCCCCGGTCGTGCGTCCTGCTTCGTCAAGAGATACACACCCGGCTGGCTCGACGTAACCGTCACAGAGCCCGTCTGAGCCCAACCGATCTTGCGAAGATCGACCGTGATGCTCGACCCCGCCTGGCCCGGCCAGAACACGAGACTGAGCGTGTCTGACCCGGCGACCCCGTTGATGCCGCTCTGCGACAGAGGCACGGCGCTGGGGTTCTTGGCCTCCTTGTCCAGGGTGTGGCGGGTGGTGGCGGGAAGCAGAGCGTAGGTGAAGGGCGCTTGTTGTTGCATCATCTCGGTGTAGGCGGAGAAGACAGGGACGGTGGTGACGCCGACGGTGGAGGTGGAGATCTCGGACCAGTTCCCGGTGCGGTCGCCGTCGGACAGGGTGAGCTTGAAGTCGGCGTCGTAGGAGAAGTAGCCGTTTCCGCCGTAGAACAGGGTCTTGGCCTTGACCTTTGCGCCATTTTGAGGGACGGAAAGCTTCTTCCCGTCGACCCAGGCAGGTCCAGCACCGCCGGCCCTGTTGTCCAAGACGGTGACGACGGGGACGTCGGGGCTGACTGAGGCATTGACTTTCAGGTTTGCCGTGGTGACAAGCACCGAGTCGCCGAGGAAAAACCAAGCCTTCTGGTACGAGATGCTGCCGTCAAACGGGTCGACGTAGTCCTCGACGGCCGTGCCGACCTGGCCGTCGCTGACCACGCCGACGAAATCCCGCTTGCCGGCGTACTTGACGGTCGACGTCTGGAGCTTTGGCCGGTTGAGCAGCACGGTCGTGCCGGGGACGAGATTCCAGTCCCACGCCGCCATGATGTCCTTGTACTCGTTCCCCGTGACGTAGGAGAACAAGGTGCCCTGGCCGAGATGGTATCCGTAGGGGTTCGCGCCGTTGACGGCTTCCGAGCTGAGGCCCCGGGTGGACAGCATCTTGTTGGCGAGGACAAATGACTCCCGACGGTGGACCTGGCAAAAGAAATTAGTAAGAATTGAGGGGAAGGAAGCCTTGTCTCGAGGGCAATGGATGATGGATAGGTAATTTGCTAGTCGTCATACTCACCATGTAGTCGCTGGCCCAAAAACCCTTGTTACCGACCAGCTTCTCGGTGCCGTTGGACATGAGACGCCGCATTGTGTCGTTGAGGTTGTTTGCACCTCCGAAGTCTGCCGTAGCAGCCGCGAGCTTGGAAGTGTTGAAGTTGATATCGGCGCTTGCCTGCAGGTCGACGGTCGGGAACGCAACGAAGCGACCGATGACATTCTGCCTCGTTTACAGCCGTTGGTTAGATCTGGGCGCAAGCGAGCATGGGAGGAATCATGCATTGAACGGTTTTCTGACTCACAAAGTCCCAGCGGGATCGCCCCGTTTCCCGATCTGTGTAAATCATCCATTCATCTCCTCTGACCTTGGCAGCGAGCGCGGTTCTGGTGGCATCGTTCGCTGCATATGCAGTGCCGATGGCCTCACCCTCGAGCTGGATGAAGGCATTGAGCTATTTACAGGTATGAGTATGTCAACTTTTTCATTACACGGCCATCATGTCTGGGAATACTTACCATGTCCTTTCCGTAGTTGCCGTTGTACAGAATGCCGCTGTGTTGCAGAAAGGAACCATCCGCATGGATCCCATCCTCACCTGGCTTGCTCACCAACTTGAATTCGTTCAGCATAGCTCAACGGAAGCTCTTGGACCGTGTGAACATGAAACCAAGGCGCAAGTGGCATAACGTACCGTTATCTCATTCATTGCTCGATCAAAGGCGTCCTGTAAGATGGTCGCGTTGTTCATGTACAATCCCAGGGTCACCGAGTTTTGCATCACGAGAACCATCTATATGGACCGAAATGTCAGTCATATTACCCAACAACTTGCGAGGAGAGAGAGAAAACACTGATAATACTTACGTTTGCACCAGTCATGAAACCACCCGTACCGTATCTCTGGTCCCTCAGCAGATACGAACGAAGCGGGATCCGTTCGCAGCCAGCGCGCTGAGAGTCGGACAGGTCGCCGTCCTTGACCAGCAGGCACGTGGTGGAGCACAGCTGCGGGATCAGGATGGCTTGACCGTACCAGTTCTGAAAGAGGAATTAGCTTCAGGGTAGTCCTTGAAGATCGGATCGACTTACCGTGTTCCAGAGACCTGGAGTACCACAGGGACACTTTCCAGTGCTACCCATGGTGAACATCAGCCACATGTCCCGAGTCTGTTTATGCTCTATCCACAGAGGGATATGTCCACAAAGTTGACTTACGCAAGTCCACCATTCCCCATGCAGTCCGGTTCGGTGTAGTCGTTGTCAAACCAAAAATCGAGGCCCTTGCTGATGGCAGCGAAGAGCTCTGCGTCGCCCTTCAAGTTCGCTGGGGCGGCTGGGTTGGCTCCGGACCAGGCGGCGGCAAAGGTGATCAAGCGGTTCCAGTGCTGCTGGATGGGCCAGTTTGCACGTCCTACCGGCTCCCGAGTTAACACTGACAATTCAACTCATTCCAACATTGATGATGGATCACATACTTGCGTCGCAGCCGGTGGCATAGTCGACATCGGACCAGGTGCCATCATCCTTTTGCGCCGCTAGCCAATCGGGAATGCTGCCGAACCAAGTTGGATCGGCGGACTCGGAAAGATCCCGGACTCGGCGTTGAGTGATCAAGGCGATGTCATCTTGAGGGTCTTGAGCTGCAGCGCTGGACAGGGCGATGAAGCCGGCCCAGAGTGCGGATCTAAGAACCACCATGGCTGCGGGTTGTCGATGCAGCTGTGGTCCGTTCTGCGGGAAAGTGGATTTCTGTCGATCACTGACCACGGCGGTGATGAAAAGGTAGGTAGTATTCCCGCGAGACCATCCAGTCTCGAACCTTGGATGTCTTCTTATGCCTTGTCTCTCTGCCCGGGCGTCCTCACCGACGCCTTGGGTTAGTTATCCCCGTATGTTGACGAAGCCAATTTGACACAAAAAGACCATACGCCATTGGTGGATGAATTCTCAACTCTCCTTAGCTTCACCAGACCCTGGGTGGTCGCATCTGTCCAGGCGTTCAAGTCAGTCCGCCGAGGTTCTCCCGTTGCATTCAGTGCGGCCCGTCAACAAGAATCGGCGTTCGGCAGTCCCTCTTGGTTCCATGTCAAAGTTCCCCGCACATGTCAAAGTTCCCCGCACAGAATGTCCCGGAAATAGGGGGCTCACGAGCATTGGTCAGGCCGACAACACCCCAACCCATGTCTTCCCCTGTCCCGGGCGTCCAGCCCTCCCCCCTGTCCCCTCTCCATTCCGTTGAACTGCGTTTGTAATGCCACGGATCCATGTGATTTCCCCGCGTCGGGAGTGTTGATTTCACGCTAATTCTTCACGGTTCTTGCTGGGCGTTAAGAGGCATTGGCGGCAAATTTATTCGACAAGAGTCATGGAAACCCCAATCCCTGCCTGCTGCTGGAGAAATTATCAGCAAGACACTCAGGATCTACCTTCCAAATTCAGTAACTGCCTATTAACGAAGAGAAGGGCAATCTGAACGCGAGAATGTACTTAGGTAGTTACTCGGAATATCATCTGACAAAGGCCTCCCAGCATCAATACAACGGCAAGGCTGGGGCACTGAACGCCGGTGTCGTGCCCCGCTCAAGGAGTATGCGAAAAGATGCGAAGCGCTAAATCGGGCGACAGAAGGAATGAGGAAGCGGGACTGTCAAAACCCAGAGGAGAGGCTGCTGACAAACAATCCCAAACCTGAAAGAAGTTGAGGGGGGGGGACTGATATCTGGGCAAACACAGAACGCAGAACAAAGAATAGGGAAACAGGATTATGTGCGAGTCTTCATTCACCAAGATGCAAAAATAGGTGCTTTTCCCGTCAGTCTGAGCAACTTCATTGTACTCGAGGTATTCTGTCCGAACAAACAACAGCGTGGACCCGTCGGCACTTATGCACGCCGTCAAAGGCGCAGCTCCCCCCATTGTTGCCTTTCAGGAGTGTCGAGAACCGAGACTCGGACGCCTCCTTGACAAACTCAGCCTGGGACCCGAGTCGGGCCTGCACTGCCCCAAGTCCACAGGCCAAACAAGCCAAACATCAACTTCATGGTGCTTTGCGCTTGCTACATCCCTCCCGTATAAATGGCATCACCCGTCCGCTCGGTTCGATGGCGTGTAATCCTTCTTCTTCTCGACAAACACTCTCAACAACCGCGCTCAACAACCAGCGTCTCTCGACAGCCGCCTTGCAACCACGACTCGCAACACTCACCCACAAGACTCACCCTCAAAACCAGGTAGGTACCCTCGACACCCACTCCCAAGACCCACCCTTGACACCCAACTGGCACCATCCGTCACCCATGGCTACTCGAGTTACGCTTCCGTACGTCGCTCCGGCTGAGCTTCTCCCGGGGCCCCTGCCAACCGTGGCGGAGATCCTGGCCACACCGCCGCTGCCAGAAGCCATTGGCATTCCCGTTGCTCGCGTCGGCCAACACTTTGTCGTTAAGTACGGGAAGGAGAGCAAGATCTTGCAGGAGGGCGAGAACCTGCTCTTCGTACAGCAGTCCACCAGCGTGCCCGTCCCCCGAGTCTACGCGCTGTTCCATGACGACAAAACCGACATGAACTTCATTGTGCAGGAGTACATCCCCGGAAGGCTCCTCGCCTCCTGCTGGGGCAAGTTGAGCACGGCCGAGAAGCAGTCCATCACCTCGCAGCTCCGCCACCACATGGACGAGCTGCGCAGCATCCCCTCCCCGGGCTACTACGGCGGTGTCTGGCGCCAGCCGATCCAAGCCTCCCTCTTCGCCGAGCACGGGCCGCTCGGGATGAACAGGCGGCCGCACCCCGACTCCACCATCTCCGGTCCGCACGAGACCGAGGAGGCGTGGACGGACGCCATGTGGCGATTCCTCGACACGAGCGTGGAATCCAACTCGGTATTCGTTCCCTCGTTTATTCCGTTCCTCCGGCGTCCCTACCAGGCCATTTTCAAGGGCCACCATCCCGTCTTCACACACGGCGACCTTCAACCCGTGAACATCATGCTCCGAGACGACGGGGGGGTCGTGATCATTGACTGGGAGCATGCTGGGTGGTATCCCAGCTACTGGGAATACTGCACCAGTGCCATGTCCAATCACTACCTCGACGACTGGTGGCAATGGATCCGTGAGTCTCTGGACGAATACTTTGCGGAGCTGGGTTGGATGTATACGCACAAGTCGATGGTCTTGATGGAGGCCTAAAGTCAGCCGACGAGATGTGTGATGGATGGGTAAACGGGCAGGGGCAAGGTCAGACACTGCTGGGCAGTGAGGATTCAGGGTCATGGTGGCATGGTATTCACTCCCTGGGGGAGAACAGAAATGAGACAGAAACACGAAAAAAACAACGTGTCTACAACCCCATCCCCCCTTTCCTCGCTCGACCCATTCTCCGTGTCCTCCCCCGCCAGGAAACCCGCCTGATTGTATCCTCCCGTTTTCCCCAGCTTGTTGCTCCCCTTCTGCCCCGCCCATCAGCCCTTGTCTCCCTTAATCACGGCCTTGCTGGCGGTGAATGGTGTCGGTTGGATCCTCGGGCCGCAGGGGCAGCAAGATACCAGCCTTGAAGAGCTGGCTAATAGCAATGCGGGTCCATTCCTCGCAATTGCCCGGGGACTCTGGGCCCTCTTGCCCCGGCCGCGGCAGCGTTTCGCACAGGTCTCTGACTCTATCAAAGTGGTTCTCGTCAGATACCCAACCAATGCGGCGTATACTTACCCCGCTCGCGGAAAGCAGCGGGTTCAGGGCAGTTCTGCATCGCAACTCCATGGGCCGCACCGAGGGGATGCCGTTGACGTAAAACAAGGCGCCATTCTGCGGACATGATGCCACGGTCTCCACGTAGATGGCGTGGCGGATGGGACCATGGGGAACAACGAGGAGGGTGGCCTGATAGACTAGGTGGCGGGTGCGAGGGTCGATGTGGGGGGTGTTCTTTGTGTTGCGGCCGTCCATGCTTGCCGTTCACCAAGTGGCGATGTGACACTGTTCTGAGAGTTGTCCGCGGTTGTCCGTCGTGTTGGAAAAGCTACTACAGCTTCCATCTTGTCGGCCCATGGCAGGCTTATTTACCTCTCGACGGCCAGGTCGACTGCCTAAGGACTTGGTCCGCGCGCTGAGCATTGTTCGCGCTGCAGGGCCCAAGGAACAAAGAGCGAAGGAGACCAGTGAAACTACCAAACGGCGTGGGAGCTACCCAACGCGTCTCACAACCGTTCAGTTTCAAAACCAAACGGAGCCGGATTTGAATGAGTCAGGCATTGTTGATAAACCAAGGTACCTGGCGGCCCTTGCTAGAGGCCCATGACAGGAGGATGAGTAAACACGGGCTGGTTGGATGGGATTCAGACAAGCCCAAATCACATACGTTCCCCGGAGTCGGAAACATGATGTCAAGAAAAAAACCCAGGGGGCATTTTGGCCGATACCCTGCTTACTTCCGTCGCGTCCGACGGGCGCCTCACCTCGGCCGTGGAGCTCTCCAGGCTGGAAAGGTTGTTGGTCTGAGCATATATGCAGGGCCAAACAGCCTCACCAGAACCTTGAAACATGACTGGCCAGGCCTTTTCTCAGGGCGGCTGTTGCCTCCAACACTGCCCTGGAGAGAGTGTGTCACAGTTCTTAACCATGGTTGTCATCCATCTATCTGTATTTAAACTCCGGGCCTTCAGCGCCTCTATTCATCCGCCCACCTAGTAGCTCCAGCCAGAACATTACAAAAGCCCCTTTGGAAACACGAGAACCGCCCAAACCAACGCCATCTATCAGCCCATCTGTAGCCGCCATGATCCTTAACTCCAGGCCACCATACCCTGTCCCACAAGTACATGACATCCACCCATACATAGGATATGAAGACGTGAAAGTCAGACCAGCCCTAAAGCCATCACCCCCTTCACTAAAAGGAGGGGAAGACGTCATGCCTGCTGCTCCTTAATGTCTCCTCCACGACCCCGAACTCCCTTGACCCAACTCCCTGACACAACTCCCTGACCCAACTCCCTGACACAACTCCCTGACCCAACTCCCTCCCTGACCCAACTCCCTGACCCAACTCCCTCCCGGACCCAACTCCCTGACCCAACTCCCTCCCGGACCCAAATCCTTGACCCAACTCCCAATGCCCCCCATCATTCAACCGCCGACGCCCCCTGCGGCATCCGAAACGTCCACAATATCCCCGTCGACAAAATAAACAACACGGTGGCAACCACAAACGGCAGCCCAATCCACGCACCGCCCAGGTACAGCCCCGCCTTGAGGCTCTCCGCCAACAACGGCCCGGCCATAGTCATCCCCACCATCTCCATAAACCCAATAAGCGAATTCACCGTGCCCACATGGTGCTCCTCAACCAACGCATTCAGCATCGACCGGATCAGCGCCGACATGCCCGACCCGAGCGCGAACCACGCCAAGCCCACCGAGAACAGCTCCCCGTTCACCGCAAAGGCAATAATCAGACTCCCGACGATATGCAGCACCCCCGACCACCGCGCAAGAAACAGATCCTTCTCCACCCCCGTCATCCCCAGCCGGCGGGTACAAAACGCCCCCGCGGCGGGCAGCAGCGCGAGCAGCGTGGCAAGCGACCCCGCGTTGCGGATGGTCAGCACCATGGACCCCTTGCTCCAGCTCCAGTCGTACCGCGCGCGGGCGTACTGCAGCAACAGCTCGCCGACGAAGCGGCCCAGGATGACGAAGACGAGGGACACCATGAGGAAGGCGAGTTGCGTGTTGCCGAGGACAAAGTCCCACACCTCTGCGAGCCCCGGGCCGGCCTTGCGCCAGAGCTTGGTCACCCACGAGACGTTGTCCTCCTCTGAGGATTCCGGCTCGGCGGCCTCGGCGGCCTTGCTGCGGTCGTGGACGTGGACTGTCTCCGGGAAGGCGACGACGCCGAGGTTGGTGACGATGAGGATGGCAAGGGCGACGAGGAGGGGCACCCAGGGGTTCCAGATCAGCATAGCGCCGCCGAGCGGGCCGGCGACCATCTGCGAGCCGAGGAAGGCGGCGCCGAGCTGGAAGAAGGCGGTGGAGCGGCCGTCGACGGGGACGACGTCGGCGATGGCGGTGTAGAACATGGCGACTACGATGGCGCCGCCGCCGCCGAAGCTGGGGGGTGGGTGTCAGTACTTGTTGGATGGACATGATGCAACGGGGGAGGTACTCACAGTTGGAACGCAGCCGAAAACCACGCCACCCACAGC
>FTEL01007802.1_pt1 | contig 11342 bp, 17 predicted proteins | sample 1658911 | NCBI WGS metagenome assembly FTEL01 (sample SAMEA3914869, study PRJEB12502) | metagenome | biome: forest; material: soil | place: USA | collected 2012-03-12 | depth 0.1 m
AATCAAGATGGAGGGTCGGCTCAGGCACACTCGGCGCGGCGCGTGCTGCTACGGATGCCGCTGATCGAATCCGTCACTGCCACCCACCCCGGAGTTATCGCAATGACCCCCCCCATCCGATCTGCAGACGTGGTGGCAGGATAAGGACAGGGCTGCATGGCCGGTCTGGATGATGCTCATCATCAATCAGGGCAGCCAGCCGCCCCGGCACGTTCCACACACACGTGCATCCTGCTCCCTCCCGTACTCCGTACAAACAGACAGACAGACAGACTTCATCTCGAGCAAACGAACAGCCAAGCGAATCAATTCCACATGGACCCCCCGCCCATCAACTGGTTTGCGAGGCGATCGATAGTCTGCGTTGGGGGCTGGCTGCTTGACGGAGCTCGGGCCAGGGGGTTGCCAGCCCCAGCCCTCGGGCTTTGTTCCTGCAGCTGCCCCTTGCAGCTTGCAGGAAACGCCGCCGTCAGGGGTTGACGCCATGACGCCGCTGGGGCACATTCCACTGCTTCTGACTGCTTCTGGCTGGGGCCAGAAGTTGACATCCGTCTCCATCAACCGTCGAACCGTCAAGGCGTCGACAACCTCGGCCAACTGAATTCAGCCCATCGAATATTGAATCCCGACCGACGTCCACTTGGGGTTTCATTCTTCAAATCTCCGCACCCGCCGAGTTAATCAAATAAGCTTTGAGTCTATTTATTTTCGGGACAGCTGGCCGGTTCCAGTCGTGCGGGACTCTCTGCATTTCGGCTGACCTGCGGGTTTCGAGAACGGTCGCTTGGCCCGATTCCAGAGCCTCGGATTGGCCCCACAGCCGCCAACGACAACCAGCTGTCCAACACTGAAGCCCGCGCTGCAATTCGGACAATGCCTTTGCATCGCAGCGACAAATATTTGGTGTTTTGAGATGTCAACAAAGAGAGGGAGTTTAGCCAGACTGCACCACTTGTTGGTTGCAGTCGAGCACGCTTGACTTTCCAAAGAACTGCAGGCAACTCCATCGTCCCAGGGTTCCCATCACTCATCATCTCATCCCCTTTGCAACCCCCCACCGCAGCAACCCGCAACCGCCAACAATATCACCCGCCTTCCCACCTCTGACCACCACATACGACCATATCCACGAGAAAATACGGGATCCCGTCCGCTCTCCCCTAGTCAAACTCGTGAGAGCTTGTTTGTCTAGGGGAGAGGGGAAAACGTCGCGAAACGGCAGAGACCTCGCCGTCGATTGTTAGTGAGATGAGATGGGATGTCCGTCCCGCCGCCGTGCCTTTGCGGCGGCGCGGTTGTCCTCTGCTGCTTTGACGCTGGGCCGCCTCCTCCTTCCCTCGCTCGCTCCCTCCTTCCCTCGCTCGCTCCCTCCTCCTCTAGCCCTCGCGCCGCACGTTGGCTTGGCCGCACGCAGGATCCGCGACCGACCGTCTGTCTTCTCTTGCAAAACTTGCATCAACCGGGCGAAGATGCTTGCCAGGCGCCGCGCTGTTGTTGTCGATAAGCCAGCCTATTCGCGCGACCGTGGCGAGCGACAACAAAGAGCGGATCAGGACGATGAGTTGTTCGTGGATGCCGATCTTAACGACAGGCGGGTGGTTTGCCCGAGGGGGCAAGAAGAGCGGTTTCGCTCCTGGCAGGCGATGCAACTGTCAGTAATTATCTCTGGATCTCACATGGATGATGTTTGCGCCTTTCACTCCGCTAACAAGAAGGCATAGGTTCGTCAAGACCTTCAAGAAGCAGTTCATCTTTGACCAAATCTGGCTGGGCCTATGCCGGGACGATCTGGACGCGAAAGCCGTGATACGGTCGTACCTTCGCGACTACGTCGAATCTTCACAGACAGCTCGTCCAACCCTGGGGGAAGAGGAATATGAGGTAGTCCAGACGATTACCTGCACGCGGACTGCGATAGACCATTGGAAGAACCTGGTGGCGGAGGCGGACAATACGGTTCTCAGAGCGATGAGGCGACGAGACCCCAACAACCATGAGCTCTGGAAGTTGAGGTGGGATCGAGGAGAGCCGAAGGACAGGCCAGTTGCTGACATCAGTAACGTATGGGGGAGATCCGTCCAACCGACTCTGAGAGGGGGGCCTTCGGACTGACAAGCAAAACAGTGGATCCGTAAGGATCTTGCAGAAATGTTCAACTTGATGCCCGAATCTATGCTGTCGTTCGGAAAGACCGAGACAACGGCCGATGACCTCCTGATGCTCCTCGACACGCTCTGGACACAGGCCAAGCATGTACCTTGTGCGCCTCCAGTCCGTGTCTCGATCCACTGGACGCTAGTCCTCGCAGGCTTCGGATTCAGGCCGGGTTCGTTGATGAACTTCCTCTACAAGCATATCCGCCTTTGGGTCGTCCGGGATCCGGAGACGGGTCGGACAACCCCAGCGGCGGACATTACAGTCGTCCACCAGAAGCGTTTCAGGGAAGACCCCCGCGCGCAAACCGGCATTGTTAACGCGACGTACGTACTTGTCCTTACTTTCTCAGCAAAGCCATTGCTTCAGGATCAGCTAATTCTCTCCTAGGGTCACGTTTACCGTCTTCCCAGTTCCCTGCCAGCTGCTCTGTCTTGTTACCCTGATTGCAAACCAAGCCATCGCCGCCAAAGCCTTCAAGACCCCCTTCGGATCTCTCGACGAGATACTTGACCGGCCGAACCTCGAGCACACCGACGCTCTGGAACTCCATTGGAAGGACGATATGCTGGATTGCGAGATCTTTCCGATGGACTACTATATGTTTTGGAACGTGTGGCATCTTCTCTGGATGGTATCTGGCAACCGGGGCTCCGTACGGCCCTATTCCCTCCGTGTCGGCGCCGGTTCTAGTCTTGACGGTATACATATACCCTTCGCTAAATTGACCCCGTGTACCCAGACTAACACTAGCTTTTCCCAGGTCCCCTTACTCCGGCGTTGCGCTCCCATTTCATGGCCAACTCGGAGAACGTCTTTCAGCAGAGATACCTCCCCGTACGCATCCGCAAAGAGATCATGCCGATCCTCTTCGGCCCAGAAGCAGCAGGAGCAAACGATCGGCTCTTCTCCATGGTACGGCGCGCGACCATGAACAGAGATGAGCGTGCCCCACTCTATGCGACCATTGACGATATGAAGGGCCTTGAGCAGCGTCGCGATATGCAGAAGCTGCAGCGGGAGTACCGCGAAGCACGGGATAGTAAAGGGGGAGAGCACCCAGACACACAACGAGCCTATGCTGCGTACGCAAAGCTTCGAAGTGAGCTCAGGAAGCTCTTAGTGTTGCGTGACCGAGAGAGGTACTTCGAGGAAGCAGATAGACGGAGGGCCCTTGGAGAGTCAACCAGCGACCTATCGACGCCGACGGCAAAATTGTCGATACCGCAAACTCGGACCGGGACTGCCGACCAGGTCGCGACATACCTTGGCCGCTTCCTTCGCCAAAAAGATGCCGGAGGGCAGCGGCGACCCCAGGTCTTCTCACAGCTGCTTCTTGCATACCTGGGGAACCGGGGCACGGAGGTGGCGGCCATCATGGACTCGTTGGAGGGCTCGAAGGACCCACGGGATGCCGCTGAGCAAGAGGACAAGCGATGGACGTGCCTATTATGCAGCGCTTCGTATGCCTTGCGCAGCGGCTTAACGAGGCACAACCAGAACTCTCATTTCATAAAGGGTACGTTCGACCGCCCCTTCCCATGCCCCCAGTGCGACCTCATGGGAAAAGAGAAGCACATGGTGGAGGGGGTGGAGCAATGGAGCAACCACGTGGAGCGGTGCCACGGCATAATGCACACGCCGTGTCTGCCAAGCAAAAGTTGCCAGAGGAAGGAAGGGCCAGGCGAGCCGAAGCCTGCTAAAACGAGGTCCGCCCGTTGCCCGTTCTGTGCCGGCATGTTCTACCCCGGCAAAGCCTTCTCTCGTCATACCAACAAAGAACATCGGTACCAGGGACCCTTCGAATGCCTTGAATGCAGCGGGCAAGACGGCAGCAAGGAGGTGACGACTGAAACTTGGGCCGCTTGGATGGATCATGTAGCGAAGGTGCATGGGCGCGATGGCCAGACGTGGAATGAACTTTCCGCGCAAACGGTTCTGGGGAAGAGAAAACGGGGTGGGTGCAAGGATAGAGGTCCGGGGCCCGAGAAGCACCAAAGGTTAAACTGAAGCGAGGTTCAACGGCGTGGTCAGGGGGTCGGGGGTATATGTTTTTCTCTGTTTTTCAGTGCTAGCCTTCTTGATCCGTTGCCATCACGCTATCTGTCCAGTGCCAGCCATCCTTAAACATAAGATCCAACGCCGCTCCAGAAGGTACAAAATATATAGGAAGCGCGAGCGAGGGCATTAAGATTTGAATGAGGTAGCTTCGCGCCGAGTCTTTTGGCGAGAGGCTTCTCGGTCCACCAGCGGCCATTTCGGAGGATGGCAAAGGCAAGGAGGCTCGGCGGCAGGAATGAGGCGTGCTCAAAATCAACCAGATAGAGTCGGAGCCGGCCGACGCTGTCGGTCTTGAACATGAAATTCTGGTCATTGAGGACTGCAAGGGAGAAAATTTAGAGTGAAAAATCCGGGGTGGGTGGAAGGCAGGACTCGGAAGGCACAAGGCGGGCAGAGAAGAGAAAGCAGGACCCCCGGCCCCACTCCGCCGCTGATACGGCCCGGCCCCGATTGACAACCCCGCACCTCCCCGCCGATTGCAACCACACCCGTCCGGCCGACCGAGCCGCATGATTCCGACAAGTCAGGTTTGACAAAGAGACCGGGGAGCTTCTTTTTACATAACTCTAGCTTGAGCCTTTGGAAATCAACGAGAACGCAGTCTGCCGTAACCCCTACGCCTCGGCGTTCCCAAAGAAGGGAACCATGAAGGAGGAGGAAGGTAATAGAGGGAGCTTAAGTGAGAAGCTCAGTCATATAATTACGCCGTATAGGACTAATAATAGAAGTAATATCTATCATCCAGCATCGGTTCCATCATCAGTTCCATCATCAGTTCCATCGTCAGCGTGGCGCAGCGGGAGGTTACACGTAGGGGTCGTGACAGACAGCACACATATCGTCACAGGCTGCTACCTTAAATCAAGAATACTTACCTTCCCTAGTCATGTCTGCTACTGGCTTTTCTCTTCTTTAAATTTTACCCTAGCTTACTACCGTCCTGCATCTCTTACTCGATTTCGCCCAGAACAACAATATATCGTTACTTGGCTCCTAGCGAACGAAAATCCGAAGCCGTCTGATGGCTTTTCCGTGGTCTCTTGCAGAAAGGGGATGTTGCCCACAGCCCGTTAACGACGGACAGCAGGCGTGCAACCGACGCCTCGAGCCTAAGCAGCGGTACTGCCAATACCATCAAGGGGGGAATAAGACGTGCATCCGGCCGCGGGAGGATAACCGCGCCTGGGCGTGTAATAAGACCACCACGAGCGGATACCTTTGTAACGAGCACCGGGCAACTTGGGTTGATACCTGGAAACTCGACTTGTCATTGCGACGGGAAAGAAGAAGAGAAAGCCAAACGGTACCCATCGCTACCCCGGCGGCAGAAACCGCTGTTATCGAGCATAAGAGAAAGGGGACGACTTCGACAGGAAGCACGCGCAGCAGCTAGGCGGTATGAAGCAGATGCTATACAACCACCCAAAGTTTAAGGAGGAGGCGCTAGAGTTCAAGCACCTGAACCATTTCAAGAACCATGTAGAGAGTGTCCACGAGGGAAGGGAGGGGGGTAAAGGATCTAGCAGTAGGGGACAGACCAAGCACTGGATTGGCTATATTTTGATCTACATGATGACGGTTTGCCTTGTTCTCGGTTGCCTTGCTAAAAATAGGGGGTCCGCAGCCTGCCGCGAGCCTGCCTCAAATCGCATAGAGACCTGAGGGTGGAATTCCAGGGCTGACAATACCGCCTCAGATGGAGCCCCAGACATTCAAACGCGTCAAGGACAAGGCTGAGTCCCAACTCACGTACCGGAACAACAAAAACTGCAACGCCGAGACCATAGCACTCCAGATCGCCTGGCTGAACGACCGCTACCGCGACCAAGGTGTTTATTTTGCCTTGTTTAGAGCGCAGGGTTTGGACCTCGAGGCCTTCCCCGCGCCGCAAGTCAAGAAGACACTTTTGTTCTACCAACACCAAGGAATTTGGTCGGTTGCGTATGTCAAACGCCGGCCGGACCAGGTCATCATGTTTGACGGCACCTCGGAGAAACCCAGCGACCGCCTCGACGAGGACCGACACAGAGGCGATCGACTGCAGAGTTTGCATCATGCCGTCAAAGACCAGCTTGCCCGGCTGGGCATGCCTGATGCGGTCAACGTACGCCAACACAAGATCGTCAGCCATGCGAACAAGACATATTCCGCCACCAGCTGCCTGGCTTGGGCGGAGGCAAAGTTCTGCCGCTGGCCCATCGACCAGAACTGGGACGAATTTGAGCACCCCTGCTGGCTGCCATCCGCCGACACTTGCAGCGAGTTTGCTGAGATGATCGACGACGGCGAAACAGACTGGAGCGACGTGTTGCGGGAGCAGGCACGCCGGGCAAACGCGGCACGACTGGCTGGAGCTTGAGAGGATGGAGCAGAGGTCCGGCCATTCTTGCAGCGGACGTAGGATCAACAGGTCGGCGGGGTTGTTGCAGGCCAGCAGGAGGTCTACAGGAGTAATCGAGTTTTTGATCTGCATGATGACGGTTTGCCTTGTTCTCGGTTGCCTTGCCAAAAATAGGGGTCCAGGTAGGTCAGAGCCGCCCCGAAAGCGGTCCGCGCACAGACCCCTCCGGTTCGGCTGCCTCCCCGAACCGGGCTCCTTCCCGAACCCAGTACTCCGCGGTGTTTCTGGCCGGCTCGAGATGGTTCGTCCGACCCCCCTTGCATGCCGCAGTTCCTCTCTTTGACCCCTTCTCTCAGACCCTGCCTCGTTTAAACCGCACACTGCGCCACCGCCGATTCCAGCCACTTCTCCTTTCTCTTCTCATCGCCGCTGCGGCCCACGCCAGAATTCCTGGGCGACACGCAAGACACGGACCGCGCCGCCGACTCGGTGGCCGGGGAGGATGACCGGCACTCGAATAGGTATCCGTGGAGGGCTGGCTGCAACCCGCTGCCGTATGCCAGCCCCGCTCGCCCGCCCGATACCGCCGCCGGCCTCGACACGTACACGGCCCACGTGCTCAACTGCATGACCTCCCCCGGCTCCCGCGGCCAGCATATGTAGGAAATTTTGCGGTCACGCGGCGGGGTATGTTCATCGTACCTGCCATCCTCGCCCGCCGAAGGTTGCCTACTGATCCCGTACGTCAGATCGGAGAGGTCTGCCGTCTTCTCGATATCCGCCTCGTCGGCGATGGCCGATCCGTCGATGGGGAGTGTGCAGTATGCTGCGGACTGCCTGCTGACCAGGTCTAGCCATCGCCGCGTATGTTAAGCTCGACGCCGTCAACGCCGTGCCGGGTGCCTACCGCGCCGGCCTGTCGCCGACCGGCCCGTTTGCCAGCTGCATCGCGACGACCGAGTTTGACGGAACGTGTACCAACTGCGTCTACACGGGCGGGACCGCGGATGAATTTTTGAAACTTGAAGTCCTGCTTTATACTATCATGAATACTGCTAGCCTGCTAGCCCCTTATCTCCTCTGCCCGAGTCCTGGAGCTAGCTTCGCGGTAGCTCGTTCCCCCGAATAGCCCGTGTACACCTGAGGCATGCATAATCCAGACCGATCCGCTTAAGAGTGCTAGTACGGTCATACAGCTTGCAAGCCGTCCGGGTTGCCTCTGCTACCTTACACCTCGTCTTTATACAGGGGGGGACTTTATGCCGACACTTCTTGTGGAAATATAACTCCCAATAACACATTGTAGCCTAAGGAATTATTAGAGTTAAGTGCTATCTACTCGGCAAATGGATACTTACTTAGCTGCTGATTTAGGAGTTGTTTAAAGGGGAAAGGCGGCTGAGATCAAAGATACTCGAGGAAGGAGAGTAAGGTCCAGATTGACGTTCATTCTTTAAGGCGTATTAATTTCATTATCAGTTCTATCGTTAGTTCTATTATTAGTCCTATCATTAGTTCTATTATTAGTTCTATCATCAGTTCCATTGTCAGTTCCATCATCAGTTCCATCATCAGCTCCATCATCGGTTCCATCATCAGCTCCATCATCAGCTCCATCATCAGCTCTATCATCAGTTCCATCATCAGTTCCATCATCAGCTCTATCATCAGCTCCATCATCAGTTCCATCGCCAGTTCTATTATTAGTTCTATCATCAGCTCCATCATCAGTTCCATCGCCAGTTCTATTATTAGTTCTATCATTAGTAACTATAACCCAGCGTGATATAGCACATAGGGATCATGGCAGCCGATGCACACAGCGTTACAGGCTGCCACCTTAAGTTAAGAACACTTAACTTCCTGACGCTGGGTTATCTCTTCTTTCAATCTTACTCTATCCCACCACCGTTCTGCACCTCTTACTCGATTTCGCCGAGAACAACAATACATCTTTATTTGGCTCCTAGCTAACAAAAATCCGAAGCCGCCCGATGCCTTTTCCATGGTCTCTTGCAGAAAGGGGATGTTGCCCACAACCCGTCGACGATGGACAGCGGGCGTGTAACCGACCCCTCGAGCGCGAGCAGCGGTACTGCCAATACCATCAAGGGGAGGCCAAGACGTGCATCCGGCCACGGGAGAACAACCGCACCCGGGCGTGTAACAAGGCCGCCACGAGCGGATACCTCTGCAACGAGCACTGGGCAACTTGTGCTGACACCCTGAACCTCGCCCGGTCGTTGCGACAGGAAAGAAGAAGAGAAAGCCAAACGGTGCCCATCGCCACCCCGGCGGTACAAACCGCTACTGTCAAGCAAAAGAGAAAGGGGACGTCTTCGATGGAACCGAGGACTATGTAGAGGGCATCAACGAAGCAATACAGGTACGTAAGATCGAGCTTCTAGAATAGCAAGCACAAGGCTGACCGCCGTAAGTAAAGGACAACACGAATGGAACCGCCAGGACAGCAGAAGGAAAGCCGGCGGGTTGGTGGTACGGCTCTATCCGATATGTTGAAACACTATCTTGCTTTTATATTGTACACAACCCTAAGATCGGCAGACGTGGGTTTGTTTAGAAACAATTCAACATCGTTCATTAACTACCTGTCCTGAGTCTTCTTTTCTTCTCTCATTAAAACGAATAATGCATTATGCGCTTGTCTGCTTTCCACCACCAGGCCAGCACCTCACCGTTTGTAATGTATAAATTCAGGATCTGCTCGACGTCCTATTGTTCTTCTTTGTCCTTAGCCTCTATGTCCGGGCCAGCTTCAACCGCTAGGCGGCACATGAGGGCGGCACACGAGGGCGGCACACGAGGGCGGCACATGAGGGCGGCACACGAGGGCGGCACACGAGGGCGGCGTATAAGAGTAGTATACTGAGACAGCTTCATATAAGGGGGCAATAAGGGACAAGCCCGCAGCAGAAGAGGACTAAATTACTCGTTCTACTGTCAGTTCTATCATCGTTAACCCAGAATGTCGAGACTACCTGGGAACTATATTATACCTACTCGGGGGGCACCGGATATCAACTCTCAGGAGTGGGCCAACCTCTCTGGACTGCGCCTTGGTATGACTCTCGGTGACAACCCGTTTATATCAACGACGTATTGGAGAGGTTGGGCGCTCTTCTGGAGTCATATGACGGGCCAGAAAGATGCAGAAATACAACGCCTCTCGATGGTCAACGAAACGCTTCGCATACAACTTCATGACGTTCTTCACTATCTCGAACGGGTCAGGTCTCAGTCAACGAGCGGTCAGCTGCCTACGCTGCAGACTATACCCTCACCTGCCGTCCAGGCATTCAGCACCAGCCCGGAACAAACGCGCCATTACCCAAGCTGCGATTGTGTTGACAACTGCGTCAGCGACAAAGCCGTGGACTGATTTGGGCAGGAGGACGGGAGCACGACACGGGAGGACGGGGCTTTTGTATCTCTCTTCTTATCTCTCTGGTATCGCTTAAATATTACCTTTCGAACAATCTCTGCCTGCAATCTACACCTGTGCCGATTCTCCTGCTCGCTATCCCGCCCTGTCCTCGACCGGCCAGACTGCGCCTACGCCGCTATATTAAATACTGAATATAGGCAGCCCACTTGTCGGCGGTAACGAGTGTCGCACGGTAGCGGCAGCGGCGGCACTGCGGTCAGATTCTCATCGCTTCTCAGTACCACTTCAAGCTCCGCTGCCAAATCTCGGAAAGAAATAGTAGAGATTGCGGTAAATAGGGGCAGTAGGTAGGTAGTATTAATAGTATACTTGTATTCCTCGAGACGACAATCTCCTGGCAACGCATGCCCTCCTCTCCTAGCGCGTTTATGCTCGAAGCTCTCTATCCCTAAACATCGCATACTTCTTGCCGAGCTTATTAAAGTGCCGAAGTATCTTTATACAGACTACTTGTATTTTAATCCCTCTTCTAACCCCTCTCTATCTCTATTTTTTTCCTTTCAGATTTTTCTGCCTTTGCACATTCCGTTTTTGTGCTACCTTATTCTGAAGTAGTTGATAAGACCACAGGGTTTCCAAAACAGAAAATGATACACACACAAGATTGGTGTTATCGAACGAGCCTTCAGACCAAGCAAGGACCTGGCCGTTGCTTAGGGTAATCATGCCAACCGTATTCATAATAAACCACTTGAAAGGTTTCACGTTTTCAGCGGTCGGTGACTCATATGGTTGTAGGAGGTCTCTTTCTTTCGGAAAGTCCTTAGCGCGGAGAATGAATGCTTTCTCGACACCAGGCTCTGCAGTTGCGACTGTGTAGAGATACCGAGAGCTGTGGAGTCTGAAGAGGACGCGGCCAGTGTATTGTTTTCCGCCAGCGGAAAAGGTAATCTTGATTTCCTTGTCGAGTGGATTGTGAGATTTGGATGACTGTTGTATTGTTCGACTCTGTCGGAAATTTGCGGAATCATGAGTTATTATGATAGCATTGACTGGTTCAGCCTCATCGTCGTCGGTAAAAGAGTCTTCTCCGGTCGAAGGTAGTGAAGGCAATGTTGATTGGAGTTGATATTGAGATTGTAGATCATTTTGCAGTTGTTGATAGGGTATAATGGCATATGGCTGATGTGAGTGTTGGAAATAGACCGGTGCAGACGGGTGAGGTATCGTCTGCTGAGGCATTGTCTTGGGCCTTGTTGGAAGCATGATCTGCGGAGGCATGGTCTGCGGAGGCATCGCCTGCGGAGGCATGGTCTGCGGAGGCATGGTCTGCGGAGGCATGGTCTGCGGAGGCATGGTCTGCGGAGGCATGGTCTGCGG
>FTEL01010929.1_pt1 | contig 11337 bp, 8 predicted proteins | sample 1658911 | NCBI WGS metagenome assembly FTEL01 (sample SAMEA3914869, study PRJEB12502) | metagenome | biome: forest; material: soil | place: USA | collected 2012-03-12 | depth 0.1 m
CTCTCCCCCGCCTCCGCCGCCTCCCCCCCTCCCCTCACCAAACTCTGGCCAATATCGAACTAGAGGACGTCTGGTCAGCGAGCGTTCTCGATCTCCGTGAGTGTTGATGCGATGCCCATTCGTACCTAGGAATCGCCCATGGAGTGCGGATCTTGTAGACATCCTGGTCGACCTGTCATGCAGAACCCGTGTCAGGGGGTGCCATGCCTGAAACCCAAAGAAATCAACAAGGAGGTTTGCATACGTCTACGCGATACCCGCCCTGGGGGAAGTGGAGCCTGAGGATCGAGTTCAGTTGCCACGGGCCGATACGCCAGCTGGGTATCTCCTGCAGAGCATGCTGGCTCGACACCATGTTACGTGGCATATCGGAGCTATCGTATCGAGCGCCTGGAGGAATTGGCCGGAGATGGTTGAGGCGAGCGGTGAGGGACTGTAGTGCTGGTGGACCATCCAGTCCAACCAAGGGGGCGCCGCATCGGCAGAGCCAGCACATCTTTAATACCATTCCAAGTCTGCCTTGCCGGTTGTGTGTGCCTTGTGGTAGCACAGGCAGGGAGCCTTGTTCGGTGAAGCTGTGTGGCGCACACTGGCATGGTGCACATGGTGCGCCTGCAGGATGCCCAACGTGAATCGGCTGCTACTGGCTGGGCGTGGAAGACGAGATGGGCTTTTCTGAGAGAAATCCCCTCACATGATTTGCCAACATCAGAGGCCCCGTGAAAGCCTTGGGCACGGCACAAACTGCACGGGGATGGGGGAAGGGTGTGGGCCAGGGTTCTGCGCCCCCTCGCCCGGGCAACTCGCGAAGCTCCGAAGGCCACCCGGCGCGTAATTACGCCAGCTGAGACATGAGAGCCGCCGTCACGTAGTGAAGGGCGCAGATTAAAAGGATAAGCCAGCGCTCCACGTTTGACAATGCAGGCACTGAACCAGTACCCCCCCAAGTATCCCCGAGCCGTCCCACCCAGATGTCGCAGTCGCCAGAGGACGCATCGGCATTCGCCGATGGCATCCTTGATGAATTGGATGGCCATGAGCCTGCCAAGCACCGCGAGGCTGCCAGTCTCGTCAATTTCGGTCCGCAACTCGACGCCATCCGGGGAGAGGGCATCCCAAAGGTCCTTCAGAATGGCGAGGGCATCCCCAAGGACCTTGCGAACGGCGAGGACACGCGGCGTCGGCGGCCGAGCGATGCCGAGACTGAGGCGTCACGCATGACGGTTTGGGACCGTGGCCACTCGCTCTACCTCGAGGCATTCCCAGACGGGCGTCCCCACGCCCCTGACGACATCACCAGGCCGGCCAACCCGGCCCAGTCTCTCTCCGAGCGTCTGCTGGGACTCCGCCTGCCGTCAGCCCGACCGAAGGACAGCAAGTTCTTCCCGTGGGGCTCTGTCGAGGCGCTAGTGACGGTAGAGGAAGTTGCCAACGTCATCACAGAGGGACGAAAACATCTCGAAGCGGCGGGCAAGTCTCTATCAGACAGCGACATCCAAGACTATGCTGAACGGGTCTGTCAGAAGAAGCCAGGATACCATCGGATGTTCGCGATTCTGCTTCTCCTCGGCCGCGGCTGCGAGATTGTCCTCTTTGTCGATGATGAGATTTGCGACTCCGAGCTCCCGCTCAAAGCGCAGTCCGTCAACGGCCCCGGCGGTGCGCTCAAGATGCGGCGACGGAGCGATCCCAACACCGATTTGGCCTGCTTCAGCAAATGGGGCCTACTGGAACCCGAGCACTTTGAGACCGCACAGTGGGCCATGCTGTCCCCGTTCTTCGCCAGGAGCAATCGCAAAGACGCCAAGTTCTACCAGCTCTCGGACAAAGACGTCCTGCCCTGGATCCGAGAAGAGAAATCGGTACGTGAGGGATCGTATGGCTGGATCTCCAAGGCTGAGATCCATCCGAGCCATCACAATTTCGACCTCCCGAAGGGGAGCAACAGCGCCTTCGCCATCAAGCACTTCAAGCCCAACGTCCCCGCTCGCGTTGGCAGCCACCCGAGTTGCGGCTATCTCGGCGGCGAGATGGGCCAGCCTACCGAGGATACTCTCCAAGAGATCAGGCGCGAGTTTGAGCGCGAGATCGAAACCCTGAACCGCTTCAGCGGCAATGTTCACCCGCATCTGATCTCGCTCCAGGCGGCCTTCCGCCACGGCGACGAGTACTGCGTCATCTTCCCGTGGGCCGAAGGCGACCTCAACGACATGTGGAGAACGGAGAGCCCGAGGGATCCTCTTGACAAAGACAACCTCGTGTGGTTTCTGGGGCAGTGCTGTGGCATCGCCAGCGGGCTGAACGCTATCCATGTCTACCAGACGACCTCGGGAGTCCTTGGCGCCGGCGACGGAAAGAGCTACGGCCGGCACGGGGACATCAAGCCCAAGAACATCCTTCTCTTTCGCGACCACGAAAAGCCCGGCGACCGCGGGACACTGGTCATCACCGACTTCGGGCTCACGCGCTTCCACAGCGCCGGCACAAAGACGTACTTTGCCAACAAAAATGTCGTCGCCACCGTCACGTACCGTCCGCCAGAATGCGACATGGAAGGGTGCACCATCTCCAGGTCCTTTGACATCTGGTCCCTCGGCTGCGTGTTACTCGAGTTTGTTGCCTGGTATCTCGGCGGCTATGGCCTCGTCGAGGAGTTTGTCCAGGACCGCAAGGTGTGGGAGCCCGTGTATAACTTCCACATCGACCAATTCTTTGAGATGGTACGAGAGGGAGGGAACTCGAACGGTCGGTTGTACGCGCGTGTCAAGCTCGAAGTGCATCAGGTATGTTCAAACACAATGAGAAGCAGATTTAAGCGGGACGCCTACTAACTCATCTTAATTTTGTTTACCACCCGCCAGTTTGTCAACAATAAACTCCACACCAACCCGAAATGCTCTGAACTAGTTCACGACCTGCTCGATTACGTCTTGCGGCATATGCTGGTGGTCGAGTCAAAGAATGATCACGTCCGCGACCAGTGCGGCCAGGTGCACAATATCCTCAAGGGCCTGTACAAGAAGGCTACCGCCCCCGGCTTTCAAGCGGTCGCCGCCCCCCGCGACGCGGTCGAGACCAGCGAGCCGGAGGCCGTCCTGATGCCGCTGAATGAGCGCGCGATGGAGAACGCACGCCCCAGATTCAGCCAGGTCCGGGAACACACTGGGAGCACCCGACGGCAGTACGGGCCGACCCTTCATGAGCCTACCAGGGCAGGAGGTTCATCGTTGAGGAGGCTACCGGCCACGAACCCCCCTCGGCGTCAGGAGATGGATGTTGAGTTTCTCTGACTCATGAAGAGCATGTATTTCCTAAGAGTTGGGGGAAAACTGGAAACGGCGCCTACCGCCAAGTTTCTGGTCGAGATACGTTTTAGAAGATAGCAAGGCAGAGGTAATTAACGGAGACATTGTTGCCTAACCTCCAGGTGACCATCGGGAAGCAACACAAGGACTCAGATCTCCTGGTCTTGTTCAACAGCCTGTAGAATATCATGGTGAATGTTTTGTCCTTTGCCATCCCTCTCTCGCTATTAGCTGTAAGACTGGCGAAGAGCCGGAGCCATGCGCGCTAGTTAGAGAAGTATTCCTAGAATAATAATAGTCCACTCTTGCGGGATTGGCTCCGACCGTGCTCCGGCCGCTTTAAGCGGCCGGGGTGAGCCAAGGTAAGCAGGGTGAGCAGGGTGAGCTACTCGCGGCAAGGTACCACTTCCCTGCCAACTACATAACTGGAGCCGCCACCTTCCTTGTTACTCTACCCCTTGTCCTGATGCCTAATACGCCTTCAATTCGAATTTCAAGAAGCAGAAGAATAGAGAATAAAAAAAACAAAACTAAAAGAAGAAAAAGGTTAACTACACATTATTAGAGAACTATTGATGTTTGATAGTTAAATCTTGTACAACTAGCACTTCTCAGGCATCGCGGCTTTGATTCATTCATCCCCCATCAACCAAACCCCCTCTCACGCCGCCCTGCACATCCGGCCGTCAGGACCAACCGTCCAAGCATCGCTTCCGACGCCCTTGAGGACGTAGAACAGCGAGGTAGGATCCCATTTCTTCTTGATGGCCAGAAGCTTGTCGTAGTTGGCGCCGAAGAAGGCCGTCTTCCAGTCGGGCTGGTTGAAGTCGGCCTCGTTGACATAGGCGGCGCTGCCGGGCGTGACGGCCTCGATCTGGGGCACTAGCTCGTTGGTGATGCGCTGCTGGTCCACCAGCATCGCAGGCCACGCGGCGCTGCTCGAGTTCCAGAGGGTGATGAGCTGCAGCTGGACGGTGGTGTCGCGCCACTGCGGGAGGACGGCGTTGGCGGCGGCGCCCGCGGGCGCGCCGTAGTCCGCCGAGCTGCCCGCCAGGATCACGCCGTGGCTGGTGAGGTTTTGGAGGACAGCCTGCAGGGCGTCGTTGTTGTTGAGGAGCACGGAGCGCGGGATCATGCGCGACCCGAACTGGTAGGTCTCGACGGCCATGTTCCCGTTGGGCAGCGGGCCCATGTAGGTGTCGTAATGGTCGAGGTACGAGAGCGTGGTGTACTTGGCGGCGAAGGGGATGCCCAGCTCGTTCAGCTTGGCGATGAAGGGCGCCAGGACGACGTTCTGGACGTAGTCGCCGGTGCTGTTGTAGACGGTGACGGGGTTGATACGCAGGGCCTGGCTGGTGGCAACGTAGAGGACGTCGGCGCCAAGGTCGGTCATGCCCGGCAGCAGGGCGTGCAGCGCAGCGACGGCCTGGTTGAACTTGTCCTGGGTGGTGTAGGCGGCGGCCAGCTGGAGCGTGCCGCCACCGATCTTGAAGGCCGGGTAGGTCTTGACCGTCATGCTGACCACGACGCCGTAGGTGCCCGGTCCACCGCCTGACAGCGCCCAGAAGAGGTCGCTATTCTGGGTGGGCGAGGCCGTCACGAGGAAGCCGCTAGACGTGACGACCTCGTACGCGAGCACCTGGTCGGCGCCCATACCAAAGCTCGTGCTCAGGGCCGAGTGTCCGGCGCCCATGGTAAAGCCGGCGAGGCCGACGGTAGGGCACTCGCCCGTCACGACAACGCGGCCGGCGGCATCGGCGGCGCGAGCGGCCTGGTAGCCCATAACGCCGGCACCAATCTTCATGGCAGTGCCGCTGAAGTAAGAGTCGGACCACGGAACAAAGTCGATGCTGTCCAGGTGGTGCGTCCAGATGGCCAGCGCACCGGCTCCGGTTGAGCGGCCAAAGAAACTGGAAGACAGAGTTAGTCTACCTACGCAGAGAGACGAGGGAAGGGAAAGGGACGCTTCGGCGTACTCATGGCCCGTGTTGCGCACGACAAGGCGGATGTTCGTCAACTGGGCGAACAAAACGGCAGCTTGGACGTCAGCCGCGCAGCTAACGTTCACGGCGTAGCTGACATAGTTGCCAAGCTGGCACGGCGTAGACCGCGACGAGAAGGGATCGCAGCTCTGGTTGGCAAAGAATGACTGCATCACCGACGAGGACGAGTCCAGGCTGTGACATGAGATGGACGTATTAGACACAAAATCAACAGAAGCTGAGACCGGCGGGCAGACGGGGAAACAGACTGAGTGACTGGCTGCGACCAGGTCTGCTGCAGGGCAGCGCACGCAGCAGCGTCGTAGGTTGGGTCATGGCACACACTGCCGAGGGGTACCGTTTGGACAAGCTGGCCGCGAACCGTCATGTTGAGGAGAGACCATGCGAAGGTGTTGGGCCAGTTGGCATCGCCAGGGAGGGCGCGGCACTGGGTCGACGCCGCGGCCGAGGCCGCAAGGCCCGCGAGCACGAGTACGGCCTTCATTTGAAAAAGCTGAAAAGAGGGGACAGGGAAATGAATGATTCAGATCCCCAGGTAAACAGCAACAACAACCAACAACAGCAACAAAAGAGAGGCAACAAAAGAGAGGCGACAGTAGGTGCCAAGCACGGATGCTGTTTCCTATCGACAGAGTTCCATCGGCAGGCTTCCAAAAAGGACGGCGCAGCCAAGGCCTGCCTCTTCTCTTATACCGTGATTCCCAGCAATCTCCCTGCTCTCCCTGTTGTGGAGCGTATCGCGTTTCGGCGCGGTCGACATCTCGTTAGGCTCCTCCGTCCCCTGCCCGTCACGGGGAAGAAAAGGATGAAAAGGTGGGTGGTTCCAGAAATGGAAGCATGCCACTTATCTGGACGTCGGCCGACGGGCAGCTGCGGGTCCCCCTCCCTGAGAGGCTGAGATGCATCCCACCTTCTTCCCCAACACCCGCAACCCCTCGCCGAATCCCCACCCTGCAGGGCCTGCACATCAAACGACCTAAAAAAGGGCCGAAGCCTGGCGCACATGTCCCTGCCCGTGCAAGGTGCAGCTCTCCACTCCCCAGAATCTGGAACCGAACTGCTACGGAAGTTGCCGAGACCAGACAACACAGCTGTTGGCTCACGGCCGCTTGTCACGTTCTTTTCCAAACTTCCAGACCATGGACCGACCATGTGGCGGCCCACCCACATGGCACAACACGCGGCTAGTCTAACCTCTTGGAGACCCGTGCCTTTCCCCGGTCCGGGTTGTTGCCCGTCAATAGAAGCTTTGATGCATAATGCGTTGATAATGTGTTTGTGGCCGACGGGGTCGGTTTCCCGCGGCGAGCACCATGAGAGAGCCGCCAATTTTTTCCCCAATCTCCGAGGGCGCACTAAAGCCAAGTGCCCAGTGCCCACCGCCCATTCGGTTGGAGCCCCGAGACGACGTCGATGCGATGGCAGCGATAACCGAGAGGCAACGCAGCCGGGGTCTCAATGCGACAACAGCCCCGTCTCGCTGCACCGAGCCACCTCCACCTGCTGTTTCGGGGGGCATAACCCGATGCCTGCCGGGTGGGGGAAGGGAGTGAGGGGGGGCGAGGGTGCCTCGATAGCGTGTGGAGGGATTCGGAAACAGGACTCGTCAGAAAAAGAGCGCCAGTGAACGCCCCAAGCCACCGACCGTTAGGGCTACTACCTACATATGTATCACACCAGCGTGTCTGCCTTTTCCCGAATCGGCATGGAGGATCCAACCATCATCATCGTATCGCCGCTGGCATTCTCTCAAATCCTGCCTCATAAGGCTGGGGCAGCGACCCAGCCTCTTCTCCACCGCTTCTCCCGCTACCCAGCCCCAACGTCGAGCTGAGCGGGCAAGATTTGGCTCGAGCTCGACCCCGTTCCCGTCTCGAGTCCCATATTCCGTCTCTTTCGCCATCGACCATCGCCCATCGCTTGCCGTTCGACATGAGATCGATTCTTGGGTTTGCTGTCGCGCTCGCCGCGGCAGTGGCGCCGCTGGCGGCTGCCCAGGACCTGGCCGCTGCGCTCCAAGCGCTCCCGGCATGCGCGGTGCGTCGAGTTTCCAGGCCCAGTTCCGGTTGTCTTGGGGGAAGAAACAGCCATTGAGATCCGAAAACAAAACAGGTTGCTTGCCTGGGCGACGGCATCCAGCACTCGGCCTGCGCGACGAACCTGACAGCGGCCTGCATCTGCACCAACGACCCTCTCCAGGCCCAGATCACGCTGTGTGTCACGGCCAACTGCACCATCAAGCAGGCCCTCAGTATGTCTGTCTCGTGCCTCCTCGGTCGAGGGCTTCCTTCGGAACCCCCCGCAAGGGCTGACTCGTTTTTGGGGCGCTTCCCACGAAACAGTGACAAAAAACATCACCAGCACCTCCTGCGGTGTTCCCGTGCGCAACCGCGGTGAGACGTACGACGCCATCTCGATCGCCATGGCCGTCATATCGAGCAGCATTGTTTTGATCCGCGTGGCCTTCAAGCTACTCGTGACGCATAATATGGCGCCCGACGACTATTTGATCCTCTTCCTCGCTGTCGTCGGCGCGCCGAGCGTTATTATCACTCATTACGGCACTACCCCCAACGGCCTGGGGCGCGATATCTGGACCCTGTCGCCGCAGACAATCACCGACTTTCTCTTCTACTTTTTCATTATGGCCATCCTGTACTTCACCCAGGTTATGCTGGTCAAGCTGTGTCTGCTCCTCTTCTACCTACGTATCTTCCCGAGCCCGGGAGTACGGCACCTGCTCTGGGGAACCATCATCTTCACCGTACTATTCGGCGTCATCTTCTTCTTCGTCGCTATTTTCCAATGTTCCCCAATCAGTTTCTTTTGGAACCACTGGGACGGCGAGCACGAGGGCAGCTGCCGGGACATTAACGCGATTGCCTGGGCGAACGCCGCCATCAGTATCGCCCTCGACTTCTGGATGCTGGCCATCCCTCTCGCCCAGCTTAAGGCTCTCAACCTCCACTGGAAGAAGAAGATTGGCGTGGCCTTGATGTTCATCGTCGGTACCTTGTATGTGGCCCCCGTTTTCTCCCCGGTCTTTTTTTTTTTCTTGCTGACCTTGGCTGACCGTGCTTGTTCCGCCCTCTCCAGCGTTACCGTTATGTCTATTATTCGTCTCCAGGCCCTTGTCACGTTCGCAAAATCGAGCAACCCGACGTGGGATAACTTCCCTGTGTCGCTGTGGTCCACGGTCGAGATCAACGTTGGCATAGTCTGTACCTGCATGCCGACGCTTCGTCTGATGCTGGTCCGCGCGATCCCTGCCCTGGGCGCCGGCAGCAGCTACTACGGGAGGGGATACTACCCCTCGGGCGGTGGCGGCCAGGCGCTCTCGAGCGGCGGGCGCAAGAGCCGGAGACGCACGCACGAGGACCTGTCAAGCACGTCGAAGCTCGGCCGCTCGCGGGCCGGCAGCATCGGTGGCTCGGCGGCGGTGGCGAAACCTGCGGGCATTCTTCGCCAGCAGTCGTTTGCGGTGAAATATGACGACGACGACGAGGCCAGCCTGGTGCATATGCGCCACCTGGATCGCAGTGGACGGAGCGATACGAGTGCTGCTAGCCCGGCGTAGGACACAGCGGGAAGGAGGATATCGTTGTTGATCCAAGAAATACCCAGAATCTCAGTCCCAAGTACTTGCGCCTCCTTTCTTCCCAGGGCCTTGAATAAGGGTGGGCCTTTTGATGCTGTGATTTGTAATTTGGGGCTCTTGCGAATGGACTGCTCGGGCTTGTATTTGCACGTCCCTTGTGGCTTCCTACTCGTAGAGACAAGCAAAGACTCTCCGCCTCCCGATCTAGCCCAGCAAGGCGAAACCAAAGCGGCGGGCAGTTTGGAGCGTTCTGGAAATCTCACAGCGCTCGAGTTGCCGTCGTGATATGCTCTAGCGGCTTCATCCATCTCTGGTGGTGGCCCCTATGGCTGCTATCTAAACCAAGCCCTCGGAACGATACAGCTCGTCCCCGTAACTGCCGCGGATGTCATAAGTGACCACTATATATATCCCTAGCTTTCCCTCATCCGCAATCTTGTCCCCTTTACCAATGTCTTTTCCGTACCCTAAAACCTCCTGCCGTAGCTCCTCAAAGCTCTTGGGAACCTCGGCAGGCAGGTCCTCGTCTATCTTGACCTCGCGGTGTGCCACTGCCGCGGCCCACGCGTAGGCGACATACGCCGTCTGGGATCCGGTGAACCCCCGGATGTAAGTGATGAGGACGCGGAACTTGTTCTTGTCGGCGTCTGGGTCGTACTGGGAGATCTTGGTGAAGAGGAGCTTTGAGATAGGATCCTTGTCTGGATGCTCCTTATAGAAAGGCGGTGTTCCGTACGTCTCGTAAACGTTGTTGGCACGGAGGAAGGCGTCAAAGGCTGCGACCGAGACTTTGAAGCCGCGGATGAGAGTGGTTGAGCTTATTATGGCGGCCGACAGCTGGATCAGGCGGTGCGGTGATTGATGTGGAAAGCATTGCAATGGCGAGGAGTTCTGTTGCCGAGGGATGAATGGAGGGGCGGGTTGGTTGGTTTTCAATGGTCTTTTGGTGCTGGCCGTGGGAATTGGGGTGCTGAACGAAGCGAAGGATCGACTCGACTTGGCACATGGAAACCGTGAGGTCTTCCTGATCTTGGCCATTGGCATGAAGTGGATGTGTTTCCTCTGGAATCCTGCCGCTCGCCTTCCCGCAAATCAGAAGTTGAGAATGCGCATGGCCGGCCAACAACGCAGGGTTTTGGGACGATATCGACAATCGCATTCACCCAATCCCGGCTGCCACTCTACCAGGCCAGCAACACATTATCAACAACGTGGTCGAGCCCACCTTGGCCTACACCCTGAGGTCGTCTTAGTCTTAACGATTGGCTGCCGGCGCGCTTCCTGTGCCAGCTGCGGCCCCCTGACCGTCCCAGGTGGTCAGTCCGTGACACTACTAGACCAATCGGCATCCATGGTGTTAATGTTTGCCTGCGGCTGGTTTGTTTGCCTGCGAGCCCACTGCAGCCACAGCTCTGGCGATGCCCTCGTGGCCCTATTGTCAGGGGCCACTGCATGTGGCCAAGCCAGGCCTCAAGCCTTGGTTCCGACACCTCCTCAGTCTTCAGGGTATGACAAAACCATACACAATCCTGCCTTTGCTCACCCCCACACAAGTGTCGACCGTATCTCGGCAGACGCGCTCTCATGTTCTCCTTGTCCCACCTACCACAACATCCAACAACCGAGCCCCCAAAGAAACGGAGCCACCAACCCCATCGTCAGCCCGCCAGCTCCTCCTCCCCTTCATTCCCCGGCTTAAATCAACTCCCTCCCACGGCGGGCGGCGGATGACCATGCCGTCCACAACCGGTTAAATACCCCCCCCGATATTGCTGCCCCAATGGTAGCCGCAACGAACAAATATGCAGCCCGCAGAGAACCACCAATGCCGGCGCCGTGTCCCGCTTGGCTCGTCCGCGTGGGCACTGCGGCTCGCTAATATGCCAACACCTGCTGGGTTGGAAAACGCGCGCGGAAAATCTGGGGTATAGTGTTTTCCAATAAGCACAGCATAGAAGACAATCCGGGGTCCCCAGAGTGGCGAGGCCGTTCTCGGCAGGTCGTTTGCGTTGGAAGGAGTAAGGCCGAGAACGGGGGGAGGGTGGTGGTTCCCTGGTCACGGATGCCGTGGCGCCGGTAATTGACTCGGCGGGCCGTGAGGGTGGGCGGTTGGTTGCAGGTTGATGGATGGATGGATGGTGGTGATGGGGGATGGGAGGGGAGGTATATAGCGCAGGGAATGGCAGGCAGGGTCGTCGTTGTGGGAAATTCCAGGTCTTGTCGCCGTCGCCCCCTGACGAACCCACCACAACCGTCCTCACCCTCACCACCACAACCCCCGAACCAACATGCGAACCACCCTCGCCGCGGCCCTCACGGCCCTCGCCGCCCGCGAGGTCGCCGCCCACGCCACCTTCCAACAGCTCTGGGTGGAAGGCACCGATTATATACGTCCCCCCTTGCAACCCCCCCCCCCTCCTCAGCTCACAGC
>FTEL01002238.1_pt1 | contig 11334 bp, 22 predicted proteins | sample 1658911 | NCBI WGS metagenome assembly FTEL01 (sample SAMEA3914869, study PRJEB12502) | metagenome | biome: forest; material: soil | place: USA | collected 2012-03-12 | depth 0.1 m
CAGCCGGCGGGGGGGGGGGGGGCGGGGGGGGGGCGGGGGGGGGGGGGGGGGGGGGTCGAGTCCGGCGAGGCGAGGCGAGGTGAGGCGTCAGTGGTCAATGGCACGTGTAACGATGAGGGAGCTGATCTGATGCTCCATGTGCTGCTTGCTGCTTGGCCAATTCGTCTTCCCGCTGCTACCCGTCCGGGCGCATTGGCAGTGAGTGGTGAGTGGTGAGTGGCGGCGTGTGAAAAGTCCCAGGCCCGAGTGCTCACACACGCACACAGACACACACCACGGGCATCTGTCCTCGAGGAGCAATCGGTCGACCGGGGACTGGGGACCGACTGCGATGAGGCCAGCGATTCCAGATTCCAGTGGACGTTACAGAGGGCGGCAGGGGAAAGCGAGAGGGGGTCCGCCGGCCAATGGCAGGGGCCAGGGGTGCAAGGCAGCAGTGCCACCAACAAGCCGGCGCTAGTCGGATCCGGCAGGTACAGATACAACGTTCTGGCCATTTAGCCCCAATCCGGCAACGTTACATCCCCACCTTGCCTCAAACCGCACTTGCCTCTCGTCTCCCATCATCTTGCATCGCCAGATCTTTCATCATGATCAAAGCAAAACGCATGGGATCCGCAGTTGATGTTGCTCTATCGTCCCAAGAGGATGGATGGAGTGATGGACTAAGCGCCCGACTGGCCCCCTCGGCGAATTCTCGAGGAGACGCCGCGCACGGGGGTCGGCCAGGGACAGGGAATGGCTGAGATGGGAGCTCTGGTTTGGCCTGGACGACGGATGGCATCGCCCCTTGCCGCCCTGCCCATGACAGCATCGGCCCAGGTTCCGGGTCACGAGTAGCACCTCGCCGGTAGCGCAGTGCCCGCAGGTGATGGAATGGACTGTACAGGCATGGCAAGCTCTGTGACACTTGGACGCTATGGGTTGAGTAATGGGGGCAACGCCCCTGCGGAGCCACCACTATCGTTGGGGCCTGCCCAGGTTCCGGCTGCTGAGAGAGCCCGCTGTGATATTTCAACTGCCTCTGCCTCCCATCCCTTTCTCTTGGGATTGTTATGGCGTACACTACAGAAGAAACCGGGCAGCTCCATGCCCTGCTGCCTCCTGAACACAACCCCCATCATCACCACAGTCTACCCCCCTGAGCCGAACCAACCACCATGCCCGCCGTCATCCGCGCGGCCTCCCCGCGCCAGAACGGCATCACCAAGCTCACCAACTGCCGCCTCCTCCGCGGCGATGACCTCGTGTGGGACGACATCTGGATCAGCTCGGCGACGGGCAAGGTCATCCGCAGCCAGACGGCCTTCTACGACGAGCTGATCATGCCCGACGAGGTCATCAACCTCGGCGGCCGCATCGTCTCCCCCGGCTTCATCGAGTGTCAGCTCAACGGCGCCTACGGCTTCAACTTCTCCACCATGTCCGACGACATGGCCCACTACGGCAAGCAGCTGCGCGACCTCAACAAGAAGCTCGCCGAGACGGGGGTGACTTCGTACATCCCCACCGTCACCAGCCAGACGAGCGATCTCTACAAACAAGTCCGTCCCCCCTACCCTCCTTTCCCTCCCCACCCCCGCTTCTAACCCCCCCTAGGTCCTCCCCTACCTCGGCCCCTCAGGCACCTCCCGCCTGGCGCACGACGGCGCCGAATCCCTCGGCGCGCACGTCGAGGGGCCCTTCCTCAACCCAACAAAAAACGGCGTGCACAACACCGCGGTCCTGCGCGTCGCCTCCTCCTTTTCTGACCTCGAAGACATGTACGGCGCGGCCAACCTCGCGCCCAGCACCACCGTCACGCACGACGACGGCACCGAGACGGTCACCATGCCCATCAAGATGATCACCGCGGCCCCTGAGTTGGGGGCCATGACGGAGTTGATCCCGGCGCTGACTGCGAGGGGGATTTTGGTGTCTATTGGGCACTCCGAGGCGACGTATGAGCAGGCTAGTGCGGCGGTTGCCGCGGGCGCGACGATGATCACGCATTTGTTTAATGCGATGCGCCCGTTGCATCATCGGAACCCCGGTATCTTTGGTGTTTTGGGCGTTGCCGAGCCGCACCACCAACAGGAGCAGAGCGACAGCAGCGGGAGTGGTAGTGAGAAGAGGCCGTACTTTGGGCTGATCGCGGATGGGATCCACCTGCACCCGGCGACGGTCAAGATCGCGTGGCGGGCGCATCCGGCTGGGTTGGTGCTGGTGACGGACGCGATGCATATGGTGGGTCTGCCGGATGGGAGGTATGCGTGGACGAATGGGGAGGGGGAGCATTTTATTGTTAAGAGGGGGAGTGTGTTGGAGTTGGAGGGGACGGGGGTTATTGCTGGGAGGTAGGTCTCTATCCCCCTCGCCTTCTTGTTGGAACTCTCTTATGGTGGTTGTGGTTGTGCTTGGAGCGGCTTTGACTTTCCCCTTTCCCCCTTTCCTCCTTTTCCTTCCCCTGCCCCTCCACAGCATCATCACCACCTTCCCGCCTCCTTTCCCTGGGAACATGAACTAACGCCCCGCAGCTCCATAACCCTCATAGAATGCGTCAACAACTTCCTCACCTGGTCCGGCGCCACCATCCCCCAGGCGCTCAAGGCAGTCACGGCCACGCCCGCGGCCATGCTGGGTGTACAGGGGGTCAAGGGCAGCCTCGATGCTGGGGCTGATGCGGATCTTGTTGTTCTGTCTGAGGAGGGGGAAAGTGGTGGGCTGGTGGTGGATGAGGTTTGGAAATTTGGGGTTAGGATCTTTTGAAGAGATGTTTTGGGATGGACGGGCTGGGTATGGATGGGGTGGGGATGGGGATCAAGATTGTCACACGGTCTCGGGAAGTGGGAAAGGAAGGTGAGTGTCTAGATTGCAAGACAGGTTCTGGTGATGGTACGGGGATGGAATAGCAAACGGTAAAGACAGAGCCAGTATGCTTCTGTGTGATGATAGATGGCAGGCGTAAATGGCGTAGACTGAGATGTAGTAGTAGACGTACATGTAGATGCAATGTAGAGATGGATCATGAATATAAACATCGTGTCATATCATATGTTCATATACTACCATCATAAACAAGCTCATTACAATCCCCCCTCCCCCCCTCACGACAACAAAAACGCATTACTCGCCCCCGCAAACGCCTTCACCCCCCCAATCAACGGCTTCGAATCCCCATAATACCTCACCCGATACGTCCCCGCCACATCCAACTCCCCGGTCTCCCAGGTAATCGTCACCTCGCTATACCCCAACACAAAATTCGTCCTCTTCCAACTATACACCAGCCGCCAATCATCATCACTCAGCACCTGCGTCCACGTCTTGCCATCACTCCCAAGCTTCTCCACCGCGGCATACGTCCCCTCCAGCCGCAGATTATTCCTCGGATTCGCCCCCTGGAACGTCACGCTCACCACCTGCCCGCGGAGATACCCCCCGTTCGGCTGCGTCAGCACCTGCCCGAAACTCTTCCCGATCGGCGTCGCGTCCAGGACCACGCCGGTGATGAAACTGAGGCTCTTGTCCCGGTTATCCGGCGGGGACGGGCCGGGCGGCGGGCTGCCCGCCGCGGTGGGGGCCAGATACGGCAGGCCTTGGAGCGTCAGGTTGATGTACGCCGGCAGCTCCCATTGGCCGTACAGCGTGCTCGCGCCCTCGTAGCGCTGCACGGCGTACTCCTCGGGGGTGGTGACGTAGTGCGCGTAGGTGTTGGCCGGGCCGCCGAGGACGACGAAGGGTTCCCTGCCGGAAGTGAGGTCGGTGGCGGCGGCCTTGACGGCGTTGCGCCAGCGCCGGCCGGCCATGGTGGAGGCTTCGGAGGGGGAGACGACGATGAGGAATTGGCCGACGCGGAAGGTCTGGACATCAACGATGTTGGCGGACCAGGCGTACGGGAGGGACATCTCGCCGACGTCGAGGAGGATGGGCTTGGGGCCGTGGCAGGCTTTTTGCTCGGCGGAGGGCACGCGGAGGAGGCCCGAGACGACCTGCCAGAGGGGGTTGTTCGGGGCGCCCTCGTCGCCTTGGGTGAAGTCGAAGGCGCCAGGCCAGTCGGAGGTGCCCGCCGCGAAGGAGTAGCCCAGTGCGGCCGGGCAGGTTTGCACGATGGTGCCGTTGGCGAGGGGGAATTTGTAATATTGCATGTCGTTGAAGTAGTGGAAGGAGCGGACGGTGGGCCCGGCGACGGGGGTGGATTTGGTGGCGAAGGTGTCCTGGTCGATGTCAGTCACTGCTGATAATTCCAGTATCAGGTCTCACTCACGTAGAGCTCCCTGGCGCCCGAGAACTGCCGGCTAGCAATCTCGTAGCAGCTCGAGACGCCGAGATCAAGCTTCTGGAACTGCGGCCCGCGGCCGTGGCACGATTGCGACTTGCCATCGGCACAGGTGCTGGTCTGGAAATCGCACATCTGCCCAGACCCGTCATCGCACCAAGCACCTAACACATTCGGGCTGGTATCGCCCACATTCGCCTGCGAGAAGCCCGCCACAAACCCATCAGCCGCCTGGCTGTTCCCCTTGACGGACTGCTCAAACAGATACGCGGCAAGCCCCTTGTTATCACCAGTGACATGGGTGTTGTTGCCCAGCATGGACGTGGGGTGGACGGGGAACCAGGTCAGCACGCCGATGTTCTTGCCGTCGGACGCGCGCTGGAACCGCAGCAGGGTGAGCGTCTTGTCGACGTCGTCGGTGTACTGCACGCGCTCCGACTCCGGGTTGGCGAGATAGGCGTACGGGCTGCGGTTCACGTTGGCTCCCGTCACGCGCGTGGTGCCGAAGTCGAGGTAGCCCTGGGATGGTCAGTGAGTGAACTGGATGGTTGTGAGTGAGCGGGTTGGAATCTCACCTCCTGAAGTGACTCATGAGCGCGCTTGATCGACAGCACGGCACCATCCACAATGGCTTGGTAGCCCTGGCGGTCGAAACCCAGGCTGGTGACCTGCGGCAGGAGGTAGTTGAACCAGCCGCCAGGCCCGCTGTGGGAGTGGGTGCCGGTGATGGCGACGTTGGGTTGGCCATACATGGAGTACCCCGACCCCAACGCCTTGACACCCTCAAGAATCCCATTCCGGACCGCGGTATCACCGCTCTGCGTATCCAGAATGACATACACAAACCGGTTGTTCGTCCCAACCTCTCCAATAATAAACGACCTCGCATAAATCCGCTGGCGCACACCAGACCCGACCTGGTCGGTGTTGGCATAACCCGCAAAGTTGATCTCAACCACCGGACCGGTGATGTCAGCCTTGCCGACGCCGAGGAGGTACTTGTCGCCAGCGGGCGTGGCTCTCGGCTTAGAGAGGAAGGGGCTGTCCGCGTGGTCGGGCGAGCCAAACCTGGCCGCGAACCGCCCCTGCTTCTGGGATGGCCCCGAGCTGAGCTGGGCGAGGGCGAAGAGCGCGAGGATGAAGAGCGACACGGCCGAGACGGTGGCGAACAGGGCGCGCTTGGGGGCGGGTGCCCCCCGGTGGTGGTGGTGGTGGTGTTGGAGCGGCATCTTGGCCGTGGCTTGGAAGAAGGCGTCTCTCTTCTCCGTGTGAGTGAGAGTCGAGAGACGGCGAAGGGGAGAGAAGGCGATGCGCAGATCGATGGGGGCGCAGTCCCACCCAGGCTGGCTGGCTATCCCGGCCACCCCTTGTTTATTATACCCCGTCCCGTCCACGACAACCCCAGTCCAACCGTAACCTCACAATCGGGCCTTGTTGGGTTCCCCGACCGGCCCGCCGCTAATGCCGGTTCTCGTGGTTGCCGGTGGTGTTGACTGCTCCGCCGGGCAGGGATTCCCCGCAAACTTGGCTGGTCCGTCGGTGGGGAGGAAGGAAGCGCCGAAAGAAAGAGAAAAAAAAGAGGGGGAGACAGCAACTCCAGACCTGCAAGGCGATATCAAAATGGGCAATACCCGTGTTGATGATCGGGGCAGCTGCCCCTTATGACGGCGCGCATGCGACATCAACCTGTCCACCTGAGCAGCCCAGCGTCGCAACCCCCGTTCCCAGCAGCACCAAACCAAACCAAACCCGCCACTAACACCAACCAACCCAACCAAACCCATCAACGAACGCATCAACCACTCCCACCACCACCCTGCCGCATCGCATCACCATCCCATTTCCCTCCCACCAAACACCTGACGTTTCCCCCAACTCACCCTCTCCCACGCTAGACCCCTTGCCGTTGTCTCCTCCGCAAAGGAGGGTGCCATCCGCTTGGCCACTCCCCCCCTCTCCCCCTTGCCCCAACCCAAACCAGTCCAGGCCCGGCAGCGGCGGCCATCCCAATCCCCTCCCGCCCAGGCCAGGTCCCCAGTAAAGTTAGGGCGCCGCCGATCACAGCCAATCACGCCCGCGGCACTCGTCCTGTTGGGCAGGCGGGTGGCTTGCAGGGCGGGCAAGGGCACAAGCGAATCTGGCATTTGCCCGCTTGGTTGGCTTGGCCATGGGAAGGGGTGTCATTGGAAGAAGGGGGGTGGAAGGCGCGTCATTGGATCGGGCGGCCGCGGATTGCGAAAGCTGCTTGTTCTTGCTGCTGCAGCGCTGGATCAGATCAGAGCTGAGCTGAGCTGCCCTCCCTCCCGCCGCCCTCCCTGGTTGACAGGGTCAGGCGACGGGCCTCATTGGGCAGGGCCGGTAATGCTTGGTTTTGATTTGGTTGCCTGCCTGTGGTACCTGCTGGCTGGTTTGGGAACTTTGGGTGCGGGGGACGCGCGACTCGTTACTCCTCATTTTGGTGCAGGCGTGCCGAGGCATGCGATCTCTGGGGTTTTGTTGGTTTGGAAGGAGCGACCTTCCATTTTGTTCGGGCGCCGTGCGCGCTTGGAGGGTTTGGATCAAAGCGTAGGAGGGTGGTGGAAATTGATTCATGCGGTGCTGGCTGCCTGGCCTGGGTTGTAATGGAGAAACTAACCCTAACCCTGTTGGAGCGCTCAGCCCTACCCGCTGAGGGGGCAGGCATCCACCCACATGCTGGGGAACCGCTGTTCGTGAAGCTTCAGTGGCTTCCATGACATGATCTCGCGAAATCAATATCAACTCGATAGTCTTGATCAACTTAATGCCTCTCACGTGCTCACCTATATCTCTCTCACCACCTCATCTCCGACCATCAGGCAGAAACTATCTTGAACTCTTCACATCCCATATTTGTGGCCTGTGATTTCAGTTGAGTGTGCAGCTGAGTGTGCAGGCGAGTGAGCAGGTGAGGGGACAAGTAAGTGGGCAGGTGAGTGAGCAACTGAGTACATAGACAAGCGAGCAACATTCCTTCATATTGTTAACGGGTATCTCCCACCTATGACTATCTACCGCCCGCCACGCTCGCCCGACACATTACCACGCCTTCCCTGCTCCGGCCTCACATACACGCCCTGCCGCCCCATCGTACAAATCCGAGCACCACCCCTCCCCTGTAGCCTTGCCCCTTGGCGCCCCCTTTCACCTCTGGTCCGTTTTGTTCCATCCTTGGTCTCTCCCCTTGTGGCACGGCCCTCACGTGTTGCTTCCCAGACCACGACAACTTGACTTGACAGTGAGGAATGGATGGGAATAAGAGGGAGAGGAGAAGAGGACGTGGGGGAAGGAATGCTCTGGTAAGGGGATGGTTGAAAGAGGTAGGTAGGTAGGTGTCGGTAAGTAATATATCAATGTAGAAGCGCAAAGACAGAAAAAAAATGACATCCGAAGAAGAGTAAAAAAAGGGAGACACAAAACGCCCCCCTTTCCAGTCCCCCTCCCCCTCCCAGTTGCCCCCGTCCGCCAGCCTGCCAGCCAGCCAGCCCTAACGCCGTCGCCCCGCTTTGCAAATGTGGATATTTCCTTCCCTCATAAACATGATAAAAGGCTTTTCCCCTCCCTTGCCCCCTCTCCCAAGTTTTTCCCACGCAATGATGGTTCCCTCCGTGTTTCCGTCTCTTTTGGCGGGGTCGTTGTTGGGGAAAATGGTGATGGGAGATGGGGCAGGCGTTATATCGCCCGTCTGTGAGCCCATCTATCCATCCATCCGCCCCGTCCGCCCGCCCGCCTGTGTATCTTCCTCGTGTGTGCCCAAGCCAGAAAAGAAAAATTACATAACAAGGCGGCCTGTCTATCCATCTACTCCACGATCCTTCGCCAGCCTCGCTTCGTCGCCAGCGGGCCAGCGGATCCAGCTGCCACCAAGAAGTGCGTCTCCCACTAAGGAGGGCGTTTGACGAGAAACCGGTACGCCATGGGATCGCCGGCTTCGACGGCTTTGGCGGCAGCATTCATGTCGAGATCCGCCGTGCCGTCGAGCCGGAGCAGTCGCCCGCCCGGGACAGGTCTCTAGAGCCCGAGTTGGCCGACGCTGGGCTCGAGGGCGTTCTCCGACAGGTTGATGAGCAGCTGGGCGAGGCAGCGCTTGGTGGCGGCGTCGTCGCGCAGGACGGCCGAGAAGGTCTGGTCGCGGAGGGGTTGGGGAAGGCACTGTCGGAGGGCTTCGCGGGCGCGGGCGTTGTCGCTAAGTCTGTTTGGGAGGGAGGATTAGCTGGGGAACGAAAGAGCTTGGGGAGATAGGAAGACCCACCTCAGAAAGCATCGGACTACGTGCTTAAGCAGCCTGGCAGTCTGCTGCTCTACCAACTGCGCAACCATATTGCTCAGCACGGTGCCGACAGCGTAGAACCTCTCGTACGTGGCGCAGATGTAGTTGAGGCCGTTGTCGTCGAGGAGGATCTTCTGGACGATGAAGATGGCGACCGTCTTGCTGAGCTCGGAGCCCGTCTCCATGATACGGAGGCACAGGGGGATGATCTCGGTAGTCAGCAGGAAGTTGATGACCTCGGACGAGTCGTTCTTGACCAGGGCGCCGATAACGCCGAGGGAGGTGAGCCGCAGGTACTCGAAGGGGCGCGACTTGGATGTGGTGTTGAGGAAGGGGTAGAGATAAAGGGGGATGTGCGCTGCGGAGAGACGGGATGTCAGTGAAATGCAGGCCTTGGAAAGTTGACGTCGGAACCAGTAAACAGTAATCCATCCACGTACCGGTCAGGAACAGAGTCCGGGTCTCGTTGTGGGAGGCGACGCATTGGAGGAGAGCCAGGGCATTGCAGACTCGGTTAGAGGCGGCAGCGGTGAGCTGGGACGGGCTCAGGAGGTTGTAGACGCTGATAATCTCCTGGAGCAACGAGGTCATGACGCCTGCAGTATCCACATTAGCGCACATGATATAACAACAGAGATATAAAAGACGCGGGGTGGCATACCGAATGAGTGCCACAGGATCAGGGCCAGCTCCGGAACTTGCTCGCGCTTCTTGCTAAGCTCCAGGAGGGCGCCCTCGCGTGTGTTCTCGTTGAGCAGGTCGGCGATGTACTGCAGGGTGCGGCGGTTGTCCTCGGACACGGACGACTCGAGGGTGTTGTCCTGAGCATGGCCCTGGGCGGCGAGGGCGCTGACCGTGTTGTGGGCGGTGGCCATGCGGTTGTAGTGCTGCTGCTGGGCGACATTCGCGGCGGCGGCGGCGGCCTGTGCATGGTGCTGGTGCGAGGTCTGCTGGTGCATCCAGGCCGAGTCGGCCTGCGAGTACTGGTGGTGGCCATAGACGTGCGGGTTGGGCATCATCTTGGCTGTGGGGAGCTGGCTGCAGCCGAACAGACGGGGTCGGGGTGGCGGTGGTGGTCGCAGAAGGGCCGCAGGTGCGGTTGCAGGCGGTGGGGGGTGTTGCTGCTGGGGGAGCTGATGGGCAGGCAGGCAGGGCCTCGACGACTGGGGGTCTTGATTCGGAGGTCCGGGTTGCCGGCCGGGATCGTGGTCGTGGTCGGGGTCGGGGTCGAGAGCGGTCGCGGGTTCGAGTGGTCGGCGATGGTGGGCTGTCGCGCGGCGGCGGGCAGGTCACGGACGACAGAAACAAAAGAATGCGGCCGCCTCGGGCTGCGCGTCATGAGCGGGAAGCGGGAAAATAGAGATGATGTCTGGGCAGATTAGTCTAATAGCTGAGAGTGGTTCGCTGGTGGTGGTCGTATGTGTGCTCGCCGTCGCGGGGTTGGGGGGTCGGGTGTCGGGTCGCCGCGGGGTGGTGGGCGGTGGTGGACGGCGCGGCGTGAAGTTCGTCTGCGTGGCAGAGATCAAAGGCGGCGATCAAGGTTCGGGTTGGGGTTGGGTTCCAGCAGCGGCACAGAGCCGCAGCCGAAGGGTTCGATTGGTCCAATGGCCGATTCGTCGATTGCTGCACTTGTCGGGTGCGCATTTCAGCGGCAGGGCACGGGCCAGCTGGTGGGGTTGCGCGAGCTCTGGGGGGGATCCGGCCGATGCCATTGGCCAGCTGCTCAGGAGCATCGGCTCTGCACTGCACAACAGCGCAGGGACAAGCTCCCCACTGCACACCCACGCTCCCACGCTCCCGCCCTCCCCACACTCAACTCCCTGTCAACAACCATCCCGAGCTTGTCAGACACAGAGTACCAAAAAATGAACACGGCATGACCAAGCAAGCAACAGTTGAAAGATGAAAATAAATTGCCATTCCCTTTGAATACTCCCAAAAAGAACAAAGCCACTCCGGGCAGCGGAAAAGAAGGAAGGCCAACTAACTTGACCAGCAAATGCAGCAAAAACACCAAAAGCCAAGCCCCTTTTGAAACGCCTCCCCCTCCTACCCTCGACAACACCACGTTTCATCCATATCTACATCCCATTACCCCGTCCCCTATCCCCATCACAAAAACACAAAGAAAACAAACGCGACTCCACCCAGAACCAACGCAGTGACCACCCCCGGTGGCGCGTCCCTCACGCCCCCACCAACCACAACAGGCGGCGTCGACGTCGACCCCGGGAGCCGGCCCGTGCCGGTCCCGAGGCCAGCCGACCCGGTTTTCGTCCCGTTCTTGCACGGACAGGACGGGATGGGGTAGACCACCGTCAACCTGGTGAGGGTGGGTACACTGCCAGGTGTGGTTGCGCCAGGTGTCTCGGTCAGGCCGGCGCAGATGCTGCACGGGGGTTTGACTGGGGAAGGCGTAGGCGTCGACGACGGGCAACCAACGCTTGGGATGCCGCAGGCGCCGCCGCCGGCTCCACCCCCGGCGCCGGGGGTTTCCGTCGCGCTCCCGCCGCTGATGGGCGGGCCGTTGCCGTCAACACCACCTCCCGCACCAGGCGTCTGAGTCGCCCCCGCCCCCCCAACAGGCGTGCCGTTCCCTCCGGTAGCACCAGGACACCCAACACTGGGTATCCCACAAGCACCACCGCCGGCACCACCCGCCCCCGGGGTCTGCGTCGCGCCCGCCCCCCCAACCGGCGTGCCATTCCCTTCAGTACCCCCAACGCCAGGCGTGGGACTCGCCGTGCCCACAACCCCTGTCCCAAACGCCCCCCCAGCCGTGCCATTC
>FTEL01007212.1_pt1 | contig 11329 bp, 8 predicted proteins | sample 1658911 | NCBI WGS metagenome assembly FTEL01 (sample SAMEA3914869, study PRJEB12502) | metagenome | biome: forest; material: soil | place: USA | collected 2012-03-12 | depth 0.1 m
CCCTCCTAACCCCCTCCCACCGCCTCGCCAACCCGCGTCCCCTTTCCTCAAGACCCCCCAAAACCCCCGCAACCTCCACCTTCAACCCCTTCAGCTCCGCCTTCGCCCGCGCATTCTCCGCCTCCAGCTCCGCGATATCCCCCGGCGCGACGATGACCGGCGGATCCCCCACGATGGCCCGGATAAACTTCTCCTTGGTGACCTGCTCGACGTACGAGAAGCGCAGCTTGGCGAACAGCTGGCGGTAGTGGGACAGGTCGGCGTCGAGGGCGGCCGGGGTGGAGAGGGAGGTTGTTGAGACGTCTGAGGTGCGCGCGCCGGGGGTGGGGTCGGTTGTGGACGGAGCGCCGGTTGTTGTGGAGGAGGAAGATATGGCGTCGCTGATTTTAAGGATGGTGTAGGCTTCGTGGTTGGCGGTGGTTGTTTGGAGGGCGAGGAGGGCGTCTTTGGTGGTGGTTGGCGGGGTGGGTTTGGCGGGCGAGAGGGCGCGCGGCATTGTCGCGGTGCTTTTTTGGGCGTCTGGTAAGTTTATGTGGTAGGCTGGTGACTGTGTGATTTGATTTGGTCGTCGGGGAGTGGTGTGTTTTTGCTGTCGCGTTGTGTTGCGGCGCGCAATGTGTTTCGTCGTGGATCCGATCGCGAAGTGGTGATTGTTTTGTTGATGCAGTTGCCAAAAACGGATGGTGGGCCGGGTGAGGATAAGAAGATTAATGCTAACTAACCCTAACCCTTGCCTTACACCCATGTCTCAACCATATCCCCACCAGGGCACTGAGACACGACCAGCTCAACCCGACATGTCCATGACACAGTGACGAGGAAAGCACCTTCATTGTGTTCAGCCCACTATGAGCCACTGGCTGATATTATCTACCCGTATTGCAATAAAAAAGATGTGCGGCAAAATGCAATCAACACCGTCCTCTCCCGACCCTAACCCTGTATGAGCGCACCATGACACCTCGACCATCCCTCAAGAGGAGGTCAGTCACGGACAGAAGCAAAGCAAAAGCAATAAGCCCAGCAAGCATTCCCTCCCCCAAATCAAATGCCGTCCTCGCGCCTCCTACTTACCTTAATCCCTTCTCCATTTTCAACTCCGCTCGACAACCCCCCTAAAACCCACACGGTCAATGCAAGCCCTCGACAAGCGAGTAAGGCTGCTCCTTAGTAAACCCCCTGCCATACTTGGCCGTGATCTCTTCGCCGTCCCCGATGTGCCGCATCGCAACCAGTACCTGCCGCCACCGGCCCGAGATCTTGAGCACCCTGAACATGGCCGACGGGTCCGTGCTGTGCCCGACCTTGCGCACCCAGTTGCCCATCTGCCGCGGGTAGATGTCCGCCACCGGCTGGTCCTCCAAGTCCGGTCGGCGGAGCGAGATCGTCCAGTCGGCGCCGCATGCACCAAGCGGCACCAGCTCGCCGACCAGCTCGCCGAGGATGTCGTTGGGCTGGTGTGGTCCCACAGACCGGATGCCGGGCCACTTGGATCTGTCGTCCACTATCCGGGGGATCTGAGGGATCTTGATTTCGGCGCAGCGGCATGATTTGCGCGGGCACAGGCTGCATGTCTTGTCGCCAGGCTTCACGGCGCTGGGGTCGGTTGGCCAATCCCAAGTCCACCCCGCCGGTCGCGGCCAGGAGGCTCCGCTGGTTGGGTTGTAGTAGCACGACTTGAGGAGGCGAAACGGCGCTAGGAGTGGCAGGAGCTGCTCCGCCGAGAGCCAGGTGGTCGACTCGCTCTCCCAGACGAACTCGGGCAACTCCAGGCAGTCCCAGATGGCTCTCTGCAGGATGTCGCCGACGGAGCACAACCGCCGCACATACTCGGTGTTGATCTCCGCATGAAACTGCGCCACTTCGTCCTTGAACAAGGCAAGGTCCCAGGACACCGCGTCGGGAGGGACGAAGCAGAGAAGGCCGTCGTACCTGCCGCACATAGTGGCCCAGCACTTGCCTTCCCGCAGGTAGTCGTGCAGGATGGGTCGCTTCACCTCGCTCCACCCTAGCATCTGCAGCATCGAGTTCATAACGTTCTGCAGCTCTTGTCCGTGCTGCGCCATCGCCGTTTCGACGTACACCGCCACCTTCGTTTTCAGAAGCCGCGAGAGCAAGAGGTGGAGCTCCGGGAATCCACGCGCCGTGTCATCGACTGCCTTAGTGAGCCGAAAGCCGCTCAAGCTCGCGCCCGTCGACCGCGAGTAGCGTCTCCATTCCCGAACTAGGTGTGCGAGACGTTCAAACGACGGCTTGCCGCAGAGGTTTTCGGCCGTCAGGCTCCCCGTCCGGGTCGGGTCACGTCCCCGCAGAAGCGTGGAAAGGTGCTGCAACGCCCCTTGGCTGGGCCAATCTTGAGCGGTCGCGGCGGGTGGGGACTCGACCTTTTGCCTCTTCAGGGGCCTTGGGCTTGCCTCATCGTCCTCCCGGTCTGGATTGATCATCCTCGCAGTCTTTCGTAGCGGGGCTCGTGCCTCTTTTCTCGGGCGCTGGGGGCTTGGTTGACTGGCATCCTGCTTGATGGGTTGCGGAGGCTGCGGAACCAGCTGTACCGAGAACGCGGTGGTGCCGGGCAACCGGCTCGGCGATTGCTTGGGCGGGCCGGATTGCTGAGCTGGCGCAGTTGAGACTGCCTCGAGCGGGCCTGGCGAAGGCCCGAGTGTGGGAGGCCCAGGTTGCTGAATTGATGCAGCCGCACCTGGCGCAGGCGGGCTGGACAAAGACTCCCATGTGGGAGGCTGAGGCTGCGCAGACGGCGACCCAGACGGGACGAACACTTGAGTCTGGCTTGTCGCTGGTGGCGGTATGGCAGCAGGCACGTCGGAAGGACCCGATGGAGACGAAGCGCTGCGTTCCGGGGTCGGGATGAAGGGCGCTGCGCTCTTGATTTCCTGTATCTGAGGCTGGGTGATCTGGTTCCGAGCTGGTGACGGCGGATGAGGGGCCGCAGCCGCCTTACCAGTGTCGACTGTGTCATTGTTTTGGCGTCCAGATGGCCCAACGAACGTAGGTTGAACGGGCTGCGGTGCCACAGGCGCCTGCTTATCCGACTCTGGTTGCTCCGGGGGTGGAGTTGTTGGTTGCAATGCCGCCAAAACTGACGGATCGGGTCGCAATTTGGCAAGGGAATGAGGGGCGGGAACTGGCGCGTGCTTGTGCTGTGATCCCGTGGTGTCGGGCGTACGCGGCAGTTCTTCCTCCTCAGGCGGTGGCGACTTGTCATAGATGCGGAAATCGTCCGCCGACATGGCGAACTTGTCGGGGCAGTTTCGGTCGCAGAATTGATAATTGGGAGGCATGTCCGGCGATGAGTTGTATTCGAGATTGATGGCGATTGCGTAATTGGGGCCGAGGTTCAGGACTTGGTGGTAGGTTCCAGGCTCCGTCACGACGGCCTGGCCGGGCACGCAGTAATCCAGCGTGTATTCGACCCCCCATTCGTCCAGTTTGGATGGAGGGATGTGGCGGCTCAGGTGCCTCACAGCTTGCGAGCACTGGCGCATCTCGGGGTAATCCAGGGCCATCTTCTCTTCCAGCCTCTTGGAGAAGGCGGGCTTGACAAAGCACCAGAACTTATGCTGGCCAGAGCGGAGGAGATTCTCGGAACGCACGTGGGCGTCCTCCCTGTGCATCGTCGTGATGGTCTTGCCCGTGAGGTTGAAGTAAACATACTGGGTATTGACGCCCTCGAGTGTGGTGCGGCCTCGACGCCGTAGCTTCTCGCCCGGCGAAAGCTCGACGTCGCGGAACAGGGGGTTGCCGATGATGTACGGCCAGGTTCCCTTGGGTGGGGCCGCTGCGGAAGAGTTCCAGAGATGGCGTTGCTCGTCCAGGGACCACTCCAGCTTGGAGCTCATCGGAAGGGGCAGATTGGGCGAGGAGAACTTGAATCGCTTGCCGGTATCGACCTTGACGAGCCCGTGGCGGTCGGCCTTGTAGCTGAACGAGGTGGCATGGTCCTTGCTCGGACGAGCGACCCGCTGGACGTCGAGCGGAGGGAGGTCCCGGACCTCGAGCTTAAAGTATCCTAGGTCCCGGACGACGGGGTGGCTCGAGTACAGCTCAAAGAGCTCCTCGTTCAGAACGTTGATGTCTGGGTAGGTGCAGTCAAAGAGCGGCGAGGAGTGGGCGGAGGGCAGCGGACAGCGGTACACGGATCCATCCTTCAGGGTAATCTGATAAGGCGGGGGATGCGGGACGTGGTGCGCTTCCTGCTCATTGGGCTGCTGTTCCTGGTTTGTCGGTTGGACCTCTGGCTTGGTTTGCTCCTGGTTCTGGACCCCAACCTGGGCCTGGGCCTGGGCCTCAGCGGGGATCTGGATTTGATCCTGGACGTGGGCGGCGACAGGAAGGCTCGCCGCGATGGGCGCCGGACTCGGTGCTTGGATGGGCGCCGGGGTGGGTACTGGTACTGGGATGGGGGTTGTTGAGACGGCCTTCGGGGTCGGGGCTTTTAGCTCGGGTTCCGGAGCCGGCACGTTGGTGTGGACGATGTCACTGCCCGCAGGCTGGGGTGAGTGAGTGATGGCGCTGCCATTGGGTTGGTGCGAGTGGGGGGCGTCCCCAGCATCAAGCTGGCGGGGGTGATTGGCATCGGGCCCGGTGACTGGAGGCTGGGGCTTGGGCTGGCGTTCGGCTTGGTGCCGGACGGGAGTGAGAGGGCCTTGCTGCTGCCCCAGCTGTTGTCGCCGGATGATTGGAGTCTGGGGGGTCTGGGGAACCAGCGGGATCTGGGGAACCGGGACGGGTGTGACCCGGGTGATGGCGGGGGTGGCCGACGACGATGGTGGTGAAGATGAGGGTGGTGCCGCGGCAGGCGTGTCCAGCGCGAGACCTGCAGGCGGGAGGGACGAGACAGTGAGAGGATTGTGAGGAGCGTGAGGAGTGAGAGCAGTGGGAGGACCGTGGGTGTGAGGTGCGGTCAGATTGCGGATATCGTCCAGGTTGGTGGACACCTGGTCGAGGCGGCCCAGAAGCTGGTGAAGGAGGTCTCGGCCAGCCTTGGTACGAGGCGGCTGCAGCTTGCGATTCGACACAATGCCCTCCTCCAGGTACCCCCTCAGGGCTTCGCGGATGCTGCTCACCTCGCCGCTGATGGAGTCAACCTTGGGTGGGAGGGCGTCCATCTTGGAGGAGGGGGGGGCTGCCACGAGGCGCTGGCTGGAGTGTGGAAGGGAGCAGCCTCAATGATTGATTGGAGGTCGGGATGGCAGGTTGTCTGTCACTTGGGGCCGCAGATTGGGCTGGGCCAGGTGGGCTGATCTGGGGTTGGCCTGGCGGGGGGAATTGCCGGAGGTTAGCGACTTTTAGTGGGGGGCTGGGGCCTGACTGGGTGGCCTGAGTGGCTGCTGTTGGAAACATTAAACACAACGGGGCCGTGCGTGCCCTGTCCTGCCTGACGGAGGGGCCCGCTGGCCATGTGCCCGCCTTTTGAACCTACTCGCTGTTCCTTCCTTCGACACAACGCACTGCCCAGTTTCAGGGTCTCGATTGTCTCCCATCTCGTCTGCGTCGAGGCACAAAGCAGCACCTTTACAATGCCAACAAACCCACAAAGAAAACATCATGAACAGCCCTGCCTCCCTTTATGCGCGAGACTTTCATCGCCGTGACATCAGCCCCAATTGAGCTTCCTGAGTGGGCAGACTCGGCCAGAGGAGCCAATGACGTTGCGGAGCCAAAGGAACGGGCCTTAGAATCGAACGACAAAGCCAGGGGGCGCGCTCAATACCATTCGCCATCCAAAAGGAGACATGGGCTTGCGAGCCTCTCGTTAAAGGGCCCCCGGGAGCTGTACTTATTTTGGGACATCTCGAGAACAAAGCAGCAGGGAGGACTGGTCCGCAGCACTTGGGGCCTTCGAGGAGCTCTGGATGGACCTGTTCTGTGGGACGGCGGTAACACAGGCTGGCCAGCCCACCCCAGGAGGTGGAGCCCTGATTGCGGGTGGGGCTGATCGATAAGGGATCCTGGAAGGCATTTGACAGCCGAGACGCAACCCAGACACCCACTCACACCCAGCCTCGCCTGTCAGCTGCACTTCCAACCTGCGCCCCTGGCTGGGCCTGTTTTTTTCGCCTCCCGTCGCCGTCTCCCCTTGCCCGGGGTCTAGCTGCTATGGAGAAGCACCGTTTGCAGAACGACACCATACTGACTGACGACGCCGTCGCTGAGCTGTTGGCAAAAGAAGCAAGCGACGCTTCCATCAAGTACTCCTCGCTCGGGCTCGAAGCCTTCAGGTCCGCCAAGTACGCCTTTTCCGCTCCTCTAACTGTTACACTCGAGCCTCGCTGAATCCTTGCTAACGTGTGTCTCACAGACCGTCGACCAAGGCCAAGCCGAACACCCGCTTCCTGGGACGCATCATCAAAGAAACCACAAGCCACAATGCCGCCCTCTTGGCCAAGGAGGCCGCAGAAGCCCAGGCCCGGCTCGACGACCTGACAGAAACCGAGGAGAGGAAGCGACGCAAACTGAACCCGAGCGCCTCCGACATTCGACGACGCCAGCTGGGCAACATCTCCTCCATCCTCGAGGGCCGGAAGCGACACAGTGGCGCAGAGCGGTCCCAAAAAGGAGGAGACAAAGACCGGGCTCGAGACCAGTCCCCCGATCGGGACCGCCGGCGAAGCAAACACCACGCCCGCGGCGAGGACAAAGATGAAGGGCATCGATCACACAAAAAGCACAGCGACCGCGCCACGGACGAACGACGACACCGCCGACGGAGGTCATGCTCGCCGCGGCAGGGAGACCGCAGCCACCGTGACCGCTCACCCCTGAGCAGCAGCGGTGAGGACAACCGGTCGTCGCGCCGCTCCAAGTCACATCGCAGCAAATCCAGCAAGGACGATGACCTGATTGGCCACGCTTCCTCCAAGCACAGAAACTATGGCCGGCTCCGCGAGGACAACCCCGGCCGGCCAATAGACGACGACGACTCGGACCCGCTCGACGAGCTCATCGGGCCGGCCCCCCCATCCCGGTCCCCGGTGCGGACACGCGGGCGGGGTGCCGCCCGCGGGGCCGCGGCCATGGACAGCCGGTTCTCGGAGGACTACGACCCGGCCTCGGACGTGCAACTGGAGCCTGCCGAGACGGACGACTGGGACGAGGCGCTCGAGGCGCACCGCGACCGCCAGAAGTGGAAGCAGCAAGGCGCGGACCGGCTGCGCGCGGCGGGGTTTACGGACGAGCAGATCAAGCAGTGGGAGAAGGGCGGTGAGAAGGGGATTGAGGACGTCCGCTGGACTAAGGCGGGGGAGAAGCGCGAGTGGTGAGTCCAAACTTCCTTTTATTTCGACCCACAGATGGCTGGGAAAACAAAACCATCCAGCTGACATCACCATCCAGGGATCGCGGGAAGGAAGCGAACGAATTATGACCAACTGGGCATCACGATTCCGTTTCAGGCGTTGGGGTAGCATGACATTGGAGTTATCTGGAGACTCGGAAAACGGTCTTGAATGTAATTTCTAGGAGGGGCTTTTGCCATCACGGTTACCGGTTTGTTGAGCTGCCAAAGCAATAGAGCTCTCGATCTTGCCCTTCTCAAGATGTGCCTGGATGCCGGTCCATCCATCAGTTGTCCGTCTACATGCTGTGATGCCCCAAAATTGATTGGCGAACCGCGAAGTGATATATACACACAAAAGCTTCCATGGTACCCGCTTCCCGCCAAACAAATACAGCAGACCGTGGGCTCATCTCGCCGCGGCTGTGAGCCCCACGGTCCAAGATGCTAGCCTTCATCTCCAATGCTTACATACAGCGGCGCCTCCAGGCCGTTTTCTCCAAGTCTTCCACCGCTCCCTCCTTTCCCTCCTCATTCCCACCATGTACTTCGTGTTAATCCACAAGCCAGTCTCGGTCATTTTTCGTGTCCCGATTCTCCCCCACACAAAAGAGCTGTCGTTCATAGTTTACCACCACCAGTGGCCCAATTTATTCATTTATTCCTTCGTCCACGCCACCTTCTGCCCCTGTTTTGTCTTGAGCTTTCCTTCTACTGCGGGTTTCGTCGTCGTCACTTGTGCTGCTGTCTCTGTTGCTTGTTCGTCCAGTTTCGCCTGCTCCGCCGCGGCCGCCGCCTCCCGCGCTCGTCTCGGTCTCCTGATGGGGCGTGCTGAAGGTGGCGACGCCGGCAACGATGACGCCGACGCGGACTCCGGCGACGCCAACGGCCGGGCTTCCGCCACCACGGATTGCGCCGTAGCCCGCGACAAGTCCACGACGTTGTCCGCCTCGCTCTCGTCGTTGGTCGCCCACATGCGCTCGATGAACAGCTCAAACGGCCCCGGGACGCGGTCGGTCAGCCCGATGCCGATGGAGCGGACTTTCTGGCGGAGGATCTCGGCCTGCGGCTCGACGACGTAGCCCAGGTTGGTGCGGACGAAGTCATTCCACTTGATGAGCACCGTCTCCCACTCGCCGGGCTTCTTGACGAACAGGCGGTGCTGGTGCAGGTCCGTCGGCACGATGGATTCCGTCTGCACGTTGACGAAGTAGCTGCGGCCGTCCGACTTGACGCGCAGGGCGAGGTAGACGTAGGGGTCGATGTTGAAGACGCTGCGGCCGAAGATGGTGGGGGGCCGGTCGCGCGTGCGGAAGGCGGCGTAGCCGGTGCGGTGGACGTCCGGGCGGTTCTTGGGGAGCTGGTTCGAGATGTTGCCGTGGAAGCGGGCGTAGCCGGGCGAGAGGGGGGAGGGCGGCGCGGTACCAGGCGGGCAGGGAACCCAGTCGAGCTTGGATTCCGAGATGCCGCCGATGTCGACGTCCGACATGACCTTGCAGTCTTTGATGGTGGTCGGGGTGCGGAAGCTGTGGAGCTCGTACGGGCCCTGGGCACCCTTGATGCCTTCGAGGTTGAAAACTGTTGTGCTCCGAGGTCAGCGGGGCGGCGAGAGAGGGGCGGAGGGGACGGGAAGAGGTGAGGGGCGAGTCGGATATGGAGGCGTACCAATCTTCGAAAGCCTCTTGAACTCGTCGACGCTGCGCCCGACGAAGCCCTTATACAGCAGGGGCCGTGTGGCTTGCATGGTGGGCAAAGAAGTCGTCGAGACACAAGAGCTGCAAGAGAAGGGGGAAGTCTTGCCGCGGCTACCGAATAGGTGCTGTTTCTGTGGGCAGAGGCGCCAGAGTGCGTAGTAGAGACCTGTGCATATTCTCAAGTGGCCGACATGGGGTGGTGGCGGGCGTGGAGAGCGAGCGGGATGCGCTCAATCGTCCAACGCGAAGGTGGTGGGATGCGAAGCTTCCCTGATGGGTTTTGCTGGGCGTCATTGAGCAATCAGCTCTCACACGCCAGGGGCGTCTCCACAGAAGAGATGTGTGGGCCCGTCTGTTGAGCTGCCCACCCAATGAGCGCAGCTCTCCTACAAGACAGCCTTAGAACTTACTTGAGTTGCATTTCTCTCGAGTAGGAGTTGAGTTGAGCTCCTCTTGTTTCTCCAAATAACTTGCAATTTAGATGGAGCTCCTGGGGGTCCCAATGTGAGTCCCATGACTTTCGTCCCAAAACTCCAGTTTGTCATGGCTCTGTCCTTGGCAACCGCCCTGGCTGTGCACGGGCCATATCGTGATGCATCTCGTCTTGTTCCGTGTAAGTCGAGGTGAACCAGTCAGGCTTCAATGGGACTGCCTAGCAAGTCTTGTTGCTAATAGGTGGGTCTTGCTATCAGAGCTTCGATTTATTGATGGACTTCTTGGTTCCATGACTTGAGGCAATGACCAAAGAGTCATTCTCACTCTGGCGCTTGACTATCCGCCCCGTGGGATCTATTTTGGTTCTAAGTCGCAGCCCTGCCACAGCAATGTTCCATCTCCACTGCCGGCTTTTGTGGTTAGCTGGGTATCAGATTCATTTAATCTGCTAGATCACTCCTCTCGTCCCAACCTACCCTACATGTGAGATGGAACCACTTGTGTTCCGTTGTCTCAGGTTGCTCCTCCTACGAGTATTACACAATTTGGTCACCCTGAACCAGTTCCAAGCTTATGATGTTTTATAATCCCCGACAGGCTCATCTGACATCCTTCTGTAACGCTTATAAGTGCCCCCTATGGCCATATACCAACTCTGTCCCTTTCAAACTTGCGCCCGGCAATGGCTAGGGTTGCCTAATGCTAGATCTGTCTGGGCCTAACGGGTGCTTTCTCAGCCAAGCCAAGCCATGATGTTGCCATGTGATGCCCTTCCCTTCTTCCTGTGGCCATTGCCACGGAGGCAAAGAAGTCGGATCTAGAACTCTGGCGCTGGTTGCCCTGAGTCTGCCCCAAGCCTGATTGAAGGACAGTCGTTGCTTCATCCCCAAACACATGTCCTCTCCCGTCCGTAGACCCTGAAGCCACTGTCGGCCCCTCTCCTTGGCCACTGCAGCGACTCCAGCTGCCGCCTCGCGCTGGCCCCCCTGACGAGCCAGTTCTGAACCCCTTTTCTAACCCGCCCTATGAGCGAAGCCTTGAGAGGGGACACCGAAACCCCCAACACGGCCGTTGCCGCCCGAGCCCAAGCCCGATCCCGTGCCGCCCAAATCAAGTCGCAGCCGTTGACGGCGCCACTGGTCCCGATCCTGACCCCGATCCCGTGCCGAAAGCAGCGGCGAAAAATCAATGTCAACCGGCGCCGCGGCCGTGAACTGTGATCCCGCACCGCCATTCGCCGGCTACCATCGCGGCGCATTTTTCGCTGCGCCCATTTTTTCTCTCGGCGATCACGTCCATGAGACTGCTCTCGAGCTGATTAGAATCGCCGGCAGTGCTCCGGCAAAGGCATAAATTCCTGGGGACTGCTTCCTCCTCCCTCGAACTCTTCCTCGTCCACCGTGAACCAACAGCAGCAGAACGCAGCAGCAGCAGCATCCAGAGCCTGCAAACTGCATCACAAGTAAGTGAACTTCCATACCCTCTCTCAAGCACCTCCTTTTGTCTCGAGCAAGCTGCGGCAAAGCTGGGACGGGCTTTTTGCGAGATTCACACACTTTTCGCCTTTTTCTTTCGCCTGGGCCTTGTCCACCATGGTCGAGTGGCCACCAAGGGTCGAGTGGCCACCAAGGATCGAGTGACCACCATCACGACAGCGGGCGGACGGCCAAGCCAGCCCCCCTGCCATTGGGAAAGAGCCTCATGTCGGCGACACCCCATGGCGGGAGAACTTGCTCACCCCGAAATCCTGCAGTCGTCGCATCTCGGTGATGAGTGGCAGTGGCCTGGAAGATGAGGACGCAAGGCCGCTCAAGGCAGCCCTCGTCTCTCCGGGCAACCACCATCACCAGTTGCACCTTCCCCTTTTCGCCCCTGACCCCTCCATGGCCCCAAGTCACCCTCGCCC
>FTEL01008971.1_pt1 | contig 11323 bp, 18 predicted proteins | sample 1658911 | NCBI WGS metagenome assembly FTEL01 (sample SAMEA3914869, study PRJEB12502) | metagenome | biome: forest; material: soil | place: USA | collected 2012-03-12 | depth 0.1 m
GTGGGACGACGCCTTCAAGAAGCAAGGTGTCAAGCACTGGCACGTGGAGCCGATGCCCGCCTACTTCTTCCCCATGCGCCTCCAGCCCAACTAGGCCACCCAGGCCGGCTCGGGCGGGGCCCCCACGACAGGAACAGGAAGCTGCTCGTGGCGCTTGTGCTTCATATTGAAGATGGCTTACGCCCCACGGTTCTCGCTGCATTCGAGGCGTTTGTCGAAATAAAGGGTGGCCGGGAAAAGGGAACAGGAAGGACAAACGGCGTTTTTATTGGCTCGACATTTGCTATTACCAGACAATTTCGTTTCTGACTGTCGGTTTTATTATGGATCATGACGGAGCATGACGGACTGGGCGGGAGGAAGACAAAACAAAAACGGAGAGGGACACGGACTACAGGTTTCATTGCTGGTCGGTTTTGCTTTTTTCTTCCTTTTTCATGTTACCCCACGAGGCTGATGGCTGCCGCATGGCACGATCTCTGATGGGCGCCTGTTTGTTGAGAGTCGGCCAATTGACATTACTTGGCGGCCATGGCTTGCAGTGCCTTCTGCGCAGAAGATGTGAAATGTGACAAGACCATGGGCATGTCCTTGCTGAAGTGCCCGTGCCGACATGGCATTGCAGCGGGATGTGGGAAGACGTGCTGCCTGCAAGCCGGTTCCGGCGTCAGTTTGGTAAATCCGTGCAGGTTCCAGCGGGCTAGTGATGGACTGCAGCTGGACATGGGCCCTGCCACATCTCAACGGGCACTTGTTAACCACGTTCAGCAGCAGGCGCAGAATAAGCACTATGCGGCCCCACCAGCCCGGAGAGTTGTTTTGCCCCAGCTCGAATGCCGTGTTGCTGGATGCGGAATGGTCTGGTTTCTTGGGCCCAACACGCCGCGCGACGCACGACGCAAAGGCCGCCGGCCTCCTGCTCCTGTGGATGTATTCTGTCCAGAATACTGAAGGTGTGATGGTGATCACAGGGGTCGTGGCCCGCGTGGGGCTTCTCCCTCTCCACCTCCGATGTTGCATCCCCCGGCCGGATCTCGGGGTGGGTCATGAGGGGCCGGGCTTGGTCGTCCGAAAAGGACAGCCGCGCCCAGACCACTTCCAATTGCAACCTCTCGATTGCCGGAGGTGGAGCATGCTCTGCCGATCGGCCACCTTCACCTTGCCCTGTTGCCAGTGGCCTGTTGCCTGTTGCCTGGGGCCTGGGGCCTGTTGCGCGCTCTGTCTGTCTCAACCCGCAACCCTCCCTCCTTCCTCACTCAGATATGCGCGCCTCAGTCACTCGGATTTCTCCTGCGTGGCTTTTGTCAATCTGCAGGCGATCGGGACGCGCGCGCGGAGAGGTGGGCGTTGCGTGCTGGGTTGCGCTGCGGGTTTGTTTGCTGGCTGTTTTGGAGGGGTGCCGTGCCGTTAGGGTTCCTGCATCTCTCTCTCTGCAGAAGGCCGTTCGCCGGTCTTTGGCGGGCCGAACAACAACGGCCAGTAGGTACCTTACTATAAAAAAACGTGAATGCTGACGTCGACGCTGACGTACGTTGTTGACGTTGGTTGTTATTCTCCGAGCCGGACTGCTCTCCGCTCTGCGGCTCTGCCAAAGTTCGCCATTCCGGCCCCGGCAGCGTGGGATGCGATCGATCGCATTCCCAGCAGCCTGGTACGGCGGATGACCCGCTGCATCCTCTGGCTCGGGGAGGGCCCAGGGACCAGGGAAGCGGGTCGTCTGGGCTTCGGAGCGGGCGCCCGAACCGAACCAGCGGTGAGGGAGAGCGCCAGCTTGGGCATCCCGCGGGTGCTTGTATCATGCCTGCGCCGCGCCTTGGCCAGCTTTGAGCCGGACCGGGGGACAAATAGAAATGCCATCCCGGCCGCCGTAACCTTCGAATTCTTGCGCACGCCCAACACCACCTTCACACCCTCACACCACCCCGGACACTGCAAAGAGACGGACGGGACTGACCACACACCACCACGACCGCCCACTGCTGCAGACCGAGAGCGCGCAACCACCCGGTGCATGTCACACCGCCTCATCCCGCCGGCGACGGCAGCACGCATGGACGGCAGATGTTTGACTCGTCCCCGTACGACGCGAGAGAGCGACTTGCCTGGTTTCCGCGGGCTGCTGCCGATCGGCCGTTTGTGTGTGGCCATCCATGCCCATGGAAGTCGATGTGGATGTGGAAAGATTACTACAGCATACCTATGGCGCGCGGTGGCGTCGTGTCGATGGGAGACTGGGGTTTTGCTTTTTTGCTACGGACCGTGTCTCTCACATCTCATAGCTCACGAAGCCGGATGGTTTTGCTTCCTGCATCGGCTGCTCCTTGTGCCTCCTCGCTGCCCTGCTCGGACGTTTGACTCCGAAGCCACCTCGTGGGTCGACAAGCCGCGGGAGGATGCACGGCACATATGTTTGCCTGCGGGTGAGAAGGGGGCATGGTTGTGTATTGATGGCTGCCCTCGCTTCGCTTGCCCCCCCTCCCTCACACACACTACCTGCAAAGCAGTTTGGCGACGGAGCGTCGTTGGTGTTTGATGGGAGCTCGGTAAGCAAATGTTTGGTTTGGGAGAGTGCCGTGGGTGGCGGTCGAGCGTTTGGCTTGCCCAAGAACGGCAAACCCGGCTTCCTCTCGGGTTTCACAAGCCAACCGTGTGGGCTGTGAGACACGCCGCGCTGCACGATCTCTGGCTGCAAACACCACCACCACCAGCGGGCCGATGGTGACACCGAGCTTCATCACCCGCAGCCAGCCTCGGGAGTGCGCTCGGGCCCTCGTCCCCTCTTTCATAAACGGACTACAGAAGTACATGCTGCACGAAGACTGCTTTGTATGTAAGAGGCGTCCGATGCGCTGCAGGATCTCGATCAGCAAGCGACCTTCGGGGGCTCGGCATTTCCTGTTTGGAGAGGGGGTCATGGCGCATGCTTCGCTGGTTCCGACTCAACAACATCGCCGACCACCGCAAGCAGGTGATGTTGGCCAGGACATAACGTTACTTGATATGGACATCGGCTACTGTACTCTTGCTTGACGGTTCACCGGCATTTCCCTTCCGGGTGGGAACATCAACCCCGACCCAATCAGCGGGTGAGGCTGACCGATGGGGTGCAGGGGCTGGCAGTCAGGTCGTCGTTCGATCTTGGATGTGATCAGTCGGTTTCCGGTTTAGGCGGGAACCGCAGGACGGGAGATGCTTCCACTTGATCAGCTACTGCCGGCAGTGGTGGTGATGGTGAGGTTATTGAGACGTGCTGATGCATGTTGCGTTGCCCCGTGCGAGTTGGTGCGTTCTGGAAAACAGCCCCGGTGGGAGGGTCGTCCTTCCTGATGGGACCTATCACATATCACACGGAGCATGTCGGTCAGATTACGGCTCGGCTTTGCTCTCTGTCTCCTCCCGTTTCTCTGGCTCGGCATATAGCTGCCAACATCACAGCTTCGGACGGCGTCTGAGGTGTTTGGGGCGTGCCTCGTGTGGCTCGGTACAATCTCGGTGTTCGCGTGTCTCGGTTGCGTTGCTTGAAGTCCTGAGCACTACGCAAACGGCTAGGTAGGTAAATCGGGATGGCGTTGAGACCCGAAAGTTCAAGCCGGGTCATGGCATATCTGATCTTTCGATGGTTGTGGTTAAGGGGTAAATGTGCAGCTACTTAGACACACACGCACTCAAACGCTTTCTCTTTCGTACACGTGGGGGTATGAGACACAGATCGTGCGAAAGACTCCTGAGTTCTCGCTTTGCTTGCCTCGTTTCAAATCCCTTTGCGTCACATCCATGCCTCCACTGCCGATGAGATGCCCCTTTTGGGTAGGTATGATCAGCTTGTAGTCGCGCAGCCATCGGTTTCGTTTCATACTCGCTGCCCTCGTCCTTCCCTGGAACATGTTCGTGATGGGGGGGCAGGATGGAGGCTTAATTCATTGTAAAATGATAGATACCTTACCTCCCTCTTCCGTGATTTTTTGCGTCCAGGTCTACTGTGTTACATTGACTGGGGCGCTGATGAACCATGGGGACATTGGAGAGTTTGTAGACAGACATGAACAGTGCCTCGATGTGCATGCCGGTTGGGAAAGGCCAAAACAGCAGGGGCCACTCAAAGTCAAGAACGAGTAATGAGAATAGTGCCACCGATGGCATCGAAACCTGACGGAGTATCTCTTTTGCGTGTTACTTCGTCACTCCGTGATGTCTTGCTCTTCATTCGTCGTCCCAAGACACTTTCAGTAGCCATCGAGGAACATTGTCTAACCCTCCTATCTCCACTGTCTTATCCTGACTCAGAAGCTTCTTGTATACCCTCAACCAACTCACTATCTGGTGTTAAGGTTGGTGTGATGACACTCTCCTGTGTGTTGAAGACTACGTCGCTAACGAAGAATGCCTCGACTTAGCCTGAGTTATAGTGTGCCAAAAAGCCTCTGTGCGTCATTTGTTGGCGCACCGAGGGGTGATGCCCGAGTTCTTGAGCAGAGCATGTGATGATGGGCTGTCTTGCCCTCGGCTCAATGTCTGAGATTTGGTCTCTCCCATGACCAATCTCACACAGTTGTCAGATCATGCTTCTCTCGGGTCACGGTTCGCGATAATGACATGGCCCAGGACGCCGCCGACGCCGGGAAGATGGGCATCTTCGTGACCGAGAAGCCCTCGTACTGGCAAACCCTCCTTGGCTCAAGCACAACGCTTCCTTCCGTGCCGAGTGTTGGCGGGCTCATCAGTCGGTGAAGCTGGCCTGTGGACCTCGGGGGCCTTCACCCATATCCAATTACGCCGCAGCGAGACAACAACAAGTGAGCGAGCCGCCCTGGCTGAGACAACGCTCTGAAACGTAGAGCGGCTAGCAGACTCGGCTCTCCAAGAGATGGGTCTTCGCGAAGACGTGCTCATTTACGTGAAAGGGGTCAGGAAGCAACGTTGTCCAGCCCATAGCGATGCTGGCATGTATCATCCCGAGGGTCGCCGGCTCGTGAGATGCTTTCGGTCTCTCAACATACAGGAGCACACGATAACCACCAGCAGACTAGAAACTCGAGTAGCAACGTGCGAGATGAGAAGCCGTGGGTTGTCCATATAGCTTGTGTATCGGTATCGGTGTCTGAGACCATGGCTCTCGCCACCATTCTGGGCATGCCACTTGAGAGCAGCGACTTTACGCAAGATATCAGGGTTCTAAACACCTCTGGCTCGTCGCTCAGAATTAGCGGGAAAACCCCGCCGCCCAAGATCAGGCTGTCCTTCCGGCCGCACTGGGCCGATCCGGTGCCGCCCTGCAGTCTTGGTTCCACCACGGCGAAAAGCATTGCCTTTAGTCGTGTCCCGTTTGCCGAGAACAACTTTTGGGTCAACGGTATCTACGCCAGCGACGAAGTGCTGAGCGCCATCAAGGCTGGCCGCGCCGTTGCCAGGATTGCGTTTGGAGGTCTCGTCCATCAGGCCAGCAGTCTCCTCGTCGAGGCCGTTGTCTTTGTTGTGGGCGGCGTAGATCTCGAGGGGCGCATCAACCATGACCTCATCAACTACGTAATGACCTCTTATCTGAGAACACAGACGAGGAGAAGTTCAAGGTATTCGAGACGTATGCGCAAGCCATATGCCCTACAAGAGGCTGAAACGAGACTCCGGCTGAGCACCCAAGTGGGCCGCATTCACTACTCACCGATATATTAACCTTCGCGAAATCCTAGAGGCCGTGTCCGGGGTTGGGAGACGCCTCGCAGAATGGAAGCCATGTCTCAAAAGACCAGTGAGACTTTCGACACTGCCTACAAAACCGCTGTCAAGCCGCATCCTCTGGAGACTCACGTAACGGAGACGCCGGCCTGGAAACTTACAGACGAGGAGCGACAAATGTGGGAGCTTGACTTAGGAGACGCGTTGCTGTCCGCCAGAGGAAATCCAAAAGGGGGCGAGGTTTTGACAGTGAGGGATACTGCAGTGGTCGTTCGATGCATCCTGGCCATGCGCGTTGCTCAAGTGCCAGTCATCCGATGGAAGAATGAGATGCTTGACTCGAATCTCGGCTCTTTGTCCACGATCCTCTCGCAGCCATGTATCCGGCGCCTCGCTACTGTTGCCTTCCCACCAGGTATAGGTAGGGCTTGTCTGACGTGTAAACGATGTGGACCTTTCCGACACTCTGGACGCAGGGGATACTGATGGGAAGAGCGCGGTGTCAAAGCGTCGTCATGCAGTACGCGGAGGACTGTACCTTGGATGATGCCAGACGGCTGGTAGCTGAGATTGACTGACTCGAAGGTTTGGTTGGAGCTTTACAGAGTTGATCTCCTTTTTATCCTCCAGGAGAGGGCGAGGAGTTGGTCCCCAGCAGACCACCCAACCGTGTCCACCGTCGGTCTCGATCTTTGAGAGCACAACTGACCCGCCCATCCAGGTCAAGTTTAGGAGGCACATGTGTTGGAGCAGGTGTGTCCGGCACGCTGTTTTCGCGGCCATTGTGCCACCCGCGTTCTTGAATTAGGGAGGACAGCAACGCACATGCCACAGGAGATGGAGGCGGTTCCAGGTTGAACGCCACACCAACAACCTCAGACATCGTTTGGGACTCCTAGACACCTTTTTCAAGCCCAACTTTCGTCGCGCACAGTGTAAAAGGAATGCCATCCTTCGTTCAGCGGACCGACCCGTGAGACATAGTGTCTCACGGATTTCCAGCATTCCCTACCGGAATCGCGGCAACCCGACGGGGACTCCTGCTCCCTCGCCCTGGTCAACGAAGCGCTCCCGGCACGCAACGATGCTCCCGATCTCGGCTCACTGACATGATGGCGTCCCGTCTTGTCTTCCACGTGCAAGTCCTCTCCCTTCGGCCTCGGGTTGGCGGTCAAGGTCTCCAAACGCGTGCTGCTGACGGAGTTATGGAAGAAGCTCAGCGTCTTGGTGCTCAAACGTCGAGACGACCTGGTGACCTCTCCTCTCCTTCTCTCGACCTGCATCTTCAGGTTGCCGAATCGGCACAAGAGTGTGGAGGAGAGGATACCCTCCATCATCAGATCTCCACCACACGTAAGACCCGCAGCCAAGGGATGGCATGCGTGACCTCGGCATCCATCATGTCTGCGACCCTCATGTGCTGCAGCAGCAGCATTTCTGCTTGTGATTCGGCCACCACCACTTGCTGTTTCTTCAACGCCGCACGGCATACACAGTACTACGCGGTCATGACGCACCCCGGATTCTTGCGGATGCCTCTCCCGCGGCCCACAACCCCAGGTTTTCGGCCAGCAAGGGGATGCAATTCTGCAGTGGAGCACTGTTGATGGCCATTTTGGGCCTGGGGCGGATATCTTTCCTTCTTAGGTGCCTGCGCCGGACATCCTCCAACCGACGAAGGAAGCTGATCGTCCCTTGATCGACCATGGTGAGTCCCTTGAGGCGAAAGGTGAGCGACATACCAGCACACAGTATGAGGACCCTCTTCGGCTGCGACTGTGTGCCTTCCGAAGCACCTCCCCCCTCCAGGGCAGGAAAAATTCAAGCTCATGGGGGTTCTGAGAGGTTGTAACGCCGACGCGGGAGGGACCCGCCGTTCGGATATGAAGAAGAACTCTGTACTGTGCATCCCCTGTGGCCTGTATCTGCCCTGGTCCCAGCTACAGATGATGAACGTGCGAGAGGACAGCGTTGCCTTGCTTCCTGTCACCGACCTGCTCGGCGACACAGAATCGTTCGAGCCATCCTTCCTCGACGAAGCATGATGCAACATTGGCTGCCCATCGACTGCCAACCGAAACCGGTGAAACCCAGGCACACTTCTTGGTTGCATTGGTCTCTGATATCATTTAGCCATGACCGGGACCAAATCAAACGGCCTGCGACGTCGCCAGTTTGGGGCAATGGTGAACGCAAATCCGGGTCCATGGTTCGGCAAACCGTCCCTCTCAACGCTCGAACCTCCCCTCGGGAGTCGGCTGTGCCATCCGACACAAAACGGGCAAAGCGAGACTGGATACCAGCCTCGCGGAGTCCGGGTCGAGCAGTCGAGCTAATGTCAACTAGTCCCGAGCTCGCCCAAACATGATCAAGTCCCGAAACGGCGCGGCATCACCACTTGCATGCGCGATGCTACCCGGCCCGTTGGAGTTTGATGAGGACCCAGCGTTGGCAGGCAAGACCAGCGCCAGTCCAACCTCCAGAGGGCATCGGTCCCAAACACAACCGAGTCTTTGCGCGCAGTAGTGTACCAAGTGCAGGCCAGATTCACAACACCGCTCTGGAACACGTAGGTCCTATGTACTCGCATCGCGCCGTCGGTGCTTGGCCTCGGGAGCACGCCGTCCATGCCCAGCAAGCTACCGGAGATGGGGGGAGACGCTGCCGGAGATGGCAGCGATGCAGATCGCCCAGCAGAAGAGAACCACTTCCGCAAAGGGAAGTTCTTCCATCACCACGGCGCCACATCCTGGGAAGCCTTGCCCCTATCCCTGTCCTGTCCAGTGTCCCGAGACGGATGACAAGCTGTGGGGAGGCCGGAGCACGGGAACGCGCTCACAGGTCCCATAAAAAGTCCACAGAGACGTCTGTCAGAAGTGGAGCAGAAGTGGCCCCAAGGTGGGAGAAGGCCAGTCCCAAGACAAACCCGTCGTTTCGTCCGAGCAGACGCCAATGACACTGTCACCGACCGCGTCCCCCTCGGGCGGGACGGGGCCCCTCAACCCCCCGCCGAGGCTTGCGCGACCCCTACACGTGTACGCGAAGTCCACGAGGTGCCGGGGACCCTGTTGGGAAGGACCATGGAAAAAAAGAGCAGGCCAACAAAAAGGGCCGGCTTGGCAAATCGGAAATCGAGAGCAAAGAAGCTGGTCGCGGCACCCCCTGCCACCCGCCCCCCTGGAAGGCTTGGATGCCGAGAGCCCTACGCGTCGGGGATGCAGCCGAAAGCCGTTAGCACCTCCCGTCCCGCACCATTCTGGTGTTATTGCGCGAACCTAACAGCTTCGGCCGTTGTGGTGCTAGCTGCTTTGTGTCTCGGAATCTGACCGTGGGGTGCTGGCTTGCAGAATCGGTGATTTCCTGCGCAGCGCGGACGTCGTCGGAAAGGGGGCTGCTGCGCTGCGTCGGTCTTCTCTTGGTGAGCTGCGGTGTGGCGTCTTTTGGCGTCGGGGGCAGATAGCAGAAGCAGAAACGTCGAGTGTCGAGAGAGATGGGACGATGGATAAGGGGAGGGGCTCCTGACTGCCGAGTGGCACTCTCACTACAAGCTCAACAGCAAGAAGTGTGCTGTTTGCGTATCAGACTGGTTTCGATGTGCCACCCACTTGGTTGCTACCGCAGGAGAGAGCTCCACAAACCAGAGGGACTATTGTGTAACGACACGTCGTCGCTACGGAGGTAGAAAACACCAAGCGCGCGCGCGCGTCCTTGTCCGTCGCTTCGCAATCTCCGGCTGGCGTCTAGGCATAGATAATGTGATCTGCAGGAACCAGATGCACTGCAACTCTCCCGGCCGTGGGCATAATTAGCATAATGACCTGCCTGCCCGCCCCTTCCCAACCGCCTTGTCTCCCAGGTTCGTTGGCATGAAATGCGGTCGCATCCCGGAAAGGTTGGCGTGCTGCACGGACAGATATGGCTGTCCGTGCTGAGACATGGTGGGATGCCGTCCTGGAGTTGGACGAGGTGTCAAGCAAGGGCCGGATGGGGGGAACAGACATATCAGGGTTCTGCTTTTGTAACAACTTCTGGTCCGCGTGTGTGCTAGTGCAAGTGTACAACTGCTTTCGACAGACGGGCCGATCCTGTCGTGCCTGTTGTATGTACTTCGAACCGTTGCAGTGTTTCCTTTCCCCCCTGGTATGATGTTGAGTATTCTTGTGTTGTCTCTCGTGCTGTGTCCGGAGTATGAGCACCGGTCAGCCATCAGTCAGCCGTTCGACAGGGGCAAATTTGCAGCTTTTTTGGCGCTGCGCGGTTCGCATGTTTTCTTTGCAGCCTGCAGGGGGGCTCGAGGTGCGTCCCGAAGACTCTAGCCATTCCTGGCTTACTGTGTGCGCGGGACTGTGTTCCCTTCGGCCCGTTGTGGTGTTACTCTGAAACGTGAGAGAGGAAGCCCGGGTTGCTGGTATCGCCCCGAGGAAACCGCTGGAGAAGCCCGCTGCGTTTACGACACAGTACTGTGTGTGTACAGAATACATACTTGGCAGGTTTCGCAAAACCCGTTGATTGTTTACACTAGGCCAGGCTGCATCGTGCCGGGGTCCCGATTGCGGGCTTGGTTGCCGGAGGGGGGCGACTTGGCGATGATTTCCAAGGGGGGTCCTGGGCGCTCGCTTGGGGTTACCGAACCGCCCTGGTTTGGCCGAGTGTCTCAGGAGGGAGTGACGCGATGTTCGTTACGTCTTCTAGAATCCTTAGGGCGGATGGGAGCCGGAATGAGCAGCTGGTGGCGGAAGTGGAAGTTTGGCGAGCATCCATGCGCTCTGGCCGTGCGCCCGGCTGTCTCCCGGATCGGCGCTGTCAGGCGGCAGAAGCAAGCCTGAGTGCTGAGTTTACGTTTTGTTTTTGTCCTGTTCCTTCATTGTTGGTGCAAGGTTGCGCCCGAGACGGCCGACTAACTCCTGCGAAGAGCACAAACGTCCCATGGAGGGGAGTTGCCAAACACTGTGCCGCGAGGAGGAGGCAGTGCTGCACGACATGCAAGCCTGCGCCACGCCACGAGGAGGCGGCGATTGGTCGACGCCCGTCCCGTCTGACAACCGTCGTTGCTGTCGAGACCGCGATCCGTCACCGATGAGGCTGGATCTGTCCATCTGCCGGCTGCCAGTGCGTGGCGTTCGTGCTGTTGGTGGCGTGCGCCCTGGGTGCCGACCGAACCAGCCGCACAATGCCATGGTTCCGAGTTTGTTGGCCCTGTCTCGAACGGTATCTCTCACAACGGCCGCCCGCGGGCCGATTATCAAGGTCGACGAGGCGGTCTCCCGCTTTCTGTCCACGACGACAACGGCCGGGCTGAGGGAAGCTGGGAGCCCCGCGGTATCACAGCTGGTCCAGAACTCCCGGGAGCATCCATCCATCCATCAAAATTAGTCAAATTGGTCTGGTGCTTGATTGCGGGGAATCTGGGGAAGGGCATCTGTCAATGGTCATCGGGTCGCTACCCCGCCGCTCCCGTGGTGCGGCCCCAGAAAGAGGCGATGATGTGCAGACTGCAGCGGCGGGGAGGTCTGATTTCGGCTTCACATGTGTTTCGATCGGCCAAGTTGGGTGTCTTGTGAAAAGCACATGCGGATGGATGGGGTTGGAGAGGCTCTGCAAAGGAATTTTAGTGCGGTTGCTTGCCTGCCATAGCGGGGTTGGCTTTCCA